>JAEEGL014664034.1_pt1 | contig 26249 bp, 15 predicted proteins | sample 9134231 | NCBI WGS metagenome assembly JAEEGL01 (sample SAMN16246548, study PRJNA631951) | gut metagenome | biome: gut microbiome; feature: rumen; material: fiber-attached | host: Bos | place: Iran: Karaj | collected 2018-10
TTCCAACATCATCAGCTAAGGTATATGAAGCATTAGGTACTAAGCTAACTGATTTTAAGGATCTAGAATTCGGTAAGGAAGCATCTTATTTAGTTTCTAATTGTGAAATCCTATTTAAGCGTCTTGATGTAAATAAGGATGTACTTGATATCGTATTAAAGGCTGAAGAAGAAAAGGAAAAGGTTGAGGCAGCTACTCCTTCAAAGCCTGAAATTTCAATTGAGGATTTTGAAAAGCTTGATTTAGTAGTTGGAAAAATATTAGAGGCTCGTCCTCATCCAAAGGCAGATAAGCTTTTAGTATTTAAGGTAGATATCGGTACTGAGGTACGTCAAATAGTATCAGGAATTGCAAAATTCTATAATCCAAATGACTTAGTTGGTAAAAAGGTAATTGTTGTTAAGAACCTAAAGCCAATTAAGCTAAGAGGAGAAGAATCAAAGGGTATGCTACTATGTGGATCAGATGAAGCTGACACATATTTAGAGCTTGTAAATATTGACACTTGCAAACCTGGAGATACAGTTAGATAATGATTTTAAGAGTCACATTTGTGGCTCTTTATTTTTTTATGTAACAATGATAGTGTTTTCAGTCGAGCAATTTTTTATTATGCTTTAATTTTTATATTATTTGTGTTAAAATGTTTTTGTCTTTAAAAAGACAATAATTTATAAATAAATTATTATAAAACTTCACTTGAATCGGAGATTAATTGAAATGTTAAGACTAAAGATGGAAGTTAATAGTTTATGTAGACCAGTTATTAATAATTGGTTATTTTATAATGCGTAATTAAGCACTTTTTTTGTTAAAATTAGTGCTTTTTTATATTTAAGGAGAATTTATATATGAAGACCATTGGTATAATCGGTGGAGGGCAGCTTGGTATGATGCTTGCCGAAGAAATTAAATCTTTAGGTGGAAAAAGCATTTGCTTAGATCCAAATCCTAAATGTTCTGCAAGCTTTGTATGTGATGATATAGTTGTTGCAAAGTACGATGATTTAGCTGGCTTAAATGAGTTAGGTGAAAAATCAAATGTAATAACTTATGAATTTGAAAATGTACCATCTGAACAGCTTAAGTACATTATGGATAAATTTAATATTCCACAAGGTATTAGACCACTATTTGATTCTCAAAACAGAATCAGAGAAAAGGAAAACGCAAAAGCGCATGGTCTTAATCCTCCAAAATTCTTTAGGATTTTATCACTTGATGATTTAAAAAATGGAATAAAAGAATTAGGTTATCCTTGTGTATATAAAACTACAACACTAGGATATGATGGTCACGGTCAAGTATTACTTAAAAGTGATGCCGATATTGAAAAATGCACTCCATATTTAAACGGTGAAGGAATTTTAGAGGAATTCATTAAATATGATTTTGAAACATCTGTTATAGTTGTTAGAGATAAAAATAAATCTATTACATTCCCTATGGGTATCAATAAGCATAAAAAAGGAATTTTAGATTTATGTATTGTTGATAAGGAATTACCAATATTTAAGAAAATCCAAGATAGCGCAAAGAAATTCATGGAATCTTGTGACTATTATGGAATACTTGCGATTGAGTTTTTCGTTAAGGGTGATGATTTCTATTTCAATGAAATGGCACCAAGACCACATAACTCAGGGCATTATACAATTGAGGGTGTAACAACAAATCAATATAGAGAGCTTGCCAAATTCCTACTTGGAATAGAGCTTGAGGAGCCTAAATTGAAATCACCTACAATTATGAAAAACATTTTGGGATTTGATTATGAGAATATGAAAAAGCTATCTAATAGTTCTGATATTCATATTCATGATTATCATAAGGAAGAAGTAAGAGAAAGAAGAAAGATGGCACACATCACTTTTACTAACACGACTTATGATAAATATGAGAAAGATTATAAAAATTTATTTTGTGAGGAAGAGTAGTAATGGGAAATTATCGAATTTATGTTGAAAAGAATCCAAATTTTAGAGTTGAGGCTAAGAGTTTACAAGCTGAATTAAATCTAAACTTAGGATTAAAATTAAATAATCTTAGATATATTAATGTTTATGATTTATTTGGTTTTACTGATGAATTATTAGAGAAGTCAAGATATCAAGTATTTGGCGAAATCGTAACTGATACAGTATCTGATAGTCTTGATTTAAATGGTAAGAAATATATCGCAACAGAATATTTACCTGGTCAATTCGATCAAAGAGCATCAAGTGCTATTGACTGTGTTAAGCTAATTGACCCAATGGCTGAAATTAATATTCGTTCAGGTAAGATTATTATTTTAGATGATGATACTGCTGATAGCGACTTAAACAAGATAAAGAAGTATATTATCAATGCAGTTGAAGCCAGAGAAAAGGACTTAAATGACTTAAATGATATGGAAAAAGCTCCAATTAAGCCAGTTGAGGTTCTAGAAGGCTTCACAAAGATGAAGAAGGAAGACTTCAAGGATTACTGCAAAAAGATGGGCTTAGCTATGAATGAGGATGACCTTGAATGTGTAGTAAATTATTTCAAGGCTGAAAATAGAGACCCATGGGAAACAGAACTTAGAATCCTTGATACATATTGGTCAGATCACTGCCGTCATACAACATTCGGTACTATCTTAACTGAAATCACAATTGATGAATCATTCATGAAGTCAGAGCTTGAGGAGTCATTAGATTTATACTATGACATTAGAAAAGATCTTGAAAGAGAAGAAAAGAAGCTTTGCTTAATGGATTTAGCAACAATTGGTGCTAGATACCTAAAGAGAATTGGAAAGCTTGATGACTTAGAAGTATCAGAAGAAAACAATGCTTGTTCAATATTTGTTAATATCGATGTTGATGGTAAGGATGAAAAGTGGTTATTACAATTCAAAAATGAAACTCATAATCACCCAACAGAAATTGAACCATTCGGTGGTGCATCAACATGCTTAGGTGGAGCAATTAGAGACCCTCTATCAGGTAGAGCTTATGTATATCAAGCAATGCGTGTTACTGGTGCTGGTAATATCTATTTAGATGTTAAGGATACAATTCCTGGTAAATTACCACAAAGAATTATTTCAACTAAGGCCGCAGCTGGTTATTCATCATATGGTAACCAAATTGGTCTTGCAACTACACATGTTAGAGAAATCTATCATGATGATTATGTAGCAAAAAGACTTGAGGTTGGTGCTGTAGTTGGTGCTGTTAAGGCTGAAAATGTTAGAAGAGAATCACCTGCTAAAGGAGATGTAATCCTACTTTTAGGTGGTAAAACAGGAAGAGATGGAATCGGTGGTGCAACTGGTTCATCTAAGGAACATACAGAAAAGTCAATTGAGGTTTGCTCAAGTGAAGTTCAAAAGGGTAATGCTCCAGAGGAAAGAAAGATTAGCCACTTATTCAGACGTCCTGAGGTTACAAGATTAATTAAGAAGTCAAATGACTTTGGTGCTGGTGGTGTATCAGTTGCTATTGGAGAGCTTGCTCCAGGACTTGAAATATCACTTGATAATGTACCTACAAAGTATTCTGGATTAAATGCAACAGAACTTGCAATTTCTGAATCACAAGAAAGAATGGCAGTTGTAATTGATCCTAAGGATGTAGAAGAATTTAAGAAATATTGTCATGAAGAAAATATTGAAGTATCAGATGCTGCAGTAGTTACTGATAACAATAGATTAGTAATGCACTATAGAGGAAGAAAGATTGTTGATATTTCTCGTGACTTCATTGATTCAGCAGGTGCTGATCACTATGCAAAGGCTACAATTGGCAAGGTTGAAAATGTTAACCCATTTATGAAGCCTAAGAAGGAATTAAAGGAAAGAGTACTTGATACTCTAGCTGATAATAATGTTGTTAGCCAAAAGGGTTTAATTGAAATGTTTGACTCAACAATTGGTTCATCAACAGTATTAATGCCATTTGGTGGTAAATACCAAAGAACTGAAACTCAAGTATCAGTTCAAAAGCTACCAGTTAAGGATGGATTTACAAATACTGCATCAATTATGGCTTATGGTTATAACCCATATATTGCAAAGTATAGTCCATATCATGGTGCTGAATATGCTGTAATTGAAGCAATTGCAAAGGTTGTTGCTGCTGGTGCTAAATACAATAATATGAGATTCTCATATCAAGAGTATTTTGAAAGAATGCACAATGAATTATCTTGGGGTAAGCCACTTGCTGCACTTCTAGGTGCACTTAAGATGCAAATTGAATTCGGTCTTCCATCAATTGGTGGTAAGGATTCAATGAGTGGAACATTCAAAGATATTAACGTACCTCCTATGCTAATGGCATTTGGTATTACAACAATTAAGACAAAGAATGTTATCTCTCCTGAATTTAAGAGTAGATTCCACAAGTTATATTTAATTAAGCATGAGGAACTTGAAAACTATACTCCAAATATTGAAGAGCTAAAGGATAACTTTGATTTTGTTAATAAGAATATTGAATCTGGTAAAATTGTTGCAGCATATGCGCTTGGTGCTGGTGGTTTAATTGAGGCAGCAGCTAAGATGTCATTTGGTAACAATATCGGATTTGAAATTAGATATAACGAGGATGAGCTAGATAGATACAATTATGGTTCAATCCTAGTTGAAGTATCAGGAAGCTTAAATTATAAGAATGCAGTTTTAGTTGGTGAAACTTCAATGAAGAAGAAGGGTGTATTCAATAAGGTTGAATTCACACTTGAAGAATTATATAAAGCAAATACTACTAAGTTCACTCAAATCTATAAGGATAAGGCAGAAAATGACTGTGAATTAATGGAAATTAAGCCTTATAAGAAGAGAATTAAGAAGCTAAAGAACAAGAGTGAAGTAGTAGCTTACTTCCCAGTATTCCCTGGAACAAACTGTGATTATGATACATCAAAGCGTTTCAAAGAGGCTGGAGCTATCATTAAGTCAACAGTATTTAAAAATTTAACTAGCAAAGATATATTTACATCAATTGATGAGATGGCAAATAATATCGATGGTTGTGATATATTTGTTTTATCTGGAGGCTTCTCTGCAGGAGATGAGCCAGATGGATCAGGTAAATTTATAGCTAATGTATTAAATCAAGAAAAGGTTAAGAACGCTATTAATCGTCTAATTGAAAGAAAGGGATTAATCCTAGGTATTTGTAACGGATTCCAAGCATTAGTTAAGTCTGGTTTATTACCTTATGGTAAGTTAGGTGAGGTTGAAGTATCATCACCTACATTATTCAGAAATGATATAAACCGTCACATATCACAAATTGTTTCAACTAAGGTTATGACAAACGCATCTCCTTGGCTAACAAGCTATCATACAGGTGAAATTCACTCTATAGCAGTAAGCCATGGTGAAGGTAAGTTTGTTGTTAGTAAGGAAATGGCTGAGACATTAAAGGAAAATGGACAAATCGCATTCCTTTATGTTGATCCAAATGGAAATCCAACTACTGAATCACCATATAATCCAAATGGTTCAAATTATGCAATTGAAGGTATCATTTCACCAGATGGATTAATCTTAGGTAAGATGGGACATTCAGAAAGATATGAAGAAGGATTATTCAAAAACATTAGTGGTAATAAGGAACAAAATTTATTTGAAAACGCAGTAAAATATTTTAGAAAGTAAGATAGGAGATTATTAAAAATGGAAAAGAAAAATATGCTTTATGAAGGAAAGGCAAAGCAAGTATTCGCAACTGAGGATGAAAACATCATAATTATGCATTATAAGGATGATGCAACTGCATTTAATGGTATTAAGAAGGCACAAATTAGCAATAAGGGTGTTCTTAATAACAAGATTACAACAATTATTTATCAAAGATTAATTAAAGCAGGTATTCCTACACACTATATCGAAACTTTAAATGATCGTGATCAATTATGTAAGAAGGTAACAATTTTACCTCTTGAAGTAATCGTTAGAAACATCATTGCAGGTTCAATGTCAAAGAGATTAGGTATTCCTGAGGGAACTCATCCACAAAATACAATTCATGAAATTTGTTATAAGGATGATGCTTTAGGCGATCCACTTATTAATGATGATCACGCTGTAGCTTTAGGTGCTGCAACTTATGATGAATTAAAGACAGTTTATAGCTTAACAGATAAGATCAACAAGGAACTTCAAAAGATTTTCTCTGAAGTTGGTGTTGTACTTGTTGACTTCAAGCTTGAATTTGGTAAGACAGCTGATGGTGAGATCGTTCTTGCTGATGAAATTTCACCAGATACAGCAAGATTATGGGATGCTCAAACTAACAAGAAGCTAGACAAGGATAGATTCCGTAGAGATTTAGGTGATGTTATTGACGCATACGAAGAAATCTATAGTCGTTTACAAAAGATTAAGTAATAGATAAATTTTAAATATAATCTGGAGGTATTTTATGGGATCTAAAGCTTATGCTTCAGGTGGAGTAGACCTAGAAGCTGGATATGAAGTAGTAAGAAGAATAAAGAAGCATGTTGCATCAACTGCTAGATTTGGTTCAATGGGTAACATTGGATCATTCGGTGGAATGTTCAACTTAGCAGCTTTAAATATTAAAGAACCAATTTTAGTATCAGGTACTGATGGTGTTGGTACTAAATTAAAAATCGCATTTGAAATGGATAAGCACGATACTATCGGTATCGATGCTGTTGCTATGTGTGTTAATGACGTATTAGCACAAGGCGCTGAACCATTATTTTTCTTAGATTATTATGCATGTGGTCATAATGATCCAGCAATCGTTGAGGCAGTAGTAGCTGGTGTTGCTGAGGGTTGTAGACAAGCAGGATGCGCACTTGTTGGTGGTGAAACTGCTGAAATGCCTGGTATGTATTCAGATGGTGAATATGATATCGCAGGCTTCACAACTGGTGTTGTTGATAAGTCTAAGCTAATTGATGGTGAAAAGGTTAAGGTTGGTGATATCCTTGTTGGTATTGCATCAACTGGTGTTCATTCAAATGGTTTTTCATTAGTAAGAAAGATTATTAATGATAATAAGATTGACCTACATTCTTATAGTGAAGAATTAAATGGTGTAGTAGGAGATGTATTATTAACTCCAACTAGAATTTACTGTAAGCAAGTTCTTGATGTAATGAAGGATGTTGATGTTCACGGTGTTGCTCACATTACTGGTGGTGGCTTCGATGAAAATATCCCAAGAATTTTAAAGGACAATATGGGTCTTGATATCGTTGAAGGCTCATGGCCAATTTTACCTGTATTTAAGTTCTTAGAAAAATACGGTCGTGTTGATCATAGAGAAATGTTCAATATTTACAATATGGGTATCGGTATGGTTTTAGCAGTTTCAAATGAGGCTGACGCTAAGAAGGCTATTGAAATTTTAGCTAAGCATGGCGATAAGGCATATGTTATTGGTAAGATCACTGATAACGCTGGTAAGGTTGTAATTCATAAGTAATATGAAAAATATAGCTATTTTTGCCAGTGGCAGTGGAACTAATTATGAAGCTATAATCAATGAGGTTGAAAATGGTAATATTAAGGCAAATGTTGTACTTTTAGCATGCGATCATGAGGATGCTTATGTTATAACAAGAGCTAAAAATCATAATACACCTATTCATATTATTGATTATAAGGGTCATAAGAAAAGTGAATATGAAGCTATACTAGTTGATAAATTAAAGAGCTTAAATGTTGATTTAATTGTATTGGCTGGTTATATGAGAATATGTGGTGAGGTTCTATTAAATGAATATGAAGGAAGAATAATTAATATTCATCCTGCATTATTACCATCATTTAAGGGAGCTCACGGAATATTAGATGCCTTTAACTATGGTGTAAAGGTATTCGGTGTTACAGTTCATTATGTAGATAGTGGAATGGATAGCGGTAAAATAATTGCTCAAAGAGCATTTGATTATGTTGAAGGCGAAACAATCGAGGATGTTGAAAGACGTATTCATGAAATTGAACACGTATTATATCCAGAGGTTGTTAAGAAGCTTATTAATTAGGAGGATATATGAAAAGAGCATTAGTTAGTGTTACAGATAAAACAGGTGTTGTTGATTTCTGTAAGGGACTTGAAGAATTAGGTTATGAAATTGTATCAACTGGTGGTACTAAGAAGGTATTAATTGCTGGTGGTGTTAAGGCAATTGATATTTCTGATATAACTGGTTTCCCTGAGATTTTAGATGGACGTGTTAAGACGCTTCATCCAAACGTTCATGGAGGTTTACTTGCAGTTAGAGATTTAGAGTCTCATGTTAAGCAAGTGAAGGAACACAATATTGAATATATTGATTTAGTATGTGTTAATTTATATGCATTTAAGAAGACTATTGAATCAGGCGCAAGCTTTGAGGATGCAATTGAAAACATCGATATCGGTGGACCTTCAATGCTAAGATCAGCAGCTAAGAATCATAAGTATGTAACAGTAGTATCTGATATTAATGACTATGATACAGTATTAAAGGAAATCAAGGAATTTGGTGATACTACATATGAAACTAGATTAAAGCTTGCTGCTAAGGTTTATACACTTACAGCAGAATATGACACAATGATTGCTAAGTATATGCGTGAAAAGGCTGGCTTAAATGAAAAGCTATTCATTGAAGCAGATTTAGTTCAAAGCTTAAGATATGGTGAAAATCCACATCAAAGTGCTAAGTTCTTCGCAACTGATACAAACTTAAGTTACTCACTTGCTAATGCAAAGCAAATCCAAGGTAAGGAATTATCATATAACAATATTCAAGATGCTAATGCAGCATTAAATATTGTTAGAGAATTTGGTGATACTCCATTCGCTTTAGGATTAAAGCATATGAATCCATGTGGTGCAGCAATTGGTAAGGATTTAAAGGAAGCTTGGTTAAAGGCTTATGAATCTGACCCAGTATCTATTTTTGGTGGAATTGTTGCAACAAATAAGGTTATTGATTTAGAAACAGCAAACTTGATTAAATTTGATCATGGCGAGAAGGGTAAGTCAATTTTCCTTGAGGTTATCCTTGCTCCAGGATTTACTGAGGATGCCATAAAGGCATTTGCCAAGAGACCAGATTTAAGATTAATTGAATATAAATTAGGTGATTATCCAAAGAATCCTCAATATGTATCTGTTAATGGTGGCTTATTAGTTCAAGACCAAGATACTGAAATTAAGACAATTACTGAGGATATGGTAATTACAAATAGCAAACCTACTAAAGAACAATTATCTGACATGAATTTCGGATGGAAGATAGTTAAGCATGTTAAATCAAATGCCATCGTTGTTGTTAAGAATGGAACAACATGTGGTGTTGGTGCAGGTCAAATGAATAGAGTTGGCGCTGCTAAGATAGCAATCGAAGAAGCACATTCAAGAGGAGCTAAGGACGGTTTAGTATTAGCATCTGATGCATTCTTCCCATTTGCAGATACTCTAGAATATGGTATTGCAAACGGTGTTGTTGCAGTAGTTCAACCTGGTGGTTCTAAGAAGGATCAAGATTCAATTGATTTAGCAAATGAAAAGAATGTTCCTATGGCATTCACAGGAATGCGTCATTTTAAGCACTAATAAATTTAAGGAGAGATTTTATGGCTAAGGTTTTAGTTGTAGGTGGTGGCGGAAGAGAGCATGCAATTGTTCACGCGCTATCAAAAAGTAAAAAGGTAGATGAAATTTATGCAGCCCCAGGTAATGCAGGTATTTCTAAGCTTGCAGTATGTGTAAACATTAAGGACACTGAGGTTGAAAAGATTGTTGAATTTGCTAAGGCAGAAGAAATTGATTTAGTTGTAATTGGACCTGAGGCAAGCTTAGCTTTAGGTATAGTTGATGAGCTTGAAAAGAATAACATTAAGGTATTCGGCCCAAGAAAGAATGCAGCTTTAATTGAATCAAGTAAGAATTTTGCTAAAGATTTAATGCAAAAATACAATATTCCAACTGCAAGATACGAAGTATTTGAGGACTATGATGAGGCATTAAATTTCGTTAAAATATCACCATTCCCAACAGTTATTAAGTATGATGGCTTAGCTGCTGGTAAGGGTGTTGTTATCGCAAATGATTTAGATGAGGCAGAAAAAGCTTTATCTGATATGCTAAAGGATGACAAATTTGGTACACCAAAGGTTGTTATCGAGGAATATCTAGAAGGCCAAGAATTCTCATTTATGTGCTTTGTAGATGGCGAAAATGTATATCCACTAGAGATGGCTCAGGATCACAAAAGAGCATATGATAATGACTTAGGTCCTAATACTGGTGGTATGGGTGCTTATTCACCACTTCCATTTATTACAAATGAGGATTATGAATATGCACTTAATGAAATAATGATTAAAACAGCTAAGGCTTTAGTTAATGAGGATGCTCCATTTAAGGGTGTACTTTATGGTGGATTAATGAAGACTAAGCGTGGAATCAAGGTAATTGAATTTAACGCTAGATTCGGAGATCCTGAAACAGAGGTAGTATTACCTCGTTTAACATCAGATATCTATGATGCATTTAACGCAGTTGTAGATGGTAAAGTTCCAGTATTAACTTGGGATGATTCATATACAATTGGTGTAGTATTAGCATCAAAGGGATATCCTGGTGATTATAAAAAGGGATTTGTAATTGAAGGTGCCGATAGTGATGATATTTATCATATGGGTACTAAATTCGATGAGAATGGTAATTTAGTTACAAATGGTGGTAGAGTTTTATTTGCAGTTGCTAAGGGTAAATCCTTAGAGGAAGCAAATAAGCTTGCAAATAAGCTTGTTGATGAAATTAAATGTGAGAATTTATTCCACAGAACAGATATAGGCGCAAAAGCATATAGAAAGTAGGTATCAAATATGACTACTGTAATTAGTGGTAAGCTTTTATCAGCTAATAAAAGATTAGAAATGAAAGCACAAGTTGAATCTTTTCCTAAAAAATATGGTAGATTACCAAAGCTTGTAGTTATTCTAATTGGTAATAATCCTGCAAGTGTATCTTATGTTACAGGAAAGGAAAATGCTTGTATTGAAATTGGTATTTTAAATAATACTATTAGACTTCCTGAAGAAACAACTGAGGCTGAATTATTAAAATTAATTGATGATCTTAATAACGATAGCTTGGTTGATGGTATTTTAGTTCAATTACCACTTCCAAAGCATATTGATCAAGATTCTATAATTAATGCTATTAAGCCTGAAAAGGATGTTGACGGCTTCCATCCAAAGAACGTCGCTTCCCTTTATTTAAAGCAACCTGGAATCCTACCTTGTACTCCAAAAGGTATAATTGAGGTATTAGATTCTAAGAATATTGAAATTGAAGGAAAAAGAGCAGTTGTTGTAGGAAGAAGTAATATTGTAGGTCTTCCAGTATCTAAATTATTACTTGATAGAAACGCAACTGTAACTATAGCTCACTCAAGAACTAAAAACTTAAGTGAGGTTTGTAAGGAAGCTGACATTTTAATCGCAGCTGTAGGAAAGCCTTTATTTATTAAAGAGGATATGGTAAAGGAAGGCGCAGTTGTAATAGATGTTGGTGTTAATAGAAATCCTGAGACTGGTAAGCTATGTGGAGATGTTGATTTTGAAAATGTTAAGGATAAGACATCTTATATAACAAAGGTTCCAGGAGGAATTGGTCCTATGACTATTACATGTTTAATGGAAAACACAATAGAATGCTTTTTAAAGCATGTGGAGGAATAGTATGATTGAAAGATATAGTAGAAAAGTAATGCGTGATATTTGGACTGAAGAGGCTAAATTTGACGCATACCTTAAGGTAGAAATTTCTAATGCAAAGGCATGGGCTAAATTAGGAGTTGTACCAGAGGAGGATTTACCAAAGCTAGATAAGGCAACATTTAATGTTAGCCGTATTAAGGAAATTGAAGAGGTTACAAAGCATGACGTTGTTGCCTTCACAAGAGCTGTTGGTGAATCACTTGGTGATGAAAAGAAATGGATTCACTATGGTTTAACATCAACTGACGTTGTTGATACAGCAAATGGATATATGCTTAAAAAAGCAAATGAGATTTTAAAGAAGGATATTGATGATATTATTAATGTTATCAAAAAGAGAGCTTTAGAATTTAAATATACTCCATGTATCGGTAGAACACATGGTATGCATGCAGATATCACATCATTTGGCTTAAAGTGGGCTTTATGGTATGAGGATATGCAAAGATGTAAGGAAAGATTCTTATATGCATGTAAGGAAGTAGAGGTTGGTAAATTATCAGGAGCTGTTGGTAATTTTGCAAACATTCCACCTCAAATCGAAGAATATGTATGTGAGGATTTAAATATTGGCTATGCTAAGATTTCAACTCAAGTATTACAAAGAGATAGACATGCACACTATATGGCGTGCTTAGCTTTAGTAGCATCTGAGCTTGAAAAGATGGCACTAGAGGTTAGAAACCTATCTCGTCAAGAGGTTAAGGAAACTGAAGAAGCATTTGGAAAGGGCCAAAAGGGATCTTCAGCTATGCCTCATAAGAGAAACCCTATTTCATCTGAAAATATTTGTGGTTGTGCACGTGTTATGCGTGGATATATGGATACATTCTATCAAAATATCGCATTATGGCATGAAAGAGATATTTCTCACTCTGCAACTGAAAGAATTATTCTTCCAGATGCAACTGAGTTACTTGACTATATGCTAAATAGATTTAAAGGTATTTTAGAGAATTTAACAGTATTCCCTGAAAAGATGATAGATGATATCAATTTAACAAATGGTGTTATATTCGCTCAAAGAGTATTATATAAGCTAATTGAAAAGGGCTTTGTAAGAGAAAAGGCATATGATACTGTTCAGCCTATTGCTATGAAGGCACTAGAGACTAAGAAGCATTATAGAGATTTATTGAAGCAAGATAGCGTAGTTTCATCTATGCTAACAGATGAAGAAATCGATTCATGCTTCACACTTGATTATTATATGAAGAATGTCGATTATATCTTTAATCGTCTAAATATAAAATAAAAGGAGGTATTACCTTTGCAAAACGAAAAAATATTAGTTTTAGATTTTGGTGGACAATACAATCAGCTTATTGCACGTCGTGTAAGAGAGTGTAATGTTTATTGTGAGGTTCATCCATATAATATGCCAATTGAAAAAATAAAGGCATTTAATCCAAAGGGTATTATTTTTACTGGTGGACCTAATTCAGTATTTGGCGATGACGCACCACTTGCTGATAAGGAATTATTCACACTTGGCTATCCTATTTTAGGTATTTGTTATGGTTGTCAAACTGTTGCTTACCTAAATGGTGGAGAGGTAAGCCATGCAGATAAGCGTGAATATGGTAAGACTATCGTTGATGTTGATAATAATTCTAAATTATTTAAGGGTGTAAGTCCAAAGACTCAAGTATGGATGAGCCATACAGATTTCGTATCAAAAACACCTGCAGGCTACAAGGTAGTTGCTAAGACTCCTTCATGTCCTGTTTCTGCAATGGAAAATGTAGAAAAGAAGATTTATGCAGTACAATTCCATCCAGAGGTAAATCACTCTATTGAAGGTATGAAGATGCTTAAAAACTTCGTATATGACATTTGTGAGTGTAAGGGCGACTGGATTATGTCTGACTTCGTTAAGACTACTGTAGATGCAATTAAGGCTAAGGTAGGCAATGGTAAGGTATTATGTGCCCTATCTGGTGGTGTTGATTCATCTGTTGCTGCTGTGTTATTATCAAAAGCAGTAGGCGAGCAATTAACTTGCGTATTCGTTGATCATGGTCTATTACGTAAGAATGAAGGTGATGAGGTTGAGGCTGTATTTGGTCCTAAGGGTCCATATAAGCTAAACTTCATTAGAGTAAATGCTCAAGAAAGATTCTACGCTAAGCTAAAGGGTGTTACAGAGCCTGAACGTAAGCGTAAAATAATTGGTGAGGAATTCATTAGAGTATTTGAAGAAGAAGCAAAAAAGATTGGTTCTGTTGATTATTTAGTTCAAGGAACAATCTATCCAGATGTTATCGAATCAGGCTTAGGTAAGAGTGCAACTATTAAGTCTCATCACAACGTTGGAGGACTTCCATCAGTTGTTGATTTTAGAGAAATAATTGAACCACTTCGTCTATTATTCAAAGATGAGGTTAGAAAAGTTGGTCTTGAGCTTGGTATTCCTGATTATCTAGTTTATCGTCAACCATTCCCAGGTCCAGGTCTAGGAATTAGAATTATTGGCGAAGTAACTAAGGAAAAGGTTAAGATCGTTCAAGATGCTGACTATATCTATAGAGAAGAAATTGCAAAGGCTGGTGTTGATAAGTCTTGTAATTTAGGTCAATATTTCGCAGCATTAACTAATATGCAATCAGTTGGTGTTATGGGTGATGAAAGAACATATGATTATGCAATTGCACTACGTGCTGTTGAAACATCAGATTTTATGACTGCTGACTGGGCAAGAATCCCATATGATGTACTTGATACTATTTCAAGAAGAATCGTAAATGAGGTTAGAGGTGTAAATAGAGTACTTTTAGACTGTACATCTAAACCACCTGCAACAATTGAATTTGAATAATAATATCAAACAAACATATTAAAAAATAGGATGAGAATTATTTTTCTCATCCTTTTTTAACAATCTATTTCACTATAATATTTCTCTAGGTTTTCTCTTGCTCTATCGAAATATACCTCTAGGCTCTTATCAAATTGTGTTCCCATTCCATCTTTAATTATTTTATATGATTCCTCAAAAGAGAACTTTTCCTTATATACTCTTTTACTTACTAAAGCATCATATACATCGGCTATTGCCATAATTCGTGCTTCAAGTGGAATTTCCTCACCCTTTAAGCCTTTAGGATATCCAGATCCATCCCATCTTTCATGGTGGAAGTGGGCAACATTTACTGTTATTTTCTTAAATTCCTTATCGTGCTTATCATCGACAATTTCAGATAATATTTTCGCACCTGCCTCACTATGCTTTTTCATTTCCTCAAATTCTTCAGGTGTGAATTTACCAGGCTTACGTAATATTCTATCATCAACTGCGATTTTACCAATATCATGCATTGGGGCAGCCTTGATTATTCTTTCACAGAATTCATCAGATATTATTTTATCCTTTTTCATTTCTTCAACTAATAATCTAACACCCTCAGATGTTCTTTTAATATGACCACCAGTTGAGTTATCTCTACTTTCAACCATAGTCGCAAGACCAATGATGAAATTATCACTTACCTTAACAATTTCTCTTGTCTTTTCCTCAACCTCATTTTTAAGCTCATCATTAAATGTATTGATAAGCTTAATATATTCTTGATTTTGAGTATCATCCTTAATTGTTAATTGGTATCCCTTTTTAGATTTACCAACATAAAGTAGGGAAGTAGTAATAACATATGTTTTATCATTTCTTTCTAAATAATGAACGTTATTTAGATTATTAATCTTAAAATCATTTAACCATTCTTTTATGTTATTTAGCTTTTCATTATCAATTGGCTTATCCACAACTAAATCATTTATTTCAGGAACAATTGTTTTAGCTGTTTCATTACTACCAACATAATTGAATTTGTTATCAAATGATATAAAGCCTGTATCGCCTTTTTCAATAATAGTATCGATTGCAGAATCTGTAATATCATATAGACTCATCTTTCTAATTACGATAATGAATATTAGTAATCCAGCATCATAAGATAGTGGAGTTAAATCGAAGTTAAGTGAGAATATTCTTGTCGCGGCAAAGCATATTAGTGAGAATATCTCTAGAATAAGTAGAAGTAGTATTATTTTTCTTGATGCTTGCTTTCTCTTAAAATAACTATAGATAATAGCACCTAAAGAAAGAAGAATATATCCACCTACCATTACGAAGAATACATAATGCATAACAGAAAGCTTCTTATGTAGCATTACTACCCCATCAACTATTTCAAATGTAACCTCTGTATTAAATATTTTAGATTCAGGTGATGTCATCGCCGTAATAAATACAAGTGTACTAAATAAAAGTAGCGATAATCTTATCCATTTTTTTAATTCGATCTTACATAGGTTAAATATTGTAAGTGTCATAATTAAAAGTAGATAGCACCCACCTAAATAGGTTATTTTATTTGAAACAACAGCCTCTTCCATAACAGTTGATGTTGAGAAGAATAGGTAGGCTAAATTAATAATTGGAGTAAGAATAAATGTAAGTGTTATTAGGGTATTAAAGTGCTTATGCCATCTAAAAATATAGATGGTTGTCATTAATACTGATATACCAAATACGACTGCATAATATGGAATCATTTATATCTCCTCCTTTGTTAGTAATCAATTAATTATAAATTATTGATTAAAAAAAGTCTATAATGCTACACATTGTTAACAAATACAATTATCTTGTAAACGTTTGAATATAATTGTAAAATAAGAATAGAAAAAGTGATTAAAGCTATACTCCTAAAAAATGGTTAAAAGTTTTCCGCTTTTCAAAAGAAAATTTTCATTTTTAGGCAGTGGCTTTTTTTAGTTTTTATCTAAAAAATAGGTTTTCTTGACTAAATTATCTATGTATTTTATAATATAAGTTAAGAGTGACATTATATTTATATAATGTAAAGGAGGTGTAAAATTGAGAGTAAGAGATTTAAAGTGGTATATTCTAGCTACTTTTATTTTATTAGTTTCATACGCCGCTATAGCAGTTTGTTATTATTTGTCTATTAAAAACGGTAAAGTTCAAAACTCTATGAAGGAATTAGGACTTGAGGTTACTAAGCAAGATGATCTATTACAAGAAGAATTAATTTCTCAATATTACACCATTTATTCAAGTGATGTTAATAATGAGTTAGTTTATAACTATAACGAGACTGGTCAATATACAGAAAACGGAACACCAAAATTATTTGAAACTCTTCCAGATCAAGGTTCAGTATCAAGAAGAAGAGCATTATTCAATAATATGGATCCATCTCTACCAAAGGTTATTTATTCAAGTGCCTATGTATTTGAAGAGGCAGTTGATTCAACGGGTAGAAGAATCCAAAACAATAAGTATTATTTCTATTTTGCAAAGACAATTACAGATGATTTAAATAATCAAGTATTCTGTATTCATAGAATGAGCGCAGAAAACTTCTATTCATTCGCGACAACTGATATGTTTGTTTATACTGATTATGATAAGACAGTTACATATTCTAATATTGAAGGAGTAAATGTCTTAGATTCAGTAACAAGCTTATTAGGTGAAAGTTTTGAAGAAGCATTCAAGGATGGAGTATTAAATAGCGTCATCTCATTTAGAGGTGGAGAAGACCATGCTATTTCAATTATAAAAAGTGATACTATTAAGGCATACGATGTCGATGGCTTAGGAGTATCAAATATTTACTTCGCAACAGCAATTAATATCCAAGATACATATTTAGGTGTTGCTTGGGTATATCAACAAGCAATTATCTTCTATGTTGCCGGTGTTGTAATAATGGCTGCGATGTTACTATTATTCATCCTAGGTGTTAGAAAGACAAGTCAATTATTAAGAGCAGATAGACATGCTCTACAAAAGACTGAGGCTATCGTATTAAGAATTAACACAGATGGTAAAATAATATTTACTAATAAGACATTTAAAAAGATCTATGGTATTTCAAGAGAAGTTGATTTAAGTCATTTCATTGATACAAATACTGGAGAGCCAATCTTAAAAACAATTAAGCAAAATAAAGCATTTATATGTGAGGTTCCACTAGATGATATGAGAGATAATGTAAGATACTTCCAATTATCTCCACTATATATTTCAAAGAGCTATTATCTAATGGGTACTGATGTTACACTTGATTATAACGAAAGTCAGGACTTAAGAAACCTATCTGGTCACAATGAGGTTACAGGATGTGAAAATGGATTTATCTTATCAACTAAGTTTGAAAAGATAAGAACAGAAATGTATCCTGGACAAGATATCTGTTTCTTAGAGTGTAATATTCATAAATATAATGACCTAATTACAATTTTCGGTAGAACAACTTATAACCTAGCATTAGTTGAATTCTTAAAGATTTTAAGAGAAGTATTCCAAGATCTTGAAATCTATCATATCGATGATTCTAAGTTTATGATTATTTATCCTAATGTTCAAATGTCAGAAGTAACAGATAGTGTTAACAGATTACTTGATACATTACGTAGACCTATTACAATTAGGGCAAATAACATTTATATTGATGCTAAGATCGTTGCATATAACCTAAAAGAGGGTGCAACATATGATGATATTACAACAGCATCAACTGAAGTAGATGAATCAAGTGCAAAAATTAAGAACATTGCACTTAAGGATATTCAAGTTAAGCTAGACTTAGCCTATAGAAATATTGAAAATATCTCAAGTAAGGATTATGTAATTTACGAACCAGCAATGGATGGTATAATCCTTGCCACAGATGAAATGGATAGAGATATTGAAACAGGCCTAATCGACCAAGAATTCCAAATGTGGTTACAACCACAATTCGATATATTCAATAATAGAATTGATGGATTTGAAGCATTAATTAGATGGATGAATCCTAAATATAGAGATAAATCTCCACAATTATTCATTGAGCTTGCTGAAAAGCGTGGTCATATGCTTGAAATCGGTAGATTCGTTATTAGAGAATCATTTAAGCTTGCAAAGAGAATTGAACCATATGGAGTACACGTAAGTGTTAATATTTCTCCAGTTCAATTATTACAAGTAGGTTTCGTTCAACAATTAATTGATGAGTTTAATAAAAACCAATTAAAGCCTGGTGCTATAGCAATTGAAATTACAGAAACATTATTGATGGGTTCATTTAAATTAGTAGCTGAGAAATTAAAGCTATTAAGAGAAGCAGGATTCCATATCCACCTAGATGACTTCTGTACTGGTTATTCATCAATGCTTTACTTAAAGGATTTACCAGTTGATACATTAAAGATTGATAAGGAATTTACAAAGTATATTGTAAATAACAAATTCAATGAAAATATCGTAAGAACAATTTGTAGCTTAGGTAATAGCCTAGATCTTGACTTAATCTGTGAAGGTGTTGAAACACAAGAGCAATCAGATATGGTTAAGAAGATGGGCTGTAGAGTAATTCAAGGTTGGTTAATCGGTAAGGCTATGCCTTATGATCAAGCAATTGACTTACTTGAAAAATATAACACTAAAAAGTAGGAGGTTACCAAAATGAGTGATGTAGGATATATATTTTTTACAATCTTAATAGTTTTAGGTATCACATTACTTGGAGCTTTATTCTTATTCCTAATAAGACATAATATGAGAAAAGATAAAGAAGCTTCAGAGGTAATCGTTGAAAATGCAATTACTAAAAAGGCAATGGAAGAATCAATTTCTGGATACATTAAAAAGGTTGATAGATTTGGTGCACTTGCCTTAATGTATATCGATATTGATGGATTTGCTGACTTAAATGAAGTATTCGGTAGAGACACTTGTGATGAGTTATTAAAGGAAATCGCAAACCGTATCTTAAGAGCACTTCCTTATAAGGCTTCATTATGTAGATATGAAAACGATGAATTCTTAGTATTTATCAAGGATGAGGATAATAACAATCGTCTTGAAAAGCTAGCAGCAAGATTAAATGAAACAATTAATGGTCAATATCAAGTATTACAAGGTGAATCAATTGCAGTTACTGCATCAATTGGTGTTGTAACTTATCCTAATTCAGGTGAAAATTTTGCAGACCTTTATTCAAACTTATTATTAACAACTTATGTTTCTAAGCGTGATGGTGGTAATAAATATACAATGTTCTATGCTGGTATTAAAGCCGAAGAAGCAGAGAACATGAGCTACTTCCAAGAAGTTAAGCACGCTATCAATAATAAGGAGTTCGTACTTTACTATCAACCAATTGTTAACTTAGTTGATAAGACAATGCAAGGTGCCGAAGCCCTAATGCGTTGGAACCACCCTACAAAAGGTGTACAAGCTCCATCAACATTCTTAAAAGTCTTAGAGCAATCTGGCGATATTAAGTGGGTCGGTGAATGGGGTATTGAATCAATGATTCGTATGCATAATAGTATGGTTGAAAAATATCCAACTATTCCAGTTAGATTCTCACTTAACTTATCAACAAAGCAATTACTAGATTCTAATCTAGCTAATAAGTTCATTGATATCATGAATAAGAATAACGCTAAGCCAGAGCATTATATGCTTGAAATTTCTGACTTCATGGTAGTTGAAAAGATCGCAGTTATTAAAACTAATATCTATAAGCTTCGTGACTATGGTTTCAAGATTGCAGTCGATGGCTTCGAGCTTGATGGTCAATCAGTTCAAGCTATTCAAAAGTCTCCTATCGATGTTATCAAGCTTGGTCGTAGCTTCTTAAAGGATATTGATAATAACTTCATGAAGGAAAAGCTATTACAAATGCTTGTTAAGTATGCACTTGATAACAATAAGCAAATTATTTCAGAGGGTATCGAAACTGCTGAAATTGGTAAGTATGTAAAGACACAACATATTTCTTATGGTCAAGGTTACTATTTTGCAAAGCCTATGAGTCAAGATGCATTCTTCGATTATATTGAAAAGCATCAATATCGTGTATTACTTGACGATATCTCAGCTCTTGAAGATAACGAGACTTTAGGTGATATTGTACTTGATGAAACAGATAATGAAGAGGAAACTCCAGAAGAGTTCTTAGCAAGAACAATGAGAGAAGCATCATCTTCATCAGATGAAGAATAGTATTTAATTATAGAAAATGGTACATTAGTATCATTTTCTTTTAAACTATAAAAACTATAGAAAGGTTGATAGTTTTATGGCAGATTATAAAATTAATCAGTACCGTGGTGTATATAAAAGAGCCTTTGAATTATATGAAGCTGAAAAATTTAAGGAATGTCTTCCTATGTTCGAGCTTGTTGTTCAAAATGACCCAGAAAATTATAATGCTCAATTCTATTTAGCTGAAATGCTATATTATGGAAAGGGTGTATCTAAAAACATCAAAAGAGCATTCAGCTTATATATGGGTGCCGCAGTACATAAGAACATCGACGCAGCTTATATGGTTGGTATGTGTTATCTAGAAGGTAATGGTATCATGCAGGATTCAACACAAGCTGTTGCCTGGTTCACTGAGGCCGCAAAATATGCCCATCCATTAAGTCAATATTATTTAGGTCTTGCCTATATGAAAGGTGAGGGTATCGCTAAAGATATCCCAAGAGCCGCATCATGGCTAGTTCACGCTGCAAAGCAGGGAATAGTAGATGCCAAAAGAGATGGTGGTATTTGCTACGAGGAATTAGGTAAGATGAAGGGTGCTGCAACATTATACTTAGCTGGTGCTGAGGATGGTGATGCATACTGTATGGAAAAAATCGCCGATTGCTATGCGGATGGTAATGGTGCACTTCAATCAACAGAGCTTGCAGTTCACTACTATGAGCTTGCTGCTGAAAATGGAAACGTTGAAGCTCAAGTTAAAATGGCTAATAGATATTTTAAGGGTAATGGAGTTACTCAATCTATTGATAAAGCAATATTTTGGTATCAAAAAGCAGCTAATAACGATAACGCAGAAGCACAAAATGCTTTAGCTGAATGCTACCACTTAGGTGATGGTGTACCTAAAAATGATATTACAGCCCTATCTTGGTGGGAAAAAGCAGCTGAAAAGGGAAATGTCGATGCGATGATTCACTTAGCTGAAAATCTAACTGATCCAACTGATGATAATATTGATAAGGATTTAGTTACTGCTAAGATGTGGTGGAGTAAGGCTGCAGAAGCAGGAGATGCTTACGCAATGTATCGTTTAGGTGATTGTTACGAAAAGGGAATCGGTGTATCAGTTATAAGCTTAGATGATGCATTCCAGTGGTATAGACTATCAAGCCAAAATGGTAATGAGGATGCGACTGAGGCATGTAAAAGATTTAGCCGTGGCATCGGTGGAAAAGTTAAAATTAAGAAAAAGTAAAAATATTTTGATTTTTAAGGCATTGTATTTGAGAATACAGTGTCTTTTTGTTTTTGAAAAATATTTTGAATTTTTTCTTGAAATTTTGATTTTGTTGCCGTATAATACTAAAATGCATGAAGTGGCAATTTGCGCACTTTTGGAATGAATTTTCCCTACGAAAGTAGGTTAATAATAGATCGTGGTTATCCCATAAATAAGGTGTTAGGCAAGCCTTTTAGCTAAAGCTATAGAGTCTAAGACTGCCTAAAAATTAAGAAAGGGAAAATGTATAGTAGTTATACAAAAAAGGTACTTTATGGAAAGTCAAGAATTCAATGGAAGCTATAAGAATGTTAACTACGGTAAGAAAAGTGTAAGACGTAATTATTCTAAGGTTCGTACTACAGTTGAATTACCTGGATTAATTGACATTCAAACAAAATCCTTTGACCAATTCGTAGAGCAAGGTTTAGCAGAGGTATTCAAAGAAGTATCTCCGATTGAATCTTTCAATGGTAGCTTAAAGTTAAGCTTCCATGATTATTATTTTAAGGATGCAAAATACAATGTAGTTGAATCTAAGCTAAGAAAGATCAATTATTCGCGTCCTCTTATGGTAAATGTCGTATTACAAAACGAAGAAACTGGTAGTTTTGTACGTCATGAATTATTTATGGGTGATATTCCTTATATGACTCCTGTTGGAACATTCATCATCAATGGTGCTGAACGTGTTGTTATTAGCCAAATCGTTCGTTCTTCAGGTGTTTACTACAATAAGGAAATCGATAAGAAGAGTGGAGACGTAAAGTTTAGCGGAACTATTATGCCAACTCGTGGTTCTTGGATTGAATATGAAGCAGGTTCAAGAGGAGAAGTATGGTATGGTAAGATTAACCGTAGCAAGAAGATCCCTCTAACTACAATTTTAAGATCATTTGGTTTATCTTCTAATGAAGATATCATTAATATGTTCGGTGATAACGAGCATTTTAAGGCTACATTTGAAAAGGATAACTCAACTGATACTGATTCTGCAGTAGTTGAAGTTTATCAAAAGATTAGAGGCGAAAAGGTTCCAGCTGACTCTGCTCGTACTTTAATTATTCAAAACTTATTTGATCCAGATAAGTATGACCTTCAAAAGGTTGGTCGTTTCAAATATAACCAAAAGCTAGATGTATTAGCTCGTGCTAAGGGTTATGCTTTAGCAACTGACGTTATCGCTAATAAGGATGTATTTGACGCTGAAACTGGTGAGTTATTATATTCTTCAGGTGATGTAATCGCTAAGGCTGGCGAAGTAGTATTAAATGAAGTTTACGATAAGCTAGATAAGGCTCGTGAAGGCTTCACTGAGACTTATACTTTCGGTAGCACTTTAAGTGATGAAGATAGATTCCACGTAAATCGCGCTGAAATCGAAGTCTTATATGTTGATGTAGTAAAAGGTGATCAACATGAAACAGTTAAGATTATCGGTAATAAGAGTAGCGAAGATGGTCTATATTTAACAATGAGTGATGTTATCGCATCTGTATCTTATTATATTAATTTATATAGTGGTGTTGGTACAATTGATGATATCGACCACTTAGGTAATAGACGTTTAAGATTAATTGGTGAATTATTAAAGAACCAATTCAGAATTGGTTTTGGTAAGCTTGAAAAGAATATCAAGGATAGAATGTCAACAGTTGAAATTGAGAAGGCAACTCCTCAAAACTTAATTAACATTAAGCCTTTAACATCAACATTAAAGGAATTCTTTGGTTCAAGCCAATTATCACAATTCATGGATCAAATTAACCCACTTGCTGAAATCACTCAAAAGAGACGTATTTCTGCACTTGGTACTGGTGGTATCGCTCGTGATAGAGCCGGCGTTGAGGTTCGTGACGTTCATAATTCACATTATGGTCGTATGTGCCCTATTGAAACACCAGAAGGTCCATCTATCGGTTTAATTACATCTTTAGCTACACACGCTACAGTAGACCAATATGGATTCATTGAATCTCCATATTTCGTAGTTAAGCTTGATGAAAATGGCGTTAAGTATGTATCTGATGAAATTATTCACTTATCTGCAACAGATGAAGAAGGAAAGGTAATCGCTGCTGCGAATACAGTTCTTGATGAAAACAAGCACATCGTTGAGGATAAGGTTATCGGTCGTTTAAACGGTGAAACAGAAATCTTCAATAAAGAAGATATTGAATATATGGACGTATCTCCACAACAAGTAGTTTCTGTTGCTGCTGCCTGCGTTCCATTCCTTGAACACGACGATGCTACTCGTGCCCTAATGGGTGCCAACATGCAACGTCAAGCAGTACCTATCATTAATCCAGAAAGCCCAATCGTTGGTACTGGTATGGAATATAGAGCTGCTAAGGACTCTGGTTCTGCATTAGTTGCAGTAGGCGATGGTGTTGTTGAATATGTTGATGCTAAGAAGATTATCGTAAAAGAGGATAATGGTGATATCAGAAGATATGACTTATATCAATTCTTACGTTCTAACTCAGCTACAGCTATTATGCAACGTCCAATTGTTAAGCCAGGCGAAAGAATTGAACGTGGCGATATTATCGCTGATGGTCAATCTATGAAGAATGGTGAATTAGCATTAGGTAGAAATGTTAGAATCGCATTCATGACATGGGAAGGATATAACTTCGAGGATGCCGTTATTATGAGTGAAAAGATGGTTGAAGATGACGTTTATACATCTTTACACATCGATGAATTCGAAATCGAAGCTCGTGATACAAAGCTAGGACCTGAAGAGTTCACATATGAAATTCCAAATGTTAGAGAAGAATCTAAGAAGAACCTAGATGCTAATGGTATCATTATTCCTGGTAGTGAAGTAAAAGAAGGAGATATCTTAGTTGGTAAGACAACTCCTAAGGGTCAAACTGATCCAACTCCAGAAGAAAAATTATTATTAGCTATTTTCGGTGAAAAGAGCCGTGATGTTAGAGATTCATCACTTCGTGTTCCTCATGGCGGTGGTGGTGTTGTTCACTATGTTCAACATTTATCAAAGGCAAATGGAGATGATTTAAATCCAGGTGTTAATGAGGTAATTCGTATTTTCATCATTCAAAAGCGTAAGATCCAAGTCGGAGATAAGATGGCTGGTCGTCATGGTAACAAGGGTGTTATTTCTAATATCCTTCCAGTTGAGGATATGCCATTCTCAGCAGATGGTCAACCAATTGACATTATGCTTAACCCACAAGGTGTTCCATCTCGTATGAATATCGGTCAGGTACTTGAATTACACTTAGGTATCGCAGCTAGAAATATTACAAACCGTGAGCGTGCTAAGTTTATCGAAGAATACAAGGCAAAGAACGGTTTAATCCCTACTCAAGCTGAAATTGAGGCAGCTGTTCCTGAGCTTAAGATTGCAACACCAGTATTCGATGGTGCTACAATTGAGGATATTGAGCAAATTATGAAGGAAGCTGGAATGTACCGCAACGAAATGATCGAGCGCGGTCTAAATCCAGATGACAAGGAAGCAGTAGATAAATATACTTGCGATGGTAAGATGGTATTATATGATGGACGTACAGGTGAGCCATTCGAAAACCGTATTACTGTAGGTATTATGTACTTCGTTAAGTTAAGCCACATGGTTGATGATAAGCTACATGCTAGAAACGTTGGTAAGTATACATTAGTTACTCAACAGCCAATGGGTGGTAAGGCTCAAAACGGTGGTCAACGTTTCGGAGAAATGGAAGTTTGGGCACTTCAAGCTTATGGTGCTGCACATACATTACGTGAAATGCTAACTATTAAGTCAGATGATTTAGTAGCTAGAGATCGTACTTTCGACGCAATCGTTGATGGTAAGAGAATTCCTAATTCATCAATTCCTGAGTCATTCAGAGTATTAACAAGAGAATTACAATCACTAGGTATGCATGTTGAATTAATCAACAACGATGGTGAAAACGAAGTAAATCGTTCAATTGTTGATGGTAAGCTATCTGATTTCGATTCAGAAAGAGCAAATTATAATTATGTTAACTCAATCAAGAATGAAGTTAAGATTGAAAAGGAATCTGACGATGAGCTTGATTTTGAGGAAGACGATTTAGATGCTGAGAATGGAGGAGAAGACAATGAGTAAGCAATATAAATACATTAAAATTGGATTAGCTTCTCCTGAAGAAATCTTATCATGGAGCCATGGTGAGGTTTTAAAGCATGAAACTATTAACTATAGAACATTAAAGCCAGAA
>JAEEGL013882584.1_pt1 | contig 26247 bp, 28 predicted proteins | sample 9134231 | NCBI WGS metagenome assembly JAEEGL01 (sample SAMN16246548, study PRJNA631951) | gut metagenome | biome: gut microbiome; feature: rumen; material: fiber-attached | host: Bos | place: Iran: Karaj | collected 2018-10
CACTAAAGGCACTCTTTTGTACATTGGCAAGTATATATAAGGTTGTAGAACATAAGTCTTGGTGTTATGTACAATATACTCAAGCATCTGCGTTTACTGTACGTCATGGGCATATGTAATCCGTGAGGCTTACATACAGAGTACCTGATACAGTTACAGATGAGCATATCTTGTCTGTAAAGGGTGTTGTCAACCACCCTATGATGCATCACCACGGTGGGCACACCGCTAAAATGTAGGAGTCGTAGACGTACTACAGGGTAGATGCAAGCCCATTACACTTGTGTGATGGGTAGTTGACTAGCAGCCTCCTTACGAAGTCTCTCACGTACAACTTCAAGTGCTTCATCAATAAGAGTATCAATAAACTGAATAAGAGCAGTCTGATCTACAACATCAAGAAGAATAGGGTAGTCCTTATAAATCTTTTCAATAACCTGAGCCCTCTTAATTGGTCCGAGTCCAGTTCCTTCCCAATCGATCTCAGCAGTTGCAACATAGGAGAGTATATAACTAGCGATGGCCTGTTTTGCTTTAGCCACCTGATTATCTAATTCTTTTTGCTTTTCTTCATCCGTCATCTTAAGCCACTTACTAATTTCTGTTTTAGCTTTCAGATAAATTGCAAATAGAAGAGCAGCAATAGCGACAATCGCCGTCCAATTCTGAATTATAAATGTTAAAAATCTCATAATAGCTTCCATAGTTTACCTCCTTTTTATCCAACAGCTCCATCATCTTCATCAATACTATTGTTCGCATAACTTTCATTTAGTTCAAACATGGCCGTCTCATAAGTAATACCGCCAGCAATATTTTCTCTACCGGCTTTTACAAAGTATCCCAATAATCCTGCACATTGACCAAGTACAGCCATGATTAATGAACCCAAGGATGTAAGATCATGAAACAAAGCCATAATGACCATAGAATATAGTTCAATAATAAGACAGTTAACAAAGATAAAAATAACGGCAATCTTACTGAATGACAGCCGTTTCTTTTCTTTATCATTACTATGCCTAATTTCTTCAAGCTCTTGTTTCTGTCGGACTTCTTCAGCATATTTAAGAGCCTCTTCCTTTTTTATTTCATACATAAAACTATCCATTAAAATAGTTCCTCCTCTTCAAACATGCTATTATTCATTATATTTCCGGCATAAGCGATACAAACACCTTCCGCTTCATCATCTGAAACGTCGATGTCAAATTTCTGCTTAACCCATTTAACAGCACGTTCCTTGAACTCTTCACGCTTAGTTCCTTTACCGCCATCAATACCGATAGCAGAACGCCACTCACTAGGATATACAGAATTGAATAGACTTTTATTCTCAATGCACAAACATCTTACCGCGCCAATAATATTCGTGAGCTTTTTAGTTGTTTCAATATTGAGGACCTTTCCTGCTTTCCAGGAATCCTCAATATACACAACATCTGGTTTGAGCACTTTAATAAGGTCTATAAGATTCTTGATCATATTATCAATTCTTACATCTATATCTTTCTCGGATTTAAAATCAATAACACCATGCGTAATCAGCTTTCCGTCAGAATCAACTATCCCATATCCTGTACATTTAGTAGAAGCATCAATCCCCATGATTATCATAGCGTTCACGCTCCTTTTCTTTACGTTCGCACCACTCATTGAATAATTCCTTTGTGGCGCTACGCCTAAATAAATATACAAGTATTGGTCTTCCAATATTATCCGTACTAAGTCTAACATCCAATATCGGAACCGAACGACTCACATAAAAAGCACTCTGAAGAGGATTTAAAATTTTAATTACGTCTTTATCAAAGACATCATAAGTCTCACCTGATAAAGCGCTCTTTCGATAAAATTCCATATCTTTCTCCTTTTAATCATCGAAAAAAGGGGAACATACACTTGTGAATGTACATTCCCCTATATTATTTATCATCATTCACAAATTTAGGCTTTGGCTTATTTGCCTTGTTATTATTCTTGAAAATATTAACATTCTTCTGAGGCTCAAACTTTGGTTTTTCAACTTTTACTTCAGTTGCAACCACATCAGGATCTCCCAATTTTACTTCTGCAATAGGAGTAATAGCATCAATTATCTTATCTGTTTCGGAAGGAGCCGATTCAACTGTAGAAACTGCAATCACTTTTCCGCTCTTAAAGATTTCGTTCATTACTGGCTTATGAACTTCTCTAACTTTCGCAGGAGTAAATCCCATAGCTTCAAGTTTTTCTTTAACGTCAACAGCAGACTGCTTCTTTGTTACAAAAGCTTCAAAAAGTCCAAAAGCCTCTCTGCAATTTTCAGAACAATATAAATTCCTCCAAGGTTCGATAGTGTTCTTATTCGGACAGTGGCCACAATATTCATACTCTTTGCCGCAAATCTTGCAAACTCGCATTTTCTTTGCCATTTGTATTCCTCCTTTTATTATGATTTATAACAAGAAATAACCCACGAAGCTGTGACACTCCGTGGGCCAAGTAAGCAGAACGAAACCGCCTGCTACATCCATATACTAAAATTAGTCGGTAACACCAACAACTGTAAGATCCTCATCAGGATAGTAAATAACATAAAGGACCTTATCAGCAGAGCAGTAGTCAACCTGGATGATACCATTGAAATCAATTTCCTGATTCTCAGAATCAAGATTGATTGTCATATTAGGATCAGGCATGAAGGAGCCAAAATATACATAGCAAGGCTTAAGCTCATCTTCACAAGGGTCCATATATGAGCAAAGAAGTGTGAAGTGGATTGTATCCGGGAACTTGTTTGAAAGGTTAGAAAGCTTATATCCACTCTCAACATTTCTATCATATCTAATGATGTAAGTTACAGGAGCATCTGTTCCAGCAGCAGGAACTGTGATCTTTCCATCTGCAAGCTTATAAGATACGTGAACAACTGCATCAGTTGCACTTGCCTCAAGCTCATTGTCATCATTTGCACCATTGCCATAAAGGCCAAGTACATGAATTGTTCCTGAAATTGCATCAGAAACATCAATCTCAGCTGTTCCAGCAGCAACTGACATAATCTTAGGCATCTTAATAGCAGCAGCGCCTGTACCAGCAACTTCGATCTTACTACCAGAAGCAGCGTTCATGATAGCGGGATGAAGGAATGCGTTTGTAGAATTAAATGTACCACTCTTAGACTTATACTGTGTTCTAAGAACGTTACCCTTTTTATCTGTGATATCTGTACTTTCTGCTGAGATTTCGATAGAAGCAGATGAAAGCTGGTCTACAGTAAAGAGCAGCTCATCATCGAAATTCTGTGCAACGCCGTACAGTACTTCCTGATTCATTCACATAGAAGCGTTAATTCTATGCGGTTCTCTTATGAACTCCTCACACTTTCATGTGAGCATAGACTATATCTTTTCCATGACACAATTGTGTTTTAGGCTTAGGCACTTTGATTCACTTGAACCTACGCCCCTCAAGAGGGCTAGTCGTTGAACCTGATTCTATTCGAACCTTGGCTGCTGATTGTCCATTTTGTAAGAAGTGTTTAGGATTTAACCATGCACCATATAATAGATTTTTTCTACTTTCGTAACCAATAAAAAAACATCCTAATGTTAGGATGTTTATATCACGCTTGAGTCTATTTCATCTCTACGTTGTGGTTCTATTATCTTTAGGAGTTTCCAGCAATTCGCCTAATTCGTTGGCCAATTTAATGGCACTACGTACAGGTTTCCCTATACGCTGACTATTTAACAAATAATAAAATTATTTGTCTCTTAATCAATGACATGATTACCCAGTCTTAATGCCATAGTTTTTTCCTCCTTATTTTTTGTGGTATGAATTTACATAAAGATAATGAATCTCCTTTATGCAAGTAATCAATTACAGAAGAGAGGTTGTATCCAACCATCTCTGAAATTTCAGAAGAAGAATAGCCATCATTATATAATTGACATATCTCGTATAGAACGCTCTTTTGAGATTCTGAATTGATATAATCCCAATCAACATATGATAAATCATAAATCATATTCAATGAACTATTCAGAATGGATTGCTTACATATTTCAAAACGATTATCTTTACCCTTATAATCACAATCAATTCTTATAACTTGATATCCGTTTTTTATAGCTAATAAATCTTTTTGAGAATCACGATATACTAATTCTTCCAGTGAATAACGAGAATCTGTTCGAACACCATTTCCATGTCCAATACCACCATCCATTTCGATTATGATTTTTTTATTCTCAATAACAAAATCATAAATACCAAAACTCTCAAAATCAGAATTATACGCTTTAAAAGTACACCAATCAAAAGTTTGTTCTGGAACAAACGATTCCCCTAAAACTTTTAATAAATTAAACATAAGTTTATTAGGATAAGATTTTCCATCCCGACAGAATTTGCAACTTAATCCTCTTCGACTTACAGAACTAATAATCTTTTTACCTACAGGCTTTCCGCATTTATCACAAATAAAATCGACAGATTTGTTACTATTTTCAGCATACTTATATCCATCTTCTTTATTTTTCAATAGCTTTGCAATATCCGGTCTTGTGCTCCACAAATCAGTTTTACCCTTTATTATTTTATGATGAGAACAATAAGGACACCCATCTGTTCTATAAGTAATATTAGATTCTGAAACCGTAAAGTCTTCATTACATCGCAAGCAGGTTAATTCATATCCCTTTATAGTTCCTTTACCATGCTTAATTCTAATGCAAGTTTTAACACGATATTGATTGTCATTTAAAGTAATGATTTCGTTTTGATAATATTTATAATTCCCACTTACAGAAAATCCAAACAATTTACCTAAAGAACATCTTTGAAGAGATACTATTGGTAAAATATATTCTTTCTCATGGAAACCAACCAACAAGTGATCAACATCTTTTCTGCAAAGTATCGTCATTTTGTCTTGACAATTTCTGTAAGAAAATTCAACGATATTATTATGACATTCTTTCCATAAAACCGAATTTCCTCTATGTGGTAAACTACTCAAATCAATCCAATTGCACATAATTCATTCCTCTAATTCTAATCATGTAATCATAACATAAAATTAAAATTAGCGAAGACTATTTTTTCTTCTTTTTTGGCGTACTATTCTTATAAGACTCGGCATCCTTAATTACATATTCACGTTTTATTTCTTTCATAAAGTTATAGTTCTCAGGCTTAATCTTTGAACCATCGACCATGCCAGAATACAAACCTTTCATGCAAGCCGTAGCCTGTTCATAAATCTGCAATCTCTGAACGCCATCCCAAAATTCATATACACCTATATTTTTTAATTCTTCCGATTTATATTTCGTCCCAGGATGATTAAGATATGCACTAATAACAGGCAATAGAGCAGAAGAGGAATCTTTTTCCTTTTCTTTTTCTATTGCCTGTTCACGTCTATCTTTATCTATATACCAATGTTTTAATATGTCATTCTTGGTAATTTTTTCTTCCGGAAACGTATTAAACACAGTACGAAGATACTGCGATATATGGAAGTAAACTTCTTCACTAATTTCAATATCAAGCTCTGGACTATACAATGTCAGAACTTGTTTACCATCCACATCCTTACCTACACGTTCAAATTTTGATAAATCCACATCCAAAAATAATTTATATACATCGTATTCAGCACCAGTTATCAATGCAGTAAAAAGCTCAAAGTCCGAAAATATATTCCAATCAATTTTAGGCTCATCGCCATCTCCCCAAAGAATCAATCTATAGGAAGTCGTATTGGTAATAAACGGACTAAGTGTTTGATAAAATCTCGCTTCACCAATCTTTATAACATCGCCAATATTAGGCTGCGTTAAAGTAATCTTGCCTTGTACGTCCGGCAAGTCAATCACATAAGGCTCTCTAAAATAGAGCTGGAGTTGGTCAAACTCAATCTTCGGATTGCGGGACTTTGGCATATGGCTCTTTATTACTCAGCCTTGCAATGTCGCTTCTGGTACGCACAAAGTTATTGTCTGTAAACTGTTCAAAGACCATCTGACGGCCACTATAATCGTTATCTACAACAATCTCCTTGTCTTCAACGAGCTTTATTTTTTTACCGCATATATTTGTAAAATTAAACTGGTCCTGAATCAAAGCCCCAAGAAGGTCATGTCTAGGAAGAGAAGTAGCTTCTTCCGTAATATTATCAACATGACATAAAACTATGAATATTACCTGAAGACTTTTCATAGCTTTATTAAATCTTGCTAGTTCATCATAACTTACTTGGAATGTCACAAAATTTTGAACATTATGTTGTGTAGGCGCAATGATATAATATGGAAAAATATTAATTCCAAAATAATCACTCGGTTCCGCTTCAGCGGCCTCTAATTCTTTATTGTTAAGAACATGCAGGATGTGTTTATTTTCAAGCAGCATCTCCTTGACTTTCTGCTTGCATTTAATAGGGTCATAATCTATATTATCTCGGAAAGCCTGAAGATACTTAATATCATCTTGTGTATATTGCATCTCATACCTCCTTATGCTCCGAGTAAATTTATTTCTAATTCTGATTTAACACCATCATTGCTCTCGTATCCAACCACAAGGATCTTGCCTATGTAATCAGCACTAGCAGCAATCTTTGCTTTAATTTGATTCTCATCTACATCAGCAGACTGAGAACTATCTAAGGTTGTTATCATATCAGAAACATTAACCCCATCAATTTTGAAGTTCCATATTCCATCTTTATGCTCGATAATTTCTTTATCGTCATAGAACGTAACAGTAAACTTCTTATAACTTCCACCTATTCTCATTTCTGGCTTAAGACCAGAGTAGGAGATTACAGAATAAATAGCAGAAGCAGGCTCGACAGGAGCAATTGGTTCAACATCTCCATTGTCGAAGTAATTACACCACATTCCAATCACGTTGCCATCCTCATCTTTTTCGATGTAATCGGTATGAGAATTATATTTATCTTGAGCAAAAGTATAACGTGTAATTCCTTTTACACTCATATCTTCAACTTTAGAGCATTTCCAAACAACTGGTTCTTCTCTCTCTTGAGATATAACAACTCTCTGGTCATAGAATATGGTTTTTGTAATATCATTCATAGGCAGCCATAAAATCTTTTGATTTTCAACAGTACGAATTTTATAGTCAAGCCATGTGCCCGAATTATAAGAGCTTTGGCTTCTAAGCGTCCCCCAACTTTCAAACTTCTGATTCTTATAAATCCATTGAAGTTTAAAATCACATGGAAGAACTATCCATGTAGGGAACTGATTAGCATACTGTCTATATTGACCTACACATAACCACCTATGATAAACACCTTTTGAGTCAGGATAATCCAGGTAAAGACCAATAGGAAAATGCGCATCGTAAGGATTTGCAAATTCCTCGTCATAATATGGCACAACTTCTTTATAATCAAAACTCGGTTTAAATTGTAAGTGAAAACCTTGTTCATCTTTAGAAAGAGAGTTGTATTCCATCTCAAAAAGCTTAACCTCAATTGGAATCTTATGTGTTCTTTCAGGATGCAAATCATCCTTCACATTAAATTCCTCGTCTCTCGATTGATTATAAAAATAGGCAGTCTTGGCATTCATATCCTGATACCAAGTTGCTTCCATGATTTTATCACTCTCAAGTTTATGAGCTTCGCCGTTTGTTCTTGGATTACCCAAACGTTTTTTATATAAGTCAAAAGAGGGCATATCACACCTCCTTCAGCTTCATCACCTCATTGCCCGAATCAAGAATAAGCTTTCTATATTTCTTCCAGTGGAAATCATCCCTCTGATACTCAAGCTTTGCAGCATTAAGTTTTGATAATATAGTCACTAACTCAACCGGGCAACCAAGCAAATCATTCAAGCCTGAAACGTCAGTTAATACTCCGTCAAAGGCCGCAAGAACATCTACTTCTCCGTAATTGCTCTTAGTGTCAGGATCGACAATCAACAATAGAAAATATATACGTTTCCGTATAAACTCCTTTGCTCCATGCATCTGACCCTCGCTAAACTGTCCATACTTATGTTCCATCACTTCTTGCCCTCCAAATACTTATTATCTATATAACCTCTACGCATAATGAAACCATACGCTTCGTCATACAGTTCTTTTTTAAGGGCTTTATTCTCTGCAAGATGACTTGATTCAGAATAGTATTTTTGCTCCTTACCAGCCAACATATGCATTACAAGGGTAGTAGAACTAACCTTGTTCTGAATCCACTCATAAGCCATCCATTTAGCAAGTGCATTAATTACAAACTCACGGTCAACGTCTTCATCAATAGGATATTTCATTTCAAAAGAAAAAAGCTGAACGTCATCGTCCAACTTCTTTGAAACAAACAACCTATTTACGTAGCTTTCCGCAAGTGCTTTGTGTAGATATTCTGTCATTAATTGAAAACTGTCAGTAGCGTCTAAGGAGGCCAGATCGTAATCTGTAACACTTCCTAAGAAGCTACTAAAAATAACTTCATAGTCTACGGAAGTCATACCTCCACCTCCATTAAACCTATCTAACAAGTTTTATCATCATATCAGTACCGAAGTACTCGTCAAGAGCTCTGACCCTCTGAACAGAATCCAGTTCCCCAGAATTGATTTTCTGCATAGCACGATTCTTAACCGCCTCTTGTGTTCCCAAAGGCATCTTTGAAAGAGCATCTTTAAGCGCAGCAGGAGTTAATGTTAATACATAATCTATATCCTGTGGCGTATACAACTCTCCATACTTATCCGCAATAGCCTGATATTTAGCAAGAAAATCATCGTCTTGAATAATAAATCTCGGCTCAAAAACAAATGCTGAATTATTTCGAACTTCGTCCACAAGATCCTTATATGCGACTTCCTGAATTGAGCCTATGTCGGCCCAATGATATAAGTCTTTAGTTTTCTGTCCTTGCATCAATAGCAATCCAACAGTAACCGAAACACAGGGAATCATGTCATCATCTTTAAAATCCCTTTTTATCTCAACAGGTTTCATGAGTTCTTCATTCTCGTCAAAAAGAGATTCGTTCTGAGGCTCCTCAACTGTTCTATTGTATGTAGCTCGTCTTCCCATTTTTTATTTCTCCTTTTAATCATTAACATTAATAATTAGAACTTCCAAATTCCGAAGTACTGGCCAAGAACTACATCTACGCCCATATCTTCACGGATTTCATATGTCTCGAAATCATCTTGAAGATCAGCTTTCTCAGTAACTTCGAAAATCTCTGTTTCTCCTGAATAAACAAACTTCACAAACTTATCCGTGCCAACAGGCATAATAAACAGTCTGTCGTTTCTCATAAGTCTGGAACCAGTTTGTCCATTGTAATTCAATCTTTGAGGCAGTTCAATAAGAGTTGTTCCCTCATATGAACCGAGACGACCAAGATTGTTCATCTGCTCCTTCTGAAGCTCGGATGCCCACTGAACATCTGCAAGAGCATTAATCTTCTTGAGGGCATTCTTTGTACCCATAATAACAACATCAGTACCATTATTAATAGCAACTTCCTCAATGAGATCGTCAAAACTTTGCTTAGTAGCAGCACTAAGCGTACCAGTTACAACAAATGCAGGCGGAAGCTTAGACTCCGCAGCAAGAAGTCCATTATAAGCCATAGTCTGTACATACTGTACAAATGAATCCGCAATCTTCTGAATCCATTTAGTATAGTCAACTCTACCAAGCACAATAAGGTCAATATCTTTACCAATCTTAACTGCTTTTGGAGAAGTCTTTACTGTTACGTAACTCTTCTCAGGGAGCTGTTGCATGGTAAGATCATGATTATCACCAGAGAAATCAAGCACTTCATAAAGTACTCTATCATTATCGATATTAAATCTAAGACCATCGCCAAGTGCAAGATTATGTTGCTCAACAAATTCATTGAACCACTCATTCGCCTGGAATCCAGCATTAATCTTGAACTGGATATCCTCCTCCACCATCTCATAAATCTCAACCGCATGAGCCTTCTCAGCTCTACGTCTTCTCTTAGCTGACTTAAGATCTTCATCTGTAAGTCCGCAGATATCCATAAATACTTTCTGAATAGCCTTATTAGCCTTAGAAGCAGAAACCTTTTTCTCTACACCATCTGCATCATACTCATAGATATCTTCACCATGGATAAGAGAGTACTTAAGATTGTTGAACTGCTCAAGTTTGCCATCTTCAGCAAATACCATTCTTAAATTTTCTGTACTTAACATATTAGTTTTCCTCCTTTCTTCTAAGATTAAGCTAATACAAGCTTCTTGTTGGCAACGCCTGTAACGCTCTTTCCAACGAAGTTAGTTGTTCCAGCCGGAAGAGCAGAAGCGTCAAAGTTTTCGGTTGAAGAAGTAAATCTGTCAAACTTTGTAAGAACATAAGCACGAACAATATCATCGGCTTTGTTATACATAGTCTTCTCATTCAGAAGCTCTGTAGGAGTCTCATAAGGTGTGAGGGGTTTCTGATAAACAAGACATGCATCTCCGGGATCAGTTACGAGAACAAGCCAGTCACCATTTTTATCCTGAGCAATAACCTTACCGGTAAAAGTTGTAACAGCTGCTTCATCAAAATAGTCCCATCCTGCCCATGCACCAACCGCAATGAGCTGACCATTATCTGTATCGGTTGCGAGTTTTACACTAGGAATGTGATCGCCATAACGCTGAGATACTACATTTGAGGGATAACCTCTACCATGAGTAGCAGCGATCTGAAAAGCTGAAGTCATCATAATAAATTTCCTCCTATAATTTTTTAAATATCTAATAGATTGCCATAACGCTTTTTAATACTATTAAAAGGCAATGGTTTTGTAGAAGCAGTTGCCTCTTCTTCAGGCTCTGATTTTTTTGCAAATTCGACTTTACCAGCTTTAGCAGCGGCAAGAAGAATTTCGTCAGCCTTAGACTGAACATCATCAATACTCATCTCAAAATGAGATTTCAGAAGTTCTGCAAATTCCTCTGTCTTTGAAACAGAAGAGTAGGCTTCATCATTAAGAATAGCCTCCTTTGCGGGTTCATCATGATAATGACCGAGTTCAACTTGAGCAGCTTCAAAATCCTTAACAGTTGCTTCAAACTTTGACTTAAGGTCATCAAGAGCTGCAATCTCTTCCTCTGTTAAGAATCGAGCAAATACTTCCGTTCTTTCACCTTTAAGCGCAAGCATTCCGTCCTTGTTGCCATATTTCTGTTTGAAATGGCGATTATTAAACCAATCATGGAATACAACAGTTTTGTCATCATAGCACTCACAGTCATACCATGCGTTATCTGCTTCGCCATATGTCGCATTAACAAGAATGGTAATGTCTTTAATCTGCTCATTAAGAGATTTGGCAAAGTTCCTGGTCTCACCATCGAATTCAACCGAAAACTTATAATTCTCTTGAACAGAATCTTCTGGAGAAGGATTTGAAAACTGTGCTTCAAAAGCTTCTTCCAGCGCTTCATCAGATTCAATAGCCTCAAGGTCAAAGGTCAAATCCTCTGACTTAACAGCATACTTCTCAAGCAGCTCGTTTAACTTTTCCTCGTTAAACTTCATCTTTTGTCCTCCTTCCTTAGAATTATTCATATCATTAAGAGCCTGTACGACAGTCTCTTTGATAACATCTGTAAGCTCCTCATAAGAGAGGACGCTGTTTTTTTGTTTGCTGAAATCAGCAATATCAAGTCTTGCACCTTCCATTCCTTCTTCTACAGCACCACCGTCATCTGGATCTGCGCCTTCCTCATAAACTCCAAGAAGAGTAAGACCAGATACTTCAATATCTTCGAGCACAAGAACGTCATCGTTCTCATCATAGGAAAACTTATTTACTATGAGTTCAACCGAAACTTTAGTTCCGCCCTTTCTTTCAATAATGTCGGCTGCGTGTGTGTACTCTCTGGGAATCGCGCATATTGCATAAATCCAATACTTATCTGCAATATCTGGATCAGCTTCAATCCACGGTTCATCAGTTGTAAAACAACCTACCTGATGCTCGATGTAGACAATATTTCCATCATCATCCATCTCCATTTCATGAGACATGAAATCCTCATCTCCATTTGCATCAGTTGTAAAAGCCGCAAGGATTGGCTTATATGCAAATGTTGATTTCGAATTTTCCATTGCATCGTATGTCACAGAACTTGTATTCCGATTTTCTCCAGTGTGAAAAGATTTAACGACTCCGAAGAAAAGAGAAGAGTTCTCAGCTTCTTTCTTTTCAAACGAAGCAGGAACTCTCACACATAACTGATATCCACTTTCCTTAGAACTAAAAGCATATAACTTCTGTTCTTTGCAAAACTTGACGAGATCTTCCAAAGTAAGTATTTTTTTTCTTTGCATTTCAGACCTCCATCTTGTTAGTAAATACAACTTTCTTTTTTTGTTCTACAGTGAACTTCGCACAACTATTGTTTATGAATACAAAAAACTTGCCTTGCGGTTTGAGCTCCTTAAATCCTTGTTTCCTCAAAGTCTCAGCAAGTTCAGTATCCTGTGTTTTGATAAATTTTTCCATTGCCTTTTCCTCAAATATAGTGAATTATACATATTTCCACTTATATCCATATGCATTTGCATTATTTCTACAAGCTCTAGATATTCCAGTTTTAGATACTTTAATACCATTGTTCGCAAATGCTACAATTACATCTTTGATTCCTTTGTAAGTACAAACCATTTGATTTGACAACATATCCATTTGTATTATTGTTTTTCTGTCAATACGCTGTTTTCTTGTTAACCGATATTTATCAAAAGGATCTCCTTCGAATCTCCAAACATATCCATAAGCAAATCGCTTCTTTCCCTTACAACAACTTAAAATATGCGAGCCCTTATAGTCATTTCTTCCAGTAACCGCCCTATATGCATGATTACTACTTATAAAGCTTGCTATATAAACACCGTCTAAAGAATATTGAACAACTTTTCGATAATATGACTTTGATAAATCTAAAGGATATTTATCAAACGAATCTCCTACAAATCTCCATACAAAACCACGAGCATAAGGTATTTCTCCTTTGCAACATTTCATTATTTCCCAATTGCCGTTTTCTGTGCCATTACCAATTTTCATCGAAGCTTCTCTAGCAGATAAAAATGTATTTATATAATTTCCTTCAAAATCATACTGATTAACAATACAACTTATACCATTTTTATGAGGGACATAATCAAACTTGTTTTCAAAAGAAAAATAAAAGCCATATATAACTTGTTTGTTCTTTATTGCTCGATATAATCCAGAAGTATTTTTTTTATCAAAGGTCATACAAAAGTCTTTTGGAGTATCAAAAACATTTAATAGGTTTCCGTTTAAATCAAACTGATAAATAGCATGTTTTCTATAAATTGGATATTTAAGAAAATTATCATTTTTAAATCTAAACACAATTTTCTTATCATCAATTTTAACAAACGGTAAATTTCCTCTACAAATATCCCCTGGCGTAACCAAACTAATATTAAAAAATCTGGCCGCATCATAGCAACTTTCAAACGACCTAATTAAATTACCATACCCATCATAAGCATCACATGGAGCAGAAGCGTAATTTCTAGCACTACCTCCTCCACCATTGATTTGATTATATCCATGCTCAATAGTTCCCAATACTGAAATATAATATTTCTCAAGATTGTTTAATTTCGCCATTAATTCATCTAAAGTATACTTCTCAATCTTTTCCAATATTACAACTTCAAAATTTTCAATACCAAATAAACGCATATCATCATATAGTGGAGTCTGTCTTTTTAAACTTATAGCAGCATATTTATGACCAGAATATCTTTCATTAACAGTAGTTTTTGTTTGCCCAATATATTTTTTTAAAGACTTTTTATTTGTGATTTGATAAATATATCCTTCATAAAGATTAGTCTTTTTATTAAAACTCATAATTCCTCCATAAAAAAAGGAGAGGGGAACCCTCTCCCTAAATCTACGAATAATTATTTTTCGTCAGCGATTATAAAACTTTTTATATAATCGGGCTATTTATAAGTTTCTAGAGCGATCTCCAGAAGGAGACAATTGATCATCTGGTATCTGAGGTCTTCCTTCTCCAATATCACCCTTTTCCTTTTCTCCATTGTTTGTCATTGTATAACTTGATTGTAATGGGTATTTCATAATATCTTGTAACCCAAGAACATCTTGGGTGAAATGAAGATGACTCATAGTTTCTCTCTCAGTTTGTCCAAGAAAAGTGCCATAAGCAAGTCTATACGGATAACCATATTGCAAAGATTCTAAAAGATTTTTTCTGTATTCATCTTTGGTATAAATACTTACTGGGAAATAACTTACATGACATGGATTCTTCGTATTGAACATTAACATACGGTTTGTAAAACTCTCAATCTGTGGAAGAATAGAAGAGAGTGCATAAGCGGTCTCATTCTTAAGCGCTGCATTAATAAGAGCGGTATTATTTATTGCTCTCTGTGCATCAAGTAATGCACCAGCGCCTCCGGCGCTTCCAAGAATTTGCGATTGAGATTGTTCAACCCTGTCAATTTCCTGAGTCGTGTTATTTGAGAAATCAATAACTTTTAATTCATCGCCGGGAATAGCAGCGGCACTTACATTAGCAGGAAGAGCTTCTTCAACCATTCTGTTAAAATAATCCAATGCTAAATCTGGCGTAACCTCAAAGTCATCAGTTTTTCCACCATTAAGAACTTTAAGAGGGTAGTAGATAAGCTTAAAAATACTAAGCTCATCAGCATCTGCTTGAATATCTGCAAGATCATTAAGATTGGCAAGCTGACCAAACATTGAAATAATTGGAGGAATAATACTATCCCATAAATCCAAACGAAGTTTGAATGCAGCACTATACTTATCAGGAACATGGATATATTTAATTCCCGTTTCTTTATACTCATCCCACATTTCTTTTAATGGAGAACCAAGTTGTTCAATCAAACGTTGACGCTCTGGAGATTTCCATTTGCTCATATCTATAGCAAATCCAAGTCCAGGACCAATCATATATCTTGAATCAAAAATACATTCTTCTGGTTCTATGCGATAGAACATTGCTCCAGTTTTATCATGAAAGAAAATATTAAAAGAGGCATCCTCAATCCAAAGATTAAGAAATACCTCATTAAAATTATTTTTCAAATTCATAATATCCAAGAAATTTAGAGTATCATTGAATTGCTTAAGCGCATTCTGTGAATCCATCTCCTTTGTAAAATCAAATGGAGGAGTAACACTTCTACATTCGAGACAATACATATCGGCATAAAAATGAATTAATTTATTATATATTTGAGAACGATAATATAAATATCTGCTTGCCTTAATAAGATATTTCCCATTGCCACCAATATTACCAGTAAGAAACCTTCTGATTTTTTCTCTATCTGTAGTATCAATGGTCCTGTTCTTAATCGACTTACTTAAATCTCTAAGATACTTCACGGCATCTTTTGCGTTAGCATAGTTCTTTTGCTGACGAGCCTGATCCCGTTCATATATTTCTTTTATTTCACTTACACTCAAATTAGGCTTTCCGACTGGTTCGGAAACCGTAGTTGTTTCAGGTTTTTGAGCTCTCATCAACGGCCTCCTTTCATTAGTCTTTGAGATGGCCTAATATGCATAACTAATTTTTGTATCATACTTTCGGTTGACTCAACATTCGGACGAAGTTTAAGTCCAAGCTGCTGAACCACATAATATTGCATCTGTAAGCTGGAATATCTATCCTTACGCATTCCAGATTTTTCTTTGAGCCTTACATTATTATTTACAATCGAATACTCAAGATTAACAAGCTCATTTATCATCAATGATGTTTGAGCATATGGTATTTTTAATGCAGCTTGTTCCGAAGCCGTCATATTCTTATAACCACGAACTTGTTTTATTGCATCTTCTGCTTCAAATTCATTGATAAGAAGAGTAATTCTTCCTGTTTGTAATCCAGCACGTAGAGCAGTAGCTGCCTTAGAGTTAAATTCAGCAGAAGCAGAAATACACCAGACACAAGGATTGGCTCCTTTTATCTTGCATCTTTCTGCCATAACATCATCATTACATGAAGTTAAAGCATGATACGTGCAACCATATTCAGGATCGTACTGGTCCTTAATAAGAAAATCATATATACCAATACCAGGTCCCCTACAGTCCAATGCAATAGCCGTACAATTATACTGGTAAAACATTCTCATCGTAAGCAGCCCAAGTTCATCAGTTGTAAGACCTTCATGAGTTTCTTGATATACAATGTTATCCGTGTACTCATAATTCTCAGTAATAAACGACCTGCCTATTGTAAGAGCAGCAGCATCGTTATTGTTCTTTTTACTTGATACAAGAGCTACGTCCACACCAAGAACACGTTCTTCTCCGGGTTCAAGTTCTGGGAGCGCCATTTTATGAGATTTATAAATGCCAAGAGGATAAAACGCCTTTTTGATTTTTCTACGAGGAGAAATATCATCATACTTAAAGAATGCGCCATCTGCTTCTCCAGCAAACAAACATTCCATTTCCATAGACCAAGTAATAGGATCAAAGTCTTCCTCAGACATTTCATCTTGTACCTGAGCACGAGAAAGCAATCCCTCCTTGATTGATATCTGGTACGGCAATCCCACACAGAAATATTTCTTAGCATCATCGAGCATATTTATAAAATACGATTGAGCCTTCCTATAACACCAATGCTCTTTATAATAAGCAGATGTCATATACATTTCACAGTTACGCTCTTCATACTCTGGCTTATTCTTATACTCAGGAAGAGATAAAAAGCCAGGCTGTCTTGGAGCCGTAAGAAACTTTTTAAGAATCGTATCAATAATAATCTTAGGAACAAGTCTAAACTCATCCACAATAATTATGTTTGCTCTGTTATGTCTTGCAGAATCCGAAGCAACAGCAGTCTTAATCCAGCTACCATTTGTAAATTCTACAATTGGTTTATTAACACTTGTTGAAATATATTTTATTTCTGCACGTAAATTAGATGAACCCCACGAATGAAGCTTCAAGAAGTCTTCTTCAATTTTTTGAATTACTTCCAATGATTGTTCTTTCCTAAAACTGGCAATTATAATTTTTGAGCCAGGAAATAGGATACATCGCACAACGCAGTACAACGCTACAAGCCAGGTCTTCAAATTGTTATCCCAAAGGCTTTTTATCCCTTGGCTCCACGCCTTTATCATTGAACGTGGTTCAGCATATGTTTTCATCCCAATGGGATGGCGCGGCCTCGTGGAGAGATTATTTCACCCTCTATGCGTTGCCCCTGACTAGCACCTTGCTAGCCTTCGGTTCACGTTGTCCTATTTTGTTGAAGGAGTTCCGTGCTTAATTCCGCGCTATTTATCCAAAGTCATTACTGACTAAGTGGGCATTAATTCATTGTTCGTTTTTTGTCTTTCTGCTTCTTTTCGCATTTTTATAGCTTCAATTAAATCTTTTGACTGACCAACTCTAATACGTTTACCATTAACAGTAATAGTAACAACATAAGCCTTATTACGAGAATGCCAATATACTCCATGTCTACATAATTCATAATCTTCATAATATTTTTTATATGCTTCATATTTTCTTGATAAATACACATTACAGTCCTTGTAAATATAATCCAAGAAATCCTTTACGGAATCCCCATAGTAAAAAATATTTGAAGCATTGCTCCTTTGATCTTGCAATATTTTGGCTTTTACATTTATAACATTCTGATTAAATAAATAATCATTTATTTCACGTAACATTGATTCAATTCCAGTTATTGAAATTTCTATATGTGGTTTATTATTCATCTTCCCAATATGAATGCAGCCATCTCCATCAAAAAAACCTCTTATAAAATCTTTCATATAAATTTCAGGAACTATATCTTTCGCAGGCAATTGTACAGAATATGTTTTTTGTGGAGTACAACCTTTACTTATCAAGTCATAACACATCTTTGTACAATTTATAGTTATCCTACTTGAACTATATCCTTTATCTTTATATTTTGATGTTTTTTCTTTAATCGGAACATTAGTCTCCAATGCTAATTGAAATTTTTTTAAATGCTCATAATCTTTATCAGATAATGTTATTTGTAAACTCATAGACCTAAGTTTATCATTCTCATAAAATCTTACTATACATCCATCAGCATACAAAAAACCTAACCAATAGGCTTTTTCAGCAGTATCTATTTTTTGAAAATAATCTTTATTGTAATAATATTTACTCATTGATATTATAATTTTCTCCTTTTATTTTTTATAAAAGAAGCAGAAAAACGAACATACGTTCTACCCTGGCCCCTGGCAGCAAAGTACGCGAAATGTGTACTAACAATCATCATGTAAATCAATATCTTTTGGAAAAGTTTCAGAGTTATATTAAGATAATCCTTAACAAACCTCTGAGGATTTTTTCTATAAAAAGCAGCCCAATACGCCACTCCGTTCATCAGTCTTTCTGATTTTTCCTGATAAACCTCTTGGGCCGTTCTTTTTTTTTCAGCCACTAAATATCCTCAACGCTTCCAAATACTTTATTAAACAAAGCTTCGGAATCTTCGTCATCTTCATAAGTCGGTGGCTTGACTGTAAACCTAGCCATAAACTTTTCATAGATATTCGAGAATTTATTCTGAATTCCTAACATCTTAGAAGTATGGCCTCTGAAGAAAACATCAATATATGTTCCAATCTTATCAACATCCTCAAGCTCTGGATCAATCTCAGGCAACGGCCTAGTCTCTTCCCATTTTTGAATGAGCGTTCCCAAAGTCTGCGCATCTGCAAAGGCATCCATACCTGTTTGTTTAGGTGTGATATTAGCTGTGTTCAATAAATCTTGATATGTTTTATCTAAATCCCTTGTTGGTTGCCCTTCTCTAGTAGCATTCTTAATCTCTAATTTTTTCCAAGCAAGACGCTCGAAAATCTCTTCTTGCGCTTTAGTCTGACATTCATAGCGAGAAGTCCAATCTTCGTACTGCGTCTCAAGAAAGAATAAATCAGCTGTAGAATAATCTCTTCCAAATCTTTTTTTGGCACGCTTGATAAGTAAAGAATTTTCATTAATTTCTTCGTCGGACTGCCCAGGAACTTCATCTCCAAATTTGCTATCTTTCCACGTCTTATTACGAAACTGAGGAAGAGATTGAATCGCAGTCATATAATTTCCAAAAGCAGAGTACTTCATTTTCTCGTTAACATCATCCATAACGGCTTTTACGCAACCGCTATAATATTCGTCATCATATACCTTATCCATAAACTGAAGAGTCTTCTGAACACTTTCTTTTGTCTCATGAGGCTCATCTGTATCTTTTTCTTGTTGTTGCACCATTTTCAAAAGACACTTCTTGCATATTGGAAAACGATCTGTTGCATAGCGTTTGTCCATATAATAGCCCTCTGTTGCACTAATCCAAGAATTGCATCTGGGACACAGAAGATAATGCGAATTTAAAACTTTATCATAAGAGTCATTTAACTTTCTAAATAACAATCGTATTTCTTTAACTCCCATCTTCTGCATTTCTCTTTCAGTAAATGGATGCATTAAATTTGCCATTAAACCAACTCCTTTTATTCTTCCACGGAAAGAGGCATCTTCATACACTCGTCATATAATGTATCAAGTTTTCCTGTTATGTCTTTTCCTCCAAGTTCCAGCCATGATTTATAAAGCTGTTTAATGTTAGTCTTGTCGGAGATAGTCATCTTTCCGGCTTTTAAAACTTTATTAGTAACCATAAGCAAACGGTCATAATTAGAATAGCACTGAGCTTCAGCAGAAGCAGCAGAGAGAGTACTAAGTGTTGCAGTAGTTGCGTTAAGAGCAGCAAGAGACTGCGCTACAACATCATACTTAACCGCCTGATCTTTAACTATCCCAAGGATCTCTTCAATCTGCTTACTGTTTTCAGCAAGTTGTTTTGTATTAGCTTCGATTTGACGAGAGTTTACTTCAAATCTTTCTCGGCCTTCTTCGCTACGCATTGCCAGTCCTTTCTGAATTTCTTCTTGAAGTTCTTCCTGCACTTTAAGAATTGCCCGATCTCCAATCTCGCCGCAATCAATTATGCTTTGCTTAAATTTATTCTCAATTTCTTTGAGAAGCTCTGCTCTTAATTTAGCAGAAGAATTATCAACCAAATTCTGCACGCTCTTTTCTTCCTTCTCGTCCTGACGCTTTAAGACAAATTGCTTGTACCCAAAGTACTGACTACCAAAAGCAGTAAGAGCAGCGACAACAATTGTTCCTAACACCTTCATAACTTCAGTCCACATACTCACCTCCATAAAAATAACCCACCGTACCGGGACGAGGTACAGTGGGCCGCAAAAAGGAAAGAACACAACATGAAAGGAGAAATTAGAATAAGGTGTTTATGTCGCAATCCTGTCCAATTATTCGATCAACAATTCCAAGTTCTTTTGCTTTTTCTGGATACATCCAGAATTCTTTCTTGTAAACCGACTCATAAAACTCTGCGTCAATTTTTGTCATTTCGAGGATATACTTTTTAACCCTGTCATCCATCTCATCAAAGAAATGCATAACATCTCTGGTCTTTGATACAGAATTGGAAACAGACTGATCACCCTCGTGCATTAAGAAACATGAATTAGGAAAAGCAATTCTGTCATGTCCAGCCAGAAAAATTAAAAACGCCATTGATGCTGCCATACCAAGGCATACAGTTCTAACCTGGGTCTTAGAAGTTCTGATAACATCAATAAGAGCCTGACCATCAATAGTACTTCCGCCCTGAGAATTAATATAAACTGTAATCGGTCTGCGCTTCTCAGGAAGAATATCTACATCTTCAGCGTTCCACCTAATAATCTGCATAACCTGATAATCTATGATATCCTCAGTAATAGGCTCGTTAACTACCAAAATCCTATTTGCAAGGTCCTCTCTGGCAATCACATCATCAATGTTAGTATTGCCACCACAAGCTTCAAGCATTGGTATTGACACATCAATTTTATTCTTCATACAATATCTCCTTTTCTTCTAAGGGATTACATCCCCTTTCTCTTCATTAGAATCTTTCATATTTTTAATTTTAATCACTAGCCATGCGGCTTTCGAGACTTTTTTCAGAGCTAGGTGTACGCTTTTCTACAAAACATTGTAAAAAAACTTCAGGAGATACAACATATAGTATTTTTAAAAGCAAAGCTCTATTCTTGTATAATTTGGAATCCATACCATTCTTATTCTGCTGAACACCTGTCCCAATCATGAAAGCTCTGTTAATAAGCCAGCTCATCATTCCAAGATAATTCTTGGATATATAAATGTTCTGTATGTCAGAAATCAACCTGTCAAAATCTTCCCTCAGCAAAAGATAATCCGAAGAATCTCTTTCGTCTGAAGAATTATAATTGTATAACTCAAGAGAATACTTCTCTATTAGATTCTCTACAAGCTTGGATCTTCTTCTACCATTCTCAATATCATGTCTTACCCAAAAATTATCCATCGGTAGGGCAGGAGAGTCATACTTAGAACGATCAAGCCTTAATCTGTATAAATAATTCATTGGACAGTCAAGCGATGGCTCAATTCTCTTTTTAATCTTAATCTTGTTAATACGGTCACGCTCTTTACGCTGTTCGTCATTGTGTACCTTACGCTTATCTCTCTTAGTTATGAGCCAGAAAAACGGCAGGCCATTATCCGATATGTCCATATCCTGCTTTATCCTGCGAATTTCCTCTGGTAACGAGACATCATATTTTCTCTTACTGGCATCCACAGCAATTTGAGCCAACACTGATAATATGCAAACGTAATCTTGATACTTGTGGTCTTCAAAGTTATAAGTATAGGTCAGTGCAATCTGAGCAAGATTCGAGGATTCTCCAATCGCAAGCTGAGAAGCGGCAAGGCCATTGTCAACCCTTGCAAAATCAGCCATGTCATACTTGTAAATATTCGAATCCTTTGGAATATTATTTACAATAGTCGGATAATCTTTATAACAACGCTTTGCGTGCTCTACAATATCAGCTTGATCAGTACAGTACACTGTGTCAGAATCCTGGTCTGCTCCATTTGCTCTTGCTTGAAAATCTGTCTCAATCATATTTATTGCAATACAGTAATTTCCAAGGTCAAAATATTTTCGCATCAGTTCATGCTTTTTGTTGTGAAGATATACAATATTGTTACGAGAATTATGAGGCGACCTGAATGCTGCAAGATTTATTTTGTCGTCAAATCTCTCTGTGTAACATTGTATGGTTCCAAACTCCGGTCTTAAAGTTGGATCATCAAGCGGATCTTCTCCAACCGCATAGAGAAGCATTGCATACGGAGAGCCAACAATAGTCAGATTATCCGCATTCTGTATACTGTGTCCGTTCTTGAAGTTAAGAACATAAGCCTTTATTATGTTCTGTCTACGCTCTCTGAAATATGAACTGTTCACAAAATCACTATTGTGATTATAAAGCGCAATTAAAACTTCAAAGTCATTTGCAAAATTTTTATTTTTTTCTAAGTAATCCAAAAATACTTCGTCATTATTTTTCAAATTATTGATATATTCCACAGTCTTGCTACAAACGCTGGGCATTGATTCAATGTCCAGAGAGTTCATCATCTGATAGCTCATACGTTGAACATCTCCGAGCTTTGACTCATGAGAAGTTTTAACAATACCAAATTGGCAACCATTCTTGCGAACCCAGCTTGCCCAATAATCAAAGCTTACTCCAAACTTTTTCCACTTGATCGCATTGTCAGTTGTAAGCAACTTTACATCTTTAATTTTAACAATTCGACCAAACATATCTGTTACTTCAGCGGTCTCATAAGCTCCGCCGTAGTAGTCCTTAAAGAACTTCTGAAGTCTTGCTTTAAATGCCGCCACCTTTGTCATATGATGACGGAGTAATATATATCCATCTGCCCACTCCGGGAAGATACTTTCCTCAATCAATGCCTGTCCGTCGAATAGGGTATTGCATACCTCGTAACCTGACTTCTCTGTAATAAGGGTTTGCTTACCTTCATTTATTTCTACGGATAAGACTTTTGTTTTAAAAAAAGAATCAACATCTTTTAAAATTAAAATTTCTTCAGGAAGAATTTTTATCCTTCCAACTATTGAACTTGTTATAAGAGAAGAGTAGGCACCCATCTCTACAATAGGGGCTCGCTCCTTTGGAAGCTCTATGCCCATATAAAGAAAGTTGTGAACCTTGTCATAGATCCTAGCGTCTATGAACATACAAGTTCCCTTCTTAGCTTTACCCGGTGTCCTATAAAGCATCTTGTAATGAATAATGTTTCTTCTATCCACCAGCTCCTTACCATTGCGGTCATAGGATTTATAAGTGATGTCAACTCCCTCAGTATAGAACATTGTCCTGAGTTCTTCCTTGGTGATTCGCTTACACTTATCCTTATTAGTTTCGAGGTTGGAGAGTAGTTGCTCAAAATGCTCGGCAGAAGCTTCATCTCTTTCCTTGGCTTCTGTAAGGCGCTTCTTCATAGACTCATAATCTTTCGTCCCATACCCAAACTGAAGACAGATAATGCTTCTTGTAAAATCCCCCTGAGTGATTGTAAGAAGGTCGTTGTCTAAAAGAAAATCCAAGAAGAGACTATTTACAAGCATAGCCTTAGTCGAATCCAACCGCCCACGAAATCCATTCTGGTATTCATAAACAGACCCTGCCTCGAAATTATTAATTCTTAAACCGAACTGCGACATCTCTCCATTTCCTCCTCTTCCTTGTTCAGCCTATCAAGAGCTTCCATAGCGGCAAGAAATCCTGGATCTTCTGTATCAACATGAGCTTCACGAGGTTTACAATAAGCATACTCGACATCTCCAAAGCAATCTATAAGAAGCTTACGGCCTTTTCTTTCTTCTTCGTCAAACACCTCCCAGTAATCCATCTGCGCATATAAGACATATTCAAAAGCAAGTTGAGAGTCAAGGTCTTGTGAAAGCACTGCAAGCCTTTCAGCCTTCCTGTCAGGATACTGCGATTTATATGCCCTAGCCATCTCTGCATAAGAATATCCAAGCTGATTGCTCCGGTCCATTTCTTCCACGAGGTCTGTAAGACAATCTGCTACGCTCATCCCTCGTTTCTGAGCAAGACGCTTTACGCTCTCATAAGTGTCGTGAATCCAATGCTCCTCGTTGGAGTCTGCAAAAGTGCTGCCACCTTCTTTACAGTCAAGCCTAGCGGCAGTATCAAGAGCAAGTTTTTCAAGCTCATTGATCTTTTTCTCATACATCGAACCTAATTGCTCAACTCTATCTCTGAGCAAATTATATTCTTTTATGGTTACGACAAGAGCTTTCTCTGTTTTTCTAAAATATTCTCGCGCTTGCCTACCTCTTTCAGTGTTAGCAATCATACAAAGGCTTTTTGCGAAATCAATCGTAAGGAGATAATCAGTTGATGGTCTGCCACCAATGGGGTTTTCAACCGATGGTTGTAAACTATCAACCATGCGGCTTTCAGAGGTGTAGTAGTCCTCATCCTCAATAGCAACAACGCTTTCAACAATGTTCCTTTTACACCACCTTGAATATGCGGCTGGGGCCAATTCGAGAAATTCATAGAGTTTCTTTGAAGATACTAAGCCATCCTCAGTCATTCCGAGCATGACCTCAATGGGTGTTCTGGTTTCTTTTTCAGACTTGACGATATTTTCCATTTTGCGTAGCTCCTTTTAGTCAATGTTTAATATTAATCATTATACCACATCTTCATAGCGACTATAAGTATTGGCTTCATAGAAATGGTCGGCGCGGCTCACCTTTACAAGCTTGAGTTCTTCTAGGTAATGGTTATAAGTCGAGATAGTTCGAGTGCTCGTTCCAAGCTCTTGTGCAAACCAGGTCATCTCTTTTTTGCAGGTCGGGTGCATATAGGAGAGCAGCAGCAAATAGTAGCGAAGTAGCTTAGCCTTACCCCTCGCTTTACAGTCCATAATATCTCTCAGAGCCTCGGCATCCACCTTTACAAATCCACCGTTCTCTGGAACTTCAAAGCTCTGCATGAATATCCGCCAGCACTTAGAGTTCTCCTGAGTGATTATCAGAACCCCCTTACTTATCAGATTCTTAATCGCCGTCGAAATAGTATCATACGTACTATGAGACTTAGTTATCCCCTTGATCTGATCTACTACCTGAGGAATAGTGAACTGGCAGCTATCATAGTTGACGCTATATGTATGGATTTGGAGAAAGACATACGCCACTACTTCGTCATTGGTCAGCTCTTTTGATCTTATTACTTCGTTTGGAACGTATAACAAGGTAATCACTCCCTTCTTAGATTTTATTTTTTGGGTACTAGCATACCCGTTATTTTCCGGGAAATAATATAGTTATATTAATATAGTTATATAAAGGAATAATAATATTATATATTATATTTTAGTTAAGAGTATAGATATATAATTTTATTAATTATAAGACTATATATATTAATATTTATATATAGTAATAGTATATAGTTATTAATATATATATTTATACATAGGTATACTATATAAACCTATATATTAATTAATATATTATTTTATAAAGGACACAAGATCTGGGAGAGAGTATAGCTATCCTGCCGAATATTTCGGGGAGGGCATATACCTCTCCTAATTTATTTATATAGGGGTGGATGTCTACTCCTAAACTATTATCTATACTCTCTTAATACGGAGTTAGGAGCGTTCGTACTATGAGTTGCGTGTACTATGGGAATGGAAAAAGGGTGGCTTTATTATTACGTTTATTATTTTACAGTCGAGTGTTGATGACGTTTGGCGAGGTCTGAGGTGTTTCGAATTGGGGTTCGGTCCCCCTTTTGTGCAATGTGTGTAGATTAAACAGCTTAGTGCCAACTCCGCTCCAGGACTGAATCATTAGTTTTTAATAACCCGGGGTCTTGGAACCCAGTATCCATGCGGCTTCGCAGACTTTTAAAGGCATAAAAATGTTTATTTTTGGTACTTTTTTATAGTGAAAGTACCGCAAAACCGCACCATTACTGACTTTATAGATAATTCAAAAATATAATACTATATCTTGTAGTATGCCTTTTTAATACCACAATATATTGTATTTATGCTATTTTTATGGTTATATTGCACAACTATCATTAGTTTTTGAATATCGTTTTTTGTGCAATATTTGCTATATCAATGTGGCACTTTTCTCATATACCGCTTGTTTACTGTATATGTGTGACTTATAA
>JAEEGL016257716.1_pt1 | contig 26247 bp, 25 predicted proteins | sample 9134231 | NCBI WGS metagenome assembly JAEEGL01 (sample SAMN16246548, study PRJNA631951) | gut metagenome | biome: gut microbiome; feature: rumen; material: fiber-attached | host: Bos | place: Iran: Karaj | collected 2018-10
CCTCTAGCCCCTCTAGCCCCTCTAGCCCCTCTAGCCCCTCTAGCCCCTCTAGCCCCTCTAGCCCCTCTAGCCCCTCTAGCCCCTCTAGCCCCTCTAGCCCCTCTAGCCCCTCTAGCCCCTCTAGCTCTTCTTGCTCCACTTTTCACCACCTTGATTTTGTAAGGTCCTGAAAGAACCTAATTAACGTAACCCCGGGTCGAGCGAAGCGAAACCCGGGGGCAAGCCTATCCACCATGATTCTACAGCCCTGAAGGGGCTGAATTACCCCATAGAACCGTTCCGTTCCATCCTCTAACTTCCAAATTTTTATGTTATCTCTTACAATAGAAAACATTGAGGCACAGCATCAAGCCGTCCTAAACGATTCCACATACGGTAGGGAGGCTCAGCTCATCCATGATGTCCTCTGCGCCAATCCAAAAAATGTCGACGGCAACGTTGTCGCCCAGAAGATTGCCCTCATCGATTTGACCAATTCCACCCAGTTGTCTCGTTACAAAGACAAGATATCACTCTATGAATTGGTTGATATCATCCTGAATATCAAGGACTTCGACAAACGCGTCGAAAAAGGGGACCCCGAACTGGTCAATTGCATTGCCGAATGCAACGGCAAGGTCAAACTCTTCTCCTTTGCGTCAAAGTACTGCACCTACCACAACGTGGAAATCTATAACCGCGATGACTATTCCATCTATGATAACGTGGTGAAGAAGGCATTGCCGTATTACCTTAATGACGAGGGGATTACATCCCATCCCATGGAAAAATGGCGTCGGAACATCGACTACGTTGCCTTCAATGAATGCATTGGACAACTTCTAGATGCAAAGAACATTCATATTCCCTTTAGACGTCGCAAATTCGACCATTTTCTATGGTTCCCGAATCGAAACAGGGAATAAAGTGCTTATTTAGAGAAATTTAGCCATCTTCCATCCAATAGACGACAGTTGGAGAGATGACGGCATACTATTTTCTTCCTCGACATCTTTATGATGGCTCATTTCCACAAAAGGCGAAAAAAGGCCGCATTGAGCGGCCACTCCACCACCACTTCTCTATACAACTATCTTATATAGGGGAGCAACGCGGTTGATTGCCACAGGGGAACGCGGTCGTTTTCACTTTCTCTATCATTATCATTGGCCAATGCGCTGTAAGGCTGTTCATTGACTGATACATCCATTTGGTGCGAAAAGTGGATAATCTTGTAGGGCTGATCATGATCTATAAAGCGCTTTGAACTGGCATTCAAATTTCCGCATTAAGCGGTGGTATATGAGTGATATCATTGTTTGTTATACATAAAATGATTTAAACTTGGAGGTAAAAATGAATTTAAACAAATATGAAATAGAGAAATTAATAGATTTCTGTGGACGTTGGAAGGAAAAAATTGCACAAGAAAATCTTAACAATAATCTTGCATATTATTATGATAAGTTTATAAGCGCTTATATAATTTTCAATGCGATATATTCAAAAGTTTGTAATGGTAGTGGAGATCGTGATAATGCAACAAATAAAATAATTAATTATATTGGAATAGAATTAATAAGTCAAAATATATTATGTCCAAGTGAAAATGAAATAAAAGGAATTTTACATTTATTTAATGATTATCAATTTTGTGGTAAGCCAATTCCAAAGAAAAATAGGGATGATCAACATTTAAAGGAAAAACTGGAAAGTGATAACGAAATATTTAAGACACAAGGTCTTTTTTGGTTGATTTATGAGGTTAGATGCAATTTGTTTCATGGGGAAAAAGAATATGAAGACACCCAGAAAAACATTTTAGGGCGTTTATGTACAATTTTAGAAAGGATTAATAATTTTTTGATTGAGAAATTACAAAGACAATACAATATAGAACAATAAGTCATATACTTTCTGTATGTTAGGTGGAGGCTTGATTGATTCGCTCAAAGCGGTTTATAGTTTGTTGCTTGTCATTGGATTCGCCTAAAGGTGGAACACAATGTATTAGCCTAGAAACCTAGATCCAACTGTCTGTCCTCGTAGATATTACGATGCTCTTGATTTTGATATACTCCGTACCTGTTGGTTGAGTCACACGGTGCCCATATGGTAGCCGCGTAGAAATGTCGGACAGCAAGAACATTTTATAGGCGTGGGCAATTATGATTATAAGTCTCTAAAAGAGGCAGTAGATAAGGATTAAATCAGCTATATGGTGGAAAGTATTATGAAATAAGCTACTTGCATAGCTGTAACTTTTACTGACACTACCGCCTGCTCCTAATAGGTGCATTTATCGGCCACTACACCATCATCGCCTTCCAAACAACTATCATATATAAGCCGCAATAAGGTTGAATTTCCACAGCATTGCACAGACGTTTCACTTTTCACTATTTGTTGTTGATAACTCACGGATATATTTCATAGAATCGTGTGGTGGTGCTATCAACATAGGAAGCATAGCATTATAAATGAGATAAATTTTCTTTGACTGATGAATTTATTACAATAAATTATTAAAAATTTGATGTTTTTCTCATATAAAGCATTGCTTTAAAAGAGTATAATATATGTTACCAGACATATACAAAGATAAATGTTATAAATATATTAACAAAAAATGTAGTTCGATGACAAATACGGAAATTGATGCGTGCATAGATTTATTTTTAAATAATTATGGAATTTGGTCAAATCAATATAACGTTAAGGAAAAAAGAGGAAAGAAAATTAAAATCACAAGAAAGTTATTAGATGATCAAATATTAAATTTGAGAGATAGTTATGTAGCTATTGTAAAGTTAGGTGATGAATTTGTTGGTTATTCATTTTATATCTTAAGAAAAATCAATGAATCTCAATCGCCAATTGCATTTATTTTGCAACTTGTAGTTTCAGAGAATCATAGAGGAAAGAGAATTGGAAGAAGTTTAATGTTTTCAATATGGGGTATCTCAGATTGCTATGCATGGGGGCTTTATACATCAAATCCTTTTACAATCAAATCATTAGAAGATTGTACTTTTAGAAAAATATCAATTCAGAAAATTAACCAAGAAATTGATAATCTAAAACAATATCTAAATGATATTCTACCCCAAACAAATTGGTTAGATTCCTATTCAAATGGAGTTGTTAATACAAAATTCTTTGTTGATCATAGTAAAATTCAGCAAAAGAAACATAAAGCGTATCCAGGTGGTAAATTCCCTTTTGAAAAATATAATTTGGATGAAGGATATGAATGGTTAGCTATTATTTTTAAAGATCAAAAAATATCTCATTTAAATGAAAAAAATATTGAACAACTTCTTAATGTATCAAATACTATTTTGCAATTTGCATATTCTCAAATGAACATGACAAATCAACCATGGGCAAAATATCAAAAAAAAGAAATTGATTATTTAACCAATAATAAATATATTAATAAAAATGAAATGGTGTTAGATGTTGGTTGTGGACAGGGAAGACATACTATAGAATTATTGCAAAGAGGCTATAAAGTTCTTGGAATAGATTTTTCAGATGAAAATATATGTAAAGCAAAAGAACAGGGAAAGAATATTGGTATTTCTGATTTTGCTTTTAAAACTGAAGATATTAGAACATATAAAAATAAAAATAAATTTGGCACGGTTTTATGTTTATATGATGTTATTGGATCATTTACAGATGATAAAGAAAATGATAAGATAATTATAAATTGTTTTAAAAATCTGAAAAATGGAGGTATTCTTGTTCTTTCTGTTATGAATATGGATTTGACCGAGTCTATATGCTTGCAAGATAGATTTATAGAAGACATGCATGATCCTGGAACATTTAAGAATTTCCTAAAAAGTCGAACTTCAAGTATAATGCAGCAAACAGGTAATATTTTTAACCCTGATTATTTTTTTTTTAGACAAAAAAAGAAACATAGTATATCGTAAAGAGAAATTTACTAATTTAGAAATTCTAACTACAGAATTAATCATTTCTGATAGAAGATATAGAAAAGAAGAAATTGAAAAAAAGATTGAGAAATATGGATTGACAGTATTAGAATCTAAATGTGTTCGAGTAGGTTATTGGGATTGTGAATTAAATCAAACAGAAAAATTAGCAAAAGAAATATTAATTGTAGCAAAGAAAGAGGGATTTATAATACGTAAAATAAAATCATTCTATAATTTTATAAAAGAATTTTATAAATAGAGTTAATCATTTAATTCTGCAAAAAGATATCAGAAGTTTGTAATAATCAATGTTAATATATTGTTTTAATTTGAGAATGTGCCAAATTTGTTAATTAGTGGTGATGAAGTAGAGCAAGTCAAGTTGATTTTCATGAAAAATAGATATTTTGTGTTCAGTTATAACATATTGAATTGCATCTAGTTATTTGCATTAACTTATTGTTTCATGGACAATTGGCCTCGTTCTCGAATCCACATTCATCATAATTCATTAACAAATTTGGCACCTTACGAGTAAAAGCGGATGCATATGACCATGTGATAAAGAAGTTGCTGCCACACTTCAGGGTGTTGGGTTCATAAAATATGCTGCACCCAATATACAGGAGACATTTGATGGCTGTGAACAGCATCTGAATGGCCAGATTCTTATACTAAAATTCGCATCACTATACTTCTTATCAGCGATATATGTGAATGACTTTACACAAGTTGGCTTATCTGAAAAGTATGTGGATTTATTGCTTGCGAATAAGAATTATAATGTAAAACAAGCACATGCTAGAAAGCTGGTAGCAATACATGAGAGAAGAGCCTAATGGAAAAATACAGTGTATTGATGTCGCTTTATAAAAAAGAGCATCCTGAATATCTCCAACTGGCTTTAGATTCAATGATCAATCAGACTGTTAAGCCTGATGAGATTGTACTCGTTGAGGATGGACCGCTTACAAATGAATTGTATGCAGTTGTAGAGGAGTATAAACCGCACCTCCACATTGTAATAAATAAGAATAACTTGGGCCTTGGTTTGGCCCTCAATGAAGGCCTGAAAGTCTGCCAGAACGAATTGATAGCTCGTATGGATACTGATGATATATCCAAGCCTGATCGGTGTGAAAAACAATTAAAGCGTTTTGAAAAGAATCCTGAACTTGCAATTGTAGGTAGTCACATTGATGAATTTGTGGGCACGAAAGAGAATGTCATCAGTCAAAGACGTGTCCCGTTGACCTCAGAGGCAATTTATGAATACGCCAAGAAACGCTCTGCATTCAATCACCCCACCGTTATGTATCGGAAAAGCGTGGTGCTGGCGGAAGGCGGATATGCTAATCTGAAACGGAATCAGGATGTTGATCTCTTTGGACGGATGTTGTTCAAGGGGTATAAAGGTGAAAATATTGATGAAGTATTATTATATTATAGAGTAAATGATGATTTATTAAGAAGAAGAAAATCATGGGAAAATACAAAAAGTTATATTGCAGTAATTAAAGGATTATATAAAATTGGATATTCAAGTAAATGGGATTTATTTATTGTTACAATAGCACAAATTATAATGTATATAGTTCCAAATAGATTACAATTAATAATTTATAAATATTTCTTGAGATAAAAAATTATGATAAAAATATATAAACTGTTTGTTAAAAATTTTACGAATGAAAATAATGAAATTTCAATATGTAATAATAAATATATAATAAAAGTATATAGACCAAATATTAGAAAATTATACCTTAAAGAAGAAAATCTGAATATTAGGAATATAATATCAAGAATCTGGTTATCAATTTTATCATTTCGAAAATTTTATATATTCTATGTGATAGATGAAACAAAAAGGAAAATTGTACATACTTCAATAGTTAGTTCAAGTAATATAAGATTTAGATTCACAAATAATATAAATGATTGGGTAATTGGTCCTTGCTACACAATAGAAAACTACAGAGGTCAGAATATATATCCAAGTGTATTGAAATATATTACGTCATATCATCAATTTGAAAACTGCAAATTTTATATTTTTGCTAATGAAAAGAATCATTCATCAATAAAAGGTATTAATAAGGCTGGATTTACAAATGATGGATTTATAGTAAAAGATATATTTAGAATATATAAACGTTATGAACAATAAAATTAAACACAAATCTATTATTGTAAATAAAAAAATTATATTTACTTTATTTAAAGTTGCATTTTCATTTTTTAACTCAATTTGCATATTATCTATAATATCTTTTTTTTATAAGTATAATGGGATTAGAGTAAAAAATGAATCTGGAGCAACTGATTATAAATGGCCAAGAAACCAAATTATGTGTAATTGTAAAGAAGGTTTCTCAATGTTTCGTTTTGATGAAAATGGATTTAATAATGTTCAGTTATATAATGAAATAGATATTTTGTTAATGGGTAGTTCTTTTATGGAAGGAGTTCATATTAAAAAAAATCAAAATATTGGATATTTATTAAACAAATATGTAAATAAGTATAAAACATATAATATTGGTATATCAGGACATACTATATATCGAAATGTAGACAATTTAGAAAGTGCCTTGGAATACTATAAACCAAGTAAGTATGTAATTATAGAAACAACAAGCATTAATTTTGATGAAATATCTATGCTTGAAGTATTAAATAAAAATTCAAAAAGGTTAAAATATGATACTAAAATTTCTAGCATATTCAAACATATCCCTGCGCTAAAACTAATAATTAGCCAATTTATTCAATGGATCGAACAACCATCAAACAATGAATATTCTATTGATACTATTCGACGAGAAATCAATATTACTACTACAAGATTATTCTTAAAAGAAATTGCAAGACAAGCAGAAAAATATAATATAAAACCAATAATTCTTTTTATACCTTTCCAAAAACTTGGTAATAATGGTGAATTAATATATTGGTATGATGAACAAGAAATGAAAACTATAGAAAATATATGTTCCGAAAATAATATTGACATTATAAATGTGAAAGATTATTTTGATAAAATTTATATTACAGATAAAATACTTGTTCATGGATTTATTAACACAGAAATTGGAGCAGGACATTTAAATAAGTATGGTCATAAAGCAATGTTGGATTCATTGCTGGATTATTTTAAATTAAAAGATTCAATAAATGTTCAATTTAACTAACGCATATTTTATTCTATTTATAATTATTTCATATATATGTGTTATAATTATAAATGTACTAAAACTACAAAAATATCATAAAATTATTTTGTTAATTTTGAGTATTATATATATATATAATACAAATTATATAACTATTCTATCATTTATTTTTACGACAACAATTGTTTTATTTTTTAGTAGTATAATTTACAATACACATATAAAAAAACAAAGATTGTTTTTTTATATAATTGCAACTTCTTTACTGATTATACAATTATTATTTTATAAATATTATTTATTTATAATCAATATTATCAATTTAATATTTAAGACTAATATTGAATCTGTTTATATATGTTTACCCATTGGCATATCATTTACAACTTTTACTTCAATCGGATATTTAACAGATATTTATAAGAATATATACTATGAAAGAAGAACAACTATTGATAAATTATTATACTTATCTTACTTTCCAAAATTTATCGCTGGACCCATAATTAAACAAAAAGATTTCTTTAATAATTTTAATTATAATTATAAAATAAAATTAAAAGACTTTAGTTATGGCATTCAAATAGTAGCAATAGGTTTTTTTAGAAAGAAAGTCTTGGCAGATAATTTGTCTATATATGTAAATGAAGTGTATAATACACCTAATTCATTTTCGCAACTTACATGTATATTAGCAATAATTGCTTATTACTTACAAATATACTTTGATTTCTCGGGTTATTCTGATATTGCAATTGGTTTATCAAATATTTTTGGGGTAAAACTAAATCAAAATTTTAATTTGCCATATATCTCATCAAATCCAACGGAATTTTGGAAAAGATGGCATATTTCCCTGTCTTCATGGTTACAAGAATATCTTTATATTCCATTAGGAGGAAATAGACATGGAGTTTGCAGAACATACATAAATCTTTTTTTAGTTATGGTCATTGGAGGAATGTGGCATGGAGCAACAGTAAATTTCATTATATGGGGTAGTATTAATGGTTTAGGACTTATAGTACATAAGTTATTTATTAAACATATTAAATATCATTATACATTCTTTGAAAGTACATTTTGGTATATATTATCATTAATATTGAATCAAATATTTGTTATATTTTGCTGGGTAGTATTTAGAGGAAATACAATTAATAATACATTTCAGATGATTCAATGTTGCTTATTACCTCATAATGGCATTTCTCATTATTACATATGGACTTTTATTTCTTTAGTATTTTTAATTTTTGAAATAATGATATCAATTAATAAATGTAGTTTTTCTATAAGGAATATAAATATTGTAAACATTCGAATTCCAATTCTTGATTTAAATTCAATTAGCGGTCTAACTATATTTTTTGTTTTTGTTGGAATCATTTTTATTTTTGCCAATTTTGGTGATACAGCATTTATATATGGAAACTTTTAAGGAGTAAATAATGAATATTGACTCAATTTTCAAGTTTGATATTTTCTTATATAATAGTTTATTATATCCAAAAATTCTAAGTTCAATTATAAAGAATCGCAAAGTATTATCTATTGCAAATAATTCAGAAAAATTAAAGAATTCTGCTAAAAATAAAATAATATATATATGCGGAAATGGACCTTCGCTAAATAAAGTTGACTTCAATAATATTTATGAAGATTATTTAGTTGTTAATGATTTTTATAGATTTATAAATAAAAATAAATCAAATCCACCAAAATATTATATGATAATGGATGATGCTTATCTTCAGAAGGATTTAGAAGAGCGTTTGTTTGGAGTATTTAATCCAGGATTTGAAACAACATATTTAATTAATGGAACAATGTATAATGAAGTATCTAAAAGAATAACTGATCAAAATAAAATTTATTATTTTTGTCCATGGGGAAGATTATTTAATTCAAACAAGTATTTTGATTTTTCAAAGATTCATAGTAGAACATGGAATGTTGTTTGTGAAGCAATATTATTTGCTATTTATGCAGGTTATAAAGAAATAAGACTTTTAGGATGTGATTATAGTGTTTTTGCACGAAATGCACATTTTTATAGTCAAAGCCAAAATCATGATAATTTGAGAAAAATGTTATTTAAATATTGTTTTACAACACATGTACACTATGAAATATTGAAATATGCTAAAAAATATAATATCGAAATTTTAAATATGACAAAGGAAACACTATTAGATGCTTACAATATTGACACAAATAGTGAATATTGATTGGGGTATTTAATGATTTTAAACAAAATATTGAGGATTGAAAATTTTCTTCCATTCTATTTAGTATGTTGTCAATATAGTTTATTTTCAACTACTATTGGTGATATATTACTAATATTAATATCATTAATAACTTTAATTAGAGAGAAAAATTATAATTTTATTTTTAAATATTCTTTTTATCATTTACTTTGGATTTATATAATAATTAAGGATGTTTATTTAATTTTTTATGGTTATGGTGAGATTTCAATTTCAATACATAGAATTTGTTTTTATACAATTTGTTTTTTATCCTTATTAATATTTAAAACATCACATATTGATAAAAATGTGTTGTATAATTCATATAAAGTTGCATTTATTGTTTATTCTATAGGTTTAATTTATCATTTTATATTAATATTTGTCTTTAATAAGAGTGTAACAACAATCAATATTTTCCCCGGTTATGAAATTGGAACTTTTACGTATAGACCAAAATCATTTTTTATAGAACCTGCATCATTTGCAAATTCGGTTTTACCATTTCTTTCATTAACTTTATTACATAAAGAAATAAAAACAAGTATTTGGGTAACATTTATAATTTTATTAAGTACTTCAACTGTAGGTGTTATATTATCAACTGTTTTATGGTTACATTATTTATATAATGAAAATAAATATAAAGATAAAATTAAAATTGTTATTATTTTTATCTCAATTCTCTATATATATTTAAGTATTAGTATTTTTAGTTCTTCCTTAAATAAATTCTTAAAAGTTACGAAAGGCGAGGATACTTTTGGCGGTAGAGTTATAACAGGTTTTGAAGTAGTAAAGAGCCAATCATTAAGAGAATACATTTTGGGTACAAATTATATTACAGTTAATGATTATATTAAGAATAATTTAGGAAGATTTAATACAAATTCAAAAGTAATATTTTATTATAATATAAAAAATTATGTTTATGTAAGTACTGTAGGTCAAATAATAAATAAATATGGTTTTTGTGGAATTATTCTTTTTTTTCTCCCTTTATATATTTTTTTACGAAATGATATGTGTAAATTGAAATCATATATTATAATTTTACCACTTTCATCTTTGGGACAATTTATGGTATTCAACGGTTATTATTTTATGTCAAATATATTAATTTCTATATATACGACAAACGATAAAACTATTAGCAATCCAATTAATTAATTATTATAACAATCATTAAATAGTATAGTAAAACATAATTTTCAAATGTAACACCAATGTTTATGCGGCTATAAATATCTGCTAAAGATGTCAATTTAGATTATTGGCTTCATTGATTGGCTTTATTAATGAAATTGACAAAAGAAAAATAATTTTTAATTGAAGAGGATCCAATTCTTTTGACAAAAGATTAAGTCATAGAAGAAATCCTTTTGATTTATACAACCATATTATAAATATCATTTGTAATTTTTGTATCCCTATGATTGGTGAATTCGCTTTAAATTATAGAAAGCAATATAATCGAAGATGCCTGCCAGAAGTTCCCTGATTCTGTCGAAGGTGTGAAGGTAAAGCCATTTGTACTTGATGTTTCGCCTGAAGATTTCATTGAAGATGTTGCCAGAACGCGCGCTTGCGTCTGTCAATGCTAATGGCCACGCCATGCGCATCTAGTATTCAAGTGAGGGCATATGAGTTAATTGAGCCCCTGAGGGGGTGAAGATTTCAACCTCTCAAGCGCCTCCTCTTGGGCCTTCATGCAGATGGTAACCTCCATTGTGTTGGACAGCCTGTAGGCAAGAATGTGCCTGCTGTACCAGTCGTCACCGGCCATCAGATACAGGAAGCCAAATCTGGTCGGTATGTAGGTGATGTCGCTGCTCCATAGTTGGCTTGGACGCTCAGCCGTAACGTTCTTCAGGAGGTATGGAGAGAGGTATTGTGTGATGCGGATGCAGTTTGCTCGTCATTGGACAAGGAGCCTGTCCCGCGAGATCCATCAGCCGTATAAGTCCCTGGATGCGCTTACGGTTCACAGGTCTTCCCTCCCTGGAAATCTCCCGGGCAAATCGCCTGCTGCCACAAAACGTGCTCTTGAGACAGATCTCCTCTATCTTTCTGGCCAGTAGCATGTTCTTCTCGTTTCGTCTGCCTGCGTTAGGCTTGCGTTGGGTACATACCGTGGACGAGCTGGCTCCCAGAAGCTCGCATTTGCGCTGAGATGACAGGTTCTTCTCTATAGCCTCATCCATCAGAGGTTCAGCTCTTCGGGACTTATCTCTTGTTCCAATGTTTTTTTGTGCCTGTCGACCTCGACCGTCAGACGGCCGACCTTTTCTATCAGCGACACTTCCGTTATTGTCTCCTTCTTTTCCGACTAGACGGAGAGCCGAACACCGCATTGGCACTGCCTCTCAGCTGCTCCTTCCAATTGGCGGTCTGAGATGGGGGTACTCACTTGCTAGTTGGGCCAGTGTCTTGTCACCGCTCTTTGCCTCAATTGCTACTTTGAACTTGAATCCCGATGTTTAGGAGTATCGTTTGCCTTTTGCTCATGCTGTGGTCTCAATTTGTTTGGGTGTGGAGGTGAATTTAATTCACTTTAACCCATTGTCTAATTTTGTGGGGCAAATATAAATATTACTTTGCCTTTAGGCGTAGAGTCTATAAAAATACTGCAAATAACTCGATTCAAATAAATTTATACTGTTATGTTGATAAGAAGAGGTGAAGATTTGACAATTATTATGTAAAATATATTATTATGTGTTTGCAATTATTCATATCAATTTTATGATACACTTTTAGTAAATATGATTAATATCCAAAGACAATTTTTGTCTGAAAATCAAGATATGGACTCAATGGTAAACAAAAACATAATATTTATAATAAATTTTGTTAATATAATTATACTATTATTATTGATGAATTTGATTTTATATTATGAATATTATTAATTAAATATAATGATTAGCAATCATATTGTAGAGATTATTATGAAAGTTTTACATTTTGAGTCAGGCTTAGGAAATCAAATGCTTGATTACGTGGATTTCTTAGCAACAAAATTATCAAATCCAAATGATCAATGTTATATTGAAACAATTGTATATTCTATTCCAAATGCATGTAAAGCAATTAATATGTGGAATGGATATGAGTTAGATAAAGTATTTGGTATTAATGAAAATAATATTAAAAATCTTTTTACTATTACTCAATGGAATTCAATAATTGAATATGTAAATAAAAGTGAATTTTGGAAAAATTGGAATTATTCGATTCCAATTTGTGAAGCATTTAAAATGTTTGGTATAAGATTAAAAAATATATATCCTTTTCCACATAGAAATGAAAATAAATCATTTAGACTTTCAGATTTATGTAATATAAGATTAGTTTATAATCTAAAAAGACATATATACAAACTATGTGAATCATATATAATAAAAGAACAAAATTTATTTAGATCTTCTCAAGATGATGAATATACAGGTCATACCTTAAAGTTTAAATTAAAAAAGTCGGGTATTGAAAAACTTGATATGCAAATACGACAAAAGTTTACATTTCCTAGAATATGTGAAACATATAATATAAATTTACAAAAATATATACAAAATTCAAATAGTGTAGGAATACATGTTAGAAGAGGCGATTTAATGACTGAAAATGCAAAATATTATAACTTTGGCTATTTCAATAGAGCAGTAAGTTTTATAAAACAAAATATAAATAATCCTGTATTTTTTGTTTTTTGTAATACGGATAGTGTTGAATGGGTTAGATCAAATCAAAAAATATTTAATTTGAATGAAAATATAGATAAAATTTATTTTGTCTCTGAAAATAAAAATGAAAAAAGTTTTAGAGATATGCAATTACTATCTTTATGTAAACATGCAATTATAACAACTTCCACGTTTGGATATTGGGGAGCATATTTAAACAAAAACAAAAATAAGATAACATGTTCTCCTGATATAAGAATTAATACAACACATAGTTTCTGATAATTTTCTCTTGTGGGCATTTGCAACGATTCTGATAATATATATTTAACAATTACGTTGAATTCTATTTCAGTGTTTATATATGATATAATTTTATGATATAAAATCTACAACATTAGATTAACATATAAAATTCTAGAAATGATACATATAATAATAAAAAAAATAATAAGTTTATATTGTAGCATACGAAATTATTATATTCTAAAAAACAAAAAGGTAAATTATGGTGAGAATTTAAAAATTAATGGTATTCTAAATATATTTGGAAGAGGTAAATTATTTATAGGAAGAAATGTCACAATTAATAGTGGATTAAAATATAATTCAATAACTGGTGATAATAGCTGCAATATAAATATATCAAAAAAGGGCGAAATAATCATTAGAAATAATGTTGGAATATCAAATTGTTCAATAACATCATGGAAAAGTATAATTATTGATGATGATGTTTTGATTGGTTCTGGTTGTATAATTGTTGATACAGATTTTCATACAATATCATTTAATCAAAGAAAATTATGTAAGAATGTAAAATGCTCTACAGTTCATATTGAAAAAGGTGTATTTATTGGTGCAAAATCAATTATATTAAAAGGTGTTACCATTGGAAAATATAGTGTGATAGGAGCAGGTTCAGTTGTAACAAAAAATATACCAAGTAATGAAATATGGGCTGGCAATCCAGCAATATTTATAAAAAAGGTTGATTAGAATTTTTAAAGTTTGAATTATTATATTTAAGTAAAAATTATTATTGATATAATTAAGGTATGCTTCATAAATCTACAAAAAAATTCAGTTTGATACATACTTCTGTTTATATTTGTATAATTTCAATAATAACCCTATTATTTTCATTTCTTAAAGATTCTATATTTGCCTATTTATTTGGTACAACAAATGATTCAGACGCATTTGTAATTGCTGTTCAAATTCCAGTAATCATTTTTTCAATTATTTCTTCAATATTACATTCTATTGTTATTCCAATGTATTCTGATGCTTTATTTAAGGATGGAAATGATAGTGCAAAAGAATATGTTTCTTCTTTAATGAATATTGTAGTTGTTATTTCAGTTATATTAATAATAATTTGTGAAATATTCCCAAATCAAATTGTAAAATTGTTTGCACCAGGCGTTAATAATAATATTTATTGTTTAGCGGTTAAACTTTTTAGATTTGCTCTTCCAACTATACTAATTTCTGAAATCATATATATAAATTTAGGCATCTTAAATGTACACAAAGAATTTATTTTACCAGCATTGGGAACATCAGTATTAAATATTACATATACTTTAGTAATTTTTTTCTTTGCAAAAAAAATTGGGATATTTTCTGCATCTATCGGTATTATATTAGGATATATTGTTGAATATATATATTTATATCATTTAAGGAAAAAATATATAAAAATTGACTTAATATTCAATTTAAAAAATGAAAGAATAAAAAAATCTGCTAAATTAGCTTTACCTGTTCTATTTAATAATTGTTTAACCGAATTAAATAAATTAATTGATAGAATTATTGCCTCCTATCAAGAACAAGGAACAATTTCTTCTTTTAATTATGCTTCAAAAATATCTAGTGCAGTAAGTACAATAATGTTGAAAGGGATAGTATCTGTTCTTTATCCTGAATTCTCAAAACTAATTTCGCAGAATAAAATTGATAAGCTTTCAAATTTATATACTATGTCATTTTCAATTTTGACAATACTATTTATACCAATAATTTTCGGATGTTATTATTTAAAAATTGAAATTGTATCTATGCTTTTTTACAGAGGGTCTTTTACGTATAAAGATGTTTGTATTGTAAGTAATTATTTAGTTTGGTATATAATTTGTTTATTATTTTCTTCACATAGACTAATAGGTACTCGTATGTTCCTTGCAAAAGGAGATACAAAGTCTGCAATGATAAATTCTGCTTATTGCATATTAATAAATATAATTTTTAATTTCATTTTATCATATTATTGGGGAGCTATTGGATTAGTTATTGCTACTACTTTAGCTACAGCAATAGCTAGTTTTTTATTATTAATTAAAATTGGATATATATTGAATAATGTATCCTTTATGGATATTGTAATTTCATATTTCAAATCATTATTATCAAGTGTTATCATGTTATTTGTATTAAGTTATTTGTCAAAATTTAAACATTTTATAATTTTTGGAAGCATATCACAAACATTAAATATTTTTATATATATTTTGTTAAATATATTTATTGGATTTTTAATATACATAATTTGTCATTTAGTATTATCTACAAAAGAAGTCAAATTTATATTTCATAATATTCTTAACAAAAATTAATAATTTGAGGTTCTTTAATTATGATTATTGGTTATACAACAGGTGTTTTTGACATGTTCCATATAGGACATCTTAATTTATTAAGAAATGCAAAATCAATGTGTGATAAATTAATAGTTGGAGTTTCAGTTGACAAATTAGTACAATACAAAGGCAAGACCCCTGTTATACCATATGAAGATAGAGCTGAGATAGTAAGATGTTGTAAGTTTGTCGATCTTGTCGTTCCGCAATATGACATGGATAAACTTACTGCATGTAAAAAATTATCCGTCGATTTAATGTTTGTTGGAGATGATTGGTATAATACAGAAAAGTGGATAAATATCGAAAATCAATTTAAAGATTGTAATATTAAAATAATATATTTCCCATATACAAAACGAATATCGTCAACACAATTAAGAAATACTATAGAGGAAAACTTATGAATCTATATAATTTTATATGTAACAGTAAATTAAAATTCTATATAAGAAAGCTTCTTGAAAAGATATTAGATATTCGAAGATATGATCAACAATTAGATACATTATATTATATTATAAATAATACGAACGATATAAGCAATTGGCCAAAAGCATGCGGTGCTTTAAGAAAATTACAATTATGTGATTTAAAATTACTTATGATTTTTGATGCAATATGCAAACAAAATAATTTAATTTATTGGCTTGAAGGAGGTACGCTTTTAGGTTCTATAAGACATAAGGGTTTTATACCATGGGATGATGATATGGATGTAGCTATGCCAAGAAAGGACTATATAAGAGCAAAAGAAATTTTCCCAAATATATTAAATAAATATGGAATAATAGCTGAAGAAAGAATTAATGAACCATTACGAAGAATTTGTATTAGTTATAATCATGGGAAAACAGGCATATGGTTAGATGTTTTTCCTGTTGATGAATGTTATATTGAAGGAAATAGTTTTGAAGATAAGTTTAAGAAGTTCGAACAATTAGCTAAAAAATATAGAGAATTTTACTTGAATAATTATAAAAAATTATCAATTGATAGATTGGAATTAATGAGAGAACATATTTTTCATCAAAATTTTGAAGCAAATATACTTTTTAGAGGACTTGAATTTAGTTATAAATTGAATAGAGTATTTGATAAAAATACTATTTTCCCATTAACTACATATGATTTCGAAGGGAAATTATTTCCTGTTCCACATAATTATTTGCAATACTTAAAGCAATATTATGGTGACTATATGTCATTTCCTAGGATAGGAATAAATAATCATATAGTTAATAATATATCATTAGCAAACAGATCAAAATTGCATGATATAGATATGAATATTGAAAATCAGAATTTATCTTTAGTTTTAAATAAAATTATATCTGAAAGGTGTTAAATGGATAAGTGGGGAAAAATAAATGGAGCTTTGTTATATAAAGGAAATCCAAAGAATAAAATTAATTTGGATTTTTTAAGTGATTCTTCTTTTTGGAAAAAGAATAGAGATTGTAAACTTATACGTTATATAAGCAATTTTGATGAATATGATAGCAGTGAATGGTGGTATATAATAAAGGATACTGTATTTGATATAAAAAAAATCAAATCAAATTATAGATGCAAAATTAATAAATCTAAAAAATTTTTTGAGGTTAAAATTATTGACCCTTCTGAATATAAAGAAGAATTATTTGAGTTACAAAAGTCAGCGTTAATGGGATATCCACAAAAGTATAGACCTGTTTTAGATAAGGAAAAATTTATAAAAGGTATCGATTCTTGGAATAGATTTAAAAAGGTATATGCAGCTTTTAAGGTAGATACTAATGAACTTTGTGGATATGCTCGTTTTTTTCAACATGATGAGTATTGTTATGAACTATCAACATTAAAATCAAACCCGCAATATGAAAAATATCAAATTAATGCATGTATTATTTCATTTGCATTAGAAGATTTAAGTGATGTAATTAATAATGGTGGATTTATATTTGATGGTGAAAGAAACTTAATACATGAAACATCTTTTCAAGATTATTTATGTAAATATTTTGAATTTAGAAAAGCTTATTGTAAACTAAATGTTATTTTTAGAAATGATATAAAAATAATACTTTGTATATTATATCCAATAAGAAATATCTTTAAAGATAGTAAATTTTACTTATTTAATAGAATATATGCTGCATTAAAAATGATAGAGATAACAAGAAATCCAAAATTGATAAATAAAAATATATCCTAAAAATGTATGTGTTTATTATTTCAGTATTGACCATCTATAAGAACTGCAAATAAATTACAACAAATTTCAATATCTTAATTTCATAATAAAAGAAAAATCTAATGATTAACTTGAAAGTTATCTAGAAGAATATTATTAGAAGAGATTAATGTGACTTGATAATAAAATAATATGAATTTGAGCACCTAAAAACTTTGTGATTGTCTTTGAAAGTTTAAAATTTGAAATAACAACAAAAACTTATATTTTATAATTTGATAATTCTTCGGGATCGATATAAGATTCTTAAGATTGATTTTATCAGTAATGAATTATGTTTGTTAAAAGTGAAAAAAGTACTGTTATGATATAATCATGTTAAAATATAATTTACTCTTGAAGTATAAATCAACAAATGATGAGGATTTTACTTCGAAATATTGCATAAAAATCTATATTCAAGAAACTTCATACCAGTCTCATGGAGGTACTTAACGAATGGGCCAATCAAATAGAATGTGAGGTCATGGTTGGTCATCTGCTTGCAGACCTCATATATACAAGCTGATGTCTATTCCGCCGAAGTTAGCCATCTTCAGGTTGTCGGTACATCAAAGAAAAGGCAAAGAGTCATATTATGTTTAGCCAGAAACCGCTACGGTAGATCATCGAATTTCACATGACGTCTTCTGGCACTCGGCTATTGCGTCAGTACTGTCGACCACAATAACTCATGGTTCTTGAATACATCACGGTTTAGGAGAGACGTAACCAGAACACCAGAACAATGACTAACAATAGGGACTAGGATTGCAGGAGTCTTTGAAATTCACTTTTGGTGAATCCCATAATTACATTATCAACCAATTGTTGCTTTGAGCGTGCGAATAAAGCTACCGTAATAGCAGTGGTATAAAACTGTATATACTGTGATTAATTCCACTTTTTTGTTGATTTTACTTTTGGATGATAATAGTATGTCTGCATTATGTGGTCTAAATAGCCAGCTATTTTTCCAGTAGTTATAACCTTTCTTACAATGAAAATTCTATTAGCTTCTAGTTCCAATATTTATGATGAGTCATACAAAGATACTCAGAAAAATATGAGTGGTTTTGGTTATATGATTCGTGCTTTAGTAGATATGTTGTCTACAAGAGAAACTAAGATTGATATTTTTACACAATCAAATTTTACTAAAGGACATAATATCGGCGAGGCTTTACTTCTAAAAAAAACATGGTTTGATTTGCTATTCAATATTCGAGTATTTTATATAAAAAGGTTATTTAAGGTCATAAAATTTAATTATCGGGTGTTGAATATTCAAACATTATTAAGAACTATATTATACTATTTATCTGGAAGTTTATGTGAGACATATATAAAAAGAAATAAATATGATATTGTACATGTAAATGGAATTGGTAATTCATGCTTACCATTATTATATGCATGCGCAAGGACAAACACTCCAATTGTTATAACTTTGCATGGTTTGTATTCATTTAATAAGAATACACAGGCTGATATTTATATGAGAAGAATTGAGAAAAACTTTATATCCTTAATAGTAAATACTAACATAAAATGCACTGTAATAGCATCAGGGATAAAAAGAAGAATACTTGAATATTGCAAAGTATTATGTTCAAACAATATTGTTATAATTTCAAATCCAATAATTCCAACTAAAGATATAAACTTACCTATAAATATAAATGAAGATAGGTTTAATATATTATGCATAGGAAATATAAATAAGCAGAAAAATCAAAAAATGATAATTGATGCTTATAAACTACTTCCTCAAAAATTAAAAAATAGTATAGATTTATATTTTATTGGATCTAATGAAAATTTATTAAAAGATTATGCAAATGAATGTTCTAGTAATATATACTTTACAGGACCTTTAAAGAGAGAAATTGTTCAGAAATATATATCAAAATCAAATTTATGTATTTCAGCATCTTATGATGAAGGATTTTGTTTGCCAATTGTTGAAGCATATTCACATGGAATACCTGTAATATTTCCAAAATTAATAGATTCATATCCAGATATTTATTCGGAAAAATGTGGGTTAGTAGTAGATTCATATACACCAGAATCTTTCGCTATTGCAATCGAATCAGCATATGAAAATGACTGGAATAAAAACGAAATATTAGAATTTTCTGAAAAATTTTCAATTTGTTCAATTTCAAAACAATATTTGAATATTTTACTAAATGAGTCAAATAAAAAATTCTGTTCGTTGTCTATAAATCAAATTGATACAATTAACTTTAACAGTTTATCAACTGTCAAACACAATTAATCATACAAGTTTTATAAGGGTAAATATGAATAATATTGCAATTATTCCAGCTAGATGTGGCTCAAAAGGTATTAAAGATAAAAATATTAAATTGATTAATGGAAAACCACTAATAGCATATACAATTGAAGCAGCAATAAAATCGTGTATGTTTAATGAAGTAATGGTTTCAACAGATTCTGAAATTTATGCTGAAATTGCAAAATCATATAATGCTAAAGTTCCATTTATGAGAAGTTCGAATTCAAGTACTGACACTTCATCTTCGTGGGATGTAGTAAAAGAAGTATTAATTCAATATTCAAATTTAGGTAATAAATTTGATACATTTGCATTATTACAACCAACTTCACCTTTAAGAAATAATATTGATATTGTTAATTCATATTCGGTCTTTAGAAGTAAAAATGCAAATGCAGTTGTTTCAATTTGTGAAACTGATTATCCAATAGATATTTGCAATTATATTGGCAATGATCAATCACTAGATAATTTTTATGATGCGAAAAAATATAAACCGAGACAAATTTTCAAAAAAATGTATAGATTAAATGGTGCAATTTATATTTCTAAAGTAAATACTTTTTTTAGTCAGAATTCAATATACGATAATAGGTGTTACGCATATATAATGAAAAAAATAAATTCTATTGATATAGATGATGAAGAAGATTTTTTTATTGCATCGTCAGTTTTGATGTGTTTAAATCAGAATATGTTTATTTGAAATCAAATACCTTTTGATTGTTTAATAGATATATTCATAATAATATTTTTTATATATTTCACATATTAATTTTTGTTATAAATTGTTTTAATATCTAATAATAGCCTATTTTCAACGAATAAATTGTCAATATTATTGAAACATATAAAATCTTAATAATTTAAAAAATACTAAATATATATATTTCATATATACTTAATGAAAAATTGATTTATCCAATATTAATACTGAGGATATAACATGTCTAATTATTTTCATTGTTCTTTCTGGTCAGCGTATCTACATGAGAGGTATTTTATGAACACTGACTAATTTTGGAGTATATGGTCAAATATTGTTTTTTCTAGTAAGTATTTCTGGGGGCAACAAATAATTCACCAATTGTATGTAAAGTTGAATATTATTAAAAAGAGAAATAACTATATTACCTCTTTATTATTTTTGCATTTTATAATATTATATTGCTGAATCATTACTGAATTATTTTAATCTAATTAAAATCCGAAGATATCTATCATCTTAAATGGTTTAGATATGTTATTCTCCAAATAGCTTAATTAAATAAAAGACACTCTGTACAACTTTTGTAATATGATTAGAATTAGAAATTAACAATTTGAAATGACATATACTCACGAAACTATATAGTTTTATCTATAACTTTGAGATATATAAAGAAGATGTTGACTGATGTCCTGTATATTGTTACTATATAAAAAACGTTATAGTCCTTATTGCATTCCATATTATTCTTCCAATAGAAACGATTAAAATTATTTGACTAAAATGTATGATTCATATATTAAATTTAGAGATTTTATTCTTGATGAATTGAAAGAAACTACACAAAATTATCCAAAACCATTTGTTGAAATTGTTAGAAAATTTGCTTATAATGAAGGAATTATCAGGAGTACTTATGTTAGTTATACTGATATAGATCTAAATCTACAAGAATATGCAGAGAAAATAATGAATGACCTTATAAGTGAAAATCTTATATGTATACAAGGACCTACGCCAAATGGGCCGAAACCATGGGTATATAATCTTTATAGGAGTATAAAACAAAGGTAATCAATTTTGGATATAGTGTGCTGAATAGGACTAATTAAACAATGAGATTTAAGCTATCGATTCGGATATGATGGATGAAGATATCTGCAGGCGTTCCACATAATGAATTTTGCAATTTGTATTTTGGGTAATAGAAACGGTTAAATTTTTATTTGAAATTGACTGTATGATAATGAAAACGCCATCTGGAAGGGATGTCAGACGGCGTTTTTGTTTCATGGGCTGATTGTTCGTGAAATTGTGTTTGCGGGAGGGGGGATATGAAAGGCATTGTTCTCCATGCGGGGAAGAGTTCGGTCGCACAGAAGCGCACCCTCCCGTTGGCTTTGGGGACAGAAAAGTTCAATCGCACAGGCAGAAAATGTTTACTATAGTAAACGTTTTGGGCCATGGAATAATCGCTCGCGACGAATCGTCGCAAAAAGTGAGTCCACAGAACACACGGAAGAAACAGAAGCGTTCAGCCGCGTTGTCGCGGCTGAACGCGGGGGATTTTTTAGGGGGAAGAATAAAGAGCGGATTCTGAGCCAATTCAAACAAACCATGAAAACGCCGCCTGGCAGAGATGTCAGGCGGCGTTTTTGTTTTCAGGGGCAGAATTAGCCGGCTGCGGATAGGGGGTGCCATCCTCTAGACGGAGAGGTATGGACACGGAGCATTTAGCCTCCGATTGAAGTCGGGTTACCCAACTGCCGTCTTTCAGACGGGATGTGCCACAAGTGGCAGTTCGTGGTTCTTGTTTTTCGTCCCGCGTCCCACGTCCCGTGAAGAGTGAAAAGTGAAGAGTGAAAACGGCTAGGGCCATTTTAATCTATGGTTTGAGCAAATAGGGGAAATGGAGTTCAAGGTATGCGATGACTTCCTTCTGAAAAGCCGTTGTGAAGGTGATTAGTTCGCTTGCTTCCTCTGCAGTAACCGCGTCTGCCATAATGTATTCCAAGGTATTTCTCCTTGAACGGCAGGAATTTAGATATGCGGCCTCTGATTGCCAGTCCACTTCTGGCATTTCCTTTAACGCCATTATGGTTCGATAGTGCGCAAGTGCATTCTCTGGTCGGTAGCCATGTGCATATAGAACCATGGTGCATAGTTTCAACGCTGCGTTGTAGGCAATGCCAAAGCGCCAATCTGGCGAGAGTGACGGAGCTGTTGCATCCGCAAGGTCGCGTGTCACGATGGCGCGAAGGTTGCCGATTTCCTGTTGGTCGGTTTGATGGGGTTTAAGCCATCCGTTGTCCAGACAAGTCTTTAAGCTCATTTTTACCTCCCTTTAGGAAAATCATTGGCGACTGCAGGACTTCACGGACAAAATGTTCTTGAGACTGACATTTTCGTTGGAAGTCTTCAGGAGAGACAAGAACAGGGTTGATCTCCCTGTTTGTGAAGTCGGCTGCCGGTAGCAGGGCCTGACAGACTTCTTTAAGTGAGCATTTCCCAATGACAAAGAGATCGATGTCGCTGTCAGGACGTGCGGTTCCACGGGCCTCCGAACCATAGATGAAGACACATTGGGTGTCCAGATGGGCAAGCATTGTGCGGATTTTTCCGTGCAGGCCTTCGGCTTTGATGACCAGCTCGCATAATACAGGGAACAATTCATTGTTCGAATCGGCAAAGTAAACGGTCCGGCCATGAACGTCCTCCCTTTGAATGAGTTTCAGGGCATGAAAATGCGAAAGTTCCTTCAGTAGTCCAGGCGCGGAGACGCCGCCGTCACGGGCCAATTGGCGCAAGTGGTACCGTGGCGAGCCAAACACGAAGAGTCGAGTGAGAATTATCGCCTTGGTATGAGAATTGAGCAATTGTGTCAACATAGGGGCTCCTTTGTGTTAACTATAAGATAACACGACTTTCTTTGTTTTCCAATAGAGTCTACGGAATACACGGAATAATCGGAAAGAGAGTCCACAGAAGACACGGAATAAACAGAAGCGCACTGCCACAAGCGGCAGTGCGCGGTTTTTGTTTCAAAGAATATAGTTCGGGGCAGCCCCAATGGCATGGCCCTAACAATCATACCATGAAAACGCCGTCTGGCAGGGATGTCAGGTGGCGTTTTGCGTTTTTGGGGGGAGAAAGGTGAATTAGAAATTAGAAATTAGAAATTAGGAATGAGGAACAGTTGGAAATTAGGAATTAGGAATGAGGAATGAGGAATTAGGAATTTGTCGTGAGGAAGGAGGAATTTGGAAAGCGAAGAGTGAAAAGAGACACCTCGTCTCGCGTCTCACGTCCATATGAAGAAAGGAAAGGGAAAAGGGAAGAGGGAAAAGAGGCATAGCCAATGAAACCATGAAAACGCCGTCTGGCAGGATGTCAGGCGGCGTTTTTGCTTTCAGGGGGAGAAAGGGAAATTAGAAATTAGGAATTAGGAATTAGGAATTTGTCGTGAGGAAGGAGGAATTTGGAAAGCGAAGGGTGAAAAGAGACACCTCGTCTCACGTCTCGCGTCTCACGTCCCTCAAAGAGTGAAGAGAGAAAAGAGCCTCCCGTCTCCAGTCTCCCGTCCCTCGTCAAATGGAGAGGTAAATGCTGCGGCAATGTGGGTTGCGCTTCGCTCCACCCACGGCAAGGTCCTGCCACCGCTAACGCGGTTCTGAATCTCTTATTCCTTCTTGCTCCGTGGGTTACGCTAGCCACTTTGTGGCTGCGCTTACCCACGGCTAGTATCCTGCCGCCGCAGCAGCGGCTCGTTTGGAAGGAGGATGGGATAAGAGACAAGAACCGGATAGAAGATGCGGGACGCGGGACGTGGGACGCGGAAGTTGCGCCCTCCACCGGGCGCTCGCTGCTTCGCGGTTAAAATATGCGGCATCTTACGGAACAGGTGGATATTCCATTGTGCGCCATGCCGCGCCAGGCGATCCGTCCAGTTTCCAGCACAATTAACTGTCCGCTAACAGCGGCCATTTTGTCCGTCCAGTTTACCACTATTGAGCCGCTAACGTGGCTCTTCCGAAGTGTAACGACATATGAGCATGAGAGGCAATGGGCCGCATAAGGAGGATGTTGTTCCTCCCGCACCCATCGGTCACGCAGGTGCGCGACCCTCCCAAAGCGATTTTGCTGCGGCCATAAGGAGACAGACACGTTCGGCAGCTTGCATAAATTACGGTAAAACCATATATTATAAGGAGAATAAATCATCAGCCTGTAACCTTCATGCGGGGAAAGCATGAAATACATTAATACCAGCACGTTTAATTTCCCAGGCATCATTGAGAATGATTTCCTGTATGTTGACAAGACAGCGGCCATTTGGAATCTCGTGCATCCCAAAAAAGGTGAGTTCTTTCTCTCTCGTCCGCGCCGTTTTGGAAAATCACTGCTGGTCTCGACGCTGAAAGCCATGTTCCAAGGACGGCGAGAACTGTTCAAGGGGCTTGCCATAGACAGGATGGACTACGACTGGAAGGCGTACCCTGTCATCCACTTGGACTTCGGAAATTGCAACGCCGACACGGCTGAAGAGCTGGAAGTCTATCTCAATCATTTGCTTGAGATGGCGGCAGATGAACTGGACCTGGAGTTAAAGAAAGAAGAGGCTTCAATCCGTTTTGAGAATCTCATCCGCAAGGCGGCCGAGAAATCGAAGGCCGGCAGCGTGGTTGTCCTGATTGATGAATACGACAAGCCGGTACTGGGCAATATCAGCAACAAGGAACACGGCACGGCCATTCTTTCTGTACTGAAAGGCTTTTATGCGAATATCAAGAAGCAGGAGGCAATTATCCGCTTCGCGTTCATCACGGGGGTGAGCAAATTCGCGCATGTGTAGCTGTGTTCGGACTTGAACAACCTGACGGACATCACGCTGAAGACGGACTATGCGGGAATGCTCGGCTTTACCGAGGCGGATATCCGACAGTATTTCGCGGACCGCATCCCGCTGGCGGCGAAGGCGAACGGCCTTGGGGAAGAGGAGTTGATGGCGCGACTGCTGAAATGGTATGACGGATATCGCTTCTCCGACGGGAATGTCCATGTCTGCAATCCCGTATCCCTTGCGACGTTTTTTTCCAATGACTACAAATTCGCCAATTACTGGGGGAAGACGGGAATGCCCACATTCCTTCTGCAACTGGCTCGAAACACGCGCTTTGACTTTGAGAAGGCCGTCTCCGTGCCCGTCACCGATCTGGTGTTCGGATCGTATGAACTGGACAACCTTGATCCCATGGGGCTGCTATGGCAGACCGGCTATCTGACCATCAAGGAGGTGCTGCCTGGACCGCTCGGCAGCAGCATGTACC
>JAEEGL010898174.1_pt1 | contig 26245 bp, 27 predicted proteins | sample 9134231 | NCBI WGS metagenome assembly JAEEGL01 (sample SAMN16246548, study PRJNA631951) | gut metagenome | biome: gut microbiome; feature: rumen; material: fiber-attached | host: Bos | place: Iran: Karaj | collected 2018-10
CTGCAAAGAGTGTATAGGAGGATTTATGACAATAAATGGTGAGTTAGGATTAACAAGTTCAATTGGAACATATTTAAGATTAGGAGCATCTAAACATGAAGAAAAAGAAAGCCCAGAAAGAATACATGAAAGAGATTTATTCTTTAAAATATCAAATTGTGAACATAAAAAAGTAACACTTAGAAATGGTGTTAATGGTGAATGTGGATGTATTAAATGTGGACTTAGAGATAGTTTATGGAGAGAAAAGAAATATCCTGAATTTCTTACTAAAGATGATTTCATAATGTTAGATTATTTAAGAAGATTTGAAAGATGTGTTATAGGAGAAGATACAGGTATAACATGTGATTTAGGTCAGGCTATGGAAATATATGCAATACTTAGAGATGAAAATAAAGGTGCCACTGAAGATATGGTAATCTCTGAGTTTATTAAATCAATGAAAAAATTACAAGAAGAAGAGTTGAAATTAGGTTTAAAAAATAAAAAACATGGTAGAATATAGTTATCAAGAGGTTACTTATGATTAATATTGGTGGAAGAATTAAAGAACTTAGAATTAAAAATAAAATAACACAACAAGAACTAGCAGATAAATTATTTGTATCGGATAAAACAGTATCTAGTTGGGAAAGTAATAGAACAGAACCAGATATCTATATGCTTTCAGATATATGTAAAATATTAAATATTAATTTCTTATCATTTATTAATGAAGGTAATAATAGTAATATTGAACTAGAATTAAAAATAAGATCTAATGAACATGAGCAAAATAGAATATTAAATATGATTAAAGATAATTCTAAGTTTATAAATGAAGAATATCAAGAAGCTATTTATTATAAATTAAGTCATAGAGATATGAATAAAGAATGGCTTAGAATTAGAAGAGAAAATAGTAATTATATTCTTAATTATAAGAAACTAAATAGTAAAGGTTTATTAGAAGAATATGAAGTATCTATAGATAATATAGATAATTTAAAAGTTATATTTAATTGTATAGATTTAAAAGAATCAGTTCATGTTAATAAACATAGAACTATATATATGTATAAAGATAAGTATGAGTTCTCATTTGATGATGTAGAAAATTTAGGTTATTTTATAGAAATAGAAATAAAGAAATATGATTATGATTTAGATAAAGAGTCAGATATGTTATTTGATTTATTAAAAGACCTTAGAATAAATATGAATGACATAGAATTAAAAAGGTATCCCGAGTTATTAGAAGAATTAGACTAGTATAAACTAGTCTTTTTTGTTATAATAATGACCAGGAAGTGAAGTTATGGATCGTTTAATGACAAAAGAAGCAAAATTATATTTAACATTTGATATGCTTGGTGACTTAAGAAGAAGTGGGCCAATTCAATGGTGTGTAGATAGATTTAGAACGGCTGATATTAAAGATCATGTATTTGATTTGATATTATTAACTAAAACTATTAAGCCATATATTCCATCATCTATTAATACAGATAGAATGGTTGATTATGCAATTACTCATGATTTAGAAGAAGTTATAACTGGAGATATTACTACTTTTGAAGGTGTAACTAGAGAAGAAAAAGACAGAGTAAATCAAATAGCTATGGATTATCTTATAAGTGAATATGGAAGTATATTAAATATAAATACAATATTAAATGATTTTGAAATAAAAGCTGATTTAGAAGCTAAAGTTCTTCATATGCTTGATAAGGTACAATCTAGTATCGAATTTCTTAAATATGATAATGAAAAGAAAGTAGATATGGATAATCCTGACATTGTAGAATGTTTAAGAAAGAACCCTGATGTTTTAAGACTAAGAAATCAAGGTTTATCTTTGGGGGAAATATTTTATTGTTGGCATATGAGAAGTGTTAAGTTTACTGATGAAGAATTAGTTAAATATAACATTTCAAGAGAAACTGCTGATAGTATATGTGAAGTTATTAGAAATCTTATGGGTTCTATACATGATCAATTTAGTAGATATCATGAAATAGAAGAAGGTTTTCCTAAAGAAGCAATGGTATATAGAGATATAAATAATAAAGATAAAAGAAGACTAGTATAAACTAGTCTTTTTTTGATATAATGAAAATGGAAGGTAGATATTATGGTAGAAAGATTATTAGAATTAGCTAAGAATTCATATAGTCCATATTCTCATTTTAGAGTAGCGACTATTGTTATTATGAAAGATGGAAAAGAATTTGTTGGGGTAAATGTAGAAAATGCAGCATATGGTTCTTCTATATGTTCAGAAAGAAGTGCAATACTTAGTGCTATTAGTAATGGATATACAAAAGGTGATTTTAAAGAATTACATTGTATGTGTGCAGATAGTAATAGAATAAGTACTAGTTGTTTTGGATGTAGACAAGTAATTAGTGAATTATTTGATAAAGATGTACCTTTATATTTTTATGCGAATACTGGAGAATTCCAAAAATATACTGTTAAAGAATTATGCCCATATCCATTTGATGAAGATGATTTAAAGTAAGACTAGTAATAGTCTTTTTTTATGTTATAATTAAGATAGGTGACAATATATGAAATTAACAATTATTATTCCATACTATAATGTATTAGATCATATTAAAAGACTATTTCAAGTATTAGAACCACAACTAGATGATGAAGTAGAAGTAATCATTGTAGATGATGGTTGTAATGAAAAAGAACTTGATAATTTAAAAGCTAGAGTAATACATTTAGAAAGTAATAGTGGAGGAGCAGGTAAACCAAGAAACGTTGGTATTGAGAATGCTAAAGGAAAATATATTGCATTTATAGATGCTGATGATATGGTTACTGCAGATTATATATCTGAAATAAAAAAGAAAATAGATGAAAATAGAGATATTATTTATTTAAGCTGGGTTAGTAATAAACATGATGTTGTTGTAACAGATAAACCACCTATGTGGAATCCAACAGTATGGAGTAAAGTATATAAAAGAGAATTAATAGGAGATACTAGATTTGAAGAAGTAATAAATTATGCAGAAGATAAAAAGTTTAATGATATGATTAAACCTAAAACTAGTTCTTTTATAGATAAACAAATATATGTATATAATAATTCTAGAGAGGGTTCTTTATCTAAAGTAGGTGTTAGAAAAACATTTAGAATTATATTTACATTAGTAGGTATACATTATATTATTATTGCTTTATTTATATTTTTATTAATAGCATTACTTGGAACAAAAGTAATATTCTTAATTATATCTGTATTTTTAATACTATTAGGACTAGCTTTTATAATTATTGGTAATACCGCTTTTAGACCTAGAAGGTAAGTACCCACTTATTGACAAAAACATTAACAAAGAATAACTAATAAAAAGACTAGTGTAAACTAGTCTTTTTTGTTATAATATATTTTAGATAGGAGAACATATTATGAATAAAGATTTAATCCTAATAATAATTGCATCTATATGTTTTATTGCAGGAGTTACTTTCTTAGTATTAAGTTTCTTTGATGTTTGGAAACTATCTTTAGCATTTGCTTTAGGATGTACAGGAATGGCTAATGTTTTATTATTTATTGTTAATATGAAAAAAATTGGAAAGGCTAAGAAGTAGTCTTTTTTCTTGGAGGTTTATATGATAGAAATTAAAAATGTTACTAAAAAATATGGTAAAAAAGTGGCAGTAGATAATGTTTCATTTACTGTTAATGATGGAGATATATTTGCTTTTATAGGACATAATGGAGCAGGTAAAACTACTTTAATTAAATCAATTGTAGGTATACATGATTTTGATGAAGGAGATATTTTAATAGATGGTATGTCTATTAAAGAAAAACCCGTTGAATGTAAAAAACTAATGGCTTATGTCCCAGATAATCCAGAAACATATGAACATATGAAAGCTATAGATTATATTAATTTTATATGTGATATGTATGAAACACCATTAGATGTTAGAGAAGCTAATATAAAAAAATATTCTAAAATATTTGAAATGGAAGATAAGTTAAATGATCCAATAGATAGTTATTCTCATGGTATGAAACAAAAAGCAGTTTTAATATCTGCTTTAGCACATGATCCAAAGATTCTTATAATGGATGAACCATTTGTAGGATTAGATCCTAAAGCAGTATTTGATATAAAAGAAATATTAAATGAAATGACTAAAGAAGGAAAAATAGTTTTCTATTCTACACATATATTAGATGTAGCGGAAAAACTATGTTCTAGAGTAGCTATTATAAAGGCAGGTAAATTAGTTAAAAGTGGTAGTATGAAAGAAATAAAAGGAGATAAATCTTTAGAAAAAGTATTTATGGAATTAGAGGATAAATAATGAAAAAACTATTTTCACTTATTAGAGCGTGTATGTCTTCTGATATGAATCTATTTAAAGTTAGTAATAAAAAACATGGAAAAGGTAATGTAATTCTTCCAATTATTATTGCACTGTATTTAATGGGTTATATTGGATTCATATCATTTGGTTTATTTTCTGAATTTTCTAAAACAAATACTGCATATGTATTATTATCAGTATTTGCATTTGGTATAACACTTTTAACATTTATAGAAGGTATTTATAAAACAGGATCTTTATTATTTGGATGTAAAGATGATGATTTATTATTATCTTTACCAATAAAAAGAAGTACTGTATTATTTATTAGAATATTAAAATTTTATATATTTGAATTATTATATAATTCAATATTCTTATTACCTATAATAATTGTATATGGATTCTTTCATACAGGATCAATAATTACTTATATAATAACTAGTATATTTATGATATTACTTTTACCAGTAATACCTATAGCTATATCTTCTATAATAGGAGCTATAACTACATCTATATCTAGTAAATTTAAATATAAAAATATAGTAGAAATAATATTCTCTTTTGCAATATTAGTACTTGTTTTTGCAGTATCAATGAATGGCACTAAAGTAATGGAGTATCTAGTAGAGAATGCAAGTAAGTTTAATGATTTAATTGTTAAATATTATTATCCCGCAGGAGTCTTTGGTAAACTTGCTAATAATTTTAATATAATTGATTTACTTATATTTATTGGAATAAATATAGTTATATTTGTATTAACTATATTTATGATTAGTAAAGTATATTTTAGAATAAATACTAATGCTAAAGTATCAAAGACTAAAGTTAGTAAGAATAAAGATTATGTTATTAAAACTAGGTCTGTTAAATCTTCTTTAATAAGAAAAGAATTAAATACATTTTTTAATATACCAGTATTTATTATCAATTCTGGGTTTGGATTAGTATTATTTTTAATAATAGTTATAGTTATGATATTAAAAATAGATGTATTTGCTAGTGTACTAAATAGAAACAATTTAGATGGTGGTTTAACTGTAGATCTAGTTGTTAAAAATATATCTTTAATTACATTACTTGTACTTGTGTTTACATCATTTATGACATCTATTACTAATTCTGTTATTAGTTTAGAGGGAAGAAATATTAATATATTAAAATCATTACCAGTTAAAGTAAAAGATATATTAATGTCTAAAATATATGCATGTATGATTATTACAACACCAGTTTTATTAGTAGGTATTTTAGCATTATATATTAGATTTAGGTTTAGTATTATAGAATTACTTTTATTAATAGTATTAGCTATAGTAATGCCATTAATATCTCATTTTATAGGTATATTAGTGAATTTAAGATATCCTAAATTAGATGCTGAAAATAGTGCAGAAGTAGTTAAACAAAGTACTAGTTCATTAGTATCAGTATTAATTGGAATGGGACTTATGTTCTTTAATGTATTCTTAGTAGTATTCGTTCTAATAATGGGTGTAAATGCAAAATTAGTATTAATAGGTTTTATAATAGTATTCTTAATGGTAGACTTAGTATTATATTTAATATTAAATAAATGGGGTACTAAAAAATTTAATAGTCTAGAAGCATAGACTTATGATATAATTATAAAAATCAGGGAGGTTTTTTATGAAATTAATTAATGAAAAATCACATCATGGAGTAGAAGACGATGTTAAATGTATTGTTGAGGAAGGTAATCTAAGATTAACTGTAGTCCTAGGTTGTGATCACAATTTACATCTAAGTATGGATAATAGTGATGAAAGTAATATTGATTACAACAAAGAATTTAAAATGGAATTAGATGTTCCAAGTAATGATGAAAAGTTATTTGGTGTATTTAATCAATTGTATGAAGATTTAAGTGCAGATAGAGAAAGATATGGTAGTCATATTGATAAACAAGTATATATTTATTCTCAAGCACATGAAAAAGATCAAGTTGGTAATACAGAAGTTAGTAATTATTTAGTTGTTACTAAATTTGATGATAGAATTAATTTAAGTTTTAGAACACAATTACCTAAAGATGGTTTTATTCAAGAATGTGGTTCATCAGTACATATTCCTGTAACACTTTTACAAAGTGGAAGTGATTATAAAATATTTAATAAAATGCGTTTATCACTTGCTAAAGTAATAGATGAAGATACAAAAGAAAAACGAGCAAAGGCTTTTGTACCTAAAGAAGCTAGTTAAAAAGAATCGTTAGATTCTTTTTTTGTTGCTTTTAAATATTATAGTGTTATAATATAATTGAAAATGATTTTCAAATTGGGGTGAGATTATGACATATAATACTAAACAAAAAGATATTATATTAGAAAAGATTTCTAAACTAGAAAAAGACTTTACTATTAAGGAAGTTCATAATATGTTACCAGATGTAGGATTAACTACTATTTATAGATTAGTTAATAAGTTAGAGGAAGATGGTTATATTACAAAAATAGGTAATGATAATGAAGCAACATATCATTACACAGGTAAATGTGATTGCGAAAATCACTTTTATTTAAAATGTAATAAATGTGGAATGCTTTATCATGTTGATTGTGATTATGCTGATAAATTATCTAAACATATTTTAGAGGATCATGGTTTTGTAACTAGTAAGGAACATATCATAATTAATGGTGAATGTAAGACATGTAGTAAAGGGGTAAAATAATGAGTTTAATAGAAGTTAAAGATTTAAAAATTGGTTATGAAGGTCATATAGTTTTAGACAAAGTAAACTTTAATATTGAAGATGGAGAGTTTGCTGTAGTAGTAGGTTCTAATGGAGCAGGTAAAACAACACTTATTAAAGCATTATTAGGACTTGTTAAACCTATTAATGGTTCTATTAACTTTAATGGATTAAAGCAAGAATTCATTGGTTATATGCCTCAAGAAACAAAAGTAGATTCTAATTTTCCAGCATCGGTATTTGAAATAGTTTTATCTGGTACATTAAATAAAACTTTATTTTATACAAAAAAAGAAAAGAAGTTAGCATTAGATAATTTAAAGTTACTTGGTATTAGTAATCTAAAAGATAAATCTTTTGGAGAGTTATCTGGTGGACAAAGACAAAAAGTATTACTTGCAAGATCTCTTTGTTCAACTGAAAAACTACTTATATTAGATGAACCATCTAATAACTTAGATAGACAATCTAAAAAAGATTTATATGAGATAATTCAAGAGTTAAATAAAAAACATAATATAACTATTATTATGATTACTCATGATTTGGATCATGGTAATTTAATAGGTAATAAGATAATATCTGTTACTGATGGAACAGTTATTTCAGAGTCTACAGAAGACTTTGTAAGGAGGGTTCACCATGAGTAATATAATAGAAATGTTTTCATATTCATTTATGATTAAAGCTTTAATTGTAGGTGTACTTATTTCTTTATGTGCATCTTTAATTGGAGTATCTACTGTTCTTAGAAAGAACTCTATGATAGGTGATGGACTATCACATGTAGCATTTATGACATTTGCATTAGCTACTATATTACATGTAGCTCCATTATATTTTTCTATTCCTATTGTAATAGTAGTATCATTCTTAATACTTAGACTTAATAGTAGTAATAAAATACATGGAGACTCTATGATTGCACTAGTAAGTGCATCATCACTTGCTATAGGTACTTTCTTAATATCTATTACTAAGGGAGTAAATATAGATATAAATAACTATTTATTTGGATCTATTCTTGGAGTAGACATGGTAGATGTAGTAGTTAGTATTATTCTTACAGTAATAGTATTATTCTTATATTTAGTATTCTATAACAAGATATTTGCTATTACATTTGATGAGACATTTTCTAAATCAATAGGTATTAAAACTAATGTATATAATGCAGTATTTGCAATATTATGTTCATTAGTAGTAGTCGTAGGTATGAGATTAATGGGATCATTATTAATATCTAGTTTAATTATTTTCCCAGCACTTATATCAATGCAAATATTTAAGAAATTTAAGAGTGTAGTAATATCCAGTGTTATTATTTCAGTATTAACATTTATATTAGGTTTAATTGTATCTTACTTATTTAGTACTCCTACAGGAGCTACTGTAGTAATTGTAAATATTATATTATTTGTAGTAGTAAAAATAATAAGTATGTTAAAATAAAGGTAGAGGTGAGTATTATGGTAATAGAAGGTAATAAAGAAATATTTGAAAAAGAAGTATTAAACGGTGAAGGTAAAGTATTAGTAGACTTTAATGCTATTTGGTGTGGTCCTTGTAAAATGCTTAAACCAGTATTAGATCAAGTTGCTAAAGATGGTAAAAAAATAGTAGCTATTGATGTAGATGATAATAGAGATTTAGCTATTGAATATGGTATTAGTTCTATTCCTTGTTTAATTCTTTTTGAAAATGGTAAAGAAGTAAAAAGAAGCATAGGATTAGTTCCTGTAAATGAAATAGAAAGTTTATTTGAGGATTAATTATGTATGATATTATAATTATAGGTGCTGGTATAGCAGGATTAACATCTGCTATATATGCATCAAGAGCAAATAAAAAAGTTTTAATATTAGAAAAGCAAAACTATGGTGGAAGAATAATTAGTGCTCCACATGTAAAAAACTATCCAGGATTCTTAGATATTTCTGGTGTAGATTTAGCTACTAATTTATATGTACAAGCAACATCACTTGGAGCAGAGCTAGTATTTGAAGATGCTGTTAGTATTAAAAATGGTATTAATAAAAAAGTAATAACTGATAAACATGAATATGAATGTAAATCAATTATTATTGCTACAGGACTTGAAAGAAGAAGTCTAAATATTCCTGGTGAAAAAGAATTAGTGGGTAAAGGAATATCTTACTGTGCATCTTGTGATGGAAACTTCTACAAAGATAAAGTAGTAGCTGTAGTAGGTGGTGGAAAGTCTGCTATTGAAGATGCAGAGTACTTATCTAATTTAGCTTCTAAAGTATATTTAATATCTAGAAAAGATTTAGAAGATAAAGTAGAAAAAGATAATATAGAAGTAATAACTAACTATACTGTGGATAATATTAATTCAAAAGATAAATTAGAAAGTATAGATATAACTAATTCAAAAGAAACTAAAACTATTAAAGTAGATGGTTTATTTATCTCTATAGGATTTGATTCATCAAATGAAGAATTTGATTCAATCATTGATGTAGATGATAAAGGATATATTATTGCTGATAATACTCATACTAATTTAGATGGTATATTTGCTGCTGGAGATTGTTGTAAGAAAGAATTAAGACAATTAGTAACTGCTGCTTCAGATGGAGCTATAGCAGCTACAGAAGCAATTAAATATATAGAAAAGAATAGATAACTATTCTTTTTTTATTGATATTATATTTATATTTTTGTATAATAGATAACATATTTTTTAAGAGGTATACATATGGAAAAAATGACATTTGAACAAGTATTTGAGACAATACGTAAATATTATAAAGAAGAAAAAGGTGTAATTATTGATTCATATAATGTGGATTATTTATCTGATATATATAAAGAAAAATATAAAGACGGTGGCCTTATCGGACCATTTCATATTACTCGTAGTAATTTTGGTTTAACAACTTTTTATTTAACTAAAGACGATATTAGTGCAATTATGAGATCTGTTTATAGTAAAGAATTAGAAAAAAAAGATTATATTTGTATTCATGTTGGAGATCAAAATGATTATAGTATTCATTGCTATGCTAAAGAAAAAGATAATAAATCAAATATTGTTTATGGTAGTTCTATGGGATATGAACAATTATTAGATTTAATAACTGCTTGTTATAATAAAGAACATAATACACGTGTATCTTTATTAGAAGTAGGATCTTTAATAGCTGAATTAAAGAAAGCAAAAGATGATAATACTAAATTTTATGTAAGCTCTAGTTATGGACCTGGTATATATATTACTAAAGGGTTCGTTAAGAAGATTATTAGAGAACAATTAAATAAATGTGGTTTTGAATTAGCTACTATTAGTTTTGAAGAGCAAGCATTATTAAAGTTTAAAGATAATGGCTCTAAGATTGAAATTAAAGAACCAGAAAAATCAAAAGTAGAAGAACCTAAAAGAGAATCTAATTGTATAGTAACTAATCCATTTGGTTCAAAAGAAGAAAAGAAAGAAGAAACTGGTGAACCAGAAATAATAGAAGCTACTGCTGACGGTACTACAGTTCAAATGTATGATTTACCTGAAACTAAAGAAATTCTTGCTAGATTAATAATACTAGAATCTAAAAAGAAAGTATTAGAGGAAGAAGAAAAAAATGATGCTATGAAAAGAGCTGCTTTATCTAGTGTTAGAAAAGCTATTATGGCTTGTTTATGTGCTACAGCTGCTATTATAGTTATGGAATCTAGAGGTATGGGAGATAAACAATATACAATAGATAATGATTTCTCAAATATTGTATCTACAATGGATGAAATGGCAGAAGATGCTGGACCTTTAGGAACTGCATTATGGGTTACTTCCGCAGGATTCATACTTAGTGCTGCAGATGATGAGATTAAATATAGAAGACTTAAAAGAAAAAAGAGTAGTTTAGATGATTCAATCTCACAAACACTAAATGATTTAGATAAAAGAATAGACTAGTTAAAACTAGTCTTTTTTTTGCTTGAAATATGATATAATACTAATATAGGAAAGTAGGGTGTAACTAATGGACTCAAATATTATTATTGAAAATGAAAACCTAGCTGATTATATCATGTTTAAACTAGATAAAATAGATAATGGTTTTACTATGGAAGAATTAGATCAAATAACTGAAGTAGTAATTGATTTTAAAGAAGAAGAGAGTAGTGCAGCAGTCTTTGAGGAATTATTAAAACTTAGAAAATTAAATAGTATTATTCTAAGAAATGTATTTATTTTTAATGATGATTTTAAAACCCTATTAGCATTACCTGAATTAAATGATGTAACATTTGAAAACTGCGAATTTGAGGATGCAGATTTAATATCTACATTAAATCTAAAATCTTTATCATTAGTTAATGATAAAATTAATAGTTATACTTTTGTAAATTTATTTAAGTCTTTAGAAGAACTAACAATAGTAAATGGTAATATTGAAATTAGTAAAATTAATGAATTACAAGGTTTAAAATATTTACAAATTTCATATTCAAATATAAATGATGATTCAAGCATTAATATTACTTCATTAGAAGAACTATATATTGATAATACTAATATTAATAGTTTTGAATTCTTAAATAGTTTAAGTAATCTAAAGAGATTAAGTATAGATGAAAAACAATATAATAGTAATAAAGAATTGTTTAGTAGTTTAGAAAATAAGGGCATCTTAGTACTAAATGAAAACATGACTTCTTTTGGTGGTGAAGAAGATGCATTATGATTATCAATATAAAATAGAATTTAAACCGGGTGAATCATTTAATTTACAATATGTTATTAATGCATGCAGGAATTATCCCAACTCAAAAATATTAGTAGAAGTTCAAAATACTAAAGGTATATCTTCTTCTATGCTTAGAAGTCTAAGTGCTAACAACGTTGCCTTTAGAATTGTTGGTGGATATGATAAAGATAGAATCCAAAGATGTGCTCGTTTAAGAAGTTCTAACTATTATTTTGATTCTGTAATTTATTCAAAGAATGAAACTATTAAGATTATTGAAGAAATAGAAATAATAGAAAAGGGTATTAGCAATAACTGGTCTGAAATTCAAAAATTATTATATGTATATGATAGATTAAAGACAAGTATATTATATGATCCAAAGTGTGAACAAAAAACATCAAGTGAGATTAGAAGTTTAAGAGGATTAATATCAAAACAAACAGTATGTGCAGGTTATGCATTAATTCTTAAAGAAATATTAGATAGAAATGGTATAGATTGTGAGTATGTTGAAGGTTATACTAATAAGAATCATACTGGTGGCCACGCTTGGAATATAGTTAATATTAAAGGCAAAAAATATCCAATAGATTTAACTTGGGATAATAGTAAATTTAGAGCAGGTAAAGCAGGAACTTTTAATTGGTTAGGTACTGATCCAGAAAAATTTAGTGAACATCATATTCCTGAAAAAGGAGAAAAAACTCAAGATTATAGACATACATTATCTAAAATAGATGAAAAAGAAATAATAGAAATGTATAGCATAATGGGTATCGGTAGATCAAGAGATTATTCTACTACAACATATAAAGGACGTAGAGATGATGGTTCTATGTTTATTCTCGCACAATTGGGTAATGCAAATATTAATGGTAAAGAATATTATAGATACTATTATGTAGATGTTTCAAGGGAAGGTAGAATGGAATTACCTATAATTTTATATAGTGATACTAATGTTGTTCATTTTATGGATGCAAGAAGGTTTAATAAATCAGTTCCTGACCGTTATGGATGGGCTATTCAAAACGTTTTATTTTCTAAAGAAAATATTGCTGATTCAATAGCAAAAAAGACTTTCTATATAGGTAAAATTAGAAAAGATACTCCAGGTAATAAAGTAGAAGTAGTATCTTCAACAAGTGAGATTAAGAAACCAGAAGAAAAAAGAAATCTATTTACATATCCTACTAGAAGATTTATAAGAAGTGATGGTAGTGTATTTATAGCTCAAAAGATGCTTAAGGCACCAGTTAATGTAAATGGATATAAAATCATGAGATATGATATATTTGAAGTTGTTAGAGAAAATGGACATGATGTTTTAAAGAGAAATACTGTATATTCTGAAAGAGATTTCTTTGAAGATAAGAGACAAAGAATGATTGATGATTATTTAAGTAGAGAGAGACTTGATAGAAAAGTTGGAGAAACTGGTGGATATATAGGATATTATAGTGCTCAAGGAATAAGAACATATAATCAAGATTTAGTAGAGTATTTTAAAACTTCTAAAAAGGTAGAACTAGGTGATACAAAAAAGTCTCAGAATCAAGCTAAACCTCAGGCACAAACTAGAACTCAAACTCCAGCAGTAACTATTCCGACGTTTGCAGAATTAAAATCTCTAGCTAAACAATATGAGATATTTATGGATTCTAATAATCCACTTGAAATGGATGTTTCTAAAATAAAAGTAAAAGATATTAGAACTGGTAGAATTATAACTGATCCAGTTACTATAGCTAGAGCTATGTTTGCAAATATATGGTTATTCTCTGCAGGTGTAAAGGTATATGAAGGTGAATCTAGAAATGGTGAAACATACGCATTTAATGGACCTGCTGAGGCTTTATATAATAGTCTTTGTAATCAAATGATAAATTCTTGTAAAAATAGTGGTGTAGTTGATACTGTAGGTATATTTAGAGATACTGATAATAGTAATGGTTATAAATATAATAGAGAAATAGTAGTAGGTTTATTTAGAACTGGTTTCCAAGCTAAAGTTATAAATAACTTATTCTTAAAATCATTAGGAATGGACCCTGCTCCATTTGAAGATCCTGAACCATTATATTCAATGGCAAATGCTATGAATATGGCGTACGGTTCTCCAGAAGTAAGTTCAATGGGAAGATAACATTAAATATGTTATCTTTTTTTATGCACAAAAAAACTAGTCTTTCGACTAGTTATATTCAAATGGAGCAGGTGAGGAGAATCGAACTCCCGTAGTCAGCTTGGAGGGCTGAAGTTCTACCATTAAACTACACCTGCATCAAACAAGTTACTACTTAAGTATACTTGTTTTCTTTTTTAATGTCAATAGTTAATTTATATTTTGTTTAATAGAAAAGTTTATAGTTAAACCTTCTTTTTCGGTTTTATTTTTATCTTTATAATTAGAAACAGCAGATATTTTACCACCATGCATTTCTATTATTTCTTTAGTAATAGATAAACCAAGACCACTTATCTTTCTAGATTTATTAGTAGTAAACAATGGATCAAATATTTTACTAATGTTTTCATCTGATACTCCTGAACCGTTATCTTTGAATTCAAAATAAATATATTCATTATCGTTTTTACATGTAATAGTTATTTTACCATTTTTATCCATATGTCTAATACTATTAGATATTAGATTAGAAAAAACTCTATTCATTTTACCAATATCTATATTGAATGTTCTAACTCTACATTTATCAAATATTTCAAATCTAATCTTTTTATCTTTTAAATCATCTTTATATTCTAGTTTTAATCTATTTAAATAATCTCTAATATTTATTTCTGTAAATGTATATGTTCTATCTTTATTAGAAAGTAAATAATCATCAAAGTCAGATACTATTTCTTTCATATCTTGAGCTTTTAAGAATATTTTTTCTTCTAAAGATTTTCTTTCTGCTACAGTTAGTTTTTTCTTAGTTAATATTTCACTATATCCTAAGATAGATGTTAATGGTGTTTTAATATCATGAGATATTGCAGATATAATTCTATTTTGTTCTTCATGTTCTTTTTCTAGATTATTAGTTAAATCTACGAACTCATTTTGAATATATCCAATTTCTGTTAAAACTTTTCTTTTCTTTGGTTTAATACCAAACTTATAATTCTTAATATCATTAATTGTATCTTCGATAGGTTTAAGTAGTATTTCATTAGATACTATTAATGCAAGCATCATAATAACTAATGTAAATACTATTTCAAATATCATAAACTTCTTAGTAATTGATACAACATTAAACTCATTTATTTTACCAACACTAAGTAAATATTGTTCATCATTAATAGTTACTATAAATGGCATTAAGTATTCAACATCACTAGTATCTCTAGTATTGTTATAAATGATATTATTGTTTTCATCTTTAACTATTAATAATAAATTATATTTTCTAGCTATCTTATCAAATAGAGGAATAGCATCTACTTCTCCAACAAAGTTCTTTTGAATATTAGAAAGAATATCTTCTTTAATTTCTTTTTCTAATGAACTATATCCTTCTTTAATAGAGGATTGTACACCAAATTTAAACCATATACCAAGAAATATTGCATTAGTAATTAAAACTATAACAAAGAAAATTAAGAAACTTTTTTTAGTATTAATATTACTCATTTATATCTTTAGTAAATTTATAACCGAATCCCCAAACAGTTATAATATACTTTTCCTCCTTATCAATTTTATCTCTAAGATTTTTAATATGTACTGCTACAGATCCTATATCTCCAAAAGAACTTTTCCATACATTTTCATATATTTGTTCTTTTGATAATACCATGCCTGCATTTTCCATAAGATAAAGAAGTATATCAAATTCTTTAGTTGATAGTTTTATTCTTTTATCATTTTTTAATACTTCATAGTTTTCTTTATTAATTTGAATGTCACCAATCTTAATAATATTACCTTTAGATATTCTTTGATTTCTTTTATCTTTTCTTAAATGTGCTTTAACTCTAGATAATAGTTCTTGGCTTTCAAAAGGTTTAGTTATATAATCATCAGCACCTATTTCAAAACCAACCATTTTATCTACTAAATTAGCTTTAGCAGTAACAAATATAATTGAACAATCAACTTTATCTCTTACTTTTGCACATAATTCTATACCAGATATTCCATCCATCATAATATCCATAAGTATTAAATCAAACTTTGTTTTATTTATTTCTTCTAATGCTTCTTCACCAGAATGAGTTATAACTGTTTCAAATCCTTCTTCTTTTAATATATAACTTTCTAGTTCAGCAATATCTATATTATCATCTACAATTAATATTTTTTCCATTTTATATCACCATTTTCATTATATCATTTATACAAAGAAAAAACCAATCTCTTGGTTTTTCTAAAAAGTTTAATAGGGGTTTAGTATTTATTAATTTATTAGTATATTAGAGTAGGGAAAACTCTAATTAATTTTCAGTTATAAATTTTTGTTTTCGGTTTTTTATTAAGTTATCATCCTCCTTACTACAATTTCATTATATAAAACAAATATTAATTTGAAATAAAGAAATTATTAAGAATTATTAAGATGTAAATATGTTATAATACTTGAAAGGTGATTTTATGAAATTATTAATGCATGCTTGTTGTGGGCCTTGTTCTATATATTGTATAGACTCATTAAGAGAAGAAGGTATAGAACCAGATATATATTGGTTTAATCCAAATATACATCCATATAAAGAGTATGAAAATAGATTAAATGCTTTAAAAGAATTATCTAATATTATGAATTTTAATTTAATAATAGATGATAATTATGGCTTAGATGAGTTTTGTAAGAATGTGTCAAATAGACTAGAATCTAGATGTGTAGATTATTGTTATCCTGTTAGACTAAGAAGACTATTTGAATATGCTAAAGAAAATGGATATGATGCAGTTTCTACAACTTTACTATATAGTATTTATCAAAAACATGACTTTATTAAAATGTATATGGAAAAACTTTCTAAAGAATATAATATAGAATTTGTATATAGAGACTTTAGAAGAGGTTTTTATATAGGTCAAAAGAAAGCTAAAGAATTTGGAATATATTTACAAAAATACTGTGGATGTATTTATTCTGAAGAAGATAGATATGTAAAGAAGAAAAAAGATCCTCTTTCTATTCCAAAAGATGGTTTTATTGAAGAATAATATTTGACATTTATCCTTATATAATATATAGTATTAAATACCTAAAAAGAGGGGTGAATGTATGAACAAAATAATTACAGAAGCTGATATTAATAATGCCAAACAGGAATATGTAGAATTAGGAACTGAATTACAACTATTTAGAGGTAATACTATATCTAGTACAGAATGTAGATTAAGAGGTACTGATATTAGAGTTGATAATACTATTCCTGGAGATGCGAGAACTAAAACTGATGAATCAGGAAAACCAATAATTTTAGTTAATACCGATAGATGTCTTGCACATACTGAAAAACATTATTTAGATGAAGTTTTATTCCATGAATTTTCTCATATTAATAATGAAGTGCAAAGAGATTTATATGTTTATAGAGCACATAGAATAATGGGATTTAAGGAAGACTTTAAAAGATTTGCTACAGATTTATTAGTAAGATACCCTGAATGGGGATTTATATTACTAGATGAAATTATAGCTCAATATACTGCTCAACAAATGGCTGAATTAAAACATGGTAAAGGAACATATAAACCATTTGATTTTGTTATGACTGATATAACAAAAACTAAATATGCTTTAGGAACAAAAACTACTGATTATCCAGAATGTCATAAGTTTGCTGATAGATTTGCTAAGACAGTTTATGATGAGGAAGATCCTATGTTTAGATTATGTAAAGATGCTTATGATCATAACTTATTAGATAATATCTTTAATAGATATAAAAATATACCAAATGGAGTAGAAGAGTTATATCATTTACTTGGTTATATGGGTAATATAATGCTTGCTATATATGAAAAGAAGTATGGATTTAGATATGGTGAAGCATCTGATTTTAATACTAAACCTGAAAATGTTGAACAATCTATGATACTCGCATTAAAAATGTCAGATAGATTAGCAGTAAGAAAATAAAAGAAATAGAAATATTTCTTTTTTTAGTGGATTATTAATTTTTTTAGTCAATATAATATTTGAGGTGTAATATGAAAAGATTAAAAAAAATAATAATTATTCTAGTAATAATGTTTTTACTAATGGGAATAAAAAGTGCAAAAGGGGCTAGTTTAGATACTACTGTTACAAAAAGTTATGTAGATAATATTTGGTCATTTCATTATAGAAATGGAAGAGTATTTTCTTATGGACAGTTAAAACAAAATTATACTAATGGTAAATTAGCTTATTGTATTCAACCTGAAACTAGTATTAATTTTAGTAATTATAATTCATATGATGATTGGGGTATATCAGGTTATTCTGATGAAGCTAAAAGAAAGATGGAATTATATGCTTATTATGGTTATGGATTTGATGGACATGATTCAATTGAATATTATATGGCTACTCAAGAGTTAATATGGAGATTATCTAAAGATGAAGATATTGTTTGGCATACAGGAGATAATTCTTCGACACCTATAATAGATATTTCTTATGAAAAAAATGAAATACTAAGACTTGCAAATACTTATGGAAGAATGCCTTCGTATAATAATTCAAACAATTCTACATATGTTAATAAAGAAATTGTTTTAACAGATCATAATAATGTATATGAAGGATTTGATATAGTAACAGACCTAGAATATAAAAAAGATGGGAATCAGTTAATATTTAATATTGATAAAATGGGTTCTTATGAAATATTAATTAAACCTAAAAAGCATGGTTATGATAAAACAATAGTTTATGATAGAGAAGATAGTCCTACACAAGATTTAGCAACATTTAAGATGCCTGATTTACAAGAAGGAAGTTTTAAAATAAATGTAACTAAAACTACTGTAAATATTTATAAAAGAGATAAAGAAACAAATGAGTTAATAAAGGATCCTGGTAACAAAGTATTAATTAATGATACAGAGTATGAATTTACTAACGGAGTAATATCTCTTAGATTAGGTGAGGGCATATACACAGTAAAAGAGATTAATTCATCAAATGGATATTATATAAATAATGAAGAATTAAAATTTACTGTGGAAAGTGATTCAGGTGTAAAAGATATAGACTTTTATAATGAAAGAATAACAGGCAAAGTAGATATAAAAAAGACTAATGAAGATGGAGAATTGCTTTCTAATGTTAGATTTGAATTATATGATGATACAGGTAAGAAAATAGATGAAATTATTACTACAGAAAAAGAGTATGATTCATCAATTATATTACCTTTAGGAAGATATACTTTAAAGGAAGTTAAAACTCTAAATGGTTATGAACTAGATAATAAAACTTATAATGTTTCATTAATAAATGATAATAATATAGATTCAATAGTATCTAAAAAAATAGAAATAATTAATAAAAAGATACTGTGTGAAATAACATTTATTTCATCAGATGAATTAGGTAAAAAGGTTAGTACTAGCTATGAAGTATATGATAAAGATATGAATGTAATATATAAAGGTAATACTACAAATGGTGAAGCAAAACTATCACTTACTTATGGTAAATATTATATTAAGGAAACAGGTATAGAAAATGGATATATATTAAATGATGAATTAAAAGAGTTTGAAGTAAGTGATGATTTTTGTTTAACATCTTTAACTATTACTAATAAGGAAACTATATATCCTAAAACTAGTACTAAATATGAAATGTGGCCTTTATTAATTATTCTTTTGGATATACTTGGAGTCATCTATGTTAAAAAGAATAATTAAAATAGTAATAGCATTGTCTTTATTTGTACTATTTATTCCATCTTATAATAAATATAGATTAGATAAGAGAGTAGATGAAATAATCATATCTAAGAATAGTAATATTAAATCTATTTATGAAGGATATATTTATATACCTAAATTTAATTATAAGAACTTAATTAAAAGAGGTGATGAAGCACTAGATGAAAACTATGTATCTATGCATAAATATTCATCTAGTATAAATGGAAGTGGAAATATAATATTATCTGGGCATAATAATAAATATGTTTTTCATAAACTATATAAATTGGATATAGGAGATGAAATAATTATTAGTGACTTTAATATAAATAGAGCATATACTGTGGAAAAGATTAAGTATGTTAATATAAAAGATACTTCAGTGTTTGAAAATAAAGATAGATTAACACTAATTACTTGTACAAATGATACTCAAAAAAGATTAGTTGTAATTTGCATAGAAAAATAGTATTATATTACCGGTGAAAGAAATGTTTAAGATTGGAAACGTAACAATTGAAAATAATATTTGTTTAGCTCCAATGGCTGGTGTATGTGATAGCGCGTTTAGAAGAATGTGTAGAGAACTAGGTGCAGGAATAGTATTTGCAGAAATGGTTTCTGATAAAGCTATTATGTACGAAGATAAAAAAACTTTCTCTATGCTTAAAATGAGTGAAGAAGAAAGACCTATCGCACAACAAATATTTGGATCTGATAAAGAAAGTTTTGTTATAGCTGCTAAAAAAGTATATGAAATAATGAAACCAGATATTATAGATATAAATATGGGTTGTCCTGTTCCAAAGGTAGCTGTTAGAGCGCAAGCTGGTTCTGCTTTACTTAAGAATCCTGAAAAGATTAAAGAAATAGTAAGTGCAGTAGTAGAAGCTGTTCCTTGCCCTGTTACTGTTAAGATTAGAAGTGGTTGGGATAAGAATTCTATTAATGCAGTTGAAGTTGCTAAGATAATAGAAGAAGCAGGAGCTTCTGCTATTACAGTTCATCCAAGAACTAGATCTCAAGGATATGAGGGACTTGCTGATTGGTCAATAATCAAACAAGTTAAAGAAGCAGTAAGTATTCCTGTTATTGGTAATGGTGATATAAAGACAGTTGATGATGCAATACGTATGCAAAAAGAAACTGGATGTGATGCTGTTATGATAGGTAGAGGTGCTTTAGGTAATCCATTTATATTTAAAGAACTAAATTATTACTATAAAACAGGAGAAAAATTAGAAAGCATTTCTGATACTGAAAAACTAGATTTATGTCTTAAACATTTAGATTATTTACTTGAAATAAAACCTGAAGGTCAAGCTATTTTACAAATGAGAACACATGCTGCATGGTATTTAAAAGGTATGAAAGGTTCTGCACCTGTAAAAAATGCAATATTTCAAAGTAAATCAAGTGAAGAACTTAAAAAAATAATAATAAATTATAAGGAAAGTATGATATAATTTATTTATTAAAAGAGGTGGAAAAATGAGAGAATTATCTGAACAAGAGATTGTTAGAAGAGAAAAATTAAAATTAGTAGAAAGACCTTATCCAGATAAATATGAAACTACTCATACAATTAAAGAAGCAAGAGAACTAGCTGATGGAACTAAAGATGTTTCTATAGCAGGTAGAATAGGTTTCATGAGAAAGATGGGTAAATTATCTTTCGTTAAAATAAAAAATATAGAAGCTAATATTCAATTACAAATTAGACAAGATGTATTAGGAGAAGAAAAATACGAAGAATTCAAAAAAATATTTGATTCGGGAGACTTTATAGGAGCTAAGGGTGAAATAATTACTACTCAAACTGGTGAAAAATCATTAGAAGTACATGATTTCACATTTTTAGGTAAAGCACTTAGACCTCTTCCTGAAAAATTCCATGGACTTCAAGATACTGAAACTAAGTATCGTGAAAGATATGTAGATTTAATTATGAATGAAGATTCTAGAGAATTATTCTTAGGTAGAAGTAAATTCTATTTCTTCCTTAGAAAATTCATGGCAGAAAATGGATTCTTAGAAGTTGAAACTCCAATTGTTCAAACTGCTGTTTCTGGAGCATCTGCTAAACCTTTCTTTACACATCATAATGCATTAGATATTGATTGTAATTTAAGAATTGCACCAGAGTGTTATTTAAAGGAATGTAATGCAGCAGGATTTGATAGAGTATATGAAGTTGCTAAATGTTTTAGAAATGAAGGAATGGATCCTCAACATTTACAAGAATTTACTCAAATTGAATGGTATGCTTGTTATTGGAATTTTGAAGATAATATTAAATTCTTCCAAGACTTTATGAGAAGTACTGCTATGTTCTTAAAGGGAACTACTGAAGTTACAGTAGGAGACAGAACTATAGATTTAGGCAAAGAATGGGATAGAGTTAACTATGTTGAAGCTTTAACTAAAGAACTTGGATTTGATTTTATTAATATAGAAGATCCAGAAGAACTAAGAACTAAGATTATTGAATCTGGTAAATTTACTAAAGCTGATCTTGAAGAATGTAATTCATTAGCTCAATTAATAGATTTCTGTTATAAGAGATTAGTTAGAGCAAATATATTTGAACCAACTATTATGTGGAATTATCCAGCAGTACTTAAACCACTTGCTAGAAGAAATGATGATGATAATAAAGTTGTTGATGTATTCCAAGTTATAATAGCAGGTGCAGAAATTTGTAATGCATATTCAGAGTTAGTTAATCCAGAAGTTCAAAGAGCAAACTTTGAAGACCAATTAAAAGCTAAAGCTCAAGGTGATGATGAAACTATGGACCTTGATGAAGATTACTTATTAGCTATGGAACAAGGTATGCCTCCAATAAGTGGACTTGGTGTTGGTATCGATAGATTAATAATGCTACTATATAATGCTGCTAGTGTTAGAGATGTAGTATTATTCCCAATGATGAGACCAAATAATAAATAAAAAGTAATTCATTGAATTACTTTTTTTTATGTTATAATTCTTATGGTAGGTGAAATTCATGAAGAAAAAGATTATTATAGGTTTGGTTATAGTTTTATTATTAGCAGGTATAGGAGTAGGTATTTATTTTATTATTAATAATAATAAAAAAGATGAAGATATTAAATATACAATAAAAATGGAAATGGTTAGTAATAAAGTTACATGTAATAAAGAAAAATCTGGTGAAGAACTAGTAGAGTATAAAGGTAACTATTATCTATTTATTAAAATGGGTAAATATAGTACAGGTGGACATTATATAGAATTACAAGATATAAAAGTTAATGGTTCAGATGTAACTATAACTGTTACTGAAAGACATCCAGGTGAAACTTGTACAACTACTTCTGCATTAACATATCCATATTTAGTAGTTAAATTTAATAAGAAACCAAATTATAAAGTTATAAGAAATACAGAAAACTATATATGTAAGTAATAATATAAGAAAGTAATTTTTAAAAATTACTTTTTTTTATTTTTTAATAGTGTTATAATTTCTAATAGGAGGATAAAGGTGAAGAAACTAAGAAAGCAATACTAGAGTACGCAAAATAGGAGGAGATAAATATGAAAAAATATAATTTATTTAAAATTTTAGGAATTGTAATATTATTTACAATTATTATTAGTTATTTTGTTCCAGGTACTGATATTAGTTATGGAGAAGCTATGAAGGGTTCTATTAACCCTGTTACATTAACAGATACATTCTTTAATGGATTAACTTCATTAAGCGTATTTGTTACAACAGTAATCTATATTTTAGCTGTTGCATTCTTCTATGCTATATTAGATAAAACTGAAAAATATGACGGATTAGTTACTTCAGTTGCTAGAAAGTTTGCTAAAAGAAAAACTTTATTTATAGCGCTTGTAGTATTCATTCTTGGATTATTATCAGCAGTTACTGGTCAAATGTATGCAGCTTTATTTGTATTACCATTCTTTATTTCTATAATCAGAAAGTTAGGTTATGGTAAAGGTGCAGCTATTGCTTCAACTGTAGGTGCTACTATTATTGGTAGTGCTGGTTCATTACATACATACTATAATAACCAAATACTAAGTTTAACAGTTACTGATAATCTATTATATAAAATAGTTTTAACATTAGTTTTATTACTTGCATTATTAGCATTTATCTTAGTATTTAACAAGAAACCAGAAAAAGTTGATCTTGGTAAAGAAAATGTTTCAAAAGTATTACCATTAAAAATTATAATGGCAGTTCTTCTAGTATTAGTTGTTCTTGGATTTGTTCCTTGGGGTGAGTATTTTGGATTTGATGGATTTAGTAAATTTCTAGAAACACTTCAAAGTGCTAAAGTAGCAGATGTATCAATCTTTACTGCAATATTTGGTAAAGAAATAGTTGAATTTGGTGCATTTGAGGTTCATAATTTAGCTTTATTATTAGTTGTTACATCAGTTGTAATTGCTATTATCTATAAAGTTAAGATTAATGAAATAATTAATGCTTTAGCTGTAGGATTTAGAAAAGCTATTCCATACATTGTTATACTTTTAGTAGCTAACATTGTATTTATTAATCTATATTCTTCAGGTGTTTATTACACATTTATAAATGCATTTAGTGAAAAGATTAATCTATTCACTGGATCAGTTATTTCATTTGTAACTGGTATTTTCTATCCTGATTATACATATGCATCACAATTTGCATTATCAGGAGTTAGTTATACTACTGCATCTAAAGGATTTGAACTTGCTATGGGTATTATATTCCAAGCAATTTATAGTTTAGTTCTATTAGTTTCACCAACAAGTATATTAGTATTCTTTGGATTAAGATATACAGATGTATCTTATAAAGATTGGATTAAATATATTTGGAAATTCTTCGTAATTGCACTTTTAGTTGCTCTTGTAATTTTATCAATTGCTACTAAAGGATTTGGTTTATTTGCTATTATAGCTACAATAATTATTATTGGTTTAGTAATTCTTGCATTATTAGATCATAATAAGAAACTTGTTAAAGAAACAAGAAAAGCTGTAAAAGAAGAAATCAAAGAAGAAGAAGCTAAAAAGGAAACTAAAAAATCTAAGAAATAATAGATTTTAAAAGAACACATAAGTGTTCTTTTTTTTGTTTATATATGATAAAATTATTTAAGAAGGTGATTCAAATGAAAATTTATAATACTTTAAGTAGATCTGTAGAGGAATTTGTTCCATATAATAAAGAACAAGTAACTATGTATACATGTGGACCTACAGTATATCACTATGCTCATATTGGAAACTTAAGAACATATATTTTTGAAGATATATTAGAAAAAAGTTTAAACTATGTTGGTTACAATGTTAAAAGATGTATGAATATAACTGATGTTGGTCATTTATCATCTGATTCAGATTCAGGTGAAGATAAAATGTTAGCAGGTGCTAAAAGAGAACATAAATCAGTTTTAGAAATAGCAGATTTCTATACTGAATGCTTTAAAAAGGATGTTGCCGCATTAAATATAAAGTGGCCTGAAATAGTATCTAAAGCAACAGATAATATTGATATGTATTTTAAAATGATTACTAAATTATTAGAAGATGGTTATGCATATATATCTGGAGGAAATATTTATTTTGATACTTCTAAATTAGATGATTATTATAAATTAACTAATCATAAAATAGATGAAATGGTTGTTGGAGTTAGAGAAGGTGTAGAAGAAGATTCTTCAAAGAAAAACCAAGCAGACTTTGTTCTTTGGTTTACTAAATCTAAATTTGATGATCAAGAATTAAAATGGGAATCTCCATGGGGAGTAGGTTATCCAGGATGGCATATTGAATGTTCTGGTATTAGTATTAAGAATCTTGGAGAATACTTAGATATTCATTGTGGAGGAGTAGATAATATATTCCCACATCATACTAATGAAATTGCTCAATCAGAAAGTTATTTAGGACATAAATGGTGTAATTACTGGGTTCATGGTGAACACTTAAATGATGAATCTGGTAAAATGAGTAAATCTAAAGGTGAATTCTTAACTCTAGATTTATTAAAGAGTAAAGGATATAATCCACTTAGTTATAGATTTATGTGTTTAAATTCTCATTATAGAAAACAATTAGTATTCTCATATGATGCATTAGATCAAAATGAAGATACATTAAATAAATTAAAAACTAGAATTAGTAATATAGTAGATGATAATAATTATTCTGAGGAAGATTTTAATAAATATAATAATTTATTTAAAGAAGCTTTAGAAAATGATTTAAATACTGCGAATGCTATTACAGTTTTATATGATGTACTAAAAGATAGTGAATTATCATCTAGTACTAAACTAGAATTAATTAAATCATTTGATAAAGTATTATCATTAGACTTAATTAAAGAAGTAAAAGTTGATAAAGAACTAGAAGAAAAAGTTAATAAACTTATCGAGGAAAGAAATAATTATAAAGCAAATAAAGATTATGAAAATGCAGATAGAATTAGAGGAGAAATAGAAGCTCTTGGAGTAACTATTAAGGATACTAGGGAAGGAACTATAATAATATGGGAGTAGAAAGTTCTTATTATTCTAATTTAGTTTATAATAGTACAGGTATGCTATGCTTTTATGCAGCATTAGCTATAACTGC
>JAEEGL013731340.1_pt1 | contig 26245 bp, 25 predicted proteins | sample 9134231 | NCBI WGS metagenome assembly JAEEGL01 (sample SAMN16246548, study PRJNA631951) | gut metagenome | biome: gut microbiome; feature: rumen; material: fiber-attached | host: Bos | place: Iran: Karaj | collected 2018-10
CCACTTAAACGTGCCGGCATCGGCCTCGCGATTGCCGTTGATAATCTCGAAAAGGGCGGTCATAGCCTTGGGGTTATGGGAAAGGAATACGGTCTTCTGACCTTTCTCAATGGTGAACGAGACATTGTCGAAGAGCACGGTGCCGTCAGCATCGACGGCTTTCAGACCTTCAACCTCAATGATCTGAGTACCCGGTTCGCGATCCATCTGGAAAATGATGCCGGGATATTTGCGCGTAGAGGGTGTGATTTCCTCCACATTGAGCTTCTCCAGCATTTTCTTGCGCGAGGTGGTCTGCTTCGATTTGGCCACATTGGCCGAGAAACGACGGATGAACTCCTCCAGTTGCTTGCGCTTCTCGTCGGCCTTCATCTTCTGGTTCTGAGCCTGACGCAAAGCCAACTGCGATGATTCGTACCAGAACGAGTAGTTGCCAGAGAAGAGTGTCACCTTGCCGAAGTCGATGTCGACGGTCTGAGTGGATACGGCATCGAGGAAGTGACGGTCGTGGGAAACCACCATGACGCACTGCTCCAATGACGAGAGGTATTCTTCGAGCCACTGCACTGTGTCGAGGTCAAGGTCGTTGGTGGGCTCGTCGAGCAGCAGGTTGTCGGGATGGCCAAAGAGAGCTTTGGCCAGCATCACACGTACTTTCTCATTGTTTGATATATCGGCCATCTGCGAATAGTGCAGTTCCTCCTTGATGCCCAGGTTCTGAAGCAGTTGGGCTGCTTCACTTTCTGCTTCCCAGCCGTTCATTTCGGCAAAAGCCATCTCCAGTTCTGCGGCTTTCACACCGTCTTCCTCGGTCATCTCGGCTTTTGCATAGAGGGCTTCGCGTTCTTTCATGTTCTTCCATAAGGGACCGTGACCCATGAGTACGGTGTCCATGACCGTAAACTCGTCATATTTGAAGTGGTCCTGTTCCAGTACAGAGAGGCGTTCGCCTGGCCCCATCTCGATGGTACCCTTGTTGGGCTCCAGTTCGCCACTGATGGCTCGAAGCAGGGTTGACTTGCCTGCACCGTTGGCACCGATGACGCCATAGATATTGCTGTTAGTAAACTTTAGGTTCACATCTTTATAAAGAACCTTCTTTCCAAATTGAATTGCTAAGTTCGTGACTGTAATCATCTTTGTTATTTACAATTTACTTTTTTACTCTTTTTACTTTTTACATTTTTACCTAACTTCTTTTCTCCTTAATAATGCCGTGGCGATAAGCCCATAGCAGGTCTTTTAGTTCACTAATCTGGGTGCGCAGTTCCTTTCCCTTGTCAGTATCGGCCACCAGCATGCGGTGGGTGCTCATTTCAACAATTTGTGTTGTTGATTTGATGTCGGTACCTCGGTTGATAGCATCCTGTGTACTCGTAAAAGGCTCATGCTGAACAAGTTGGAATCCACGGCTATGGTAAATCAGCGTGTAGCCTGCGATGCCTGTCTCATTGTGATAGGCTTCAGAGAAACCACCATCGATGACCATGAGCCGTCCGCCTGCCTTGATGGGATTCTCGCCTTTCGAGGCATGTACGGGCACGTGGCCGTTAATGATATGGCGGTTATTGCCCTCAACACCGAAAGCATCAAGAATACTGTCGCAAACCTCAGCCGAATTACGCTGCAGGAAATAGTTGCCCTTCTCCTCTTTGTAGGTGTCCTTGTCGACGAGGAAGTAGCGTTCGAAGGTAGCCATCTTCGACTTGTCGAACAGTGGAGAGTCTTTTCCGCACCACAGATACAGGAAATAATCGCGTGCGAAGGCTTTTAGGTCGGCAGGCGTGTCGTTCTGGAATGCGGAACGGATGAGCTGTCCGATGTATTCCAGTAGTTGCTTGCCGCAGTATTTCTGTCCCAGGATCTCAACATCTTTCAAAGTGCCGTCTTCGTTCAAGGGTATGGAAGCATGGAAGAGAAGGTTCTGATTGCAGATGGTGTACATACAGCCATGACTTAGGATGGTGCGGATGTGCTTGCGCAGTTTCTCACTCACACGGAAAGAATGGTGTAGCTTCTGCATCAGGACAGCTTCTTCGGGGGTAAGCTCGAAGACGGGGCTTGTAGAGCCTTTAGGGAATAGCGTTGGGAAATTGCACGATTTCATCGCATGTTTCACGCCATTGATGTTACACGTCTTCTCGTTGAAATCAATGTTTTCTATCAGGCAGCGGTCTTCCATCTGCCACTCAGGTCGGCGGTGGAAGATGGCTGCTTCCTGCTTGAACTGAATCACGGATATGGCCTTGTGCATCTTGGCGGAAAGCTGCATGGTCTTCTCGTCGAGCTTCATGTCTTTCAGCAGCTTGGGCATGAACTCCTCACAGGGATCGTCGCCATAGGTCTCGAGGGCAAACGTGGCAAGAGGCACAAGGTTAATGCCGTAGCCTTCTTCAAGCGTGGCCAGGTTAGCATAGCGTAGGGAGAGGCGCAGCACGTTGCAGATACAGGCATCGTTGCCGGCAGCTGCCCCCATCCAGAGAATGTCGTGGTTGCCCCATTGAATGTCCCAGGAATGGTACTGGCGCAAGGTGTCAAGAATGATATGGGCTCCAGAGCCGCGGTCGTAGATGTCGCCAAGGATGTGTAGCTGGTCGATGGCCAGCCGCTGAATCACATTGCAGATGGCCACTATGAAGTCGTCGGCACGTCCGGTAGTGATGATAGTATCGACAATCACGGCGACGTATGCAGCCTTGTTCTGATCGTCTGGACGCTCATGGAGCAGTTCCTCGATGATATAGCTGAACTCCTCAGGCAGAGATTTGCGTACCTTGCTGCGCGTGTATTTCGACGACACGTCACGGCATACCTTGACAAGCTGATGGATGGTAATGTGATACCAGTCGTCAATGTCCTGTTCAACGGCTTTAATCAGTTCCAGTTTCTGCTCTGGGTAGTAGATAAGCGTGCAGAGTTCCTTCTTTTCACTTTCGCGTATGGTTGTACCAAATATCTCGGCCACCTTTCGTTTGATGTTGCCCGAAGCATTCTTCAGGATGTGCTGAAAGGCTTCGTGCTCACCGTGAATATCGGCAAGGAAATGCTCTGTGCCTTTGGGTAAGTTGAGAATAGCCTCAAGATTGATAACCTCTCCGGCAGCATCGGCAATGGTGGGAAAGGTGTTGGAAAGCAGATGGAGGTAACGTTCGTCGGTATTCATATCTGTTGGTGTTCTTTAAGTATGATTCTCAGTTTCTCGGTTTGATTGTCGTTAATGGGGTCGCAGGGCATGAATCCTTCATTAAGACCTGTTTGCTCACTGAGCAGTTGCAGTGTGCAGGCAAAGAATGATATCAGGCGTTTCTGCTGAAGACTCTTGACGAGCAGTTCTTCGTCGACATCGGGCTTCATAAGGGCTCGATGCATTTCGGTGAGTCGCAGCAGGGACAGTTTGTTCTGGTGAGATTCGTTATGAATCATGTCGATGATTTCGTGGATATTTGCGTCCGGCATGGGAGTGGGACGCTGGTAACCATTGGGCAGATAGCAAGAAATCTGGTTAGCATTGATATGCGGAACATCCATGCCGATGATTTCAATGCCTTTCTGTAACAGGGAACTGATTCCTTCGTGTTCAGCGTAGATGAAAAGCTTGCGCCAGTCAGCTGTTGAAGGAATTGTAGTCGTAATCCATTGCCTATCGCCACAGATGGCTGCTTTCAGTACTTGGCGCATGGTCTGTCGCGTGTTGTCATCCATCAGCTCCAGCACATTCGAGTCCATAACCTTTCTGTAGACGGCTAACGTCAGCTTAGCCAACTCCTGGGATGATGTGGTTCGGGTGATTAGCGGATTGCGGATAATCTCAATGCGCTCGTAATGTTCGGCCAAGGCTTTCTTCTCAATGGAACTGCGTGCTATCAGCGCATAGGCATTCTGCGTGAACGTCTGGCCATGAGGTGTGATGACCAGACGTTGAGAACGTGGCAGCTGGCATTCTACATGTCCGTGAAGGTGTACGATGTCAGGTTGTATCTCCCTACAGAGCCTTTGCGCTTCCTTGGGATGGTCGGCTGATACCGTCTCCACATCTTCAGGCATTTGCTGGATGAGCAGACTCACGTATTGAGCCAGCTGCACGTCGTTTGCCGGATAGATGTGAAGAATTTTCATGGGCAGGCTATTTACGAATGAAGTTGGTCTTGTCTGACAGCTTATAGCGCAACCAGTATCGGATATAGTGCCATGCTACACCAAGATCGAGTATGGGCAGTTTCCATGCTGCAATCTGCTCTCCGCAGGCTTTACAGCGACGATAGCACAAGGACAGGCGAAGGAGAATGAGCAGCAGAAGAAATGCTGATGAAACAGCTATGTAAATATGGTTCCGCAAGACAATGGACAGGACGAGTGCAGCAATGCCCAGCAGGTAACTGAGATGAATGCAGGCCTGATTGAAGGCGAAGAACAGGCGCGACATCATGGCATGTTTGAGATGGGGACGCGTGTCCATATAATACAATTGGGCATTGGTCCACATCTTTGGGGTAGGCTCCACCTGTCGCAAACGACTCTCGGGGGAACTCAGCATGACAATACGGTCGCTATCTGTTTCGTTGACAAGAAAGTCGAACTCACCTCTCAAGTACTTCAGGTTCTTCAGAAACCCATTGCGTTCCATGAAAGCATTCTTGCGGATGGCAAGATTAGCTCCATCATAACGATAGGGGCGCAGATGTTTCTGCCTACACCATGTCAGTACCCTTTGATAAACATAGCTTCCCTTGGTTCCAGGCTCGTAACCTGTGTATGCACAAACAACGTCTGCTTCGTCTGTCATTCCTTCGGCCATGGCCGACAGCCATCTTTCGTCTTCTGGCCTGCAGTCGGGCTCGGTCAGTATAACCCAATCATTATGAGCTGCTTTTACCCCAATCGTTAATGCAAGCTTTCTTCGACTCAGATAGTGGCTTGACTCTGGAATGTAGGTTGTGTAGAGGTGGGAATGTTCTACCCTGAACTGAGTCAGGACATCATCAGTGTCATCAGTCGACGACTCGTCTACCACAATCACCTCATAGCCAGGTTCGTAATCAAGGGCCAGCAGCTGGGGCAGATTTTCCCTTAGCTCGGATGCCTGATTGTGTACAGCCATCACAATGGAGATGGCGGGACCGCGGTCTTTGGCAGATATGGGGGAATCGGTCATTTTCTGCGTTCTTTTTTCTTTTCAATCAAGTCAACTCGTCGCTCATGTAGCCTTGGGGTAGAGAGCGGCAATTGTATTGCGAAGCCATGATTTCGCCATAAGCTCCAGCCGAACGGATGGCAAGAAGGTCTCCACGGTGGCAGCGGTTCAAGTCTGTCTGCTTAGCGAAGACATCGGTGGACTCGCAGATGGGACCTACGACATCGTAAGGCTCACATGGCTCATCACTGGAAATGTTCTCGATCTTGTGATATGCCTGATAGAGTGCTGGACGGATGAGGTCAGTGAATCCGGCATCGACAATGCAGAACTTTTTTGTGGCTCCTTCTTTTATATATAATGTACGCGTGATGAGTGATCCGCACTGAGCAACAACGGCGCGTCCCAGTTCGAAGTGGAGTGTCTGTCCGGGACGCAACTTCAGTCTGCGGGCATAGGTGTCGAAGTAGGCTTTGAAATCGGGAATGGCCACGCGGTTGGGATGCTGGTAGTCAACACCCAGTCCGCCTCCCACGTTGATATGCTCCACGGTGATGCGGTGGCGTTCCAGTTCGTCCTGTAGGTCGTTAACACGATTGCAGAGTGCCTGGAAGTCACCCATGTCGAGTATCTGACTACCAATATGGAAGTGCAGGCCAACGACACGAACGTTCTGCATCTGATGTGCTTGTTCGATGACTGAAATCATGTCGCGCATGGCAATGCCGAATTTGTTCTCAGCCAGTCCAGTTGTGATATTGGCATGCGTGTGGGCTCCCACGTTGGGATTAAGCCGGAATGCCACACGAGCCACTTTTCCCTTGGCAGCAGCCAACTCATTGATAACCTCCAGTTCTGGGATACTCTCTACGTTAAAGCAAAAGATGTCGCTGTCGAGACCAAGGTTGATTTCCCAGTCGCTTTTTCCTACGCCAGCAAAGACGATCTTCGAACTGGGGAATCCTGCTCGTACACAGGCTTCAATCTCACCGCCACTCACGCAGTCGGCACCTAAGCCAGCCTCACGGATGATACGGAGTACACGAGGATTGGCATTGGCCTTCACAGCGTAGTGAACCACGAAGCCCTCATGTTTCTGGGCTTCGCGGTTTATCTCTTGCAGCGTCTGGCGAAGCAATTCGCTGTCGTAATAGTAGAAAGGGGTGCGTAACTGCGCAAGCCTGTCTACGGGAAATTGTCCTTTCATCTTACTTGAACAGTGTGTCGCTTAATGATTGCAGGGCGCGCTTCTTGTCTTCTTCCTTGATAAGGAACGAGATGTTGTAGTTTGATCCGCCGTAGGAAATCATGCGGACAGGAATGTCCTTCATAGCCTCCATGACGCGAGTTTCAAAGCCGATGTTAGACCAGTCAAGGTCACCTACAACACAGATGATACACATCGAAGTGTCGACGGTTACGGTACCGTACTTCTTCAGTTCGTCCATGATTTCTCCTAAGTGAGCCGAGTTGTCAATAGACATTGACACGCCCACCTCAGAGGTACACACCATGTCGATAGGTGTCTGGTAGCTCTCGAAGATTTCGAACACCTTGCGCAGGAAACCTGTAGCCAAGAGCATACGGCTCGACTTGATTTTGATGGCGGTGATGTTGTCCTTAGCAGCTACGGCCTTGATCTTGCCATACTCTGTTGCATTAGAAATGGTAGTGCCCTCAGCATCGGGATCCATCGTGTTCAGCAGACGAACAGGAATTCCCGCATATTTGGCAGGCTGTACGCAGGTGGGATGCAGAATCTTTGCTCCGAAGTAGGCCAGCTCAGCAGCTTCCTCAAACTGTAGCTGGTGTACGGGTTGTGTCTTGTCAACGACACGCGGGTCATTGTTGTGCATGCCGTCAATATCAGTCCAAATCTGGATCTCATCAGCACCGATGGCAGCACCGATGAGCGAGGCAGTGTAGTCAGAGCCACCACGCTGTAGATTGTCAATCTCTCCGTAAGCATTGCGGCAGATGAAGCCCTGAGTGATGTAGACCTGTTGGCCTTCGTTCTCGGCCATGATGGCTTGCAGCTTCTCCTTAATATAGACTGGGTCGGGTTCAGCATTCTTGTCGGTGCGCATGAAGTCGAGGGCATTGAGCAACACGGCCTTGATACCCTGTTCACGCATGTAATTGACGACCATGTTGGTCGACATAATCTCACCCTGTGCTACAATGCTTTTCTCTTCGAACGAGGTGAATAGTTCCTTGGTAAACGAACGCAGATAGTTGAACTCCTCTTTCAGAAACTCGCGGGTCTCGGCTTTCGTTTCCTCCTTCGTGAAGAGTTCTTCCACATGACGCATGTACTTCTTCTCCAGATTGTTGATAACCTCGTTGGCTCCATCGGGGTTCTTCTTGTAGAGGTAGTCGCTGATTTCAACCAGCGAGTTGGTTGTACCGCTCATGGCTGAAAGGACTACAAACACGGGTTGGCCAGAACGCGTAACCAGGGTGGTCACCTCTTTCATACGTTGCGGCGTGCCTACCGACGTGCCGCCAAACTTCATTACTTTCATAAGTCTTCTGTTTTTATTTTTGTTATATTTGTTTCTAATTATCTTCTTCCTCTATTTCCATGTGATTATAGCAGTCTGTAATATCTTCGAGTTTACCATCGCTACAACGGTAGACGATTCCAGGGAACTGATTGAGCAGAGACATGTTGTGGGTGGTCATGATGACAGCAGTGCCCGTCAATGATATTTCCTTGAGGAGGGTCATGATTCCTTCGGTAGTCTCAGGATCCAGATTGCCTGTGGGTTCATCGGCCACTATAAGCTTGGGACTATTAAGCAGGGCGCGGGCTATGGCAATGCGTTGCTGTTCGCCCCCCGAGAGTTCGTGAGGCATGCGTAGCATCTTTTCTTTCATGTCTACTTGTGTCAGTACCTCGTCAATACGGGTGTCGACATCCTCTTTCTTCCATCCTGTGGCACGGAGCACAAAGCGCAGGTTCTTGTAGACAGTGCGGTCGGCCAGCAATTGAAAGTCCTGGAAGATAATGCCCATCTGCCGACGTAGGGCAGGAACTTGGTTGCGACGTATGCTGAGCATGTCGACATCGAGCACTTTGGCCTCTTCGGCTTCGTCAATATCGAGTTCCTGATAGAAGGTCTTGATCAGTGAACTTTTTCCTGAGCCCACCTTTCCAATGATGTAAATGAATTCCCCGCTGTCAGCGTGGAAATTCACTCCCTTCAGTATTTCTTCACCATCCTGTTGACTAATGGTGACGTTTTTGTATTCTATGAGCACCTCTTTATGAATTTACAATTTGAAAACATGCTGTTAGCTATTTCATCTTACCTTCGGCTTTAGCCTTGCGGCGTTCGGCATCCCATGAAGGATCGTGGCGTTTGTGTAATTCTTCCACCACGTCTTCAATGCGCATACCCTTTGCGGTGAGCAAAACGATGAGGTGGTAGATCATGTCAGCAGCTTCATATTTTAGTTTGTCATCTGTGCCACTTACGGCTTCGATGACAGTTTCCAATGCTTCTTCGCCTACTTTCTGGGCAATACGACATACACCTTTCTTAAAAAGTGAGGTCGTATAACTGCCTTCAGGCATTTCTGAATGGCGACGGTCAATGTAGTCTTGCAGTTCAGAGAGAAAAGCAAGACCATCCTCCTGTAAGGCTGGGCCTTGAAGCGCATTGTTCTCTTCTCCCCAACAAGTGTCAGTGCCTGTATGGCAGGTGGGGCCTATAGGATGAACGCGAACAAGGAGTGTGTCGTTGTCGCAGTCAACTTTCATGTCTACCAGGTTCAGGAAGTGTCCGCTCGTTTCTCCCTTTGTCCAAAGACAGTCGCGGGTGCGACTCCAGAAAGTGACGTGCCCCGTTTCCTGTGTCTTCTTATATGCCTCGCGGTTCATGAAACCCAGCATCAGCACATTGCGTGTGTCGGCATCTTGTATGATGGCAGGTACAAGTCCTCCCATTTTTTCAAAGTCTATAGTCATAGTCTAACGTTTATTCCTTCGTTGTATAAGTATTGTTTCAGTTCTGGTATGGGTATCTCGCCAAAGTGGAACACGCTGGCAGCCAGGGCAGCATCCGCATGACCCTCTATGAAGACATCACGGAAATGCTCTTTCTTACCTGCACCGCCACTGGCAATGATGGGGATAGAGAGTTCGTCGGACAGGCGGGCAAGTGCTTCGTTGGCATAGCCGTTCTTTACACCGTCATGATTCATTGAGGTGAAGAGTATCTCACCAGCACCGCGCTCCTGGGCTTCGTGTGCCCATTCAAAGAGACCACGCTCTGTTCTTTCACGTCCGCCTTTTAAATAGCAATGCCAACCGTCGGCATCGTTACGGGCATCGATGGCGCAGACGCATACTTGGCTGCCGAAGCGTTTAGCTATCTCCTCAATGAGCTCGGGGCGTCGGATGGCTGCGCTGTTTACGCTTACCTTGTCGGCACCGGCATAGAGCAGCCGCTCTACGTCGGCAAGTTCGTTGATGCCACCGCCCACGGTAAAGGGGATGTTGATTTCTGCAGCCACGCGGGTCACCATGTCAGTGAAGGTCTTGCGTTCTTCGAATGAAGCGGTGATGTCAAGGAAGCACAGTTCGTCAGCTCCCACACGGCTGTAGATTTTTCCCAGTTCCACTGGGTCTCCAGCCGAACGCAGGTTAACAAAGTTCGTGCCTTTTACTGTTTCTCCGTTCTTCACGTCGAGGCAAGGTATTATTCTTCGTGCCAGTCCCATTCCTATTTCAAGTTTATCGATTATCAATTACGAATTCTTCCATTGCATCAACTCCTGTAAATCAAGTCTCCCTTCATAGATGGCTTTGCCGAAAACAACGGCAGGAATGCCTGCTGCGTCGAGAGCCTTGATATCGTCGAGATTCGATACACCACCGCTGGCGATGAGATGCAGGGTAGGGTAGGCCGTCATTACTTCTTTATACAGCTCGATGGCAGGGCCAGCAAGTGTACCGTCCTTTGATATTTCAGTGCAGAGCACATTCTTGACACCCATGTCGATGTATTTCTTGAGGAAAGGCAACAGATTCTCTGTCGAGTCTTCTTTCCAGCCATTGATGCTAATCTTGCCGTTTCTCACGTCAGCACCAAGAATCATGCGTTCAGGGCCGTACTTTCGTAACCATGCTTCGAAAAGATCAGGTTTGGTAACTGCCACGGAACCGACAGTAACCATCTGCGCACCGTTCTCAAAAGCCTTTCCCATGTCATCGTCGGTCTTGATGCCTCCTCCAAAATCTACGACGAGGTTGGTTGCCGAAGCAATGTCTTGGAGTATCGGACAGTTGACGATGTGACGCGACTTTGCTCCGTCGAGGTCTACCATGTGCAGTCGTTTGTAGCCCAGTCGTTCAAACTCGCGGGCCATGTCGAGCGGATTGCCATAGACGGTTTTTTGGGCGTAGTCGCCTTTGGTCAGGCGCACACACTGTCCGTCAATAATATCAATGGCAGGTATCAGTTCTATCTGTTTCATCCTCTTGCAATGTCTAAGAAGTTCTTCAGTATCTGTTCGCCTACATCTCCGCTTTTCTCGGGATGGAACTGCGTAGAGTAGAAATTGTCCTTGTGCAGGGCGGCAGAATAGGGCAGGATATAGTCGGCAGTGGCTATCGTCTCATTACAGATGGGCACGTAATATGAATGGACGAAATAAACATATTGTTTACCGTTGCCAAACATATTGTTTGCGCCATGAAACAATGCTGTTTGAGTGTTGTAGATAGCATTCCAGCCCATGCAAGGAACCTTGTCTTCATGGCGTTGGGGCTGGAAACGCTTTACTTCAGCATCAAAGACCCCGAGACAGTCGACGTCGCCTTCTTCCGAGTGGCGGCAGAGTAGTTGCTGCCCCACGCAAATGCCGAATACAGGTTGCTTGAGGTTCTTGATAACCTCGTCCAGTCCGCGTGCCCTCAAGTACTCCATTGCACCTCGTGCCTCGCCCTGTCCGGGGAAAAGCACGCCGTCTGCCTTGCCCAGAAGCTCTGCATCGTCGGTAAGTAAAGGTTCCACACCGAGTCGCTTCAGCGCGTTGACCACTGAATAGATGTTACCGGCGTTATATTTTACGATAGCGATATTCATCAGCTGAAGATGATGGTTTTGTTCTTAAAGGTTAGAATCTTGCGCTGGATGTGCTTTGAAACAGCACGGGACAGCACTATCTTTTCCAAGTCCTTTCCCTTGAGCACAAGACTCTCAGGAGTGTCTTTATGAGTGATTCGGGCCACATCCTGCTCAATGATGGGACCAGCATCAAGCTCAGCCGTCACATAGTGACTCGTGGCACCGATGATTTTCACACCACGCTCCCAAGCCTGGTGATAGGGCTTAGCCCCTACAAATGCAGGCAGGAATGAGTGGTGGATGTTGATGATGTGATGGGGATACTCGGCAATCATGTCGTCGCTGATAATCTGCATGTAACGGGCCAATACGATAAACGAGATGTCCTCCTTCTTCAGCAGTTCCATCTCTGCCTTTTCCACTTCAGCCTTGTTTGAATGGTCTTTCTTGATGTTCCACACGTAGTATGGAATGCCAAACTGATCGGCAACGTAGCGCAGGTCTTCATGATTCGACACGATGCAGGGAATGTCGCAGGCAAACTCTCCTGCCTTCCAGCGGGCCAGCAAATCATAGAGACAATGACTCATTTTCGATACAAAAATGGCCATACGCGGGCGCTTGTCGCTGTAATAGAGGCTGAACTTCATCTTATAGCGCTGGGCATAGAGTGTTGTGATGTATTCGTAGATTTTGTCGCGGGGGATGAGGAATCCGTCGAGTTCCCATTCTATACGCATGAAGAACATGCCGTCTTGACGATCAACATATTGGTCGAGATAGACGATGTTACCCTTGTTGTCGGTAATAAACTTGGTTACTTCCGTGATAATGCCCTGTTGGTCGGGGCAGTGCAGAAGCAGAATTGCGGTTGGTTTCATTGAGTCTGTAAATGTACGTTCTATTTAATTAAGGTGCAAAGGTAAGAAGAAAATATGAATTTCGGGACTTGATGGGGAGTTTTTTTTCATGAAAATCTTCTTTTCTTGATGCCTTTGTTGCCTTAATACCTTATGTTGAGCGGATGATCCACTTCCTGACGCCATTCTTTCAGGTATTCGAACCATTCCTGAGCTGAGTGGAATCCGAACTCTTCATTAGCAGAACAATACGTTATCTTGTATGACATGTGGTCGACGGGTATTTTCAGAACAAAGGCATAATTGTCCTGATTGGCCAACTCTTCGCTTGCAATATTCTGCCATGGAATCAGAATGCCCAGACCAACGGTTTCCCGACTCCATTTTACGGTGTCTGTAGACGGGTAATCCGTTCCCCAACAGGCTCTTAGACCATTTTGATCACTGAATTCTTCAGAGCCTTTCACGTTAATGATACCTGTCGAAAAATTGTAGTCGTTCACATTGCGGTTAAAGAACACATCCACATCGGTATCCCGGTGTCCTGCATATTGTGTGTAGCGCAATGTCATGTTCACGGGAGCCTTATCGGCATGGGCCTTCCATCCGCGATCCACAATTTCCACAATGGTGCGCAACGGTCCGTATGATACGACTCTTTGTGTGCGTGAGCGTACAGGGTCAATCATCGTAGGAGCCTGTCCGTCCCACCCTCGGAAGGCACCAAGACCAAAGGTGTTACCCACCCAAAGTACGTCGTCACCATAGCTGTTTTCCTTTTGCTCCTTCGTCGTATAGAATTGAGTTTCTTGCAGTTCCAGCCTTTTCTTGAATTTTCCGTACAAGTCGATTGTCTGCCGTTTATCGAAGTATATTCTTATGCCGTTCAGTTCGCTTTCGAAGTCTACACCGTGATGATGCTGTAGGTTATAAGAATTAGCGCAGTCACCGCGTGCCGTCAGACTTTCAATGAAGTTGTTATGACGGTTTTTCTCCTTTACTTTGTCGTTACGCATGAGCATTTCGGCATATACTCGTGCTGGATATTGACGTGGTTCTCCCTCCTGATAGAGTTTTACAGTGTATGATTTTTTCTCTTTGGGGTTCATGTCTGCCAGGAAACATAGTTCGTCGTAAGTGTCATCTTGGTCTAAGTCGTCAAGTTGGCAGGGTATCTCACGTCCGTCATCAGTGGTTACCAGTGCCGACTGTACGTCACCGTAATTTGCCAGTGAGATAACTACTGGCTGATCGGTTCGGGCTTTCTTCATGGTGTTCTCCACGTTGACCGTCAGCTTCATTTGCGCTTGTGCGCTTGTGGCACATACCAGTGCCATAAACATAAAAATCTGTTTCATATCTACGTTTGTTTTTTACAAAAGTAGCAAAAAACGCACATTTCTTTAATTATTTTAGGTTAAAATTTTGTTTTTAAAGGCTTTTTTAGTATTTTTGCAGCGCAATTTAACAATATTAAATCTGTTTGTGCGTAAGATATACGTCATTTTATTCATGGTAATGCTTTGCTGCGTGGGGTGCGAGTGGCATCTGCAGTCTAAGAAGGATTCACTGATGGAGGGTGAATCCATTGAGCGTTATGATATGATTGAAGCCCGCTATCTTTCTTCTGGCGATGTGGCTGCGCTACAGCAAATGAACACGCAGTATCCAAGTCAGACACGCATGCTGATAGAAGACCTTCTACAACTGGGATCTGTGAGTGACTCGGATATCAATACCCGTTTCCTTCTTTTCTTTCAGGACACGACGCTGCAGACTCTCATTGCCGAGGTAGGCCGTCAATATGCTGACCTGAGCGATATTGACAGACAGTGGTCTGATGCTTTTGAGTGTTTACAGGAGTTGTTCCCCGGTATAGAGAAGCCTCTTGTCTACACGCAGATTGGTTCTCTTGATCAGAGCGTTGTCGTTGGGCAGGGCATGTTGGGTATCTCGCTCGACAAATACCTTGGTGCCGACTATCCCGTTTATGTACGTTATGGCTATACGGAGCACCAGCGTAGGTCGATGTCGCGTGATTTTATTGTGCCAGATTGCATTGGCTTCTATCTGCTGAGTCTCTATCCTTCGTCTGATGATAGTCTGCGCAGTCGTCACATGGGAAAAATCCAGAGTGTGGTCAACCACGTTTTGAAACGTCCTGTATTTCAGAATGAATACGTTGATTGGGCTGACAAGCAAATGACCGATGGCCGATACTCATCTTATGTAAACATGCTTGAATCGGCAGATTAAGGCAATTGCAATACAAATAATCCCGGATATGATTTTTCAGCCATATCCGGGATTGTTGTTTTGTAAGACCTGAAACTTAGTTCTCGGGCTTTGCAGGTGTTTCAGTTGCGGCTGCAGGTGCCTGCTCCTGAGTCTGGCTAGCACCGAATCCAGGCAGGTTGTTGGGATTGGTGATGGGATTCTCCACACCTTCCATTACTGAACCGTTGCTGGCTGAGTGAGGAGCCACGTAAGCGCATGCTACGCTTACAACAACCATAAAGGCTGCAAGCGACCAGGTTGCCTTTTCAATGAAGTCGGTAGTCTTGCGGACACCGCCAAACTGATTGTAGGAGGCGAAGCTTGATGCCAGTCCGCCGCCTTTTGACTCTTGAATCAATACGATGCCAATCATCAGAATGGCTGCAATCACAATGAGAATTACTAAAAGTGTGTACATTTTTTTACTTATTTTTTGTTGTTATTTATAATCAATTTTTCTAAGAACCGAATTTGGTCTGCAAAGTAAGCATTTTTTTTTGGATATTGCAAACTTAAACGCCTAATAATTTCTAAAGCCTTTGAATATCTGCCCTGTTTGATGTATATTCTGGCCAATGTTTCTGTAAAATAGCCTTCTTCGGCCTCTTTTCCGTTTTTCTTGTCAGGTTCTTCCGCTGTCTCTGGCGAGAGCGCTGGTGTATCACTGAGTGTGATCTTTCCCTGTTCTTTTTCCAGGAAGTTATCAATGAGGTTCTGTCCGATGAGCTGTGGTGCCTCACTGGTCTGTTGCTTGTCTTCTTCGCTTTCGCTTTCGAGGAGATAGGCCACATAGTCTACAGCAGCATCGGCAGGTGTTGGCTTCCTCACCTTGTCCTTCGACGTTTCGTTGTCGTTGTCCCTGGGTATGGATTCCAGGAACGTGTCGATGAGTGTGATAGTCCTGTCTTCTTGTCCATTCTTGTGGGATGGTTTTGCTACAGGCTTGTTCTGTGGCGTGAGGATGTAGTGACCAGCCTCTATCATGTTGAAGATGACCCTGCGGTCGGTGATGTAGATGGCAGCACGTCGCAGTTCCTCGTCGAATGATGGGTCGTGGAGCAGGTACAGGTTCTTCAACAGCAAAAGTCGTGCCGTCTGGAAATAGGGGTATAGTGCCAGCATGGAGCGCAACTCGTACAGCGTTTCGCGGTCGAGGTGTTCCGGGTGTTTGATAAGCTCTGACAGTTCCATATACCTATTTTTATATGATGTTACCAGTTGGCCACGGTGGCGTTGAATATCTGGTCGGTGATGTCTTTCACCATTTGGGTGACGAGTTCTTCCTGTACGGCGTTGAGTGACTGTGTAGTCTCGTAGGATGCAGTGGCTGTGAACTGGCGTTCGAAGTCTTCCTTATGTTCGACATTGTTAGTGAACCGCACATTGACAGTCATTGAGAGTTCCGTCTGTGCCGAGTAGCCTTCGCTTGACACGGCTTTGTTACGCTGCTCGTAGCGTGTGATTTCTCCGTCTATTTTCAGGTCACCGTTACGTTTCACCTGTACCAGTTTGGTGTGGTTGGCAAACTGGTCTTTCAACTGGTTGTTGAAGATGACAGCCATGGGACCCCACACATAGTTGGAACGGATGGGGAAGTCGGCAATCTGGATGGTCTTGGTCTTTGTATAGTCAATGCTGGCTCCGTTGAACTTATAGCTCACGGAGCAAGCTGTCAGCAGTAAGACAGTCATGAGCATGCCGATGTGGCTATTTGTCTTTCTCCAGTCCATATTGCTTCAATCTTCTGTATAGCGTCCGATCGCTGATGCCAAGCTCCTGTGCTGCTTTCTTGCGATTTCCGTTGTTGCGTTCCAAGGCTTTCTCGAGCATCTGCCGACTCAGGTCGTTCAGGTTCAGGTTCTCTGGGTCAGTCGACGGCTCAATGTACTCTTCGGCTATGGCATCTTCGAGGGTTGGGGTGATTGGTCTTACAGGCTGAACGGGTGTTATGGGCGTCAGTGTGGTAGCGGCTGAGGCGATAGAGCTTCTGTTGCCCCCCTGTACCTCGTCGAGTTGCTTTTTCAGCTGTCCCATTTCGCGCCGCATGTCATTGACGTTGCCACGCAGTTCAAACAGTATCTTGTAGAGTATCTCACGCTCGTTTTCGAAAGAATGATCTCCTCCCTGATTAACGACGGCCAACTGGGTGCTCTCCCTGTCCTGTGGAATGAACTTGGCCAGCACTTCGGGAGTGATGACGCGTTCAGGACTGAGTACGGAGATTTGCCGTGTGATGTTTTTCAGTTGTCTGACGTTTCCCGGCCATTTGTAGCGCATGAGCATCTGCTTGGCCTCGTCGGTCAGCACCACGCGATCCATCTTGTACTCTTCAGCCATCTGCATGGCAAACAGCCGGAAGAGCAGAACGATGTCTTCGCCTCGCTCACGAAGAGGGGGGATCTGCAGAATCACTTCGTTCAAGCGATAATACAAGTCTTCCCTGAAACGCCCTTCACTGATGGCTTTCTGAACGTTGATATTGGTGGCAGCTACGATGCGCACATCGGTCTTTCTCACCTCATTGGCTCCCACGGGTATGTATTCGCCAGTTTCCAGTACACGCAGCAGCCGGGCTTGTGTGGCCAATGGCAACTCGCCTACCTCGTCAAGGAAGAGCGTACCCTTGTTGGCCACTCCGAAATAGCCGGGCGAGTCGTTGATGGCTCCTGTGTAGGAACCCTTTACATGGCCGAACAGTTCTGAGTCGATGGTGCCTTCAGGAATGGAGCCGCAGTTGATGGCAAAGTATTTCTCGCGCCGACGCGGTGAGTTGTCATGAATCACGTGAGGGATGATCTCTTTTCCAACTCCGCTCTCGCCGATAATCATCACACTCAGGTCTGTCGGCGCCACCTGTAGGGCGACGTCGAGGACATGGTTCAGACCCTCGCAGTTTCCCACGATGTTGTACCTTTGCTTGATGCTTTGCAGCTCTGAACTTTTCATTTGGCTGACAAAATTACATATTTTTTCTGAAATAACTGCAACTTTGGCAGAAAAAGTGCGCTTTTATTCTTCGCGTGGAGTCTTTGTCGTGGAGCGGAAGCGTACTTTCTCACCATCCTCACGCTTCTCATGATAGAGTTTAGGTAGCGGATTCTGCAAAGGTCTCTCATAGTTCAGTCTGTTGCGCCAGGCGTCAATGGCCAGATAGATGGCATGGCGCAGCGAACTGGCATCGGCTTGGTTACGGCCTGCCATCTCAAAGTGAACGCCATGTGCAGGTGCGGTGCGCACAATGGGCAGCCCCGCAGTGAAGCGCACACCGTCTTCGGGTGCAAGCGTCTTGAAGGGTGCCATGCCCTGGTCGTGGTACATGGCCAGTACGCCGTCAAAGCGGTAGTAGTCACCGCGTCCGAAGAAGCTGTCGGCAGCGTAAGGGCCAAAGGCTTGTATGCCTTCAGCTGCCAGTTCAGTGATGGCAGGCGCAATAATTTCCTTTTCCTCGTCGCCCAAGGCACCGTCTTCACCGCAGCGTGGGTTCAGTGCCAGCACGGCAATGCGCGGATTGGATATGCGCAAGTCACGGCGCAGGGCAAGATGTAACAGCCGGGCTTTTTCAACGATTTTCTGTTTGGTAATCGACTCGGGAATATCTTTCACTGCCAGGTTGTTGGTCACCAGTGCCACACGCAGATCATCGTTCATCAGGATGCTGATGCCCTTCTCCTTGCTTTCCAGCTTACGCTCCAGATAATCGGCATGGCCGTTGAAGCCGCTTACGTTGCTGCGGTTCATGGGAGCAGTCACCAGCACGTCGAAGTTTCCCTTCCGATAGTCCTCAATGGCGCGGTCGAGGGCTTGCAGAGCAGCTTTGCCCGACTCGATGGTAGGCTCGCCCAGTTCCACCTTGATCTCCTCGTCACCAAAGCAGTTCAGCATGTTCAGCCTGCCATCTTCTGCCTCGGTTGCATCGTTGATGACGGTGAATGGCACCTCGAGATCCAAAGCCTTGGCATAGTAAGTGGCCAGTTTCGGTGAACCATAGATGATGGGCGTGAAGAGTTCCAGCATACCAGGATCTTCGAAAGCCTTCAGAATGACCTCATATCCCACACCGTTTGTTTCGCCATGCGTTATGGCTACGCGTATTTTCTTTTCTTCCATTGTTTTAGTTGTTTTTTATACTATTGCGTGCAGTCTCCGGAGGAGTCTGCAAAATCAAGATTCTCTTTTCTGGTCTTCCCGTTTCTTGGTGGATAACAGGCCACAGGCGGCAAAGATGTCCTGTCCGCGACTGGCACGAATAGTGGTAAACACACCGTGACTGGTCAGGAAGTCGCGCAACTGTTCCATGCGCTCCTCGTCGGCACCTGGCAGGTTTACGTCGGGAATAGGGTGGAAGCGTATCAGATTGACGCGGCATTCCAGACCTTTCACCAGCCTGACGATTTCCCGGCCGTGGGCCAGCGTGTCGTTCAGGTGGCCGAAGCAGATGTATTCAAACGAGCACCGGCGCTGGTGGCTGAAGTCATACTGTCTGAGTAGGGCAATGGTCTCTTCTATTGGCATGGCCTTCTCAGCAGGCATCAGTGACAGACGCTGTTCGTGCAGTGGCGAGTGCAGGGAAATGGCAACATGGCATTCGCTCTCATCAAGAAACCGTTTCAGCCGTCCCTTCACGCCCACCGAGCTTACCGTGATGCGCTTCGGGCTCCATGCGTAGCCGTCAGCGGCCGTCAGTATTTGTGTGGCCTTCAGTACCGCCTCCAGATTGTCCATTGGCTCTCCCTGTCCCATGAACACGACGTTGGTGAGCTGTTCGCGTTCGGGAAGTGCATAGATCTGGTTCAGGATGTCGGCAGCCGTAAGGTTGCCCTCCCATCCCTGCTTGCCAGTCTGGCAAAACAGGCAGTTCATCTTGCACCCCACTTGGCACGACACGCAGAGTGTGCCCCGATCGCCGTCGGGAATAAACACCGTCTCCACGAATTTGCCAGTGTCGCCGTCCGAACACCTTACGGGGAACAGGTACTTCACCGTTCCGTCCTTCGACTGCTGACAGTCTATCGGGTCCATGGCTCCCACCTCGTAGGCTTCAGCGAGCCGCTCGCGGTTGGCTTTCGATAGGTTGGTCATCTCTTCGATGCCTCTCACGTGCTTGCCGTAGAGCCACTGGGCTATTTGTCCGCCCGTAAAGGCAGGCATCCCTAACTGTCGGCACACGTCCTTCAGTTCAGTTGTATTCAGACCCAAAAGTCTCTTTTTGCCGTTAATCATGCTGCAAAGGTACTATTTTTTCTGCAAACAATTGCCTGTTGCCACTAAAAAAAGAGGAGTCAGGAGAAAAAATCGTACAGGTCATAGGCTTTCGTTAGCGACCTCGACAGCGTCATATTGCAATATTGCATATTGCATTAGATAGTTGGAAGTTTAGGGGGTGAAGTAAAAAGAGAAGTCGGAATAAGTAAATAGCTATATAACTAATTGATTTATAATATATTACGTATTTATTATATGTGTATTCCCCCTTTTATCCTCCTCTCTCGCTATTTCCAAAAAACTAATGCAATATGCAATATTGCAATATAGCTTGCCGAAAGTGCCCATCTGCCTCATTGGAAATGCCTATCTGCCTCGTAGGAAGTGCCTATCTGCCTCACCGTCAGACCCTATCTGTCTTTTAGGGTGGAAAGCTTGGATTACCTCAGTTTATTAGAGTCATTCAGGGCATTCCAGATGGAGTAGCGGGCTTCGGGATTCAATTGTTCCATTTGATGGAACAGGCTCAATATCTTTGTGCGGTTGCTATCATGTTCGTAGGGGCAGGTCATCCGTTGCTTTTCATATCCGCTAAGTTCTGCATAGCGGGCAATGTCCTTTTCAGTAATCATACATAGCGGTCGGATGATACTCAATGGCATCTTTCTCATCTTGAGCAGGGCAGGCATTGTGCTGAACTGGCCTTGAAAAGTGAGGTTCATGAGTGCCGTCTGAATGATGTCATCCTGATGATGTCCCAGGGCAATCTTGTTACATTCCAACTCTTGTGCAAGGTTGAAAAGCTGTTTGCGACGGTTCCATGAACATAGGAAGCAGGGTGTTTTCTGCCTTCTTCTGTCTTTTCCCGTCATGGCAGATTCGACAGATGTCTCGAAACGAGTGGTAAGAATGTGGAGCGGAACGTCCAGACTGTCACAAAAACGCTGCAGATAGTCTGTGGATGTCTCATAGCTGATGTTTTCCATCCTTATATGGGCTGCCTGCACCCGAAAGCGTGGATGGTCTATCTTTGAACGTCGTGCTAATGTCTCAAGCAGAAAAAGTGAATCCTTGCCACCAGAAAGACCTACCAGCACGTTGTCGCCGTCCTCCAGCAGACGATAGGTGACGAATGCTTTCACAAAACGGTCGTTCAGTTTCTTTCTGAGAGACTCAAGTTCGGTCATTTGTCATTTCATGAAGACAAGGTAGACGGCACAGATAATGAGGATAAAGGCCAGAATGTGGTTCCAATGAAGGTGTGTGCCCTGAAACATGATGTTGGCAATGATACAGAAGACAGCCAGTGAAATACACTCTTGAATAACCTTCAGTTGGATAAGGTTGAAAGGTCCTCCGTTCTCGATAAAGCCCAGGCGGTTGGCAGGCACCTGACAACAATATTCCAGGAAGGCAATGCTCCACGAAAAGACAATCACACCGAACAGTGGCCAGTTGCTGCTTGTTCCCGTTTCCTGTAATTTCAAATGCCCATACCAAGCCAGCGTCATGAAGACGTTGCTTAGTATGAGCAGTATGATGGTATAGAGTCCGTTCATTTTACGACAAGAATCCTAATAAAGCACCAGCAGCTACAGCCGATCCGATGACACCAGCCACATTGGGGCCCATGGCATGCATGAGCAGGAAGTTGTGGCGGTCGTATTCAAGGCCGAGGTTGTTGGAAATACGGGCGCTCATGGGAACAGCCGAGACACCGGCATTACCAATCAGAGGGTTGAGTTTCTTGCTTTCAGGCAGAAAGAGGTTCATCAGCTTCACAAAGCATACACCGCTCATTGTGGCAATGGCAAAGGCAGCTGCACCGATGGCAAAGATAAACACTGTGTTCATGGTGAGGAACTCTGAGGCCTGCGTGGAGCAGCCCACGGTCAGACCAAGCAGCATCACGACGATGTCGTTCAAAGCTGAGCCAGCGGTCTTGGCCAGACGAGTGGTCTTGCCCGATTCCTTCAACAGGTTGCCGAAGAAGAGCATGCCCAACAGAGGCAGGCCCGAAGGAACGATGAAGGTGGTCATCAGGAGTCCGATGATGGGGAAGAGGATTCGCTCCGTCTGGGACACGTTGCGGCCGGGCTTCATTTTGATGGTGCGCTCTTTCTTGGTGGTGAGCAGACGCATCAATGGCGGCTGGATCAGGGGCACAAGTGCCATGTAGCTATATGCACAAACGGCGATAGCTCCCATCAAGTTGGGGGCCAGCTTCGACGAAAGGAAGATGGCTGTGGGACCGTCGGCACCACCGATGATGGCAATGCCAGCAGCCTGATTAGGCTCAAAACCGATGGCCAGTGCGAACATATATGCACCGAAGATGCCGAACTGAGCAGCAGCACCAATCAATACCAGCTTAGGGTTGGCTAAGAGGGCGGTGAAATCGGTCATGGCACCGATACCGAGGAAGATGAGCGGTGGATACCATCCCTGACGCACACCCTGATAGAAAATGTTGAGCACGGAGTTGTCTTCGTATAGACCTATCTCCAAGCCGGCATCGGCACGGAATGGAATGTTTCCCAGAATGATACCGAGGCCGATGGGCACCAGCAAGAGCGGTTCAAAGTCTTTCTTGATGGCAAGATAGATGAACAAGGCTCCCACGAGTATCATGATCAAGTTGCCCACCGTAGCATTGGCAAAGCCTGTATAGGTGAGGAACTCATTGAAGTTTTCTGCGATGAACTGCCACATAATGATTGTTTTTTTCGTTTATGCGATAGTAAGCAGAACGGCACCTTCCATTACTGTGTCGCCTTGTTTCACCAGGATTGAAGTTACCTTTCCTGCCTGTTCAGCCTCGATGTTGTTCTGCATCTTCATGGCTTCAAGCACAAGGACGGTATCACCTACATTCACCGTCTGACCAACTTGAACCTTGACATCGGTGATGGTGCCGGGCAGGGGAGCCTTAACCGGAGCACCTGCACCAGCGGGTGCAGCTGTAGCTGCGGGCTGCGGTGCTTGCTGTTGAGGCGAAGCAGCAGGCTGAACAGGTTTGGGTGCCTCAACCTTCGGACGGTTCATGGTGGGGTGCTTGGCAGCATTGATGGGCTTCTGAAGCTCAATCTCGAAGGGAATACCATTCACGTTCACTTTGGCGATATTGCCTTCTACTTCGGCAATCTCTACTTCGTAGTCGACGCCTTTCACTTTATATTGATATTTGTTCATGACAGTTTAGTGTAGTTCTGGGGTTGTTGGAATATTGGGAGCTTTGTGGTCGAAGGGCAGGAAAGGATCGTGCAAGTGAGTCATCTGGCTGTACTCGTCGTCCCAACCAGTGTCTTTGGGCTTAATGGTAATTACACCACTCTCCACATCATGCACATCGTCTTCATACTGCTTGAGGGCCATTCCGATAACGGCCATATAGACCTCCATGTCGATACCTCGTTTGTCGAAACCTTCCTGGAGCACGTTGCTCGTGGCGTGTGCCACTTCAATGGTCTTCTCAACGGTCTTCGTGATGGGCTTGATGGGTTGCTTGTTGGCAACTTTCTTTGCCGTTTCCATGTGGCGCATGACGATGCCGAAGAGGGTGAAGAAAATCCAGAGCGTGGCCAGGCACGTGAACACAATACCCATCGCCATGATGGCCATCGCAAATCCGTGGGGGTCTTCACGTTTGAACTTCTCAATTTTCGTCTCTGAAGCTTCAATGAAGTTCTCTGTACCAGGTGTCACGCCTTCAGGTGCCTTTACACTCCATCGTCCGTTCACCATTGCATAGCTCTGATTAAGGGCAAGCGCAGGTACGGTGACCGAGTCTATCAACTCAGTGCCGTTGCCGTTGTAGAGTGCAATCCATACAGGTTCCGACAGGGGAACATTAAGCGAAAGATGCAGCTTACCCTCTGCAGGGTTTGAATTGCAGAACAGCACAAGATGCTGTCTTGCACCAATGCTGGTACGATTGTCGCCGCTGGGGATGATACTCATGCGGCTGATGCGCTCAGGAGCGCTCATGCTCTTGTTGAGCACGGAACGGTCGGTGGTGAGATACATGCCGCGTACATTATAAGTGGTAAACGACGTGTTCTCCAATTCCACCCATGCCTCCCTTCTTCCGTACTCGTCGACGATGCTGGCTTCGTTGTTGGTCATCACCTCGTTCAGCCGTATGTTCTTTGCACCTTGTGCGAACACCGACGAGGCTGCAACCATGAGCAATGAGGTCAGCAGGAGTCTTTGTTTAATCATGTGTGTATTATAACTATAAGTTTTTGTATGAAATTATCCACAGAAGAACAGTACGACAATCTGTGCCGTAAAGATGCGCAGGAACATAGCAAGCGGATAGACGGTTGAATATCCGATGGCCGGAGCTTCCTTTGAACAGATGCTGTTGGCGTATGCCAGTGCTGGAGGATCGGTATAGGTGCCTGCCAGCATGCCAGCAATGGTGAAGTAGTTGAACTTGAACTTCAGGCGTGCAATCGTTCCTATTATTAAAATAGGTATGATAGTGATGAGGAAGCCCGTGAGCACATAGAGCAAGCCGTCGCCTTCTACTACGGTAGAGAAGAACGTGGCTCCAGCCTTGACGCCAACCGATGCAAGGAAGAGCACAAGTCCTATTTCGCGCAGCATCATGTTGGCCGAGGTCGTAGTATAGGTCACCAAATGAATCTTATAGCCATAACGGCCAATGAGGATGGCGATGATCAGTGGACCACCAGCCAAGCCCAATTTCACGGGAACAGGCATTCCAGGGATGGCCAATGGAAGCGAACCGAAAATCAAGCCAAGAATGATACCTACGAAGATGGTGGCAATATTGGGATGGTCAAGACGTTTCAATGAGTTGCCCATCTTGTTGGCCACGCGAGTCACAGCATCTTCAGGACCTACAACCATGATGCGGTCGCCCACCTGTAGAGGAAGTGATGCCGATGCAAAGAGATCCATGCCGTGACGGGTGACACGAGTCACGTTGACACCATGAACGCTTGAAAAATGCATGGAAGCCAGCGTCTTGCCGTTCATGTTGGGGTTGGTGATGACGATGCGCTTTGAAACAAGCGGCTGGTCTTGCTGCTCAAAGTCGATGTCAAGCTTCGGACCGATGAAAGCCATGATGGCCTCCTGGTCGGCTTCAGCACATACCACAAGCATTTGGTCGCCCAGATGGAAGATGGTGTTGCGGTTAGGGATGCAAAGCTCACCCTCATGCACAAGGCGGGACACCACGAAGTCGCGGTTCAGGAAGTCATGAACCTGCAACAGGGTCTTACCTTCCAGATATTTGTTTGTCACCTCCAGATGCATCTTGTAGGGCTTCTTGTTGGCATTGCCGCTTTCCTGTGCTTTCAGCTGTTCCTCCTCTTCTTCCAGCCTGACCTTGCAGATATAGCGCACAAGGATGGTGGCACCAATGATACCCAGCACACCAAGAGGGTAGGCACAGGCGTAGGCCGATGCAATCTGAGGTACGTTGCCATTGAATACGGCACTCATCGAACTCAATGCCTCGTTGGCAGCACCAAGACCTGGGGTGTTGGTAACGGCACCATAGAGCGTACCCACCATCATGGGGAGGGCGTGCTGCTGTGTGGTGTCAAAGAAGATGAAGTAGCAGGCAAACATCACGAGGATGTTGAGGAAAATGGCCGAGGCAGCAAGTCCGTTGAGCTTGATGCCTGCCGTTCCAAAACTTTCAAAGAAGCCCGGGCCCACCTGCAAGCCAATCATGAACACAAAAAGAATGAGTCCGAAGTCCTGCATGAATGTGAGAATGGGTAGGGGAGCGGTGAAGCCTATATGACCAGCCACAATGCCTGCGAAGAGCACGAAAGTCACTCCAAGCGATATTCCGCCCACCTTGAATTTGCCCAGATAGACACCAACGGCAATCACCACGGCATAAAGCAACACAATATGAGCTACCGATTCGGTGTTGTTGAAAAGATTAACTAACCATTCCATATCTATTGGAAATTGAGTATTGGAAACTGAAAGTTATTTAAGTGCGGCTATCGAGTCGCGAAGCGTCTGGATCTTTTCCTCAGCATCGGCCTGTTTCTTGCGTTCCATGGCCACAACGGCCTCGGGAGCATTCTGCACGAAGCGCTCATTGGCCAGCTTCTTCTTCACGCCGTTGAGGAAGCCTTCGAGGTGCTCAATCTGAGCCTCCATCTTCTTGATTTCCTCATCAACATTAATCATCGAGCCAAGGGGTACTGCAAACTCGTCGGTACCCACCATGAAGGCACTTGCTGTGGCATCCTTGCTATCTACAACAGTGATGCTGCTGAGATTGGCCATCTTCTCAATGATATCATTGTATTGCTCGAAGCGATTGGTTGTAACAGCCTGAAGCTCAAGTTTTTCTTTCGGTGCGATATTCTTTGACGAACGAACGGTACGCACACCAGAGACGATTTGCTTCACCTGTTCAATGTCATCGATGAGCTTCTGGTCCTCTGCGGATAAACTACCGAGTACAAGCTGGTCACGCATAATGCTCTCGCCCTCTTTGCGGTCGTAGAGAGCCTGCCACAATTCTTCGGTGATGAAAGGCATGAAGGGGTGCAGCATCTTCAGGAGGGTCTCGAAGAAACGCAACGTGGCTTCGTATGTCTCGCGGTCGATGGGCTGAGCCTGACCGTCGATGTAGGCAGGCTTCACCATTTCGAGATACCAGCTGGAGAACTCGTCCCAGAACAGCTTATAGACAG
>JAEEGL014953081.1_pt1 | contig 26245 bp, 21 predicted proteins | sample 9134231 | NCBI WGS metagenome assembly JAEEGL01 (sample SAMN16246548, study PRJNA631951) | gut metagenome | biome: gut microbiome; feature: rumen; material: fiber-attached | host: Bos | place: Iran: Karaj | collected 2018-10
CGCGATTCAAGGTCGGCGATCATGTGCGTGTAAAATGGAGAGGTCAGGAAGGTGTGATCATTGATGCAAGCAACGGTTTTTACATGGTATCAATGTCAGGCGGAAGGACCGTTGAGTCATACACGGCATCAGACCTGGAAAAAACATGGTAAATTTGCGTATTCGCTGCTTACTTACGCATAATTCACGCAGATTTGATTTTCAAAAGCAAAGCCACTTAAGAAAAAAACGCTTTCGGCGGAGAAAAACCGCTGAAAGCGTTTTTATTAAATTCTTTATTGCTGAAATGAACAGATCTTTATTTTACAGCGTTTTTCATAAATTCGATCGTTTGCGGCGCTTCGGCAAAGAAATCGGAATATCCGCACTCTACCGAAACAGTTCCTTTATAATCCGCTTTTTTGAGAGCTGAAAGAAATCTGCTTTCATATTCGGAAGAGCCGGGAATTCTTCTTTGCTCAGAAGCTATATGGCAGTGACAGAGTATGTCTGTATTGTCTTCAATAACCGAAAGATCTTCTTTTTCCTTTGACATATGATAGCCGTCTGCAAGAAGACGAAAAGACGGTAGTGCAAGCTCCCTTACTGTTTTTGCCCCATCCGCAACAGTATTGCACCAGTTTGTTTCATCGCGGTTCAGCGGTTCAAGAACAAGTGTGATACCCGCTTTGCGGCACCGTTCTTCGGTATACACTATAAAATCGTATATTTTGTTTTTCGCAAGCTCAGTATCAAATCCTTCCGGTATTCTGCGGTTTCCGCCCGAGCCGAAAACCAGGATTTTTGATCCGAGCTTTTCAAGGCGTAAGACTGTTTTGTCGATATGGGCGTGCAGAATTTCCGTTTCGTCCTTTGCAGCGGTAACGATATTCGGCATATCAGGCAAAAGACCGTTGAAAGCGTAAAGACCGAGAGAGGATCGCGGGTATTTTTTTGCAAGATAATCGATATCTGAATCGCTGAGCATTTTGAGAGTTCCTATATTTGACTCAAATACTTCAAGCCCGAGATCACGCGTTATTTCAAGGCATTTTTCATAATAATGCGCAAAATACCGGTCTGATTTTTTATCTTCATGTAAAACCGTTTCCGCGCCTGGCATACAAAATGAAAATCTCATTGTTTTCCTCCGTCAATTCAAAATATGATTTTATAAAAGCTTCGCCAGCGCATCAACATCGGCATCAGTAGTTGCCCAGCTTGACGCAAAACGGTAGACGGTATGCGTATCGTCATATTTTTCCCAGAAGCCGAAAGAAACATGCTTTTTCAGTTCTTCCGCTTTTTTATTTTCGAGAATTATAAAGATCTGATTGGTTACTGTTTCTATAAAAAACCTGTAACCTTTCTTTTTAAATATTTCACGCATTCTGTCAGCGGCTTTTATTGCATTGCGGCTGATCTCATAATACAGTCCGTCCGTAAAAAGCGTATCGAACTGAATTCCGAGAAGTCTGCCCTTGGCAAGAAGCGCACCGTGCTGTTTAATACTTGTAAAAAAGCCCTTCGGGGCATTATTATGCGTAAAAACGACCGCCTCGCCGCAAAGAGCGCCGACTTTTGTTCCGCCTATATAAATTATATCGCAAAGGTCTGCAATATCTTTGAGGGTAACGTCTGTGCCGTCACTCATAAGCCCGTAACCGAGCCTTGCCCCGTCGAGATAAAGCGGTATGGAATAACTGCGGCATACCCGGGACAGTGCAGAAAGATCGTCAAGAGTATAAAGCGTGCCGTATTCGGTAGGATGAGAGATATACACCATCCCCGGCTGCGCCATATGCGCATGGTTTTCATCGGCAAAAAAAACTTTGAGATAATTTTCGACCTCATGAGCATCGAGCTTGCCGTATTTTTGCGGAAGAGCGACAACTTTATGCCCCGTATACTCTATTGCGCCTGCCTCGTGCGCATTGATGTGTCCCGTCTCCGCGCTGATAACGCATTCGTAAGACTCAAGCACGGAGCTGATAACGGTCTGGTTTGTCTGTGTTCCTCCTGCAAGAAGAAACACCCTGGCGTCTTGCCTGCCGCACTCATCTTTTATTTTTGCTTTTGCAGACTCGCAATATTTATCCGCTCCGTAACCGGGAAGCGGTTCGTAGTTGGTTTCGCAAAGTTTTTGAAGTATTTTTTCGTGAGCGCCTGTATTGTAATCGCATTCAAATGACAGCATATCTTTCCCTGCAGTTCTTTTTTTTACAATAAAATAGCATAAAACAGCATATTTGTCAAGATTAAAATTATCCCTGCCGAAACAATTTCGACAGGGATAGATTTTTTATATCATCAGCCGCAGAAAAGTATGTTGTTAACGATACTTTCAAGGTATTCCTGACGTCCCGAACCGGGAAGTGCGGGCGCGCCGAGTTTATCGGCATACGCGGCAAGTTCTTCGAGGGTCGTTTCGTCTGCACGGATCTTTGCTCCGATACCGGTGCAGTAGCTTGCGTAACGTTCTTTAACGAATTCGTCGATCCTTCCGTCTTCGATGATCTTCGCTGCCTTGATAAGACCGAGAGCGTAGGAATCCATACCGAGAATATATGCATGGAACATATCTTCTACAGTATAGGAAGGACGGCGGTTCTTTGCATCGAAGTTAAAGCCACCCGTAAGTCCGCCTGCTTTGAGGACTTCATACATGCACATCGTTGTATCGTAGATATCGAACGGGAATTCATCGGTATCCCAGCCAAGCAGATAGTCGCCCTGGTTTGCGTCTATGCTGCCGAGCATTCCGTTGATCGCGGAGATCCTGAGGTCATGCTGGAATGTATGTCCGGCAAGTGTTGCGTGGTTTGCTTCGATATTCATCTTGAAATCTTTGTCAAGACCGTAATAACGAAGGAATCCAATTGCTGTTGCAGCGTCAAAATCATACTGATGTTTCATCGGTTCCTTCGGCTTGGGTTCGATATAGAAATCGCCCTTGAAGCCTATGCTTCGACCGTACGCAACAGCCATTTTCATAAGTTTCGCAATATTTTCCTGTTCAAATTTAACGTCTGTATTGAGAAGAGTTTCATAACCTTCGCGTCCGCCCCAGAAAACGTATCCGCGTCCGCCGAGTTTTACGGTGATATCGAGCGCCTTCTTGATCTGAGCAGCTGCAAAGCAATATACGTCGGCAGAGTTTGTTGATCCTGCGCCGTTCATGAAACGGGGGTTGCTGAACATATTGGCTGTGCCCCAGAGACATTTGATGCCTGTCTGATTCATTTTTTCAAGGATATAATCTGAGATCTCATCGAGACGGCGGTTCGTTTCCTTTATATCGTCTGCTTCGGGAACGAGGTCTACATCATGAAAGCAGAAGTATTTAACGCCGAGCTTCTGCATAAATTCAAATCCAGCGTCTACCTTTGCAAACGCATGTTCCATAGTGCCTTTTACTGTGCCGAAGGACTTATCCGCAGTATCGCGGCCGAACATATCGGTTCCGGCAGCGCCGAGATTATGCCACCATGCCATTGCAAACGGAAGATGATCTTTCATCTTTTTGCCGAGGATTACTCTTTCGGGATCATAAAATTTGAAAGCAAGGGGATTTTTTGAATCGGGTCCCTCATAAGGGATCACGGGAATATCGGGAAAATACATGATTTTTTCTCCTTATCTGTTTTCCGTAACCGGAATTTTTTTAATTATAACATATCTGAAAAATATTTTCAAGTGGTTTGATTATTTTTTTCCGGGTGATCATATTTTGCCCGGTCAAATCAGTGCGCAAGAGATTCCGCAAGACGGAGAAGAGATTCAACCTCTTCAATATCCTTCATTCCTCCTACAATTATCTGCAGCCCTTTATGAGAAAGGTTGCGCATAAGGAATTCCACTTCGTCTCTGTGCGGTATGAGAACGAGACCTTTTCCTGCTTTCTGTATTTTTTGGAGCGCCTCTATGCTGGCCGAGGTTTTCGGCTGTCCGGCAACGTGAGTCCACTGAATGTTATCTATACCCTTGACAGACAGGATCATATCAAGGTGCCGCTTCTGTTCAACGCCGTCAAGATGATATGTGCAATGCTCGAAAGCCGACGATGTTGCTTCAAGCTCGGGAAGAATGAATTTTTCAAACATCTGCGGCGAGATCATGCATGAATAATCGCATTGCAGCTGCAAATGCCTTTCGGGGCACCATAGCTGCATCCAGGAATGGGACGATCCTCCGAAATTGTTTTCTTTTACAACTTCAAAATATTCCGTCTGAGTTTCGATCCACGCGTCTATTATTTTCCTTTCGGCTTCAAGCACAAATTCCGGCTCGTAAAGCATATCAACAAGAAGGTTTTCAGTGCCGCGGATATGAGCAAGACCGTCAATGATGCCGCAGTTGTCGTTCATAGCAACAAAATAATCGTGTCCGGCGCGTTTCACGAGTTCCTGCGCGAGTTTTTTGTGCGGTTCGAAACGCTTTCTGTCATAATTCAGCCGCGAGATATCGGGCTCATCAAGAAAAGGCTCATACCAGATCGTTTCGGGAGTATAATTAGGTATGCTGCCGAAATACTGACATTCACCCGCAGTTCCGAAATTTATCATCTGACTGGGGATGCATTCGCATAAAAAATCAGTATGCTCGCAATAATTTATCATAGCATCATACAGAGCGTCGGGATCTGTGTACCTCTGCTCGACCGTATATTCATGATGCGGAACACTTTTCTTTTTCGGTGTTTTTCTCGGCATCGTTATGGCAAGGCAGCAACGTGAAATATAGTCTTTTGCCCAATATGCCTCGTAATGTTTTTTCGCTTCTTCCCAGTCGTCTTTATATGTCAGCATATTCTGCTCCCTCAATTGTTCGTAATTTCCGCTTTTTCTGTATTATATAATAAAAAGACAAGTTTTTCAAGTCCTTTTTTGGTGATTTGAAAAAAAAGATAAAAGCGAAATACTGTTTGAGTGACAAACAGGCCGTGTCACAAAAAGTTTCGATTTTTATATTTATCGACCTATTGACAACTCAAAAAAAATAAAGTATAATAAGTGCCAAGTTAGCAGAGGGTAACCAGCTAACTTATATTTAAGGTAAAAGGTTAGCATACGCTAACCGGAGGAGGGGTATACATGATGCCGCTGGCCCTTGCAAATATAGGAGAGGAAAATACGGTAAAAAAAATCAGCGGAAATCAAGATGTAAAACAGCATCTTGAAAATCTCGGTTTTGTTGTGGGAGGAAATGTGACCGTTATTACCGCGCTTAACGGAAACGTAATAGTAAAAGTTAAAGAATCCCGAGTGGCTATAAGCGAAGAAATGGCACGCAAAATAATGGTTTAATGAAATTCAATCAGATCTGATTTACGGAGGGAAAGGAAAAATGAAGACCTTAAGGGAAGCAAAAATCGGAGAGACCGTAAAAGTTGTAAAACTTCACGGTGAAGGCGCGGTAAAACGCCGCATTATGGATATGGGCATCACAAAAGGCGTAGAAATCTATGTCCGCAAAGTGGCTCCGCTCGGAGACCCCGTAGAGCTTACGGTCCGCGGTTATGAGCTTTCGCTCAGAAAAGCCGATGCGGAAATGGTGGAAGTGGAATAAAAACAGGAAGAACAGTATATAATAACAGAAAGGATTTGTTTTTATGGAAATAAAAATAGCCCTGGCGGGCAATCCGAACAGCGGTAAAACGACCCTGTTCAATGCGCTCACGGGTTCGAATCAGTTCGTTGGAAACTGGCCCGGAGTTACTGTTGAAAAAAAAGAAGGAAAGCTCAAAAAGCATAACGACGTTATCATAACAGACCTTCCGGGTATTTATTCACTCTCGCCGTATACGCTTGAAGAAGTAGTTGCAAGAAATTATCTTATAGAAGAACGCCCTGACGCTATTCTCAATATAGTTGACGGCACGAACCTTGAAAGAAACCTTTACCTTACAACACAGCTTACAGAGCTCGGCATCCCCGTTGTTATAGCGATCAATATGATGGACGTTGTAAAGAAAAACGGAGATAAAATCGACACTGCCGAACTTTCACGCCAGCTCGGCTGCAAGATAGTTGAAATATCCGCGCTGAAAGAAACAGGCGTTATCGAAGCCGCTGAAGCAGCGATAGATGCGGCAAAAAACACGAAAACGGTACCTATGCATGCTTTTTCGGGCTCGGTAGAACACGCCCTGGCGCATATTGAAGAAGCTGCCGTTCACGGACTGCCCGAAGAGCAGCAAAGATGGTATTCGATCAAAATATTCGAACGCGACGAAAAAGTGCTCGAAAAACTGAATATTCCGTCAGACAAACTTGCTCATATCGAAGGCGATATAAAAGCAGTTGAAAAAGAAATGGACGATGACGCGGAATCGATCATAACAAACGAACGTTATCTGTATATAGCGTCGGTAATAAAAGCAAGCTACAAAAAGAAAAATGCGGGAGAGCTTACTGTTTCGGATAAAATAGATAAGGTGATCACAAACAGATGGCTCGGTCTGCCGATCTTTGCCGTAATTATGTTTTTTGTATACTGGATCGCTATGGTCGGCGTAGGCTCTGCCGCTACCGACTGGGCGAATGACGGACTTTTCGGCGACGGCTGGCATCTTTTCGGCATAGGCTCGGGCGCATATGAAGAGGCGGCGGGAGAATTCGGCGACGCTTCGCTTATAGTTGACGGTTATGACGCATACGTTGAAGAAAACGGAGAGGCTCCGGCGGCGGAATTCGAATATGAGATCGAAGACGAAGAAACACTCGCCGTAGAGACCGCTACCGCAACAATAGATGATTATAACGAAGCCCTGAAAGTTATCGATAAATATAATGGCGAAGAACCTGACCCCGCAAATTACGGCGTTTGGGTACCCGGTATCCCCGTTCTTATCGAAAACCTGCTGAACGCGATGGGCGTTCCCGAAGAAGGCGCGGGTGCGGTAATACGCGGCCTTATCCTTGACGGTATCGTAGCAGGCGTAGGCGCGGTCCTCGGTTTTGTGCCTCAGATGCTCGTTTTGTTCTTCATGCTCGCATTCCTTGAAGCGTGCGGATATATGGCGCGTATCGCGTTCGTTCTTGACAGGATATTCCGCAGATTCGGTCTTTCGGGCAAATCGTTTATTCCCATGCTTATCGGTACGGGCTGCGGTATACCCGGCATCATGGCGTCGAGAACGATCGAAAACGAGCGTGACCGCCGCATGACAATCATGACAACGACCTTCATCCCCTGCGGCGCGAAAGTTCCGTTTATCGCAATGATAGCAGGCGCGCTTTTCGGAGGCTCGGAGCTTTCAAAAACGCTTGTTTCAACATCGGCATACTTTATCGGTATGCTTGCAATAATCGTTTCGGGCATTATTCTTAAAAAGACGAAAATGTTCGCAGGAGATCCCGCTCCGTTCGTTATGGAGCTTCCCGCATATCACTGGCCGACGCTTAAAAACGTTCTGCGTTCAATGTGGGAACGCGGCTGGTCATTTATCAAGAAAGCTGGAACGATCATTCTTCTTTCAACTATCCTCGTATGGTTCACAAGCTATTTCGGATTTACGGAAGACGGCTTCAGAATGCTTGAAGAAGATGAACTTGAATTATCGATCCTCGCCAAGATCGGCAGCGCGATCGCATGGATATTCGCTCCTCTCGGCTGGGGAACATGGCAGGCAACAGTCGCTTCCATCACAGGTCTTGTAGCGAAGGAAAACATCGTAGGAACGATGGGCATTCTTTACGGCGGCGAAGGAAACGTTTACGCAACTCTTGCGGAAGCCTTCAACGGAGTTACCGGATACTCATTCCTCGTCTTCAACCTCCTTTGCGCTCCGTGCTTTGCGGCAATAGGCGCAATAAAACGCGAAATGAACAGCGCAAAATGGACATGGTTTGCTATCGGCTATCAGTGCATATTCGCCTACTGCGTAGCTCTTATGATAAATCAGTTCGGCGGAATTTTCACAGGCAATTTAAACGTGATCGGACTTATTTTTGCCATCGCAATTTTAGCGTTTATGATCTATATGCTTTTCCGTCCTTACAAAGAATCAACAAAACTCACAAAACAGGTCAGAGTTTAATTTAAAAACGGAAGTGAACAATTATGATTACATGGCTTACGGAAAATATCGGGACTATCGTAGCGGCGCTTGCGGTACTTGCCGCGGCTGCCATCGCCGTTGCAGTCATAATAAAAGACAGAAAAAAAGGAAAATCCCCGTGCGGTAATCGTTGCGCCCACTGCGCAATGGCGGGGCAGTGCCATAAAAGTAAATAAAACAAATCAGAGGAGCCGAACAGGCTCCTCTGATTTTTGAGAAAAATGTATCCCCGCCGGGCAAGATGAAAATACCGGCGGGGAAAGCTTTACATATCAGTTTTTCGGAGAATGGATGGAAGACAGGGTGGTTTTGGACTGACTGTCATTCTGCTATGAAGCGATTTTTGCATAGCGCTCACTTCCCAGTACATCCATCATGAAAGTAAAAGGAGAAAGGATTCCTCCTGCAACCATAGAGAAAACACGTGGGGTTGCACCTGAGATCAATGCGACGCCTTGCTCGTTTTGGGTAACAGGCTGCTGGCGGTGTCTGCAGGCGACATTCCAGAAAATGATCTGAGGAAGCTTATATCCGTGAGATACATACTTCTTCTCAGCATTTTTGAAGTTGACCGTAGATGCATGGTCAACACATGCATCGAATTCCATATCGGAAATGATAATCAATTTCGCAGGAAGCTCGTTCTGCGGAACATTGTTTTTTACTGCGGCATTAAGAATCAGATCAAATACAGCCTCAAGATTCGTATTGGCTATCTCATTAAAAGATGCAGCATATCTGAGCCGATCAGCAAAGGTTTCACCTTTTACTTCAATCAGATGAGGGTGCGCAGAAAACTCTATAAAATGGTTTCTGAATACACCGGTATTATGTTCTGCGAAGTACAACCCGAGAGACAATGCTACCGCAGCCGGAACAGGCTTCAGACCGCCGTACATTGATCCGGATGTATCAATAACAGCCAAAGCGTTTTCATCACCTCCGAAATCCGGCAAAGAAGCCCACGTTGCGTTCAAAACACACTTTTCCTCAGCTGTTATGTCACGCATGAAACTGATTCCTCTGTAACCGTCCTCTGAAAGGTACGGCGCGACAAGTTCATACGGTGCTACGTTATCCGCATGAAGAACAGCCTCGCCTTTCGTTACATCGTTTATAAACGCATAGTAACGTTCGCCATCATTTCGGGCAAAAGCATTTCTGTATTTGAACATAGATTTTGAAGGCAATTTCTCATAATCGAAAGAATAATCCTTCTCACGAAGATTGTTCTCAATGATGCGGATCCTGCCTCGAAGAGCGGACAATGCTTTTCTGTAGTCTGCATCCGAGAGTCCGAGAGCTTTTGCAGTTTTTTTGCCGTAAGCTTTGGTGACCTCATTCGACGCATTGACTGACGGCAGCCATTTCCCCAGAAGGGAAACCGGCTCGTCCTTTTTCATCGCTTCCTGATCTTTTGAGAACTGCTTCTTAATGACCGCAAACATTTCTTTCTCACAAGGGGTTCCCATGACTGACAAAAGGTCGTCATAACGGCCGTAATCAGCAACAAACTCCAGGTTCTTTTTTACGGAAGCGGGTTCGTTTGCAGCAAGCCAGTTCAGAATAACACGGAACACGCGCCTCTCGCCCAGTCCGCCTCTGACGTCTCTTGCAAAAAAGAGAAGTTTCATGGCTAAATCTGAGTTCTCTGTATAGGCACGGATGAATCTTGTAATTATCTCTTTATCACTTTCACGGCGAAGCGCACCGATGGTTGCGAAGAGATCAAGACATTCGGAACCTGTTGATTCATAAGTAGCTGCTCCGTTTTCAGTAAATGTCATATTTGCTTCCTGCTTGATGTACCCCAGCATGAAAGTCACTCCTTTTCGTATATTGATATGTTTTTCATTTAACAAGGCCTCGTTCTGAGAGAGATTCGAATCCACGATCGATGATTTTCAGGCATCTGCTATAATGTATTGCTGATTGGACCTTTTCGATTTGATGCCGGACAGACTCGAAGCTGCCACGGGGATTCTGACGCCCCGCTCAGTCACCGAGCTGCCGGCATCGAATACAAGGCGCAAATCTTAACAGACATGGTCCGCAAGTAACTGGAATTATCATTTCCTTGATTGTATCCATTGCTGTATGCGCCTTTTATCAAGATGCGTTTTTAATATAAGTTACAAATCTCTCCGGGCAACAGCCTGTCTGTAAAGCAGGTGTTCAGCCTGAGCGATTGCAGCTTTCTTTGGTTGCTGTACGCATCCTTTTTGTATTTACAAGGCACTTCCAGGACTTGAACCTGTAAAAATTCGACGAATCGGATACATAACCTAGCTGTCAGTGCCTTTTCAAGACGCTGCCTTTCGGCATATGTCAGACACATCTCAGTAGAGCAGTCCGTTATTAAGGTAGATGTGAATTGCTGTATGCGTCTTTATGGCTTTATTTTACTGCTTTTTCCGTCCGTCATCACGGAAAAAAAGTTGCGAACATCTCAATGCTCGCAACTCTTTTGGTTTATAAGTCTTTCTTTTATCAGCCCTACAAAGTGCTGAGGTGCCGTAACTCTAATCATCGGACCAAACGACAGAATACGGATCACCATTTCATTCTCGTCATCTTTGTCATACGAAATGGTAACACGATAACGGTCAGTGTCGATTCTCTCTGCCTGCTTTTTGAAATGGGCAAAATGCAAAAGGATTCGTTCCAGAGCATTTCGTTTATCAATCAGTTCAAATTCTACGGTATTCATCTCATGTAAAACCGTTTTTCCCCGGTTTATTTCGAACGGTTTTGTATATGGCTTGCAAGAAACAATTCTGGAAAGATTAACTGTGTATACGTATCTGCAGCCGGACCCCCTCAACCTAAATTTATCGTCCTTTTCAGAATACTCCAGGTACTCAGGCATCAGTATCATTTGAGTGAGCTTTTCTTTTTGATTTGTTGAGTCGATACTGAGCGGATACCGTTTTTCTATAGCATCAAGTATCAGTCTAAAAGTTCTTTTGTACGTATCATCTTCGTATGGATCCCCATCAGAATACTTATCAAATACGGAATAATCCGATGCTGTGAAGAGCGGTTTTACCTCAGGAAAAATGTCTTCTTCGTCAACAAATAACCTGATACGCGGATCTGCATAAATTGCCTTTATCCATTGTTTTTCCAGATTCGTCATTGGCATCGACGGAGAATGCTCAAGAGAAGTAGACCCGTCTGAACGAATAAGCTGCCATCTTTCTTCAGCAAAAGCAGGCTCTATATTCAGAATGCTTTCCCCAAAGGCATTTTTCTCAATAATACTTCTGAGTTCATTCTTATTAAGCGGATGCTTTACGGCTGTTTTAAGAACGTAAGCCACTGTATTGTAATAGGCGCTGTAGAGTTCACTGAAAATCATTTGTTCTCACCTATATCAATGCCATAAAGCTGATACATTTTCTCAATGTCATTCCTGAATTGATTTTCAAGAGTCTTGTTTGAAAAGCTTAAATCCGTGATCCTGCAGATAAAGGTTCTGATCCAGGGAACAAGTTCACTTGCGTCAAATACATCAGCAGTAAATCGACTTGTATATTCATCAATCTTTTCTACAAATCCGCACCGTTTTTCGCGCTCAAGCCGCTTATGTATATATTCCTCGCTGTCAGAATATTTAACCGTAAACTCAACGTGTTCCATCTGTTTTCCGGAATTGCCTTGAGTACTTACGCCCCAAACATGGGGAAGTATATCGTCAAGTTTTTCACGAAGCTCGTCGAACCGGTCTGATACCTTACCCAGCTTAACCGATACTATGTTGTCTGTTCTAAAAGATGAAATTCTTTTGAACCGTGGGGTATAGGCCATCAGGTACTGACGGCCGTTTTGGGCACTGATCATTATACGAAGAGGAGTCACAAGGTTTTCTGAGATTCTGTCGTTATGTCGGTTTATCGTTTTCATCGTTATATTTCTCTTTTCGGACATTGCGATAAACAGCAGACAGATAATTTCACTGTCCATAGCTCCAGTTATATAGTGATGCTTAAAAGCAAAGTGCTCGTCATGAGCATCAATCTTATCCAGAAGATAGGACCCGATTACGCCGCATGGCGCGACTTCCGAGAAGAAATCAAGAATATTTGAATCCGAAAAATCCACTGAATCTGACCGTCTGTAATACACGGTTTTTCCGCGTCTTTCAGAAACAATGATTCCTTCAGAAACGTATTCCTTGAGTTTTTTTCTGACCGTAGAAGGATCGAACATTCTCGGCTCATTGAAGGAATTCAGGTACTTATCAATAGCATCGGTCAATTCGTTCAGGGTAAGGACGATATCGGGCGAATTCAGAATGTCAAACAGAATAAAATGGAGTGTGATGTCTCCATCAGTAAAGCTCTTTGCCTTCCATGCGGTATACAGAGGATTATGATGTGAAACACGACTGTCGATGGAAAGAAAGACTGTTTTTCCATCGAGCGTCTGACGAAACTGCATATAATCTCCAAGCCAGCTTTCCAGACGTCTGCGTTCATCGTCATATGAGCGAGCACTTTTTTTGTTGTATTCATTCCGTCTCTTAAAGCCGTAGACATAGAACTCCCGCATATAGTCACGAATACGGTTGAAGTTCTTTATCAGTTCGCTGTACGCCATTCCTTTGCAGGCTCCTCCCCTTGTGACAATATTCTTCTGGAATCTATTTTCTCATTTAAGTTATCAATTATCTCCAAACTCAATTCATCCGTAATCTCTTCCGAACGTTTTAAATATTGTTTTACCAAAATACGGCCCGATTTCAAGATACGCTGAGAAAATACGATCATATCTGGGAGACGGTGAAAAGCGAATAGAAATAGCCTTTCTGTTCCATAAGGTCTTCGAAAGTTCCCTGTTCCGAAACCTCGCCGTTTTTCAGTGCGAACAGGCCGGTACAGCGCCGCAGGATATTTTCATCAAGATCGTGGGTGACGATCACGCGGGTGTAACCGTCCAGCTTCAGGATAGCGTCGAGCACCTCAAAGGAGGTTTCGGCATCCAGAGAGGCAGTAGCCTCGTCCACAAAAAGAACAGGAGTTTTGCGCAGCAGCGCACGGGCAATGGAAATACGCTGCCGCTCGCCGCCGGAAAGACCGGAGCCGTTTTCTCCGCAGAGATAGTCCGCGCCCTTTTCGTCGATGAGCTTTTTCAGTCCGGACAGCCGCACGGCACGGTCGATCTCCTCTTCAGGAAATTCGGAGAACATGGTGATGTTGTCGCGAATGGTGCTGTTAAAGACGAATACGTTCTGCTGAATGATGGAAACGAGGTCGTAAAGCGAGTCTGCGGATACGGTTTTGAGTTCTTTTCCGTCATAGAGGATCTCGCCCTGATAATTTTTCGATGACGCCATCAGCAGATTCAGGATCGTCGATTTGCCGCTGCCTGAGCCGCCTACCAGCGCGTAGCAGCCGCTGGCGCGCAGTTCCATATTCACGTTACTCAGCACAGGCTTTCCTTCCTCATAGGCAAACGAAACGTCCTTGACCGAGATCCCCCCTGTGAGCTGCGGAGGGATATGCTCGCCATCGTCTGAAACGTTTTTGTTCAGCGCCTGCGCCAACTTATCGATCAGACCGTAGGATGACATCATGCCGGCGAAAAACGTGGGGAATTCCTGAATTGGTCCCAGCACATAGTTCAAAAGCTGAACAAACACAATGGCTGTACCTGCAGTAATACCGCTGCCGGAGAGCGCCAGTGCGGCTGCCACAAAGAACACGCCGAACTGCAGAATCGCTCCCGCAATGCCTGATGAATAGTTTACCAGGACGTTTACCTTCGTGCGTTTTTTCGAGGCTTCCGCTACATCAGTGTTGCTGTGATCGTGCAAATCGGCAATGCTTTTCTCTGCCTTAAAGCTTTTGATCACAGAAAAGCCCGTGAGTGTGTCCTTCAGCATGCCGATATAGCTCTCTTTTTGATCGGAGACATTCTTTTCCGCTATCGCCGCCTTGTTTCCCAAAACTACAGAAACAATGATGGGCAGCAGGGAGAAGCCGATGGCAATAAGCGTAAGAAGAGGGCTGTACCACAGCATGAGGCACAGGGCGCCGGCAAAGGTGATACCGACCTGTATCGTGTTTTGCAGTTTTCCGATGAAGTCCGTCTCGATCGTATTCACATCGTTGGAAAGAGCGGAAATATAGAGAGAGGTGTTCTCGCCGGAGAAGGCCTGTATGCCCTTTTCCATCAGACGATCAAAAACGTATTCCCGATACTGCTTCATCGCCTTTGCCCGGAACTCGGAGAGAAATGTCCTGTCCAGAATCCCTCCAAGTCCAATCAGCGCAAACGCGCCTCCGGCGACGATCAGGAGCGTGGCGAAATCGTAAGGGCATTCTCCGGATATCAGGTCTGCAACCTCCTTGATGAGCCAGGAGACCACCAGATTTGTCGCAGCGCCCAGCAGGGATGCGATCACAGTCATAGCCAGATTGAATTTGTTATTCCGAAACAGTTCTTTGATAAAAGGACGCCGCAACGCCTTGATTTCCTTCTTACTCATATAGCCCCTCCGGCTCTGTAATGTATTTCCAGATAGCAAAAAACGGGAATTATTCCCACTCAATTGTGCCGGTGGGCTTGGGTGTGAGGTCGTAGAGGACGCGGTTGACGCCTTTAACTTCGGTGATTATTCTTCTTGTGATCCTGTCGAGAAGGTCATAGGGCAGATGTTCGATGGTTGCTGTCATTGCGTCAACGGTATTGACGGAACGGATAACAACGGGCCATTCGAACGAACGGGCGTTATCGCGGACGCCTACCGATTTTATATCGGGAATGAGCGTGAAATACTGCCATACCTTGCCTTCGAGACCTGCTGCGGCGAATTCTTCGCGTAAAATAGCGTCGGACTCTCTTACTGCTTCAAGTCTGTCTCTCGTGATGGCGCCGAGGCAGCGAACGCCGAGACCGGGACCGGGGAACGGCTGGCGGTAAACCATATTGTCAGGAAGACCGAGCGCTTTGCCGCACTTTCTTACTTCGTCCTTGAAAAGCATTTTGAGAGGTTCTACAAGCTCGAATTTAAGATCGTCGGGAAGTCCGCCGACATTGTGATGAGCTTTTACGGCTTTTGCGGTTTTTGTGCCGCTTTCGATTATATCAGGGTAGATCGTGCCCTGACCGAGGAAAGCGATGCCGTCGAGTTTTCTTGCTTCTTCTTCGAAAACGCGAATAAATTCAGCGCCGATGATCTTGCGTTTCTGTTCGGGGTCGTTTACGCCGGCGAGCTTGTCGAGAAAGCGGTCAACGGCGTCAACATAAATGAGATTTGCGTCCATTTCGTCTCTGAAAACTCTTACGACCTGTTCTGGCTCGCCTTTTCTGAGAAGACCGTGGTTTACGTGAACGCATGTGAGATTTTTGCCTATTGCTTTGATCAGAAGAGCCGCAACAACGGAGCTGTCAACGCCGCCTGAGAGAGCGAGAAGGACTTTTCCGTTGCCTACCTGTTTTCTGATAAGTTCGATCTGGTCTGAAATAAAGTTATCCATATTCCAGTTCTTTTCGCAGCCGCATTTTTCAAAAACGAATTCGGCAAGAGCGTTTGCTCTGCAATGCGGGCAATCGCCGAGAGTGGGAACAGACGGGCATTTGCCGTTTGTTTTATGGTCAACGGCTATCATGGGAATGCCGCAGGAATAAATTTCGTCACGAACGTCTATGGCAACGCCGTCAACGATCCTGTTTTTACCGCCGTTGAGGATAATACCTTTTACTGACGGAAGTTTTTTCAGTTCTTCAAGAGTGATATCGTGGGGATGGATCTCGGTATAAACGCCGAGAGCGCGGATCTCGCGGGCGATAATAACGTTTTCTTCACTGCCGAGATCGAGAATAAGAATCATGTCCTGTTTCATATGTTTCTCCTTTAAGTTATTACTTGGTATATCAGACGAACAAAAGTCCGTTATTTACAAAGATATTTCTTTTCCGTTAAGATATTGAAGGATACCGCCGTCGGTTTGAAAATCAAAAACTATTTTTTTTGCCGTCAGGTCCTGATGGCGCATTTTTACGGGCTTATCGCGAAAATATTCTTTGTTCAATGCGAGACTTCCGTATTTTGTATCGCCTAAAAGAGGATGACCGAGATACGCCATATGCGCGCGTATCTGATGTGTTCTGCCGGTATAAAGTTCCACGAGCAGTTTTGATACTGTGCCGTTTGTATCAATGACCCTGTATCCTGTTTTTATAAACTTATACCCGTTTTTTTCCGCATAATTTTTGTCTTCAGTAATTTTTACGAAATTGTCCTCGCCGCTGCCGTCGCCTGTTTTTTTAAGATACGCGGTAACAGTCGCCTGCAGTGGCAAAGGTGTGCCGAATACGGTGCATTCATAATATTTATGGATTTCTCTGTTTTTGATTTTTTCGTTCATTATGCGCATTGCTTCTGCGTTTTTTGCGGATATGACAAGTCCTGCGGTGTTTTTGTCTAGCCTGTGGCACAGTGCCGGGACGAACGCGCTTTTGCCTGGAACGTATTCACCTTTGTTTATCAGATACGCGATAATATGATTAACGAGCGTATTTCTGTTTTCTTTTGCATCGCTCTGGCAGATCAGTCCCGCCGGTTTATTGACAACAAGAATGTTTTCATCTTCGTATACTGCCGAAAACGATATTTTTATAGCAGAAAAATCTATATCATTTTTTTCGGGGCTGTCAAAAAACTCATCGTTTATATAAAGGGTCAGCACATCCCCTGCGCTAAGCATTTCTTTGCCTGAAGCATGCGTTCCGTTGACTTTAAAGCATTTTTTTCGGAAATATTTGCGCATAAGAGATTCTGGAAGAGTCGGAAACCGCTTAAGAATATATTTTTCGAGCTTCTGTCCCGCATCACTTTTTGATATAACGATCTCGCGCATAAATCACCTTTCAAGACAAAAACAGAGCCAGCCCCGTTTTTCTTTTTCACCGATGATCTTAAATCCGTTTGTCTCAAAAGCAGAAACGACATCTTCACGGCGTTCGGTAATAATGCCGGAGGTAATAAATACGCCGTTTTCTTCAAGATTTTCAGCGATAAAAGATGAAAGGCGGATAATTATATCTGCAACGATATTTGCAACTATAACTTTGTATTTTTTGCCTTCTATCGGATTTCTGTTTTCAAGAATATTTGCCGTTTGCGCGTCAAGCGTGCCTGAAAAAGTATTAAGTGCGGCATTTTCAAGTGTTACTTTTACGGCGTTCGGGTCTATATCGAACGCATCAACGCTTCCGGCTCCCAGAACAAGAGAGGTTATCGAAAGGATCCCGCTTCCGCAGCCTATATCAAGCACTCTGTCGCCGTTTTTTACTGTTTTTTGCAGCGCTTCAACGCAAAGCGACGTTGTTTCGTGCGATCCCGTGCCGAAAGCCATGCCCGGGTCGAGAGTAACGGTCAGTTCGTCATTTGTCTTTTCATACTGTTCCCATTGCGGAACGATAACGATCCTCTCACCTATATGCAGCGGTTTATAATACTGTTTCCATGATTCCGCATAGTCTTTTTCGTCCACTGAGCCGATATCGCATTTAAAGCTTATGCCCTCATCGTTAAAACGTTCGCGCAAAAACTCCACAGCTGCCAAAACAGATATATGTGTGGGTAAATATACATGCAGAACGGCTGTTTCAGTGTCTTTTTTAAGCAGTTCCTCGTCGATTATCCCAACATTTTTAACTATTTCGCAGTCCAGCATATCAGAATAATCTTCAAGATAAAGTCCTCCGATATCAAGCATTGACGCTATTGCGCAGGCAGTTTCGCCGAATGAGGACGGAACGGTCAGTTTTATTTCGGTATATACCATTTTATTTCCTCTTTATCTTAATTGTTTTGATCTCAAACGGCTTGAAATGAAGAGTAAACGAATTATTGCTGCATACGACTGGCGTTTTTTCGTTTTCAAGGATATCGCATTCAAACACTTCACCGATATCGAATAAAGTTTCCGCCTTCAGTGATACGCGCGCGCCTGCAGGCTCATATGCTCTGACGATGATATCGTCCGAATCTTCAGCTTTCTTTACCGTTTCAATTACTGCATTGCCTTTGATATCCGCAAATATTTTATTATGTGTATCGGTATTTCCCTTTACACCGGATTCAAATGCTGTAAGGGGCACATTGAGCCTGTATGCCTCTTTAACTACGGAGATCTCATCGGTATGCGGCATTACGGCATACGTGAAAAACTGCTCTCCCCTGTCGGCATTTCTGCCGGGATACGACGTGGATCTGAGAAGATTAAGCTCTGCTGTTGCGCCTTCTGCGTGAACACCATATTTACAATCGTTAAGGAGTGCCGCGCCGTAGCCGGTTTCTCTGAAATCTATATACTTCTGAGCGCAGATTTCAAAACGCGCATTATCCCATGACGTATTTTTTGTTGTAGAGCGCTTTATCTCGCCGAACTGTATATTGCAGACAGCCTCGTTTGTATGTATGTCAAACGGAAAAAATACGCGAAGCATTTTGAAGTTTTCCTGCCAGTTCACATATACTCTGAAGTCTACGCGGTTTGCGCCGTCAGAGAGGACCGCTATACAAACAGCTTCGGAATTTCCGAATTTGTATGTAAATTTTGCGCATGCCTCGGCGCCATCAACATAAAATTCGCTTTCGCAGGCGTCAACTTCCATACAGAGATCGTCTCTGTAAGTAAATTTCATATCCCATGCGTCGCTTTCATCGTTGTAAAGGCGAAGCACATTACCCGGAGCTGAAAGGAGCTCTCTTGAATTTGCTTTATCGTAAATCGATACGACCTGACCTTTGCTGTTGAATCTGACTTTCAGATTTCTGTTTTCTATTCTGTTTTCCGCAGATTTTACATTGAACTTTGAGTTGTATGATTCAGAAAGACCGAAAGCGGGAACGGTAACTTTTTTCCATTCGCCGTTTTCAACAACGTTTTCCGTCCGTTCAAATCCTGTGGCATTTGCGTATACTGTGCCCGAAAGTCCGTAATTTTCAGCTGCTTTTTCATAAGCAGATACAGTCATTTCACGCGCTTTCGTAAGTATTTCGCGATAACGGGGCACGCTTTCATCGTAAACACGGGCGATAGATGAGCCGGGCAGAATATCGTGGAACTGATAGAGCAGAATTTCTTTCCACATTTTATCTATTTCGTTTTTCGGATAATCGCCGCAAAGAAGCGACGCAAATTCAAGCTCGGCAAGAGCAAACTCGCATTTTCTGTTATAATATTTGTTTCTCGCCTGTGTGGTGTAAGTTCCCTGATGTTTTTCAAGATACAGCTCGCCGTTCCAGACAGGATATTTCGACTGTTTCTTTTCTATTCTCTTGAAGAAATCTTCCGAAAGCTCCTGTTTTACCGGAGGAAGTCCGGCAAGATTTTTTTCTCTTGAAAGTCTTTCAAGATGATCTTCACCCGGGCCTCCGCCTCCGTCTCCTATACCGAATAAGAGAAGCGCTTCGGGGCAGACACCTTTTTCGCTGTAATTTCTTTCGGCGCACTTTATGCTGTGCGGAGATGCGGCGCTGTTGTATGTGCCCTCAGGCGGCATATGTGCAAGAACGGAAGAACCGTCGATGCCCTGCCATGTAAATGTGTGATGAGGGAATTTATTATGCTCGCTCCACGAAAGCTTGATAGTCATAAAATAATCGACTCCCGCTTTTTTCAGAAGCTGAGGAAGCGCTGCGCTGTAGCCGAAAACATCGGGCAGCCATAACGTTTTTATGTCTTTCCCGAATTCCTGCATAAAAAAGCGTTTTCCGTAAAGGAGCTGTCTTGCAAGAGCCTCGCCTGACGAGATATTCGTATCTGCTTCGACCCACATGGCGCCCTGAGCTTCCCACCTGCCCTCGGCAATGCGCGCCTTTACTTTGGCGTAAAGCTCCGGATAAAGCTCTTTCATCCACTCGTAAAGCTGCGGCTGAGATGCGCCGAATACATAGTCGGGATAAAGCTCCATATTCGCAAGCGCTGTTGAAAATGTTCTTGCTCCTTTTCTTTTTGTTTCACGGATAGGCCAGAGCCATGCAAGGTCAATATGCGCGTGACCTATTGCGGAAATAGAAAGCGACGGGTCTCCGCCCCGTTTTTTCAGCTCAGGCGCAAGAAGGCTTGCCGCCTTTCTCACAGATGAATCATTTATACCGTTGCCTAGCGCGGTAGCGGCATCGTAAAGAGCATATACAACTGAAAGCTTGCGCGGGTCTGAATTATCGAGCTCTTTTTCAAGAGTTGAAAGAACGGCGAAATCGTAAAGAAGACTTTTCACATTTCTGTTGACTGTAACGATCCGCATCATTTTGATTTTTCCGTCTCCGCAATAACCGCCGAAAAGATCATTCATTGCGCAGTCAAGCCATAAAGAAACTTTTCCGTTTTTTACTTTCGCTTTGTCGAGCTCAACCTCTATTTTCAAAGGCTTGCCTAAAGATGTGTCAAAGCCTGAATCTACATTGGTTATGCCTCTTACAGGGCAGCCGTTTTCGTCAAACACGCATCCCTCGCCCGAAACATCTATAAGAAGCACGGTATTTTTCAGATCTGCTCCGTTCGGGATCGTTCCTTCTATAAAAAACCATGCGCAGTCCCAAAGTTCACCCCATTTAACGCCTTCCGCGACATCTATCTTTTTACCTGATGTTTTTTCTGAAAACGGAACGGGTTCTTTGGTGACATATCCTGTGCCGGAAAGCTTGGCGATTTCGTTATAAACGTTTTTTTGCAGTCTTTCCGTTGCTCTTCGGATAATTTCGTTCATCTTATCATAGTTGTAATGCATACCGTATCTCCTATAAAACTTTTTTACAAATATTTTTCAGTTCACATTTTTCGCATTCGGGATTTCTTGCTTTGCATACAGCCCTGCCGTGGAGGACTATTGCATGGCAAAAAGCAAGGCTTTCATCCGGCGGAATAACTTTTCGAAGCTCGTCCTCGATCTTTTTAGGATCCTTCTTGTCGGTAAAACCCATTCTGTTTGATAGGCGGATACAGTGCGTATCAACTATTATGACCCCCGGCAGACCGTAAATCTCACCGAGTAAAAGATTTGCGATCTTTCTGCCTACTCCGGGCAATTCAAGCATTTCATCCATTGTTTCCGGAATTTTGCCTAGTTCTGTAATTTTGCGGGAAGCCGCGATTATATCTCTTGCTTTCGTGTTGCCAAGACCGCATGATCGTATTTCAGGCTCAAGTTCCTCTGCTTTCAGCAGCGCAAAATCTTCAGGCGTTTTATACTTTTTAAACAGTTCCTTCGTTACCTTGTTTACCCTTTCGTCGGTACATTGCGCTGAAAGACGCGAAGCCACAAGCAGTTCAAACGGTGATGAATATTCAAGTGCGCAACGGCTTTCGGGATACATTTCAAGCAGGATTTTATGTATTTCAAGCTTTTCTTTTTTTGAAAGCAGCTTCATTTTTTTCACCGCCAAAGACTATAATAATTCTATTATATGATTATATATCATGGAGTTCGGTTTGTCAATGAACGCGAAAAAAATTCAAAAAAAATTTGCCGTATGCAATATACGGCAATATATTCAGTCTGCAATAAAACTTCTTTTTTTGATTTCTTCAAGCTCGTCTATAAGAGCGGAAAAAAAGGTTTCGTCGTCCGATAACAGGTCGAAATGTCCTGTGCCGCTTACGGCATTGAAATCCGCCGCAAGCTCTCTCAGCTCGGATGTGTGTTCCGCAAGAACGCCCTTTTTTTCATAAATAAGCGCATAGCAGAGTTTTTTAAATATCTTCCAGCATTTTGCTCTGTCTTTACCCTCAAGAGTGCGCCATATGTCGGTCATTGTCTCCATATTTTGCCTCACGGTGTAAACGGCTGGAGGGATGAGAATATTCTTTCAGCAATTTCCTCCGGCGTTCCTTCGGATCTTACGATAACGATATTTTCATCATCAAGCCTGCTGAAAACTTCGGTATATTTAGCTCTTACACGGTCAAGCGTTTGCCTGTCGCGTTCAAATATTTCACAGACCGTGCCGCGGGTGTCAACCCGTTTTTTGCAGATATCAGCCGGGACATCTATAAAAAAGCAGATATCGGGTTTTGTTATGGAAGAGCACTGCTTATTCATTCTTATCACCCAGTCAAGATCGCAATCCATTCCCTGATATGCGAAAGACGAGTAATAGTAACGGTCGCAAATTACGTCGGTTCCTTCGGAAAGAAGCTTAATTATGCCGTTTTTCGGGTTGACGTTGTGCGCGATCCTGTCTGCAAGAAAAAGCGCTGAAAGCTCTTCAGGTGTTCGCTGGTAATTGCCCGCAAGCGCATCACGGATGATGCCGCCTGTTGTAAGTTCGGTAGGTTCAGCCGTTTTTACAACATTTCTGCCCTCATTTTTCAGTCGTGTGCAAAGAAGATCGATCTGTGTGGATTTACCTGAGCCGTCAAGTCCTTCAAAAACGATAAAACGGCCTTTTTTGATCTGTTTTGTCATATCATTTTAAAGCAGTCTTTGAGAGACGTGTAAAGCTGTTTGTATAAAACATGTGTTTTTGTATAAATCGCGGTGTTTTCAGGGATAGGCGCATATGTTTTCTTTACGCTTATAACAGCATCGCAAGCCTCGGGAACGGAAGACCAGACGCCTGTTCCTACGCCTGCAAGCAGTGCAACGCCGAGCGCTCCGCCTTCAGAGGAAGAAAGAACCTGAACTCCGCAGTCGAACATATCTGCCTGCATCTGTCTCCATATCGGCGATTTTCCACCTCCTCCGGAAACTCTTACGGCAGAAGCATCTACTCCCATACCGCGAATGATGTCCATACAGTCGGTAAGAGAATAGCAAACGCCTTCAAGAATCGCTCTTATCATGTCGGCCTTTGTATGTATTGCGGAAAGACCGAAGAAAACACCTCTGCAGTCTGCATCGAGATGCGGCGTTCTTTCGCCCATGAGATACGGCAGATAAATAAGCTTGTGGGCGGTGATGCCTGTTTCTTCCGCCATTTTATCCATTATTACATAAGGGTCAACGCCAAGCTCGGCTGCTTTTGCCATTTCTTCGGCGCAGAAGTTATCTCTGAACCATTTGAGAGAAAGACCTGCCGCCTGAGTAACACCCATCATATGCCATGCATTCGGCACAGCGTGACAAAATGTGTGAACACGTCCGAGAGGGTCGATCGCAGGTTTTTCGGAATGAGCAAAAACGACTCCGGAAGTGCCTATCGTTGAAGATACGACGCCGCTTTTAACAATGCCGTTGCCTACGGCGCATGCAGCCTGGTCGCCTGCTCCGCCTGCTACGGGAGTTCCCTCGCAAAGACCGGTAAGCTCGGCAGCATATCTGTTTACCGTGCCGCTTATTTCATAGCTTTCATACATTTTCGGAAGAAGGGCGATATCTATGCCGAGGATAGAAAGAAGTTCTTTTGACCAGCAGCGGTTTTTTATATCCATAAACTGCATACCTGATGCGTCGGATACCTCTGTTGCGAATTCTCCGGTAAGCATATATCGGATGTAGTCTTTGGGAAGCATTATTTTGGCGCATTTATCAAATATTTCAGGCTCATTGTTCATTACCCAGCGAAGTTTTGAAGCGGTAAAGCCGGTAAGCGCAGGGTTTGCAGTTATTTCTATAAGCTTTTCTTTGCCTACGATCTCAGTTATTTCATCGCATTCCTTCTGAGTGCGCTGATCGCACCAAATTATGGAGCGGCGAAGAATTTTATCGTTTTTATCAAGCATTACAAGACCGTGCATCTGTCCTGAAAGACCGATACCTTTGATCCCTTTCGGATCAGCGCCGCTTTTTGCTATTACATTTTTGATCGATTTGCATACTGCGTTCCACCAGTCAAGAGGATCCTGCTCTGCCCAGCCGTTCTGAGGCTGATAAAGAGGATATTCCTGTGTGTCTGAAGCAAGCGCGCTGCCGTTCAGATCAAAAAGAACTGTTTTGGTACCGGAAGTACCGATATCTGTACCGATAAGCATAATGTTTATTCTCCTTTAATATTTACCCAGTTTGTGAATGCAGTCGGAAATTGCCTTGAAATTCTCAAAACTAACTGAATTCGGTATTGAATGATCCGATGAAAAAATGTAACCGCTGTTTTCCTTAAGAACGGGAATAACACGTTCAAGCTCTTCGATTATAGCATCTTTATCGGACCACAATACTGCGTTTATGCCGCCGCGCATTGCGAGTTTGTCGCCGTAGTTCTTCTTTATGCGGATCGGATCCATACCTGCCTTTACTTCTATCGGATTGAGGCAGTCGATGCCGATCTCGATCATGTCGGGTATAAAGGGCTCAACGTATCCGCATGAGTGGAGTTCTACAAACATTCCTCTGTCGTGCGCCCAGTCGCAAGCCTTTTTATGGAACGGCTTTACGATATCTCTGTACATATCAAGAGAGAAAAACGTTGAGTTTTTGTAGCCCATATCGTCAGGCCAGTGTATTGCATCAAATTTATATCCGCGGTCAAGAACTTTGTCGAAAAGCTCGATCTGTAAATCAAGGTAATGACCGAACATATCTCTTATCCAGTCGGGATCTTCATACATACCGACAAGAACGTTTTCAGTGCCTACCGCCCACGAATGCGTAACGTCGAAACCGAACCAGAAACCGAGGGACATGAACTCCTGAGCCTCTCTGTATTTCGGATATTCGTTTTCAAGCCATTTCCAGTTTATTCTGTCGTCTGTAGGCGTCATTCTTGCCTTTGCGATTTCCCAATGTTCGGGATCGCTTATGAAAAAATCGAGAAATTCCGGTGTAGAATCAAGTTCCTTAAACGATTTCAGAGTAGCGCCCCAGGATGTGGTATGGATAATATATCTGTCTGTTTCTTCAAGGACCTTGCTTTCAAAACGCGGAGAATTATCCACGCCGAAATCGATGCGTCTGTCAAAGCCGAAATAACGGTCCCACGGAATATTTTCAGGCAAACCCTCTCTGTGCCAGCGCGCGAGAGTGCCGCCCCAGGGACTGTCCATCATTATTATACGGTCTATATCCTCGTGTTTGAGCGTTCTGATAAATCTTTCTCTGCTCGTAAGTTCCACAGTAAAAAACCTTTCTGAATAAAGCATGAGTTTATTCGTTTTCAGTATAAATATATGATATCACAAAATGCCCGGTTTGTCAATATTCCGTACAGATTCCGGCTATTGACAAATCAGACCTGATATGGTAAACTGTAACCCGTCAGGAGGGCTGATCATGGAAAAAGTTAAAATGGGCGTTGTAGGTCTCGGCGGCAGAGGACAGTATCACGCGGAGCTTTTATCAACATTTGACGACGTTGACGTTACGGCAGTATGCGATGTGTATCCCGACCGCGTTGAGAGCGCTGCAAAAAGAGTTGAAAGATCGTCTGGAAAACGTCCCGACGGATACCTTGACTACAGGGAAATGTTTGCAAAATCAGGGATTGACGCTGTGGTCATAGCCTCATCGTGGACAACGCATACGCGGATCGCGGTTGCAGCAATGAAAGCGGGTATTGTTCCCGCATCAGAAGTCGGCGGCGCCGCCTCGATAGAAGAGTGCTATTCGCTTGTTAAAACAGCGGAAGAAACCGGGATCGAACCGATGTTTCTTGAAAACTGCAATTTCGGCAGAGAAGAACTTGCGCTTCTGAACATGACTAAAATGGGGCTGTTCGGCGAAATCGTTCACTGCCAGTGCGGATATGAGCACTGCCTGCGTGACGAAATCACGAGAGGAAACGAAAACAGACATTACCGCTTTAACAACTACGCACACAGAAACGGGGAGCTATACCCTACTCACGGTCTGGGACCCATGTCAAAAATACTTAATATAAACAGAGGCAACAGATTTGTTTCAATAGTTTCAGTAGCGTCAAAGCAGACGGGACTGAACACGCACGCAAAAAAACTTTTCGGGCAGGAACACCCGGCTAACAATGTGATCTTCACTCAGGGTGACGTTGTAACGTCTGTTATAAAATGCGCAGGCGGTGAAACGATACTTTTAACTCACGACACCTCCAACTTCCGTCCGTATTCAAGGGCGGGAAGAGTGCAGGGCACGAACGGAATATGGCTTGAAGACAAAAACGCGATATGTCTCGAAAGCGAAAATGCCGGTGAGGTATGGAAGCCGTTTTCGGAATACATGGATAAATACGATCATCCGATATGGAAAAAATTCAGCACTGTCGATCTTGAAAAATACGGTCACGGCGGAATGGATTATATTGTTGACGCCGCTTTTGTGGACAGTGTGAAA
>JAEEGL012497778.1_pt1 | contig 26243 bp, 18 predicted proteins | sample 9134231 | NCBI WGS metagenome assembly JAEEGL01 (sample SAMN16246548, study PRJNA631951) | gut metagenome | biome: gut microbiome; feature: rumen; material: fiber-attached | host: Bos | place: Iran: Karaj | collected 2018-10
CAAAACTGTATCCGCAATAGTTCCGGCTGTAAATCTCACTATGACAAAAAGACTGATATACTGACAAAGGAGTAAATAAACTCCGTAGCAATCCACATTTCTAAATATGCTGTATACCCGGCTTATCAGGAAGCTTATAGGATAAAGCATCTGAATGTTATGTGCCTCAGGACTTCCCGTAAACACCCCTGCCAGAATATCCTTCATAAGCACATCATCATTAAGATCATAGTAATAAGTGTATAAAAGTCCCATGATTGCCGCATATGCAACAGTCATGAGACCTGTAATTATAGAATTGTATGATAGGGATTTTCTTTTATTTTCCATGTCAGACAACTTTTCTATTCTATGTTTCAAATACTTTTATACCGCTTTATAGTACTCCTTAACACGCATAACAACTTCATCAAGATCCTCATCCGTAAGGCTATAGTACATAGGAAGTCTTAAGAGTCTTAGGCTTTCCTTTGTCGTATATTTATCCTCACCATGGAATCTGCTGTACTTAAGTCCTGCTGTTGAAGTGTGAAGCGGTACATAGTGAGAAGCAGGAAGAATATCATTAGCCTTAAGATGCCTGATAAGTCCCTCTCTCTCCTCAAAGTCCTTACATTTAATATAAAACATATGAGCATTATGCACGCATTCCTCCGGAACATAGGGAAGTTCTATTATTCCTGCTTCCTCCATGTCCTTAAATGCATCCATATACCTGTTATAATGATTCATCCTTGCATCATTAATCTCATCAGCCATCTGAAGCTGCGCATAAAGATAAGCAGCATTCATATCACTGGGAAGATAGGAAGAACCGGGCTGAAGCCAGGTATACTTATCAACCTTTCCAAGCTGATACAGGGTTCTGTTTGTTCCCTTCTCACGAATAATTATTGCATCGTTTACGAAGGTCTCATCCCTTAAAAGAAGAGCTCCGCCCTCTCCCATGCTGTAGTTCTTGGTCTCATGGAAGCTGTAATTACCAAAATCTCCGATCGCTCCAAGAGCCTTTCCCTTGTAGGTACTCATCACACCCTGGGCAGCATCCTCTATTACAAAAAGATTGTGACGCCTGGCAATATCCATAATTGTATCCATCTCACAGCCAACTCCGGCGTAATGAACAGGAACAATGGCTCTTGTCTTTGATGTTATAGCATCCTCTATAAGCTTTTCATCAATATTCATGGTATCCGGACGGATGTCTACAAACACCACCTTAGCACCACGAAGCACGAAGGCGTTGGCAGTGGACACGAAGGTATAAGAAGGCATTATAACCTCATCGCCTTCCTTAATCCCGGCAAGTATTGCAGACATCTCTGTGGCGTGTGTACAGGATGTTGTAAGAAGGCACTTACTTACCCCTGTCTTTTCCTCGAACCATTCGTTATCCTTCTTGGTATACTCACCGTCACCACAGATTTTCTGGTTTTCCACACATTCCCTGATGTATTCCATTTCCTTTCCCGTATAGGGAGGCACATTAAAATTTATTCTCATATGTTTTAGTCCTTCTGCTCCAAGAAAATTTTACGAGTAATAAAATTGTATACCATAACTACACCGGTAGCACCGAATTTAAAGAATATATTCTTAGCAAAGCCTTCGCTCATAATGCCCTTAAGCCATGCCCAAAACATGTAGATGAGATATATTCCTGCAAAGAGGCAAAGCTCGTTAACTCCCATTCCTATGATACTGAGAATAAGGAAGATAACAAATTCCTTTTTTCTGCTCATATCGTCACGACGGACAAATACAAACTTAAAGCTCAGAATATAGTTAACTACTACCGAAACCGTGAAACCTATCAGCGCAGATATGAGATAGTACTTGGGAAAAGCGGCTGCGATGCCGACATTTTCAAAAAGAACATTCGCTCCAAGGTAGATAAAGTAATCTACAAAAAAGCAGAATACTCCTACAAGTCCAAACTTCATTATCTGTTGCATTAAATTATTCATAACTTCCTCTTCCTATAAAAACTGTCATTCGGCCATATACACTTCAAAGCGACCGTTATCAAAGACATTATTATACTTCCAAGTCTCGAGGAAGTCCAATAAAAGGTCATATTTATCCTCTGCAAGCACCTCTCCCTCAAAATCGGGGTTGATGATTACAACCGGTAAATCCTCTGTTTTACCATCTTTAAATGCCGCAAGGGCACCTGTAAATTTCTCTGTTGTATTAGAATCAAGGTCAGGCCAGGTTGTAAAAATAGCAGGTTCCATATCGAGTAAATATGAAAGCCCGGGAGCTTTTCCAAACTGGAGAAGCTTTTTATCGGAAAGGTCATTTTCCACAATAGCTTCATGCAGTTCAGAAAGACTCTCAGCATTGTATTCAGTGGTATACATACCGGCAGCCTTCGGAAGATCCTTGGTTCCCACCAGAGAAGATCTCTTTGTTCCATCTGTTCCATCAACAAAGCTGTACTTCAAATGGAAAAGTGATCCCTGAATAAGAACAAGCAACAAAATTGCCATATAAGCAGCCTTCCAGCCAAAATTAAGCTCACTTGGTCCTGCTGCCTGCCTCATCCTTCTGAACATCCACATAATAAAAGGTGCCACAATAAACAGATTGTTTATAAGCGGATAGGTATAATTATTACTTCCAAGTGGCGTAATAATTATGATAATAAGCGATGCCAGACACAGGCTCCTCTCAGATGCCTGGCCGTGTATTTTCCTGGTAATTCCAAAGGCAAAAAAGCACACGCCCCATATAAGGAACATCATTGCCGGTTCAAACACCGAATCATAATAGTGATAGCTTCTTGTGAACACTTCATCAGTGTAATAGTAATATAAAAGCACTAAAATTCCGGCTATATACAAAATTCTCTTAGCCCAGTAGAATTTTCCGGGCTTTAGGAGCATCATGATAACACCAACTATCATGCAGGGCACCATGATTACCATGTGTGCAAAGCTTGTATACCATGCCCGTAATATCGCTCCCACCATACCAAAGGCGGAATAGTCCGATGCCCCCTTGGACATCTCAGACAAGGATGTAATCATATCGGGATACGCTGTTATCCCGTACTTTACGCATATTGCAATAAACGGAATACTGAAACCTATTGCATATCCAAGCACACACAGTCCTGTTTTTCTGAGGATTTCTTTCATTTCACGCTTATGGATCATTTCGTAATACCACAATATCAGTATCATCGAAGATTCCATAATATTGGGAAATCTTACCATCACTGACAAACCAAGGCAGACACCGGCCAGAATAAACTTCCACCTGGTGATCACATAGTCTGTCATAGCATGCATCAAAAGAAGGGTTCCTGTAGTGAAACAGAAATATGTAAGATAGTTATAAAGAATTACTCTGGGACACCAGCACAGATTTATGGCTATAAGCTCGCCAATGAAGGTCATCCATCCGGGCATCCATCTCTGAAGAAGATAATATGCAACAAGTGCTGTCGCACTTATTACAAAGGAACAATAAATATTCATTCCCAGCATGGTATTTCCACCGGGAAGAGCCATAAAGAGCCTTCCAAGAATGTTGGGAATGTACGTTGCTAACATCCACATTGGATCAAGGACATCACCGTACTGGTAATTCCCAAGACTATAGGTGGTATCTGTTATGTCTACTCCCTGTGTTACTCCTATAAGAGGATAAAAAAGCAGAATTATCGGAAAGAGCCATTTTTCCATCGGCTCCTGATATTTTTTCAGTCTGAAAACTTTATCCCTGATGGTCCAAAGTGTTAGCATGCCTACTCCCCCTCATCCGTCAGCTTCGCTGACACCTGTCTCCGCTCCGGTCCGCGCAAAGCCATCGTCCACTGGACGATGTGCGCCCCCAAAGGGAAGGCGGTTTTATTGTATTCTCTCACTCTGCTTATCAACATTGTAATTTCTTATTCTACTTATTGACATTGTAATGCTTTTGGGTAACATCTTCTCTGGAATCACCTCTGCAGAGTTACCTTCTGTCCATTAACTCTGTATACCATGTCGCATTTCTCTATAGTCTGAAGTCTGTGTGCAATTATTATAAGTGTTTTCTTTCCATGAAGTCTGTTAATAGAATCCATGATTGCTGCTTCTGTATCATTATCAAGAGCACTTGTAGCTTCGTCCAGTACAAGTACTTCAGGATCCTCAAAAAGAGCTCTCGCTATGCCGATACGCTGTCTCTGACCACCTGATAATCTGATACCTCTTTCTCCTATAGTGGTATCAAGTCCGTCAGGAAGAGATTTTACGTATTCATCAAGCTGGGCTTCCTTAAGAGCTGCCCATACCTTTTTGTCATCAATATTTTCATCCGGAACACCGAATGCGACATTCTTTCTGATAGTAGAGTCAAGCATGAAAATTGTCTGCGGAATGTATCCTATATTCTTAAGCCATTCCGGATAGTGCTCTCTTATTTCCACACCATCTGCCAGAATGCTTCCGGTCTCAATTTTCAGAAGTCCCAGCATGATATCTACTATTGTTGTTTTTCCTGCCCCTGAAGTTCCAACAATACCTATGGATTTTCCAACAGGAATTGTCATGTCTGCATTTTTTAATACATATGCTTCAGAATTGGGATAGCGATATGTTATATCCTTTAATTCTATTGTTTTGTGAACAGGAAGCTTTTCCACTTCCTTCACATACCTGTAATCCTCTGCCTTGTAGGAAACCGAACCATCGTTAATCTCCTGCTGAAGATTATCGCTTACATTCATGAAAAACGGCTCAAAATATGCTATTGAAGTAAGGTAATTATTTATTCTGTTTGCGCTTGGAATAAGTCTTGTAGCCGCTGCTCCCATGACTCCGACCAAAGCCACCATATCCTTTACTGCCTGTCCCTGCATAAGTACAACCAGCATATAACCAACCATTCCTGCTACACTTATAGTCTCAATAAGGAGCCTTGGTGTTGAGTTATATAAATTATATTTTTGCACTGCGTGAACATAACCTGCGCCGCAATCGGCATAGCCGTTAATAAAATAGTTTTCCTTATTAGCTATCTTGATCTCTTTTATACCCATAACCGACTCTTCAATCCATTTGAAAAGTCCGCTGTAGTAATCCTGATTATCCTGTCCTGCTTTAACCATTATAGGCTTGATAATAAACTTTATTATAAGAAGTACAGAACCGAGCAGAACCGCTATAGAGATAGTCATCTTAGCATCTATAAACAAAAGCATCACAACAAGACATGCAAAAACTATCATCTCTGAAATCAGCTGCAGGCAGCTTAAAATAAGTCCGTACATATTGTTTACATCAGAAGTGATATTTCTCTGAATAACTGAGGTGTCCGCATTGAGATAATACTCATAGGGTCTTTGCATGAAATTGATCATCATACGTCTGGAAGTAGCGAACTGATTGGTATAAACAAATCTTAGCTGCACTACATTTATAAAAAACAGAACGATATTCTTAATTATAAAAACCGCTATAAGAGCCACGAAAATTATTATCGCGAACTGCGTATTGGTATTACAACCTAATAAATTATATACTGCAGAAAGTTTTTCGCTTTTCGATACTGCATCCGGATCGATGACTGTTGTCATCGCGGGTAAAAGCATAGCTATTCCGAGAGTTTCAAGCATACCTCCCAGCAGCATCATAAAAACAATAAGCACCATCTGCTTCTTCTGGCGCCCATCCAGCAGCACCATCATTTTCTGATAAATCTTTTTCATGTTTCTCCCAATTTAGTCATCAATGATTTGTTCGTTTAATCTATGGATTTCGGGGGCTTCGTATTTGTCCATGAAGTCATCGCCGAGGAAGATTTTTTCGTCGACGAATTTTATTGAATCCACTACTGTATAAACAGATACAAGTTTATCAAATTTCAGTCCATCAATAAAGTTTAGCATTTCCATCGGGAAAGTGCCTGCTAATAAAATAACATCCGAAAACAGCGTTTTATAGTCAAGATAGTCGCGTGGATGCTGTTTTATCATGACAATAGCATCCTTGCCATCCACTTTTCCATATTCCGTAACCAGATCTCTGAAGAGACGTTCTCTGGTCTCCAGATCGCAGAGGGGCTCTGACAAAATAAGGACTCTTGGTTTATCCTTCCCCTCTTCAAGCTGCTGCTTTAATTCGTCCATGTTCTCGACAAAAAGCTTAAGCATAAGATCTTTATCTGACTGGGTAAGCTCCTCCACGAGAGGTTCACGGGGAACCTCTATATATTTAGGGCATGGATAGTCCAAAATAGAGATATCATTAACCTCCATATCTATGCAATATCTGCCCCAGCCGTTCTGAATAAAAATAAGGCCTGTTGACGCAAGCCACGCTTTGAATCTGAAATGGCCATTATTATCATAGCGCGCCTGATCACCGTATTTTATACAGTTAAGGCCATCCTCAAGGGCATGGTATCTTATCCTTTTATAATTCAGGTAATAACCAATCGGGTCGGAATCACAGAAAACATATATGTCCTTATATTTTGTAAAATCAACCGGAACATACTGCTCCTGAAGCTGTGCAAACCTTTTGCAGAACTTTATCCTGTTCAGCATGTTCTTAGGAAGGCTTCCAGTGTTTGTTCTTAATGGCTTAAGCTCAGGGAAGAAAGTATCAACCTTTTCATCATATTCGATAACCTCTTCAAACAATCCACATTCCCTGGCCCTGTTCACCATGGTCCCAAACTTATTACTCATTTTGGACAACACCAGTGTGGCTCTTCCGGCTTTGTCACTTCCTTTACCTGCCGCCTGTACTCCCACATTCGTCTGATGCAATATATGAAATTCCTTAAGGCATGCCACATAAACATGGTAAAAAGTGTGGCATACATATATTCTTTCGTGCAAATTATCTCCTTAATCCTCTGTAAAACCAAAGCAATCTGTAGTAAATATAAAACAGCAGATGAGATTTCATCTGCATTCCTATCAGCTTCTTTTCTTCAGGATGAATTCTGTCTATATAATAGGGATTACTCTGAAAATCAGGAAATGCTTTCTTCATCTCCTGTCCCATTTTTCTTGTAAAGCTATAGCAATCCTCGATGTGCTGTTCCTTAGGCATAGCTGAAAACAGCGTATTTACGTAAAACAGAACCGTATACATAAACTCTATTTCAGGTTTATATGTGTCAAGATAGCCGTTTTCCAAAGCTTCTGCAAGGATCTGCCTTCCTGCTACCATTCTGTCCTCAAGATTCTTTTTTGACACTGTATGAACAGTGGAAGCATCATGCTGGTAATAGAAATACAGCGGTTCTTCAATATATTCAAAATGCTTTACCCGAAGCATCCAGGTATTGCTTACCGCATTATCCTCGTAAAAAATATCTTCAGGAAAAATATCAAAGCTCTGTTCCTTTTCACCAAGCACAATATATCTTTTATAAATCTTAACAACAAGGCTCCCGGTATCCAAAAGCAGCTTTCTGTATTTTTCCTCGTTCATAACTCCTGTCTGCTCCGGAGTATTATTGTGTACTACCTGACCGGGTTCAAAGGTATAATGATCAACCAGGCTATAGTCACAGCCAACCATATCTGCTCCGGTTTCATCTGCTTTTTTAAGCAGCCTCTCATAATAGTCCGGGACGATCCAGTCATCTGCGTCAATAAACCCAAGCCATTCACCCTTCGCTCTTCCAAGGCCAAGGTTCTTTGCTCCGCCCTGATGATGATTAACGGGACTATGAACCGCAACAAATCTTCCGGGATAGTTCTTCTCATAGTTCTGCATTATCTCAAATGAGTTATCCGTTGAGCAATCGTCAACAGCAATAATCTCAATCTCCCCATCGGGAAGAGTCTGGTTTACCAGTGAGTCCAGACAATGCTTCAATTTATCGTCTGCTGCCATATTGTAGACAGGCACAATTACACTAAGTCGCATTTACCTAACTTTCTTGTTTATATAAAAATCTTTATAATCTGCTGAGCTCATCATTTAAAATTTCAGCAACCTGCTCCATATCAAAACGGTTATATCTCTGGTCTATCCAGAAAGCCAGCATATTTTCCGAAAAATGTCTGGCGTTTTCACTGACTTTTCCCGCTTCATCAGATATAGGCCATAAAACAGGGGCATAAACGCCCCTCTGCGCAAGGCGTTTTTCAAAATCATCACGGGTGATGGCCTTTCCATCATCAGTAATTGCACTTCTTCGCAAGAAATCAACATCAAGCACTATCGGGAGCATAAAAGGTGTACTTTCATATCCGTTATCGCTTTCAGGAATCTCCGGAAGAAGCCTGTATGCCTTATCGCAAAGAGGAGCTTCCTTAAGCATTTTATACAGATTCCTGTAATTAGCACTTCTTCTTGTCCTGATATAACCTGTATCCAGATCACTTAAGTACTCCGCGCTTACATCTGACATATGATAAGGATCAAGACCGTCGCTAAGGGAATCCTCCGCATCAGACAACAGTTTTCTGAAATGAGCCTTAAGTTCCTGATCGCCATTATCGAGGTATTCCGTCTTTTCAATAAGTGCCTCTGTTCTAAGCGCTGTGAAGTCTGTCTCTCCAGTGAGCGCTCCCATCACAAATTCCGTGCTGCTTATAGCAACAGCTCCATCCGGCACTCCAAGCCATTTGCGAATACTTCCGACATGATAATCAGCAAGTATATCCTGAACAAGGTATTTATCGGGATCCATCAGAATATGTGTGACATCTTCGATAATAATCGCCTTTCTGCAGGTATCCTTTATTTTTTTAGTTACCTCTGATATCCTTGTACAACCAAAAAAGTTCATAAGCAGTATTACGGGAGTTACTTTTTCTTCATTATCATCCCCTGTAATTTCACTTATTTTTCCTATAAGGTCGTTTTCATCTACAGATAGATTTTCTCCAAGGGCATAATAGCTAATACCAAGCCCTCTTACTTCAAAAGGTCTCACCATGGAATCACAGGCAAGAGCCGGCATCAGAACACGAATCTCATCATCGTTTTTCGCTATAACATCATCTGCTATAAATCCTATGGCATCTCTGCCGCATCTTAAAAACTCCGCATATCTGTCATTATTCTGGGCTATTTCTGATAACGAAGCTACCAGATTCTGCCTTTTAGATGTTTTTAGAAAATTAAATTCGCTTCCGATTTCGTACATAATCCTGCCAACCTCTTTATAAAAAACTTTTGCCTTTATCATACCGAAACATGATTTTATAACTTTTTATGGGCATATGCAATGTGTGCCAATCAGAGCCCATTATGAATACTGCCCGTGATAATAGGTCTGTCTCACATTTCCTTTTTTATATTGCCACACATAACCTATACCTGTGCCCCCTCTTCTGCCACCTGATTTCCTTACACCTTCTACATATACATAGTAAGTTCCATTCTTTTTATATGAACTTCCCTTAAATTTACTTACAGTTGCGGTATTCTTGTTTTTTCCAGCCCTGGCAACCTTAACATAACCCTTATCACGACTCTTGGACACGTAAATATTATATCCGCCGTTTGCATATTTTGTTTTGTCCCAGCTAAGCTTCAGCTTTCCGCCCTCAATATGTAAGTCGAAATCATTCCCATAATTATATGACCTTATCATGGGCTGGGCAAAAAGATAAATACGGTCTGACCAGGCACTTTCATAGGTTTTTCCATTAATAACTGCAACAGATTTTACCTTGAAGGAATAGCATTTCTCATTATCCACATTTTTCTTTAAGGAATTTGTGAATGCATCACCGGCTCTAATCCTTTTACCGGACTTATTCATGAAAACATATCTGTAAAAACCCGCTGTCTGGGCTTCCCAGGTTATATAAACCTTTTTGGTATGAATATACCATCTTGCCTGAGTGACCCCTTTTACTTTATCCGGTATTGTTTTAACAATGGAAGTATTTGCTTTTGCTTCCTTTACGCCATCAGTTTCCACATATCTGTACCTCAGGGTAACGTAATAATTCATTCCGGCCTTAAGTCCTGTATAGGTGTAATGGATTGTATCAGAATCAAATGTCAGTGTATGTGCCTCTGCATCCTTTTCTGAAGCTTCCTTACTCTCTCCTATTCCAAGATAATACTCTGTGGCTCCCCTGACCTTGGTCCAGTTAACCGTGACACTGTCAGTTGCATACTTTGTCTGAGTAATTACAGACGCAGCTGCAGACACTTCACCTGAAGGAATAAGTAATATCACAAAAAAGATGGCTGCCAAAGCGCATATTATTCTTACTATTCTATTCTTTCTCATCTTTTCTCCCTATAATCTGTCGTCTTAATGCCTTCTGTGGCGTTTCTTTTTGCCCCTTCCGGAACTCTTTGTTGGCTTCTCATCAGCCTTTGTAGCTTCCTCAGAACTATCTTTTTCCGGAGCTTTTTCTTCGTTTGGTTCCTGCTCCTCTTTTTCCGGTTCCTCTTTTACAGATTCCTCTTTTGCAGATTCCTCTTTTGCAGATTCCTCTTTTGCAGATTCCTCTTTTACAGGTTCCCCGTTGCCGCCATTCCTCTGGGCATGCTTCTTTATTGCTGCATTTATGATCAGTATCAGCACACCTATAAGCAATATAACGCTAACAAGATAGAGGATTCTTCTTACAAGCGGTCTTGTTTCTACAATTGCAAATATCGCTTCCTCACCCTCAAGCTCAATTTCCATGTAACTGCCTACAGTCTTAAACGGAATATCTTCCCATTTTTCATCCCTGTAGATTTTTACAGTGGCTTCCTCATAGGGACAATAAAGTCTTATCTTTCGGTCTGCATTCTGGGAATAGGATCCTTCGTCCACTTTAATCTTATAAACCACTGATCCCTTTTCGACTGTCGGGCTCTGAATCACATAGGAAGGCTCATCCACAATCTCTGCCTCTATATATGCATCACCACCGTAGCTTCCTCCGAGAATGGCAATATGTTTTCCTGTGTCCCCATACACCGCCTCGCTCTCAATCGCCTTATTGGTGGCTACATATTCACCTATGAGAATATAGCTTCCTTCCATTACCATATCCTTAACATCAGGCCACTTAATGTAATATCCTTCCCTTTCTTCTCCCTCAGGGAAGTTCAGCTTCTGAAGGCTTTCACCATATGCAAGCTCCTGCTCTCCAAGCTTTTCATCCTCTACCTCAAACACAACCTTGAGGTGCCTGAAATCGTTCGGAACATCCCCATGAGAGAGTAACAGCTGATAGGTTATGGGTTCTGCTCTTTCTGAAAAACTTATATCGTCGATTCCACCGATTTTACTCTCGACGAAATAATTATTTTTTATATTATCTATCTTTGCCCTTTTAGTCTCAGCATCGGTATTGACTATTCCCGCAATTGAGCCAAATCTCTCTTTAGGATCGTTATCCCAGGTAACCATCGCATTACAGCCGGTTATCGTCGTTCCGTAACCTGCTATTCCTCCGACATATTTGTTACCGTTAAGAAGGCAAAGCGTATCACAATCTCTGATAATTGAAAGGGACTGTCCGGCTATTCCTCCTGTATAATTTCCTTCCGTACTCTTTGCAAGACCATAGCCTTCACTTGACGTTACTATTCCCTGAGCCATATATCCGACAATCAATCCTGCTCCGTCTTTCTTTGACTCGACGGTCGACTCATTTCTGCATTCGCATACTATGTTCTTAAGAGTATATTTACTGCCTCTTCCTATGTTCAGATTACCTGCAGCATTCTCTTCAGGGTCTTCCTCGTCTATAGCCATTGAACCAGCTATTCCGCCAATATTAATATCACCCTTTACTGTTCCGACATTTTTTGAACTGTCTACTCTTCCCGTTCTTGCATTCTCTATATCTTCATCCGAAACATCTGTAAAAACAGCTGAATCATCGTTATATATAATGTCAAGTCTGTCGGAAATAATATGATATATTTCGTTTACCTGATCATTCACAGCAGCAAGGTTGGAATTCAATGTATGCGAACTGCTCTTTCCATCCTGATTAATGCTTTCAATTGAGCCTGATATTCCCTTCAGATTTGCATGCAGCGAATCAAGACTTGCATCCCAATCACTTCCAAGACCTGTAAGTCTTAATTTTTCCTGTGAGTTCAGATAATCAAGAATACTTCTGGTCCCCTGTGCAGCTTCCTTAAGTTCCCCTTCGGCACCCTGAAGTGCTGCAATGGCATTCTCTGTCTCACCTATAGTTTCATCTGCCCCGGATTCCGCATATGGTTTGTATGTCTCAAGGATTGTTGACGCATCACCGAACATGGTATATACATTGCCACCGGACTCAGCAGCCATCTGCTGGAGTTCTGCAAGATATGAATTGAGCAGCGCCTGTTCATCATCAGTCAGAACTCTGAGAATTCTGTTTCCGTTCTCATCGAATTTGTAGTCACCGTTCTCATCCTTTTCATACATGAGATCGTTTATGGCAGCTGTAATATTTTGTATTCTCTGAGTCTTTTCATTCGCGTCAGCAAGCTTATCATAGATCTGACTCTCACTGCTCTCTATCTTGTCCCTGTCTTCTATGGACAGATCATCATCAACATTTATGGCTTCTATTGCTCTTGCCAGTGAATTGTTGAAATAGTACATCTTATCTGATGCGCCTTCAAGGTGATCTATGACGCCCGGTATATTTTGCATAACATATTCAAAACGTTCCAGCGCAGCATTTGCCACTCTGATATTTTCATTTATGGATGTGGTCAGCTCTCCTGTCAGTGCCCTTCCATCATCCACTACCCCATTGGCATATCCGGTAAGACTCGTCACATCCGATGAAATCGTATCAACACTTCCATCCATATCCGTAAGAGTCTTTTCAACCAGATCATGAAGCTTATCTGCTGCTTCAGGCAGTGTCTGCAAATCTTCAGGTTCAAGATAGGGTTCCATCTGTCCAACGATTCCGCCTATATCCTTACGACCATTGATCATACCGGAATTCGTGCTGTAAGATATTATTCCCATCTGTCTTCCGGCAATGCCTCCGACATTATATCCAACGTGCTCGTAACCGATGTTACCCTTATTTGTGCAGCGGACAATACTTCCCTTGGAATATCCCGCTATTCCACCGGTATCAGTACCTGAACGGATTGTCTGGTCATCACCTTCTACAGTTGATGCTATTGTCTGAATAATGCTTTCACCTTTTTCATCTTCCTTGACAACCCATTCCGCATTATCGTTTATACTGCCATTATTTGTGGCTCCGGATACTACGCCATAGTTTTTTCCGACTATGCCTCCGGTGAAGAAATATCCGGAAACGTGCGCATTATTAATACAACCATTTATGAGGCCTGTATTCTCATTTATGGCTGCTATTGCACCAACAGTATTATTACCTTCGATAACTCCTGAGTAGGTACAGTTCTTGATGATTCCAAGGTTCATTCCGCAAAGTCCGCCGGTATACTTCAGTTCATCCGTCATACGAATCTCACCGGTTACCCTGAGGTCCTGAACTATTCCATTTGTACCTATATAGCGGAACAATCCTGTAATATAACTGTCTTCCGAATTTCCGTATCCCTTTATCTCATGGTTCTCTCCCTTGAAAATACCATCAAAATAGGGGATCATATCAAAACCTGTATTAGAGAGATCCAGATCTGTTTTAAGCGTTACTATCTTATTTGTAGACCAGGCATCTTTCTTGCATTCTTTTGAGAACTCGATAAAATCCTCAACGGAATTAATATCCAGATTTTCATATACTATCTCAACTACTTCTTCAACTTCCGCTTCCCCGGCATCACCCGAGGTGACTTCTTTATTTTCTTCATTCTCGCCATCGCTGGCTTCCGCGAGCCTTTCACTGCTCTCCCGCTCGCTCTTTTCTGTCATTTCCGTAATGGTGTCTGTCTTTATCTTATGTTCTACGTTTTCTATAAGTTCATTCTCAAGTTCATTAACAGCAAGGGCATTTAAACTAAAGCTGCCGGCCATAAGTGAAGCTGCCATTAAAGATACTGTCACTTTTTTCAGAATGATATTAAGTGTCTTCATTTTCATGACTCCACCTCCTCATTCTTTTTTAAACCTAAAAGCTTATCCAAATCATCTCCCGATATTCGTGTCGCATCAAGTCTTTCGATATTTCCGCTCTGGATAAAGGCTCTTACGTCACCTCTTACAAAAGCATGTACTTCACCGATAATTGTTCCGTTAATCTGTCCCTGAATAGTTCCGTCTATTCTCATAAGTCCCATATCACGCTCTATGACAAGCGGAACCGAAACCTCAAATGAAGTCTTATCTATTATCTTAGCTCCGATCAGAAGAATCTGAGGAAGAACAAACATAACAAGGAAAATGGAAATTATTGTTCCTCGTCCCAGGCACTGTCCGATACCGCAAATCGCTCCGTCAGAAGTCAGCATACCGATGGATATACCTGCCATCGCAAGCATTGATCCGGAAGTGATAATTGTAGGAAACGCAAAGTTCATAGTCTCTATAATAGCGTCCTTATGAGACATCTTATCCTTAAGCTCCATGAATCTTCCGGATATAACTATGGCATAGTCGATATTTGCACCCATCTGAATAGAACTTACTATCAGATATGTCATGAAAAAGATATTGTCATTCTGTATGGTCGGAAATGCAAAGTTAATCCAGATAGCACCCTCAATTACCAGGATAAGGAGCACCGGCATACCTGCTGATTTAAAGGTAAACAGCAGAACTACCAATACCGCCAGAATCGAAATTATGGTAACAACTGTATTATCTCTTGAGAAGGTCTTCTGAAGGTCATACTGGGATGTAGCTTCACCAATAACAAAAATCTGTCCCTCATAGTACTTATTTGCCATGGTGTGCATCTGATCCAGGAAATTAAAGGTTTCTTCGCCCTCCTCAGGGAGATTTAAATAAACAAGGATTCTGCTGTAATTTTCTCCCTGCAGCTGTTTTTTTGCTATGTTCATCTGCTCATAGGCATCGTCGAGTTTTTCCTTCATGCTATCCTCAAGAGTCACATAACCTTCCTCAACTTCATCATGAGCAAACATGATCATATCTATAAGAGGTACTCTGTAGGTTGAAATACCATTTACAAGCTTCGCATAGTTCTTGTCATTAACCGCATAGGCCATGTACAGAAGCTCTGCCTTCTCGTAGTCCAGTTCTAACAGCTCTGAAATCTCTCTCGCTGTCAGTTTATCAGCAAGGCAGTAATCATCCATCGCCTCAATGTTCGCAAGTCCCTGTGCTGATTTAACTTCCGGGCATGCAAGGTAATCCTGTATCAGTTTCTTTTCCTTCTCGTAATTCCCTGCAGGAATATTTACTGCAACAAAATTGGAATCTCCGAAGGTTTCGCTTATCATTTCATTTGCTATCTGAGTATCATTTTTTATGGGAGTTTCTATTTCACTATATCCATATACGAAGGGGCATTTATTCTGTATAAGGAATGCTATGATAATTACCACAATAAAGATGGGCGGAACCAGGAATCGTGTATGATAATCCAGCTTTCCGACAAATGGTATCTTCGGAACAAAGCTCTTATGCTTTGTTTTATCCATCCAGGGACCAAATATCATAAGAAGCCCCGGCATTAAGAGGAATACGGCAACCAGGCTGAGTAAAATAGCCTTAATCAGACATATAGCCATGTCTACACCTATTCCAAACTGCATGAACATCATGGCAACCAGGCCACCTATTGTAGTAAGGGAGCTTGAAGAAATTTCAGGAATTGCTTTACTAAGAGCAATAATGTCAGCTTCTCTGATAGGAAGCTTTTCATGCTCTTCCTTATAACGGTTACAGAAAATAACAGCATAGTCTATTGAAAGAGCCAGCTGCAAAACTATTGTAACCGAATCAGATACGAAGGATATTGTTCCAAGAATGAAATTGGTACCGCCGGACATCAATGCTGCTGCACCAAATGTAAGCAGCAATACAGGTATCTCCGCATAGGTTTGGGATGTAAAAAACAGTACTGCAAGAACTATTACAACAACCAGTGCACTTACTACCTGCATCTCCTTTGCAATAGTATCTGCTGCTGCATTACCCATGGAAGTACTTACAAATATGTCATAATCAGAAAGTGACTCCTCAATATCAGCAAGACCGTCCAGTGATCTCTGGTCAGTATCTTCATACTTGAAGGTGACATCATAGAGAGCTGAAAAATTATTGTAATGATCTGGTGTCTCATCAAAAGTAACCATTGAGACATCATCGCGCTCTGCGATTTTGTCTGAAAGATTTTTCGCATCCTCATATACGATATTTGAGACCATGATTTTGGCAGATCCATAGGTCGTATATTCTTTTTTCATGAGATCAAGACCGAGACTGGTCTCAAAAGAATCCGGCAAATAGGCAGGGAGCGAGTTCTCAACATTTACCATCCCCATTGCTATCACACAGAAAATCATTGCAATGCCAAACAACAGGAAAAAGAGGTTTCTTCTGTCAACAATAAAGGTAGCAACCTTTATCATTGCATTTCCTTCTTCTTCCTGAACAGGACCGTTAGTAACTTTACCTTGTTCAGCCATATTTAGTTACCCCCATAGAAACTTTTTTCATACTACTTTAATTATATTATTTTATCATAAATCTGATATTAACTGCGGCATTTTCGGCATTTTTTGCCGCTTCTTCCGCATTTTCACCCGTTGCAATGACATGTCCCCACCTGTCACCACTGTTTTTAAGGCTTCCTACTTCATCTCCGGCAGCCTTATACAGGCATACTTCAGTAACTCCGGGCATTTTCAGAGCATCTTCCACTCCTGCAACCGCTTCTATTATCCCCTTCGACTTAAACTCTCCATCTGCCTCAGCGGAATATAAAAATCTTATTGCCGAGCCTTCATTTTTGGTACTTTGCCACCTTACTTTCTCTCCAAGGGTGGAAGAAATACAGCAGTCAATCATATCAACTCCTGTCGAAAGAGGAACAAGCTTTGAAGTTATGAAATCCCCTCCAAGACGTGCAGCTATCTCAACCAGTTTAGCCCCATCCCCGGTAACCTTAATCTCAGTATGCGAAGGTCCGTTTTCTATTCCTACCGCTTTAATGGCAGCCTCAGCAACTCTTCTTATATCCTCCTGTACCTCCGCAGAGAGCCTTGAAGGTTCTGTATGCCCTGTCTCAACAAAAAACGGAATCTCAGTAACCATCTTATCGGTTATGGTAATAATGTGAGTTTCCCCCTGAGTCGTAAATGACTCAACACTGACTTCCGGCCCTTCCATAAACTCTTCCAGAAGAACCTCGCCGCTTCTTGAATAGCCCTTTGTGTATGAATAGATGCCCAACAGCTCCTTGGTTATCTCTTTTTCGCTACTGTCATGACCTTTTTCAAGCTCATCAGTATCCACAAGAACAACACCTCTGCTGGCTGCATTATCCGCAGGCTTGCACACAAATCTTCTTCCAAGGGCTTTCATGGCACTAAGAAACTCATCTTCACTTGATACCACATGGAATTCAGGAATAGGTACCCCGCATTCCTTCATTCTTCTTCGCATGGCTGCCTTGTCCGTAGCGCATATGGCATTTTCATATGATATATCATTTCTTCTTCCAAGCTGCTCATTAACCCATGCCACGCATCTTACAGGCATATCACTTGTTGAAGTAATGATATAGTCAGGCTGATATTTTTTTGCAGCCTCAAGTACTGCCTCTTTATCAATGGTACTTATACATAAAAACTCATCAGCATCCTTTATTCCGACTGCTTCCGGATCATAATCAAGAGCATACACATAGAGCCCTTTTTCTTTTGCTTTTTTTATTGCAGGCACCTGAAGTGCACTGGCACCAAGTATGAAAATCTTTTTCATCAGTCTTTACATCTCCGTTAAAGCTTCCGCTATTCTGTCAGCTCCCTGACCGTCAATCAGCTTTTTTAATTTACCGGATATTTCCAGTCTCTCGGTCGTATCCATTGTCATAACTTCTTCCACATATGTGAGTATTGCTGTCATGGCTTCATTTACATCATCCCTGAAATCTCCTGCATATGGGACATATCCTTCCCTGGCAAAGTATAATGCATCAGGTTCCTGGTTTTCCGCAAACACAAAGCTTATAGACAGCACACCTACGGAACATAATTCGTAAAGTGTAGTCCCCGCAGGTGTAATCGCTACGTCGCAGCTACTCATAATATCTGCTACATTAGATACATTCTGATGAAGAATAACATATCCATCCTCAATGAATTGCTGCATTTTTTCTGTAACTCTGTAAAATCTGCCTGCAAGCAAATGAATCTTTTTATTCTTATCCTCCTTAAAATGCAGTTCCGGATCTCTTATTATGGCAGCTGAAATAATTTCGGAAAGTCCCATGCTATCCGCGCCACCTGTGGTAAGGAAAATATTATTAAGCTCATTTGTTTTGTATCCAAAGGTCCTGTGCACACCTTCAAACGCTTCAGCATTTTCATTAGCCACTATATCTATATTTTTTATAAGCTCTCCATCCGTGCCAAATCTCTCCGCAGAAATGATAAAGCCCGTGCCCTCTGTCTGCCTGCTCTTTTGAACAAACTGTTCCCTTATGGGTATATATTTAGTACCAAGCAGAAACATAGGAGACAGCTCGCCGTAAAAGCTCTCATAATCAAGCCCCGGAGCCCCCGGACTGTAATTAAGTATTGCACTTGCAGGAAACACTTCCTTTTGCATATCATCCACATACATAGTCCGTATTCCGTTGGTTTCAAGCATTCGTATATACTCTGGCGTAGCGTAATAGCTGTCCACAAGGATTCTTGTTATCCCTTCTTCATGTAAAAAATCCAGAAGAGCAATTATTTCCTCATCCATTTTCCGCCAGTTTGTTTCAAGTACATAGTTCTCAAACTCATCCTGAATATATGGCTCTATATTATTGTCTGCAGACACAAAAACGACAGAACATCCCATTTGCTGCAGGCTACCTGCTATGGTCCTGCAGCGCATAATATGTCCCGTCGCCACTATTTCATTTGCATCCACACGAATTGCAATTTTATTCAATATTACTCCAATCCAGCGGTGTTCCACGTGTCAGCTTCTGTTTTGCTTTTCTTCCAAGCACCTCTTCATAATGCTTGGGCTTCATTCCCTGAATGTTGTATGAACGGATGCTTCGAACATTTTTCTCAGTAAAAGATTCACCCTCTGCCATGTCCTCGACTACAAAAAGGGATCTGCGATTGGTATATTCTCCTGCCTCCGCCTCTGTAGGTCCATAAAACACCTTTCCAAGAGCAAGCTCAGCATCATGAACTCCCTTAACCATGTCCGCAAATTCTCCTGGTTCCATAGAAAAGGCAGAATCAGCAGAAGGAATATCCCTGCTAAGGCAAAAATGCTTTTCAATAACAACAGCACCAAGTGTAGCTGCTGCAATAGCTGCCGTACCTCCCATTGAATGATCAGAAAGCCCTACGGGAACTCCGAACTTTTTCTGCATGTCAGGGATTGTCCTCAGATTGAGATTGGAAGAAACTGTAGGATATACGCTACAGCACTTCAGAATTATAATATCGTTATTTCCTTCGGACCTTATGGCTTCTATAGCCTCCCGGATTTCCTCCTCAGAGCCCATTCCGGTAGACATAATAATCGGCTTTCCCGTCTTTGCAATATATTTTATAAGGGGAATGTCCACAAGTTCAAAGGATGCGATCTTATAGAATTCCTCACCTATGTTCTCAAGGTAATCAACAGAAGTAGTATCAAAAGGAGTAGACAGAAAGTCTATTCCGCACTCCTCACACTTTTCCTTAATCGGTGCCATCCACTCCCAGGGAGTATATGCCTCCTTATAAAGATCATGAAGATTATAGCCATCCCAAAGGCCTCCATGAATCTTAAAGGCCTCGGCATCGCAATCGATGGTAATGGTATCAGCTGTATAGGTCTGGGTCTTTAGACAGTCTGCGCCTGCCTTTGCAGCTGCTTCAACTATTTTTAGAGCATTCTCAAGAGAGCCGCCATGGTTTGCACTCATCTCGGCGATCATGTATGCTCTGTTGTTTTGTAGACATTCTTTTAATTTCATTAAGCCCTCATCCGGCGCTACGCGCCACCTGTCTTCGCTCCGCTTCGGTCCGCGCAAAACCATCGTCCACTGGACGATGTGCGCCCCCAAAGGGGGAAGGCTTTAGTATTTCTGCCTCTACTTAAAGAAGCTTTGTTTATCTATCTCAGAATTCCCTGCTCTGTAAGGAATTTGTACTTCAGTTCCGCAAGAAGCCAATCACTCTCATTATCTATATCCTGAGATTCAACAGGATCGATTATATAGGGGATAGACTTCTCCATCGTGGTATCCTTTTGTATTCTGAATGCATCATTTCTAAAAATATAAAACTGACCGCACTCATGGTACTGTTTCTGGAGATCCTGGCTACGAGTTGTTGCATATTCAGGATGGAGCATCTTAACAAGCCCCTTATCGTCTATAAAAAGGCCTCTCTGAGGAGGATACGAAAACTCCTGCATGGGAACTATGGACTCTGCACCGGACTTCACCAGTTCATCCATTGCTTCCTGCAGTTTTCTTTCAGTAACAAAAGGAGCCGTTGGATAGATACAGCATCCGTATTCAAATGACCTGCCCATCTCCTCATACCTGTCCAGAACCTCCAAAAGGACATCCGCTGTAGTGGCTGTATCTGTAGAGGTCTCAGCAGATCTGAAAAAAGGTACACTGGCTCCTGCTGCCCTGGAAATCTCTGCAATCTCCTCATCATCAGTTGAAACCATAACTTCTTCAAAGATTCCTGATTTCAGAGCCGCTTCGATCGAATAATTTATAATCGGTTTTCCGTTAAATGTTTTTATATTTTTGCGCGGTATCCTTTTACTTCCACCGCGTGCAGTTATTATTGCAATTGCGCTCATTTTTTATAGTACTCCACAATCTTTCTTACTGCGCATATCACATCCGCGGCATCTTCATCCGTCATGCCTGAATAAAGCGGAATTGTGATCATCTCATCATAAAGCTTCTCTGCATTTGGACAAATTCCCTTCTTATAGCCCTGCTTTTCATAATAAGGGAAATAATATGTAGGAATATAATGTACATTGCAGATGATGTTCTCAGCGCCAAGTGCATCAAAGAATTCCCTACGTCCGATCTTAAGCTTCTCAGGAACGATTCTCAATATATACAGATGCCTGCAGGAGTCGGAATTCTTGTCCTCTTTCTGAACAAAAATCTCGGGCATCTGTGAAAATGCCTCATCATACTTAGCTCTTATAGCTTTTCTTCTGGCTATAAAATCAGGCAGCCTGTCAAGCTGGCTGCAAATAAGCGCTGCCTGCATATCTGTAAGTCTGTAGTTTGGTGCAAGGCAAAGCTGTTCATAATACCAGGGGCCGTCACTCTCATGCTCCATAAGAGATGTCTCTCTTGTAATTCCATGAGTGCGGAGAAGAACAAGCTTTTTGTAAAGCTCCTCATCATTTGTAACGATAGCTCCGCCTTCACCGCCTGTAATCGTCTTGACAGCATGAAAACTGAAGGTTGTCATGTCTGCAATCGTTCCGACATGCTCACCCTTATACTTTGTTCCGATAGAATGAGCTGCATCCTCTATCATTGTGAGACCGTGCTTATCGCAGATAGCCCTTATCTCATCAAGAGCGCCCGTCTGTCCTGTGTAATCAACAGGAATAACCACCTTGGTCTTGTCTGTTATCTTCTTTTCAATATCCGCAGGATCTATCTGATAGGTTTCCGGATCAATGTCTGCAAAAACCGGTCTTCCGCCACAGTAAAAGGCGCAATTTGCACTTGCTGCAAAGGTTATCGGGGTGGTTATTACTTCATCGCCCTCACCAACACCTGCTGCCATGCATGCAATATGAAGCGCTGCGGTATCGTTGCTTATCGCAACAGCATACTTAGCTCCGGTTATCTCGCAGAGTCTTCTCTCCATCTCGGTTATTGCGGGTCCTGTTGTAAGATAGTCACTTTTTAAAACATCTACAACCGCTGCAATGTCCTTCTCATTTATATCCTGGTGTGAATAGTATAATTTTTTGTCCCTAACGGGCGAACCCCCGCAAATTGCAGGGATTCCGTTTTTATCATTATTCATTTATAGCCCTCTAATATCAATGATCTACAGCTTCGTGAAGTCTTGCTCTGATATCCTCTACGCTCATCCACTCTGTATTGTTGCCTGAGCTGTATGAGAAGCCATCCGGAACCTTCTTACCTGCAGGATCCGGTGTCTGTCTGTCATTAAACGTAACCTGAGGATATACAATAAAGTGCTTGTCAAATTCATAGGTAAATGGTGCATCCTCAACTGTTACCATAATCTCATCAAGCTTTTCACCGGGACGAATTCCGATTTCGCTTGTTGAAATACCGGGACATATAGCCTCTGCAAGATCTGTAACCTTGAAGGAAGGGATTTTGCTAATGAAAGTCTCACCGCCCTTTGCCTCATTAAGAGCCTTGAGAACAAGCTCAACTCCTTCGGGAAGACTGATCCAGAAACGTGTCATTCTGTAATCTGTGATTGGAAGCTCCTTCTCACCCTTCTCAATCAGATGCTTAAACAGCGGAATGATTGATCCGCGGCTTCCGGCAACATTACCATATCTGACAATTGAGAAATTGATGTCCTTGTTACCTGCATATGCATTAGCTGCTATGAAAAGTTTATCTGAAACCATCTTAGTAGCACCGTAAAGGTTAACGGGGTTAACAGCCTTATCGGTACTAAGTGCAACCACGCGCTTTACACCGGTGTTAAGTGCAGCATTGATAACATTCTGCGCACCATTAACATTGGTCTTTATCGCTTCATCCGGGTTGTACTCACATGCAGGGACCTGCTTAAGCGCTGCAGCATGAATAACGTAATCAACGCCCTCCATTGCTCGCTCCAAACGGGCACCATCTCTGACATCGCCGATGAAAAATCTCATCTGATCAGCATGCTCTCTGTACACCTTCTCATTAGCCATAGTGTACTGCTTATACTCATCACGAGAATACACGATAATCTTCTTGGGATTGTAATTCTCAAGAAGATACTCTGTGAAGCAATGTCCGAATGAACCAGTTCCTCCTGTTACAAGTATGGTTTTATCATCTAATTTCATTTCTTACCTCTTTTCAATGAATAATTCTAATAGATTATACTATAAATTAAAAAATAATTGGATATCTTTGTAAAAGATTGCATGATTTCTTTAGTAAAATGGTATTACAAAATTGGTTATTAATTCCTATTGAAACACAAACATCTATGTTGTAAGATAGCCTCTGCACAATTTTTTAGTTTTAGAAAAAAAGGAAGTATTTTTACATGGATAATCAATTGTACTCTTACGAAGAAGTGTGTGAACTTATTGAGCATAAGGATCTCAAAATCCTTAAGAAGCGTGATGAAGACCTCAATAAAATCTGCCAGTTTGGTGAACGCGGATCAATCCTTAATGTAAACACACTTTTATATAACCGTTATCAGTTTCATGCTACCGAAAAAGACTTTAATGCAATCAAGAGAATGGCTGAATCGGAGAATCTTGCCATTGTTTTAAGGGAGACTGATAAAGACGAGATAGAAGACCTCGTCTCCGGCTATGAGGAAGTTGGAAGTAAGGCCATCCTTTTCATAAAAAACGGCAACCGTCTTATTCAGTTAAACGAGACTGAAAAGAACCTTCCTCACGAGATCATATTCTTTACCAATGAAAATCTGGATCTCATTCTGGACTGCCTCTGCGAAATTGATAAGTCCAAGACAAAGCAGAAGGTCGCAGCTCCTGTTGTCAAGGTAACAAAAGTAGCAGAGCCCGAACTCACTGATGAAGAGATACGCGAAATCTACCCTGAGGGCTGTGCTGTTACACATACAAAATACGGTCACGGAATCGTTAAGTCAGTTTCTGCCGGAAGAATAACAGTTGAATTTGATAATTCAGTTGAAAAAATCCTCGGAGCTAAGATTTGCATAAAAAATAAGCTCCTTACAGTAGCATAAATATATTAAGGCGCAGGCAAATGCCTGCGCCTTATTCGTTTGTTTTATTGCATTTCATATACCGTCCACATATCCTTCTGTGATATCTTTCCGGTCCATGAAGCATTTGAATTTGCTTTCATAAGTACGTTCAGTATATTATCCCTGTTATCATTATCTGCAACATAAATTGCAAGGATGTCTGCATTCGCTATCTCGCTGTCGTCTATTGCCTCAAGATTAGCCGAATTAACATAGTATAGCTTATCGTATACCAGAAGTTCATCCGTAAGACGCCATATATTATCAGGCGTGGCACTGTTATATATAACGACAGCCCTGGCATCCTCTGCCTTCATCTCCTCTGAAAATTCTACCCTTTCCTTATCCTCAGGGTATAGGAAGAGAACATTCTGATCAATTGCGAGACCTTTAACCGTTATAATTGCAAAAATCAGCAGTGCTCCGAGTACCGGTATTTGTACCTTGGCAAAGCTTCTGTTTCCTACTATTGCTCTTATTCCTATTCTTGTAAAATAGGCAGACACAAGCAATACAATAGGATATATCGGCATCTCATATCGGTTTGAGGTATCGCCAAGCAAAAGTGCTGTTTTAGCCACGATAAAGAAATAACCTAATGCGGAAGCAAACAGTATTCTGATATGCGCAATATGCAGCTTATCCTTTTCTCCTTTAACCCTGAGCATAAAGAAAAGCGCAATCAGAGCAATTACCGCCAGCACTATTATCAGCCACAGCATTCCCGAAAACAGATAATCATTTACAAGTCCCAGGAAAAAAGCAAATCTTTCCCAGATATTTGACATGTTGGAAAATGCTTCTGCAGCCTCCTGACCTCTGTATCCTCTGAAAATATGTGAGAGTGCCGATGGATAAATTGCAAGAGATATGCCCAGCGCTACAATACCGCCAAGCACATAAACAAGGATATATTTGGATCTTTCCGCCATTGAAGCTGCCTGCTGAACAAATTCCTCGTCTCCTAAAATATTCTCGATGTTCAGAACTCCGGTATTGTCCTTATCCGTTTCATCATTCTTTTTCTTCCTGTTTTTTGGCATAAGGAACAAAAACCAAATTGCAAAGGAAAGCCCCATAACACACATATAAACAAGATAATAATACTGCGTAAGGAACCCAAGGATACTTACAATCGCGATTGCAACAACATAAGACACAAAGCCCTTTTTAAAAGCTGCATCAAAAGGTTTGTCAAGAACAAAACCTTTAAGTTCATTCCCTGCATAATATTTTTTTATGAGGCTTATAAGCTTCATGTGCAAATACGCAGAAGCCAAAACAAAAACCGTAAGCCACATATACATACGAATGAACAAAACACAGGATATGGTCATAGGATTAAACCCATAGGCCAGCATCAGAATAATTCTCAATTCTTTACTCATTCCTATGGATTTTGCCAGCTTATTAAGAATAACAAAGCTGATTACAAAGGCAATCAGATTTACTACAATACCCTGCCATTTACTGAAGACCTCCGGTGTCAGAGAACATGCGGTATGCAAAAGATCATAAAAAAGCGGCGGATGTACATCCCAGGACTGCACCAGATGGACAAGTCCATAGTTAAAGCCCTCTCCGTTTTTTACCACAAATTCATCTCTTATAGTGTCTGTATCTACCCATTCCCTGTCAGGATAATAGAAGCCAAGGCTCCTGTTTGAAGAAAAATATGAGTAATACTCATCCTGATGAAAGCCCGCCTTCTGTACTCCGAAAAAGCAGATAAAGGCCACCTGAATGATTAATATAAGAAGTAATATTAAGCTGTATTTTTTTGACTTAATCTTCATTAGTAGCTTTCTATCTCCCTGGTTATTTGATACCTCTGACTTTGGCATGCGCACTTCTTACTGCTTTGGGCGCAATACCAAGGGCAAGCAGATATACCCTGTTCTTTGATGTGAGATATTTATTCTGAAAAATATCCTTCATATGTTTTTTCAAAAAGCCCACAACTTCTTTTCTGTAGAATTTATTTGACCGATTCATTTTGCTGATCGGAATATGCAGCAGATAATCCAGCCTCTGAATGAGGCAGAATCTCATTGCTATATCCCTTAGTCCCGGGAAATTTTTCTTAACAAGCCTGTATGCCACATCTGAATTTCTCACAATATCTGTGAAAACAGGCGGGAAATAATCCTTCTGGTCAGCCTTTTTCCTGGAATTGCTTCCGCTTCTGTAAAAAACATGATAGTACTGCTGCGGCAGAATTACCAGTTTAGGAATCCTCTTAAGCATATGTATCATGAGATAAAAATCTTCGTTTAACTCGTTTTCAGGAAATCC
>JAEEGL015438276.1_pt1 | contig 26243 bp, 19 predicted proteins | sample 9134231 | NCBI WGS metagenome assembly JAEEGL01 (sample SAMN16246548, study PRJNA631951) | gut metagenome | biome: gut microbiome; feature: rumen; material: fiber-attached | host: Bos | place: Iran: Karaj | collected 2018-10
TATGAAGTGGTAAGGCACCAGGCCTGAGGGTGCCGTATATCCGGGCCGGACGTGGCTTAGCCAGTCCGGCCTTCGTCTTTCATCTCACAAGGAGGAGCGAAATGACAGGATCGCGTGTCGTAGTGGGAATGTCCGGCGGGGTGGATTCCTCCGTAGCCGCCCTGCTGCTGAAGGAAGAGGGATATGATGTCATCGGGGTGACCATGCAGATCTGGCAGAGCGAAAGCTCCGCGGCAGCGGAGAGGGACGGCGGGTGCTGCGGCACGCTTGCCGCAGCTGACGCCGCGAGGGTTGCCGACGTACTGGATATTCCCCATTATGTGATGGATTTCAGGCCGGAATTTGAGGAGCACGTTGTCCGCTATTTTGTCGATTCCTACATTCGGGGGCGCACCCCCAATCCCTGCGTTGCCTGCAACCGTTTCGTGAAATGGGAGGCGCTGCTTGACCGGAGTCTTGCCCTCGGAGCAGAGTATATTGCGACAGGGCATTACGCGGGAATCATGAAGCTGGAAAACGGAAGGTACAGCGTACGGAATGCGGTTACCGCGGCGAAGGACCAGACCTATGCGCTCTATCAGCTTACCCAGAGGCAGCTTGCGCACACGCTCATGCCCGTAGGCGGGTATACCAAGCCGGAGATAAGGGAAATCGCCGAAAAGGCGGGACTGCCTGTCGCATCCAAGCCGGATTCCCAGGAGATATGCTTCATACCGGATGACGATTACGGCGGATTTATCGACAGATATGCCCCCGGACGCGTTCCGGGCCCGGGCAGTTTCGTGGATTCCCGGGGAAATATACTTGGTACACACAGGGGCATCACCCATTACACGGTGGGACAAAGGAAGCACCTTGGCCTTCCGATGGGGAAGCCGGTGTTCGTCACCGGAATTGATCCGGAGAAGAACGAAGTCAGGATAGGTTCCGGAGAGGAGGTCTTCGGCACGGAACTGACCTGTGATGAGGTGAATTACATGGCCCTGAGCGAGGAGGCGTTCCGGACCGGAGCAATCAGGGCGCGGGCAAAGATCCGATACACCCAGAAGGACGCGGTGCCCTGCACGCTGAGGAGGGAAGGAAAACTCCTCCGGTGCGTCTTTGACGGGCCGGTCAGGGCGATCACCCCCGGACAGGCCGCTGTTTTCTATGAGGGGGACCATATCCTCTGCGGAGGGACAATTCTCTGAGAAAGAAAGAGGGCCGGAAGTACCGGCCCCGGGAATCATATCCCGTATTCCCCGGGCAAGCGCTTCCCGGAAGCGGGATCCTTTCTGTACACGGCGATGCTGTCAAAGCCGCAGCAGCGGATAAGTTCGGCTGCCCGGCCGAAGCCGAAGCCGATCCCCTCCGGTACGTGGGCATCAGCGCCAACGGTGAGAAGTTTTCCACCCAGCTCACGATAGCGGAGAAGGATTTCCCGGTCAGGGTTCGGCTGGGAGAAGCCTTTCGCGTAAGGCTTGGTGTTTACTTCCAGGGCTTTGTCTCTGCGGATAAGGACTTTAAGAACCTCATCAATAATCTCCATGTAGTCGGAGGCACGGTAGTTTTTCCCTGCGGAGGGACCGTAGCGGACGACATAGTCCAGATGGCCGAGCGAGTCGAAGCTGTCCACGGCCTGAACGCAGGAGAGCAGGCTTTCGAAGTACCGGCGGAAGACTTCTTTTTCACTGCGTCCCTCGAAGAGAGTCCCGTAATAAGGGTCATAGCCGTCGATGAGGTGGCAGGAGCCGATAACGAAATCAAAGTCGGGACTGTTTCTTAAGACGTCCGCGCAGTAGGGACCAAGATCCGGCATCAGACCGATCTCAATGCCGAAAAGCAGTTCCAGATCGAAGGAATTGTCCTTAAGAAGGCTCTGGTAGTCTCTCCTGTAGGCTTCAATATCGAGATCAAAACTGCAGTCTGCTTCAGGATTAAGGTCGTACCGGTAGTTGTGATCCAGATGCTCGGTGAAGCAGACGGTCTTAAGGCCCGCGCGGTAAGCAGCCGCGGCCTGGACGGACATGGGAATGCTGCAGTCGCCCGAGTGTATGGAGTGAAGATGGCAGTCAGATAAGATTGGCATGGAAAAACTCCTTTGCGGTTGGTAGACTGTAACGATTTTATCAGTTATTTCCCGATAATGAATATAGTTCTTGAATTTTAGGGGATGAGAGATTATCATATTTAATGCTGACAGGAGTTTGACTATTTATTGTCAAAATTGTTCTCTACATGAATTCAGGAGGAATTTACAATGGCAGTAAGAGTTGCAATTAACGGATTTGGCCGTATTGGCCGCCTTGCCTTCCGCCAGATGTTCGGCGCCGAGGGTTATGAGGTTGTCGCTATCAACGATTTAACCAGCCCCAAGATGCTTGCTCATCTTCTGAAGTATGATTCTTCTCAGGGCCGTTATGTTGAGATCGGCCACGAGGATGATGTTACGGCTGATGATGAGGCGGGTACTATCACCGTGAAGGGCCAGACCATCAGGATCTACAAAGAGCCCGATGCGAATAACTGCCCTTGGGGCGAGATCGGTGTCGATGTTGTTCTCGAGTGCTCCGGTTTCTACACCTCCAAGGCAAAGGCACAGGCACACATCAATGCCGGCGCGAAGAAGGTTGTTATTTCCGCTCCTGCAGGCAACGATCTGCCTACCATCGTTTACAACGTCAACCACGAGACCCTGACCAAGGATGACACCATCATTTCCGCTGCTTCCTGCACCACGAACTGCCTTGCTCCCATGGCTAAGGCTCTTAACGATTTCGCGGGCATCGAGTCCGGAATCATGTGCACCATCCACGCCTATACCGGCGATCAGATGATCCTCGACGGTCCTCAGAGAAAGGGTGACCTGAGAAGAGCCCGCGCAGGCGCTGTCAACATCGTTCCCAACAGCACCGGCGCTGCGAAGGCTATCGGCCTTGTTATCCCTGAGCTGAACGGCAAGCTCATCGGCGCTGCACAGCGCGTTCCTACCCCCACCGGTTCCACCACTCTTCTGTTCGCGGTTGTCGACAAGGGCGATGTCACCAAGGACTCCATCAACGCTGCGATGAAGGCTGCTGCTACCGAGTCCTTCGGTTACACCGATGAGGAGATCGTTTCTTCCGATATCGTCGGAATGCGCTTCGGCTCCCTGTTCGATGCCACCCAGACCATGGTTTCCCCTATGGCTGACGGCAAGGCCCTGGTCGAGGTTGTTTCCTGGTATGACAACGAGAACAGCTACACCAGCCAGATGGTCCGCACCATCAAGTACTTCGCTGAGCTTGCATAATCTGAGCCGGCAATAAGGCTGAACTCCGGATCCCCCGGAGGCAAAGATGTATTCATGAGGGTCCGGCCTTTTGAGAGGGCCGGACCCCTTTACATTTACTTTCCAGGAGGTAAATTATGGCCGCATTAAACAAGAAATCCGTTGACGACATGAACGTCAGGGGAAGAAGAGTGCTGGTCCGCTGCGATTTCAATGTCCCGTTAAAGGGCGGCGAGATCACGGACGAGACCCGTATCGTCGCTGCGCTTCCTACGATCAGGAAGCTGATTGACGACGGCGGAAAAGTTATTCTCTGTTCCCACCTCGGCAAGGTAAAGAACGGTCCCAACGAGGGTGAGTCCCTTGCCCCCGTCGCAAAGCGCCTCTCCGAGAAGCTCGGGAAGGAAGTGACTTTTGTCAGCGACTACAATGTCACCGGAGAAGCAGCAACAGCTGCGGTTGCCGCGATGAAGGAAGGCGATGTCGTCCTTCTCCAGAACACCCGTTTCCGCGGCTCCGAAGAGACCAAGAACGGCGAGCAGTTCTCGAAGGAGCTCGCTGATCTCGCCGACGATTATGTCTGCGACGCTTTCGGGTCTTCCCACCGCGCTCACGCATCCGTTGCCGGCGTGACGAAGTTCATCACCGAAAAGGGCGGAACGAACGCAGTCGGATACCTTATGGAGAAGGAGATCAATTTCCTCGGCAACGCCGTTGAGAATCCGGTCCGTCCTTTTGTTGCCATCCTCGGCGGCGCCAAGGTTGCGGATAAGCTTAACGTGATCAACAACCTTCTTGAGAAGTGCGATACCCTTATTATCGGCGGCGGCATGGCCTATACCTTTGTCAAGGCCCAGGGCTACGAGATCGGAACCTCCCTTTGCGACAATGAGAAGCTTGACTACTGCAAGGAGATGATCGCGAAGGCGGAGAGCCTCGGCAAGAAGCTTCTTCTTCCCGTTGACGCCGTGATCACTGACCATTTCCCGGATCCTATCGACGATCCTTCCATTGAGACCGCTGTTGTGGATATCACCGCAATCCCCGGCGACCGCATGGGCATGGATATCGGCCCGAAGACCCGCGAGCTCTATGCTGACGCGGTGAAGAGCGCGAAGACGGTTGTCTGGAACGGCCCCATGGGCGTTTTCGAAAATCCTGTTCTTGCGGAAGGCACCAAGGCAGTTGCTGCGGCCCTTGCGGAGACCGAGGCGACCACCATCATCGGCGGCGGCGACAGTGCGGCTGCAGTCAACCAGCTGGGCTATGCCGACAAGATGAGCCACATTTCCACCGGCGGCGGAGCATCCCTTGAGTTCCTCGAGGGCAAGGAGCTTCCCGGCGTCATGGCAGCGGATGACCGCGGCTGATCGTGTGAAAGGAGAAGTACCGTCATGGCAAGAAAGAAGATTATTGCCGGCAACTGGAAGATGAACATGACCCCCACCGAGGCCAAGGCTCTGGTGGAGACCCTTGCCCCCCTGGTACAGAACCCGGAGGTTGATGTGGTCTACTGCGTGCCCGCAATTGACATTGTTCCCGTAGTGGAAGCCGTAAAGGGCAGCAATGTCGAGGTCGGCGCGGAGAATCTCTACATCGAGGACAAGGGAGCGTTCACCGGTGAGATTTCCGCCAATATGCTGGTGGATGCCGGAGTTAAGTATGTTATCATCGGCCATTCCGAGAGAAGGCAGTATTTCGGGGAGACCGACGAGTTTCTTAACAAGAAGGTCCTGAAAGCGCTGGAAAAGGGGCTTACCCCCATTCTCTGCTGCGGCGAGTCTCTCGAGCAGAGAGAAGCCGGTGTGACCCTTGACTGGATCAGGCTCCAGATCAAGTCGGATCTCCAGGGAGTGACCGCTGAGCAGGCGGCATCCATAGTTATCGCCTATGAGCCTATCTGGGCGATCGGAACCGGCAGGACCGCGACCTCCGATCAGGCGGAGGAAGTCTGCGGCGCAATCCGCAGGACCATCGCGGAGATCTATGACGAGGAAACTGCGGAGAAGATCCGCATCCAGTACGGCGGCTCCATGAACGCCGGCAACTGCAGGGAACTCCTCGCGAAACCCGACATCGACGGCGGCCTGATCGGCGGTGCGGCATTAAAGCCCGACTTCGGCCAGATCGTTAATTACGATAAGTAAAAAAGAACTACAGCACAGCCGGAACCGGGCCTAAGGGCATAAGGTTCCGGCTGTATTCCGCAGTGACAGACAGTCACGGGATTTCATGCATCATCTTATGAGGAGGATGTTTCATATGGAAAAGCTGTTCCACCTTAAGGAGCACGGAACGAACGTGAAGACCGAGGTTATCGCCGGTCTCACTACATTCCTTACGATGGCGTATATTCTGGCGGTTAACCCGAATATCCTTGGTGCGGTCATGGATCGCAGCGGCGTTTTCGTCGCGACAGCCATCGCGTCCGCTCTGGCGACGTTCCTTATGGCTTTCTTTGCCAATTACCCCATCGCCCTTTCTGCAGGTCTCGGCCTTAACGCGTATTTTGCCTATACGGTCTGCCTCGGTGAGCTCGGAGGAGCAGAGAACGCCTTCCAGATCGCTCTGACCGCAGTTTTCTTCGAAGGTATTCTGTTTATTGTCCTCTCGTTCTTCAAGTTCAGAGAGTCGATCATCAACGGAATCCCTCAGAACCTGAAGAACGGCATTGCCTGCGGTATCGGCCTGTTCGTCGCCTTCATCGGAATGCAGAATGCCGGAATCATCATTCATGATTCCGCGACCATCGTCGGCCTCGGCAGCTTCAGCAGGGCAGAGGTAGCTCTTGCACTGATCGGCTTCATCATCATCCTTGTGCTTGCCTACTTCAAGATCCCCGGCTCGGTTCTGATCGGCATTATCGCGACATGGGTTCTCGGAATGCTCGCTCAGGCGATCGGCTGGTACAAGGTCGATATCGACGCCGGTGTGTACAGCGTATTCCCGAATTTCTCCTCGGGCCTGCAGCTGTCCGGTATTAAGAACACCGCGTTCAAGCTTGATTTCAAGTGGGCATTCACTCACCTCATCCAGTTTGTGGCGATTACATTCTCCTTCCTCTATGTCGACCTCTTTGATACTGTCGGCACCGTCGTCGGTGTTGCTGATAAGGCCGGCCTTCTGGATGAGAAGGGAGAGCTTCCCCGCGTCGGCAAGGTCCTTATGGCAGATGCGGTCGGCACCACCGCAGGTGCTCTTCTTGGAACATCCACCGTTACAAGCTTCGTGGAGTCCAGCGCCGGCGTCGCCGCAGGCGGACGCACCGGCCTGACCTCCGTGGTTACCGGATTCATGTTCCTGGTGTCCCTGCTGTTAAGCCCGATCTTCCTCGCGATCCCCGGATTTGCAACCGCACCCGCACTTATCTACGTCGGAATGCTGATGGTCAGCTCGGCGAAGAAGATCGAGTTTGAGGGCGATATCGCGGATGTCGCCGGCGCATACATGGCGATGGTCATGATGCCTCTGGCATATTCCATCGCAACCGGCATCATGTTTGCAATCATGACCTGGGTTCTTGTAAAGGTCTTCACCAAGAGATCCAAGGATGTGCAGCCGGTGATGTGGATTATCTTTGTACTGTTCGCGCTGAGGATACTGGTGCTGATTACGAATTTCCAGTAACCTTAAGGCAGTATGATCGGTCAGAAGCCGTCCCGGCTCTCCGGGACGGCTTCTTTTCACAATAACAAACCATGCGCGTCCGCTGCATTTCATCGTCGGATGTGTTTTTTCATATTCAGGAGGAGGCGGGATGGAGAACAGCGATTATCTTAATCTGTCTGTCATGGACAGAATAAGGGAACAATATGAAGTAATGAGCGTCGGATACCGCAGGATCGCCGATTACATCACCGCACACACGGACGAGGTCGCGGCAATGACAGCGGCGGAGCTTGCGGACAGCGTCCACGCAAGTGAATCCTCGGTCAACCGCTTTGCAAGGATGCTTGGGTATGAGCGCTTTTCCGAGCTCAGGAATGTCCTGGACGCATGGGCGAGAGGATTAAGGAATCCCATTGACTATATTGACAGGGCTTATTCGGAAACGGGAAATGACGGTGTTGTGGAGGAAGTTTTCCGCATGGACATCCGCAATATCGAGCGGACGATGAAGCGGCTGGACAAGAATGCCTTCGATTCCGCGGTGTCCCTTATCGATGAGGCCTCGACGGTCTATATTGTCGGCATCCGCACATGCGCACCCGTCGCCTCCCTTTTTGCCTTCTACCTGAGGATGGTGCGGGACAGGGTAGTTCTCCTGCAGTCGACGGATACCAGCGAGATTTTCGAGCAGATGATCAGGATCGGTCCGGACGACGTGCTGGTAGGGATCAGTTTTCCCCGCTATTCCATGAGGACGCTGAAGGCAATGCAGATGGCGAACGATCACAGCGCGAGGGTGATCTCGATAACCGACATTGACCGTTCTCCGATGAATCTTTATTCCTCGGTCAATCTTTATGCTTCGAGCGGGATGAATTCAATCACGGATTCCCTCTCAGCTGCGGTAACCCTGATCAATGCCCTGATCGTTTCCCTCTGCGGCAGGCACACGGCGGAACTGAAGGAGCACATAGGGGAGCTGGAGGAAGCCTGGAACAATTACCAGACTTACCTGGGCGATGAGATGAGCTATATCGACGACGCGCGTCTTGACCGGGAAGGGGATGCGGAATGAGCCGCGTTGTGGTGATCGGCGCCGGTGCCGCCGGCCTTATGGCTGCCTGGCGGGCATCAAGCTGCGGTGCGCAGGTGCTCGTCCTGGAGAGAAACGAGAAGGCGGGAAAGAAGATCTACATCACCGGCAAGGGGAGATGCAATCTTACCAATGACTGCGAAACCCCGGAGTTTTTCGACAGTGTTGTCCACAATCCCCGGTTTCTCTACAGCGCGGTATACGGGTTTGACCATGACGCGGTAAAAAGCTTTTTCGAGGATAACGGATGCCCGGTAAAGACGGAGAGAGGTAACCGGGTGTTTCCTGTAAGCGATCACGCTTCGGACGTCACCAGGGCGCTGGTCAGGGCACTGGATGCCTCCGGTGCTGCGGTCAGGTACGAATGCAGGGTATCTTCCCTGATCACTGCACCTGGCGGTATCCGGGGAGTCCGGCTGGAAAACGGGGAGAAAATCGAAGCCGACAGCGTTATTCTTGCTGCAGGCGGGCTGTCCTATCCGTCGACCGGTTCCACCGGAGACGGGTACCGCATGGCCAAGGAGGCAGGGCACAGGATTACGGAAAGGACTCCCTCGCTGACCGGATTGAATACCGTGGAGGAGTGGCCGGGGGAGCTTCAGGGCCTCTCGCTTAAAAACGTCCGGTGCAGCCTTAAGGAAGTGAAGAGCGGCCGGATACTGAAATCGGATTTCGGGGAGATGCTCTTTACCCATTACGGAATAAGCGGGCCGATTGCGCTGACCCTGTCTGCTTACGCGGATCCCTCCGGGGACAGGCAGTACCGGGTTATGATCGACCTGAAGCCTGCGGTTCCCGCGGAGGAACTTGCGGCCCGCATTAAGAAAATGCTGGATGCGGCGCCTGCTGCGGGCTTCGGCACCGCCGTAAGGCCTCTTTTCCCCTCCAGGCTCTCGGAGAGAGTTGTCCGGTTGTCCGGCATCGCCCCGGAGTGCAGGTGCGGGACGATATCCAATGCCGGGATAAGGAGTTTTGCGGAGCTGATCAAGGGGCTCAGCGTCGACATCAGGAGCAAACGCGGATACAATGAAGCTGTGATTACCCAGGGCGGGGTCGATGTCCGGGAGATCAATCCGTCCACCATGGAATCCCGGCTTGTGAAGGGACTTTATTTCGCCGGGGAGATTATGGACGTAGACGCCCTGACCGGCGGGTATAACCTGCAGATTGCGTGGTCCACGGGATATCTCGCGGGCATGAGCGCCGCCTCCGGTTAACGGAGAGACATAGTGACAATTACCCGGAATGGAGATAAGCATGAACAGAAATATAGCTATAGACGGACCGGCGGGTGCCGGCAAAAGCACCATTGCGCGCAGGGTGGCTTCCTCGCTCGGCGCGGTATATGTCGACACCGGCGCGATGTACCGGGCAATGGCACTTTATTTCCTGAGGCAGGGCATCAAGGCCGATGACAGCGATGCGATAAGCCGCGCTGCGGAAGGCGCCGACGTCACCATTGAATACCGGGACGGCGAGCAGAGAGTGATCCTTTGCGGTGAGGATGTCACCCCTTATCTCCGCACGGAAGAGGTCGGAAATATGGCCTCCGTGAGCAGCACGAACGGGGACGTCAGGGCAAAACTGGTGGAGCTTCAGCGCAGGCTTGCGGCGAATACGGCCGTGGTGATGGACGGAAGGGACATCGGAACCGTGGTGCTTCCGGACGCGATGCTGAAGATTTACCTTACGGCGAGTGTTGCCGTCAGGGCGACAAGGCGCGTAAAGGAGCTTGCGGAAAAAGGAGAAAACCCCGATCCCGCAAAAGTTGCCGCCGAGATCGAGGAGAGGGATCACAGGGACATGAACCGCGAGATCTCGCCCCTGCGCAGGGCGGAGGACGCCGTTCTTGTGGACAGCTCCGACCTCTCCGTCGAGGAAGTGACGGAAACAATACTGAAGCTTTACCGCGGGAGGATGGATCATCCCAGGGTGATTGTTGCAAAGACAGCCGGGTTCTGTTTCGGCGTGAAGAAAGCGGTCGACAAGGTCTATGAAGCTGCGGGCAAAGGAACCCCGATCTATACTTTCGGCCCGATTATACATAATCACGAGGTTGTTGCGGATCTGGAGAAGAAGGGCGTAAAGGTAATTAACTCCGTCGATGAACTTGCGGATCTTAAGGAAGGAACGGTAATTATCCGCTCTCACGGCGTGTCCAGAGCGGTCTACGAGAAAATAGAAAACGCCGGCCTCTCGATTATCGACGCCACCTGCCCCTTTGTGAAAAGGATCCACAGGATCGTGGAGCAGGAGAGCGCCGCGGGATCGCAGATAGTCATCATCGGCAACGCCGGGCATCCGGAGGTGGAGGGCATCGTCGGATGGTCGGTCTCCCCGGCATCCGTGGTCGGCACGCCGGAGGAGGCAGAGACACTCCGGCTCGATCCCGGGAAACCTGTCTGTATTGTGTCTCAGACCACATTCAATACGATTAAATTTCAAGAATTGGTTGATATTTTAAAGTGTTATGGATACAATATAAATGTTGTCAATACTATCTGTTCGGCTACGCGCGAGCGTCAGGAAGAGGCGAGAAGCATAGCTTCGCAGGTGGATATGATGATTGTTATAGGAGACAGGACAAGTTCCAATTCCGCAAAACTCTACGATATTTGCAGATCGGAATGTGTCGATACTCTCTTTATACAAACGCGGAACGATCTTACTCGAAACCTTGCGGGAGGCGAGAAAGTCATCGGAATTACCGCAGGGGCTTCCACCCCAAAGAATATCATCGAGGAGGTTCAAAACTATGTCTATGCAGGCAGAAGAGAATTTTGAACAAATGCTGAACGAGTCGTTCAAAACTATTCATACAGGGGAGGTAGTCGAGGGTAAGGTAATCGATGTCAAGCCGGAAGAAGCCGTCCTTAACATCAATTACAAGTCTGATGGTATTCTCACCCGCAGCGAATACAGTAACGACCGTTCCATCGATCTGACTCAGGTCCTCCACCCCGGTGATTCCCTTGAGGTGAAAGTCCTTAAGGTGAATGACGGTGACGGACAGGTTGTCCTCTCCTACAAGAGGCTTGCTGCTGACCGCGGCAACAAGCGGATCGAGGAAGCGTTCAATAACAAGGAAGTTCTCAAGGCGAAGGTCAACCAGGTTCTGACCGGCGGTCTCTCCGTTATTGTCGAAGAGGTTCGCGTGTTCATTCCCGCATCCCTGGTTTCCGACACTTATGAGAAGGATCTGAACAAGTACCTCGACCAGGAGATCGAGTTCGTCATTACGGAGTACAACCCTCACCGCAGGAGATACATCGGCGACCGCAAGCAGCTGCTTGTGGAGAAGCGCAAGGAGATGCAGAAGAAGCTGTTCGAGACCATCAAGCCCGGCGACGTTGTCGAGGGTACCGTCAAGAACATCACCGATTTCGGTGCGTTCATCGATCTCGGCGGAGCTGACGGACTGCTTCATATTTCCGAGATGAGCTGGGGCAGGGTCGAGAATCCGAAGAAGGTCTTCAAGGTCGGCGAGAAGCTCCGTGTCCTGATCAAGGATATCCAGGGCACCAAGATTGCTCTTTCCCTTAAGTTCCCTGATCAGAATCCCTGGGAAGGTGCTGCGGAGAAGTATGCGATCGGCACGGTCGTCACCGGCAGAGTTGCCCGTATGACTGATTTCGGTGCGTTTATTGAGCTTGAGCCCGGCATCGACGCTCTGCTTCATGTCTCCCAGATCGCCAGGGAGCACATCGAGAAGCCCAGCGATGTCTTAAAGACCAATGAGGAGATCACCGCGAAGATCGTCGACTTCAACGAGGCCGACAACAAGATCAGCCTTTCCATCAAAGCTCTTCTGAATGATGAGGAGAGACGCAGGAAGGCCGAGGAAGCGGATGCGGATGTCGTTTCCGTCGATCTCGATGCTGCCATCGCGGCAGCGAAGGAGGAGGCAGGCGAGGAGTAATTCCATAACCGCCTGACGCTTCAGCTGGAATAAAGAAGCCCCGGTTCTCAGGAACCGGGGCTTAACTTATGTGAAATTATAGTCCGGTGCGAAGCGTCACCGGGAGAGAGTCATCCTAGGCGAAATATTTCCCTTCCGGATCAGCGATGTGCCTAAGGACGGAGAGGGCATAGGAGGTGAGCTCCTTACGGCTTCCCTTAATTCTGTCGGAGAACTCAATAAAACCGGTCGGGTCGGTCAGCGTCCTGCGGAAGACCGGAAGCTCCGTATCTCCCCAGAACGGAATAAACGCGCCGCTCTTTCTTGTATAGCAGTTCTCCCTTGTACAGGGAATGCGGTGAGTTTTGTCCGCAAACATTGCGATGCTGCGGTGGAGCGCCTGGTCTTCCGCAGGAAAGTAGTCATAGTTCCTGTAATCCGCATAGAAATACTTCATCTCACCGGTCAGCACCGGTGCCTTGACCAGTGCGGAGTTGCCCTCGGCCTTGAAGAAGCAGGAATCCCTTCCCGCAGCCACAGGGAAGGGCACCGGGGATGCCAGAGACAGGTAAAGCAGGATTTCCTCTGTCCGTCTGCCCTCATGATCGCGGTAGGTATCCGCCTGGGCGCGTGTGATCTCCGGCTCCGCAAGAACGAGATCCTCGAGGGAGAAGATCGGCGTAAGAAGTAAAAGGCTGACGAGGCTCTGCTCATTAGCCGATGCAATAAGGGAGAGGGACTCAGGGGAGAAAGGCCGGAAAGTATCCGAGGGCTCGAAAATGCCGGAAGGTGTGCCGCGGCCGGAATCCGTTCCCGTGAGCACCTTGAGCAGCGTCTCTTCCTTCAGGTCGGGAAGCCCTGCGGCATCGCGGTAGGGACGTGCGATGCGGTAAAGGTCTCCGGAGGGCACGCAGTCCAGAGCCTGGCAGTCGATTCCCCACAGGGCTGCTCTTTTCCGTATAAAACGAAGATCAAAGCGATCCCCGTTGAAGGTGATGAGCCTTGCGGGGGGAAAACCGGCGATTGTCTCCAGAAACGCGATTATAATTACCGGCTCTTCATCACAGGATTCCGCGAGGTACTGGGTGATTTCCAGACTGCCGGACGAAGAGGGCACTGCTGTCCCGATGATCAGGATTCTGCCGTTTCCGGAAACCGTCCCGGAGGTTCCGATGTCGAGAAGCATGAGCCGTCCCTCCGGACCGATCTTGTTCACAGGATAAGGCGGGGCGCCTGCGGATATGGACTTCTCTATGATTCGCATCACGAAACTCTCCCAAATATGATATGATATCCATAATTGTGTTTTCTGAATCATTATAAATTCTGAAAAGTTGTGAGGCAACATGGCAATCCAGTCCTTTCACGGCGGAACAGCGCTGTATGACGGAAAAGAGATCACCAGGGACCTTCCGGTGAAGACGGTTCTTCCCCGGGGGGAGATGGTATATCCTCTTAAGCAGTTAAAGGGGGAACCCGCCTCTCCTAAAGTGGCGGTGGGAGACCACGTCCTGACCGGACAGATGATCGCGGAAGCAGTCGGGCAGGACTCTGCCGCCGTACATGCCTCGGTATCCGGCGATGTCGTTTCCATTGAGGAGAGGACACTCGCCGGCGGGGAAAAGATGCGCTGTATTGTGGTCTCAAACGACGGAAGATACGACGAGATTGTCTATCCGGAGAGCCGTCATATCAGCGGGCTCACACCGCAGACGATCATCAAGGCCGTGCGCAGCGCGGGTGTTGTGGAGAGCGACAGCTTCACCTTAAGAGACGGGGTATCCACGGCAGACAAGCTGGAGACGGAGCACCCGGAGCGCATCGATTTCCTCATCGCCAACTGCATGGAAAGCGCGCCGTACATGACGTCGGATTACCGGAGAATTCTGGAGAATCCGATGAAGGTGATCTACGGACTGAGGATACTGATGAAGATGTTCCCGAAGGCGCGGGGGATTCTTGCCGTCGACGAGAGGGACAGGGAGATCATCCGCACCTTCCGCTCCGTCCTTAAAGGGGAGACGGGCATCTACATCAGGCGTCTCTCGGGGAGATATCCTCAGGGTGAGGAGCATCTTCTGGTGCATACCATTACCGACAGAACGGTGGAGGAAGGCAAAACTGCCGCCGACGCCGGCTGCATGGTTTTCGGTGTGGACACCCTGGTCGCAATAAATCAGGCGGTGATCGTTCATGAGCCGATGATTACCAGGCTGATCACGCTCTCCGGTGATGCCTTTCTAAAGCCGCAGAACTACCGGGTAAGAACAGGCATGAGCATAAAGGAGCTGATTGAGCGCTGCGGAGGATTTGCCGTAGAGCCGGAGCTCCTCGTATACGGCGACACCATGACGGGAATTCCTGTGGATGACCGGAGTGTCCCCGTGACAAAACTCACCACCGGCCTTATCGCGCTGAGGAAGGACCGCTTCGCCAAAATCGGGGAGAGCGCGTGCATCAGGTGCGGAAGCTGCATCCGGGTGTGCCCGGAGAGCCTCAATCCTTTCCTGCTTTACAGGGATTCCTTCAAGGATACGCCCGCAAGGTTCAAGCGCCACCACGGAATGAGATGCATTTCCTGCGGACTGTGCAGTTTTGTCTGTCCCGCGGGCGTACCTGTGGCGGATGCCGTCGATAAAATGAAGGAACGCGTGCTTTTCAGGACGGAGACAGAGAAGGAGGCTGAGATACTATGAAAAAGGGCCCCTTTATCCGTGTGCCCCGGACGACAGGCACGATAATGTTTCTTGTGTTTCTGTCCCTCCTGCCTTCGGCGGGAGCAGGGATCTATCATTACGGGCTTTATTCGGCGGCAGTGATGGGAGTTTCGCTTCTGACCGCGCTGGTCTCGGAGCTCCTCTGGGACCTGGTCACAAGAAAAAAACTGACCCTGGACGATTACTCCTGGGCGGTCACGGGACTTGTCCTCGGGCTTATCCTTCCGCCGTCGGTGCCTCTTTTCTTTCCCGCTGCGGGATCCGCCTGCGCGATTCTTGCAGGGAAAATGCTCTTCGGCGGAATAGGAAAGAACATATTAAACCCGGCAGCTTCGGGAAAACTGCTGCTGCTCATCCTCTTCAGGGAAGCAATGAACGATTTTTCCGGGGGAAGTTTTGACGCAATTTCCCCGCTTCAGCAGCTGGCCAGCGGAAACAGTGTCGATCTTCTGGATATGGTGACCGGCAATGTGCCCGCAAATATAGGCACAGGTTCCGCTGTGGCAATACTTCTCGGCGCGGCCTTTTTAGCCCTGACGGGCGTGCTGGACATCCGGATTCCGCTGTTTTCCCTGGTCTCCTTCGTCGCCGTGCTTGCGGTTTTCGGCGGGGGAACGGACATTGTCCGTTACGCGGGACAGATCTGCGGCGGTAGTTTTCTCTTTACCGCCTTCTTCATGGCGACGGACTACGCGACGTCGCCGATGACCGGCCCCGGGCGCTGCCTGTACGGCCTCCTGTTCGGGGCGGCCGCTGCGTTCGGGCGGACCCTGGGTTATACCGAGGAGGCCTGCATTTACGCTCTTCTTCTCTGCAATATCCTGGCGAGACCCATCGATATGGGAGTGAACTCGGTCAGATAGAGGCCGGAGAACAAACCGGCCGCAAATGTTAATATCACCAAGAAGCATCGGGAGAGGTATAGCTATGAAGAACATCCTTTATCGCAGCACGCGCAGCAGCGAAGCGCCGATCACGTCATCCGCGGCAATACTCCGCGGACTCTCCGACGACGGGGGGCTCTACGTGCCTTGTTCCATACCCGTCCTTGATCATCCGCTTAAGAACTACGCGGAGATGGATTACCGCTCAGTGGCGTACGAGGTGATGAAACTGTTCCTTACCGATTTTACGGAGGAGGAGCTAAGGTACTGCGTAGACGGCGCGTACAGCTCCGGCTTCGACAGTGAGGAGATCGCCCCGATGGCGGAGGCTATGGGAAACTACTACCTGGAGCTTTTCCACGGGCGCACCATCGCTTTCAAGGACATGGCCCTGTCCATCCTTCCGTATCTCATGACGACGGCGGCGAAGAAGAACGGCGACAGCCATGAGACGGTTATTCTCACTGCGACAAGCGGAGATACGGGCAAAGCCGCGCTCGCCGGTTTTGCCGGCGTGCCGGGCACCAGGATTGTCGTGTTCTTCCCCAACGACGGAGTCTCCGCGATCCAGAAGCGGCAGATGGTTACCCAGGAGGGGAGCAACACCTGTGTGATCGGGATCACCGGGAATTTTGACGATGCCCAGACCGGGGTGAAGCGGATCTTCACGGATCCGGAGATAAGGGGCAGGCTTGAGGACGGAGGGTTCCGTTTCTCCTCCGCCAATTCCATCAATATCGGCCGGCTTGTCCCGCAGATCGCCTATTATGTGTTCGCGTACAGCCGCCTTGTCCGGGAGGAGAGGATAAGCGCGGGTGATCCGGTGAATTTCACCGTGCCCACGGGCAATTTCGGCAACATTCTCGCCGCGTATTATGCCGCAGGAATGGGGCTTCCGGTGGGAAAACTCATCTGCGCCTCCAACCGCAACAAGGTTCTGTTTGATTTCTTCCGCACCGGTGTATACGACAGGAACCGGGAGTTTTATCTCACCGGCTCTCCCTCGATGGACATCCTGGTCTCCAGCAACCTGGAGCGCCTGATCTATCATATTTCAGGAGATGACTGCGATAAGACCGCACAGCTCATGCATTCGCTCAGCTCGGAGGGAAAATACGCGATCGACGACGGCATGCGCTCACGCCTTGATCTCTTTGCCTCAGGGTACGCGGATGACGACGAGGCGATGTCGGCGATCCGGGATCTCTATGAGAACACAGGCTATGTCATTGATCCCCACACCGCGGTCGCGAGTTTTGTCGCGGGGCAATACCGCGAAGAGACCGGTGATATGACGCCGAATATCATTGTCTCAACGGCCAGCCCGTTCAAATTCGGAAGCACGGTTCTGAAAGCACTGGGAAAACCGGTTGACGCGGACGACATGGAGCTTGCGGACCGCCTCTCGGTCCTGGCGAATGTCCCCGTACCGTATGCGGTGGAGAGCCTGAGGAACGCGGAGGTCCGGCACAGCACGGTGTGCAGCAGCGGAGGAATGGCGGACGAGGTGCTGCGCTTTCTTGGCCTGCAGTAAGCAGTGAGTCCTCACGAGATCCGGGGCGGCGGCTAAACGGAATGAGGCAGGCGGTTTCCCGGTGAGAATACGAAAGGAAGAGAACGATGTTCAACGATTTTATCGGATTAATACTTCTCGCGTCAGGATGCTTCCTCGTGAGCTCCGCCATCCAGCTTAAGCTGAACGGCAAGATCAGCCGCGTCACGATGATCCCGAAGGGAATGAACGAAGCGATGATTCAGAACAAGGAAGGGTTCGCGAAGTTCATGTTCCCCCGCGCGCTGATCGTCGGACTGTACACGCTGTTTACCGGTGCTTTCGAATTGATTTTCGAGCGTCAGATGACCTCGTTTCTGCCGGGTTTTGCCGTGATTGTCGTGCTCATGGCCCTGATATTCTGGTACTCCAGCTCGATTCAGAAAGCACTTAAGGATTATGCCCGCAAGTAGCAGGCAGTTAAGAGCAGGCGCCCGGGGCGTCGCCGCAGTGTAAAACCGCATAAGCGGTTCCTGCCCGGCAGAAAGAGGTATTATCATGAATCAGGCAATAACAGAGAGGCTTTCCGCCCTGCGCTCGGTGATGCGCCGCGAGGGTGTGGATTACTATATGATTCCCACGGCGGACTACCACAATTCGGAGTATGTGGCGGATTTCTTTGCGGAGCGCGCGTATTTCAGCAATTTCGACGGATCGGCGGGAACGCTGCTTGTCGGACCGGAAGGCGCATGGCTCTGGGCCGACGGAAGATACTGGATACAGGCGGAGAAACAGATCGGGGGAACAGGCATAGAACTCATGCGCATGGGTGAGCCGGGCGTGCCTGAGATCAGCAGTTTCCTTGTCTCCATGATAAAAAAGGACGAGGTTCTGGGTTTCGACGGCAGATGCATCAGCGCAGCCGAGGGAGTTCTGCTCGAGAGAAAACTGAAGAAGGCCGGCGCGCACATGCGCACGGACAAAGACCTTGGCGACGAGGTCTGGATGGATAGGCCCGCGAGGCCCTGCAGCCCGGTCTGGTGCCTTGACGGCGAGACCGCGGGAGAGACCGCGGAGAGCAAGCTGAACCGGCTGAGAAAGGCGATGGAGGATGCCGGGGCGGATTATTTTGTCACGTCAAAACTCGACGAGATCATGTGGCTCTTCAACATCCGCGGCGGCGATGTCGCCTGCAATCCCGTCGCATTAAGCTACGCGTTCGTCTCCGGTACCGAAGCTTTTCTCTTTATCCAGCCTGATGCACTGACGGACAAGGTGAGGGAGCATGCTGTCCGGAGCGGAATCATTCTCCGGCCTTACGACAGTTTTATCGCGTTTATCCGTGAGTTTGGCTTCAGCGGGAGTGTGCTGACCGATCCGGGAATGCTGAGCTACGAGATTCTCCGGGTCTTAAGGGAATCCTGTGCCGCCGGGGTCATTGAGAAGGACAGCCCCGTCACACAGTTCAAGGCCGTGAAGAACCCTGTGGAAATCGCCCGTTCGAAGGAAGTCTATCTTGAGGACTCCGCGGCTGTCTGCAGGTTCATCTTCAAGCTTGCACGTGAGTGGGACGTCACCTCCATGACGGAGTATGACGCCGCAGTGCGGATGGATGATCTAAGGCGCGGAATAAGCGATTTCATTGAGCTTAGTTTTGACACCATTGCCGCATACGGCCCCAACGCGGCGATGATGCACTATGAGCCGACAAAGGAAGAAGCTGCGCCGCTGAAGAGAGAGGGAATGCTGCTTGTGGACTGCGGCGGCACCTACCTCCGCGGGACGACGGACGTGACAAGGACTATTGCGCTCGGACCGGTGACTGACGAGATGAAGCGCGACTATACCCTCACCGCTGCGGGCAACCTTGCGCTTCAGAATGCGGTCTTCATGGCCGGCTGTACGGGAAGGAACCTGGATATTCTTGCGAGAGAGCCGCTGTGGGCCGAGGGGCAGGATTACAAGTGCGGCACAGGGCACGGAATAGGCTACATCCTCAATGTGCATGAAGGCCCCCAGAATATCCGCTGGCGCCCGACGAAGGGCGCGGACACTGCAGCGCTTGTTCCCGGAATGATTGTCTCCGACGAACCCGGAGTTTACAAGGCCGGCAGGCACGGAATCCGCATCGAGACAATTCTTCTTGTAACGGAGGCGTTTACCACCGATGACGGCGAATTCTACCGCTTCGAGCCTCTGACCTACGCCCCTTTCGACCGCGCGCTGATCGATCCCGCTTTCCTTACGGACAAGGAACTCCGATGGCTCAACGAGTACCATGCGGCATGTTATGAGAAGATCGCCCCGTACATGAACGAAAGCGAAAGAGAGTGGCTTAAGGAGCAGACCGCGCCGATAAAGTGATCAAAGGTTATTGTCACGGGGCAGTCTTGTATGGTAAAGTGAACTTGCCTGGAATTCGGGCATGCCCTGTGTTTTTGAACCTACATTTACTTTAAACGGGACGCCTATATCCTCGCGCTGATGTCACGCCTTCGGTCGCCGGAATACCGGTGTACGACGGGAGAGGAAGACAGATACGCGTATGCGGCAACCCACCTGGCTGCGTGCTAGGAGTCAAAAGCAGGGGGCCGGTTCCGGGCTCATATTATGTCCGGATTTGTTTCACCGGTTCTGCTTACGGTGTCCGGACATAATCCTTTGGTGATCCGGACTTGACAAGGCCTGGCAAAGGGCAATAGAATAGTAGAGTTAAAGGCGTTGACAGTGTTTAAAGGAGTCATTGTCCCGATAGAGAAGCGGGGTCACCGGCTGTAAGCCCCGCGCGGAAGAGATGGCTCTTATCTTCGCACTCCAGCTGCGGCTTTGAAGCGGTATTCCGTGAGTAGAAGCCGACGTACAGGGCACGTTAAGCCCGGTGAGTGTTCCGCGGCTTATTTCGTCACCGCGGGAAAAACGGGTGGTACCGCGGAGTTTGCGTTAAGCTTCGTCCCATAACCGATGTATCGGTTGTGGGACTTTTTTGTGCGTTAACAATGAGCCATGCGCTCCCGGTAAGCCGCACGGACATCGGAAGCCTGCTTCCGGATGGACGTGCGGCTTACCGGGAGCATACGGCGAATGCCGCGACAGCGAGCAGCTAAAGCTGCGAGCTGTCGGCATGGCTCAATATAAGGCATCGGTATACACGGCGAATGCCGCGACAGCGAGCAGCTAAAGCTGCGAGCTGCCGGCATGGCTCAAAAAAGCGTCGATATACACGGCGAACGCCGCGGAATCCCGCACACTCCGTGTGCGGGATTCCGCGGAAAAAAATAACAGTTGCATGGAGGAGAAAATGGCTGAATTCAACGGATTGATGGAACAGATTGAGGCGATCCGGGAGGAAATCCGCAAGGCTGCGGATAATCTGGATTCCTCAAAGGCTGCCTACGAAGCACGCAAGAGCTTCCTGGATAAAAAGGGCAGGATCGGACAACTGATGCAGAATATGAAGCTGGTCCCGCAGAACGAGAGGGCGGAGTACGGCAAGACCGTCAATGACCTCAAGAACTGGGCTTCGGAGCGCTTTGACCGCATTGACGCGATAATCCGTGAGAAGGAACTTGAGCGCAGGTACGAGAGTGAGAAGATTGACATCACCATGCCCGCGGCAACAGTAAAAACCGGAAGGCTTCATCCGGTAACCCAGGTCAGGGAAGAACTGATCGACGTCTTCTCCGCCATGGGCTTTGACGTCTACGAAGGCACGGAGATAGAGACGGACTACTACAATTTCACCGCACTGAATACCCCGCAGGACCATCCGGCGAGAGACATGCAGGACACCTTCTACTTAAGCCCGGAATTCCTGCTCCGCACACAGACCTCCTCCGGCCAGATCCACGTTATGGAGAAGAAGAAGCCTCCGATCAAGATCCTTTCTCCCGGCCGGGTGTTCCGCTCCGATGACGACGCTACCCATTCCCCGATGTTCCATCAGATGGAGGGACTGGTGGTGGACCGCCATATTACCCTTGCGGACTTAAAGGGCATGCTGGACGTCTTCGTGCAGAAGATCTACGGCGAGGGAACAACGACAAGGCTCCGCCCCTCCTATTTCCCCTTCACCGAGCCTTCCGTTGAGGTGGACTGCAGCTGTTTTGCCTGCGGAGGAAAGGGCTGCAAGCTCTGCAAGGGAACCGGCTGGATCGAAGTACTTGGCGCCGGCGTTGTCAACCGCAAGGTGCTTGAGAACTGCGGAATCGATTCGGATGAGTACAGCGGCCTCGCATTCGGCATCGGCCTGGAGCGCACCGCGATGCTCAAGTACGGCATCAACAATATCAAGCTCCTGTTCGAGTCAGACCTGCAGGTGCTGGATCAGATCAACGATCAGGTTTAACAGCTTTCAGAAAAGGCGGTTCCGGCGCCATGCCGGCAATGCGCGATATAGTTACGGATAGGAGAATCGAAAATGTTAGCACCTTTAAGCTGGCTTAAGGATTATGTAGATATCGATGTCACGCCGAAGGAACTGGAGGAAAAGCTCTTCTCCTGCGGTTTTGAGGTTGAAACTCTGACTGAGCTCGGCGGGGATATCAAGGGAGTTGTGGTCGGCCTCATCGAGGAATGCGAGCCCATTCCGGATACGCACCTTCATGTGGTGAAGGTAAATGCCGGAGAGCACGGGACCTTCCAGGTCTGCTGCGGAGCGGACAATGTCGCGGCCGGAAAGAAGTATCCCCTGGCCCTTGTGGGAGCTCAGGTCATCGAGACGGCGAAGGATCATGTTACCGTCACCGGACTGATGACGATCAAAAAGGGCAAGCTCCGCGGGTACGAATCTGAAGGTATGCTCTGCTCGGGCACTGAGCTCGGACTCACCGAGGACCTTTATCCCGGTGCGGGCTACAACGGACTTCTTGTGCTTCCGGATGATGCTGTTCCGGGCGAAGATGTGAAGCCTCTTGTCGGACTCGACGACTGGATTTATGACATTTCCATCACCGCGAACCGCCCCGACTGCCAGAGCATCCTTGGCATTGCGCGGGAGATTGCCGCAGTTCTCGGAAAGGAACTGAGGATGCCCGCGACGGATTACACCGCAACGGACGTGGAGAACACAGGTTTTGACGTTACCGTGGAAGCTCCCGATCTCTGCCCGAGATATATCGGGCACTATGTCTACGACGTAAAGATCGGGGAGAGCCCTGCCTGGATGCGCCGCAGGCTCGCACTGGTCGGTAATAATTCGATTTCCAATATCGTGGACATCACCAACTACATCATGAATGAGATCGGCCAGCCGATGCATGCCTTCGACAAGGATTTCCTCAGGGGGAACCGCATCAATGTCAGAAGGGCGAAGGCGGGCGAGAAGATCATCACCCTGGATGAAAAGGAGTTCACTTTAAATGAGGAGAATCTGGTGATCTGTGACGGAGAGGGCCCTGTTGCCCTGGCCGGGATCATGGGCGGACTCAACTCCGAGATCCGGGAGAGCACGACGGAGGTGGTCTTCGAATCCGCAAAGTTCATGCGGGACAACATCCGCAAGAGCTCGAGGGCCCTCGGCCAGGTCTCCGATGCCAGCGCTGCATACAGCAAGGGTGTCTATGAATACACGACCGTGCTCGCGATGAACCGCGCGCTTCACCTCATTGAGGAGCTCGGTGCCGGCAAGGTCTCCGCGACGCACAAGGACGTCAACACCGGCAACTCCCTGGAGCCCAGGCAGATCCGGTCAAGCATCCGGAAGGTAAACGGCGTGCTCGGACTGGACATCCCTGAAAAGGATATCCTGCGTATTCTGGGCAGTCTTAACATGGCTCCCGTAATTAACGGCGATGAGCTGACGATCCAGGTTCCCGCCTACAGGGAAGATATGGAATCCCATCAGGACATTGCCGAGGAACTGATCCGCATGTACGGTTATGATCATCTTGAGCCCACTTTCCTGAAAGAGGCGCAGGTGACTTCCGGCGGAAGAAACGTACGGCAGAAAACCGAGCTCAAGCTGAAGCGCGCCCTCACGGCAATAGGAATGGACGAGTGCATGCATTACTCCTTCTTCTCGCCTTCGATGTTCGGCCTTCTGCGTATTCCGGAGGATTCTCCCTTAAGATGTGCGATCCGTCTGGTTAATCCGATCAATGAGGATCTCTCTCTGATGAGAACCACGCTGGCTCCGCAGATGATTATGGCGATCTCCCGCAATCAGAAGAAGGCGGAGCTGGAGGGACGCCTCTTCGAGATGGCAAACCGTTTTATCCCGAAATCACTTCCGCTGACCGGATATCCCGATGAGAGGATGACGCTCTGTGCCGGTATCTGGGGCGCGGAGGAGAGTTTCTTCTCACTGAAGGGAGTCGCGGAGAAGGTCGCGGAGACGCTGATGGTACGCTTTACCTATACGCCTGTGAAGAAGTCCTATCTTCACCCTTACCGCGCGGCGGAGATCTCCTGCGGCGGAAAGACCGTCGGCTATCTTGGCCAGGTGACCTATGAAATCCAGAAGGATGTGGACATGAGAGTTCCTGCCTACATCATGGAAATAGACCTTGAGGCGCTCACCGGAGAGTACGGCAGGACGGCCGTCTTCACCCCACTGTCCAGATTCCCGGAGGAGAAGAGGGATCTTGCCCTGGTGATGGGTGAGAATGTCACCTGCGGCGAGGTAGAGGAGGCAATCTACGGCGCATGCAGCAAAGTAACCGATGTGCGGCTGTTTGATGTCTACGAAGGAGCACAGATCCTGACCGGAAAGAAGTCGATGGCGTTTACTGTCACCTTTACCCCGGGAGATGAGGAATTCGCTCCCGGCGCAGTTGACGGATTTGTGGACAAGATTCTGCGCAAACTCAAGTTCACCATGGGCATTGAGCTGAGGTCCTGATAATGAAGCATTTATGCCCCGCAGCATTTCCTGCGGGGCATAAGAACAGATTGGGGAGAATCGGAAATGGAAAGAACAAATGTATGGAACACCTATGACACGAAGCTGGCGGAGGCCTGCGGGGAATTCTCGGACGCATACCGCAGCTTTCTCAGTGACTGCAAAACTGAGCGCGAGTGCGTGGATTTTGCGGTGAACGCAGCCGAAAACGCCGGATTTGTTGAGCTTAACCGCGCGATCCAGGAGAAGAGGCAGCTAAAGCCGGGCGACCGGGTTTACTTCGTCTGGATGAATAAATCCATCGCTCTTTTCACCATAGGTGAAGAGCCCATGGAGAACGGGCTTAATATCCTCGGAGCGCATATTGACTCTCCCAGAATGGATATCAAGCAGAACCCTCTCTATGAGTCGGACGGCTTCGCGCTTCTGGACACGCACTATTACGGCGGAATCAAGAAATACCAGTACGTCGCCCTTCCTCTTGCGATCCACGGAGTAGTCGTGAAGAAGGACGGGGAGACCGTCGTATTAAATGTCGGAGAGGACGAGAACGACCCGGTCTTCTTTGTCTCGGATCTCCTCATCCACCTCTCCGCGGAGCAGATGGAGAAAAAGGCCTCCAAGGTCATCGAGGGCGAGGCTCTCGACGTGATCGTCGGGAACAGGCCGCTCGTTATCGACAGCAAGACCAAAGCCGGTTCAAAAGGAAAGAAAACTCCGGAAAAGGAAGCGGTAAAGAAGGCACTTCTTGACCTGATCAGGGAGAAGTACGGATTTGACGAGGAGGACTTTGAGTCGGCGGAGCTCGAGGTGGTTCCGGCGGGCCGCGCAAGAGATGCCGGCTTCGACCGCAGCATGATTCTTGGGTACGGGCATGACGACAGGGTCTGCGCATATCCTTCGCTCATGGCCCTGCTGGATACCGGCAGTGTCAGGCGTACGGCGGTATGCCTTCTTGTGGATAAGGAGGAGATCGGCAGCGTCGGCGCGACCGGAATGCAGTCCAGATTCTTCGAGAATGCGCTTGCCGAGATCATGAATCTCGCCGGGCAGTACTCCGAGCTGGCACTGAGAAGATGCCTCGCCAACAGCTGTATGCTCTCCTCGGATGTCTCCGCCGGTTTCGATCCTTCCTATGCCTCTGTCTTCGAGAAGAAGAACGCAGCGTTTCTCGGCTGCGGAATGGTTTTCAACAAGTTCACCGGTTCCCGCGGAAAATCCGGATCCAACGACGCGAATGCAGAGTATATCGCCCACTTGAGACATCTGTTTGACGAGGCCGGCGTGTGCACACAGACCGCGGAGCTCGGCAAGGTCGACGTCGGCGGCGGAGGAACAATTGCTTATATTCTTGCCCTTTACGGCATGAACGTGATCGACTGCGGCATCGCCGTGCTGAACATGCACGCGCCCTTCGAGGCCATCAGCAAGGCGGATCTTTATGAAACCTACAGAGGTTATAAGGCATTCCTCACCGGTGCCTGCCTCGTGAACCAGTAATTAAGCTTTCCTCTGCGGTCCGCATCCGGAAAGGGTGCGGGCCGCGGCTTTTTCATAATTATGGCAGAAATCGGATACAGTACAGCAGATTATTATTATGACCTCCCTCAGGAACTCATCGCCCAGGATCCTCTGGAAGACCGGTCTTCCTCGAGGCTCATGCTCCTGGACAGGATAACGGGGAGAACAGAGCACAGGCATTTTAAGGAGATAGCGGATTTCCTGAAGCCCGGGGACACGCTTGTTCTCAACAATACCAGGGTTATTCCCGCGAGGCTGCTCGGGGAGCGGGAGGGCACCGGCGGTGCCGTGGAAATCCTGCTTCTTAAGCGCACCGGTGCCGACGAATGGGAGACTCTGGTCCGTCCCGGGAAAAAACTCAAGCCCGGCGCGAGGGCCAGTTTTGGCGGCGGCCTGCTGCGGGCGGAAATCCTGGACGTTGTGGAGGACGGAAACCGTATTGTGCACTTCGAGTACGATGGGATTTTCGAGGAGATACTGGACCGCCTTGGGGAGATGCCGCTGCCGCCCTATATTACGCACAAGCTTAAGGACAAGGACCGCTACCAGACTGTCTATGCCAGATTTGACGGCTCCGCTGCCGCGCCGACTGCCGGCCTGCACTTCACGCCGGAGCTTCTTTCCCGGATAGAGGAGAAGGGGGTAAAACTGGTGTACGTCACGCTGCACGTCGGGCTTGGTACGTTCCGCCCCGTGAAGGTCGACGATGTGCGCAGCCACGTGATGCACACGGAGTGGTACCAGGTTACGGAGGATGCCGCGCGGTGCATAAATGAAGCGAAGGCGGCGGGACACCGGGTGATCTGCGTGGGAACGACCAGCTGCCGCACGGTGGAAAGCGCTTCGGACGAAAACGGCACGGTTCATGCGGGAGCGGGTGAGACATCGATTTTCATTTATCCCGGATACCGGTTCAGGGTCATGGACGGCCTCATCACCAA
>JAEEGL012025278.1_pt1 | contig 26239 bp, 24 predicted proteins | sample 9134231 | NCBI WGS metagenome assembly JAEEGL01 (sample SAMN16246548, study PRJNA631951) | gut metagenome | biome: gut microbiome; feature: rumen; material: fiber-attached | host: Bos | place: Iran: Karaj | collected 2018-10
CGCCCGTATCAACATGCGGCGTATATATGGGTTTATGCTTGCCCCTGAGAATGGCGGCAACCTGGGAAGACAGACGGCCGAGCACCATACCTTCTGCATCCACTACGTACCAATCGCGTTTCAGGGTTTCGCTCTTTGCCATATAGGTTTTCATGGCGAACTCCTTCCAATTACGAATCTGTAATGATATAATAATTTGTTGCTAATTCGTCTGGACGGGAATTGCTTCCGGGGCTGTGGCCGCAATCACCAGCCTCGATCGAATCACACAGAATTCATTCTAACAAAGCCAGATGCTCCTGTCAAGAAAATATTGCGAGAATTCTGGGAGAAAATATTCAAATATTGATAAGCTGGAATAATGCAGTTGCGGTATCAAATCAAATCAGTTAAAATATATATGAGATCGAGAAAGGGAGGTCTATTATGGCTGCCGAGATTCAAACCGAGTTGGGTAAGATCATCATACAGGATGAACTGATTGCGACCATAGCAGGATATGCTGCGGCGGAGAACTATGGTATTGTAGGCATGAACGCGAAAAGCGCGTCTGATACATTTGGCGAACTGATTAAACGTGACAACATGAAAAAAGGCATTCGTGTTACAAATGTCTCGCCCGGAGAGGTCGACATCGATCTGTTTGTAACATTGGAATACGGCGTGTCGCTGCCTGCGGTTGCGGAGAATGCGCGTCAAAACGTGCGCTATCGTGTAAACGAGATGACTGGTTTGTCTGTACGCTATGTAAACATTCATGTGGAAAGCATCCGCGTGTAAGAACGAATAAGGTACGTGTTTTAGGCAGTGGGAGGATCACAGGTGAGCGAACATAAGATCAGCGGAGCAGAGCTTCGCGATATGATCATCATGGGTGCCGCGGTGCTGGAGTATAATCGCGAGACCGTTAACCAGCTTAATGTATTTCCGGTACCAGACGGCGATACCGGGACGAACATGTCCATGACGATGCAGAGCGCGGTAAAAGAAATCAAGAGTGTACAGGCGGAAACCGTCACGGCAATAGCAGATGCGCTCAGTTTAGGCGCGCTGAAGGGTGCGCGAGGGAATTCGGGCGTTATACTTTCACAGCTGTTTAGAGGGTTTTCCCAGGCGCTTAAGGGCGTTGAGGAGATCGACGCGCCGTTGCTTACGGAAGCGCTCAAGAGAGGTACTGCCGCAGCCTATAAAGCGGTGCTTAAGCCGCAGGAAGGCACGATGCTTACAGTAGCCAGGAAGATATCCGAAGCGGCGGAAGAGGCGGCGCAGCAAGGCGCCAATGTTTACGGCGTGATGGATTGCATATTGGAATCCGGTGAAGCGGCTTTGGCCATGACTCCGGAGCAATTGCCGGTGCTAAAGGAAGCGGGCGTCGTGGATTCGGGCGCGAAAGGCATGCTGTATATCTATCGCGGGTTCAAAATGGCCCTCGACGGCGAAGAGCTGACGGAGTCGGCTTTGATGATACAGGAAGAACCGGACGCGCCGAAGCAAGAAGAAAGCGCTCAGGTAACCAGCCTGGAAGATATCAAGTTTGGATATTGCACGGAATTCTTTATCAAACATCTGAACGCATCGTTTCAGGATGCGGACTTGGATGAATTCCGCGAGAAGCTGATGCAAATCGGCGATTCCGTTGTGGTCGTGAAGGATGCCGACATCATAAAGGTGCATGTACATTCCAATGCACCTGGCAAGATTTTGCAATACGCGTTGCGTCTGGGCGAGTTGGACCACGTTAAGATCGACAATATGTGGGAGCAGAACCGTTCTTTGCAGGAAGAAACCAAACGCAATGAAAAGGAATTTGCACTTGTTGCGGTCAGCGTTGGCGCCGGATTGGACAGCGTATTTGAAGATCTGTCGGTTTCTGCTTTGATCAAGGGCGGACAGACGATGAACCCGAGCATCGATACGATCCTTAAGACGATCCAAAAAGCGAATGCCAGGCATGTTATCATTCTGCCGAACAACTCGAATATCATATTGGCAGCGCAGCAAGCGGCTAATTTGGCTGATACGGATGTGGTGGTCGTACCCACCAAAAATATCCCACAGGGCGTAGCGGCGGCAATGGCGTTTAATCCGGATTCGAGTTTGGAAGAAAACGTGGCGCGCATGACGGAAGCGATTTCCGCAGTGCTTTCCGGAGAGGTAACATATGCCGTGCGCAGTACGACGCTGAACGGAACGCATATCAACGAGCATGACATCATCGGCCTGATCGACCATGATTTGGCGGCTGTAGGGGAAACGGTCGAAACGGCGTCCTGCGAGCTGCTGGAAAAGATGCTGGAACGAAAGGGCGAAGAGGAACCGATCGTCACTGTGTTTTACGGCGAGGATGTCGATCAATTGAGCGCGGAAGAATTTGTGCAGCGCATGCAGGATAAATATCCTGCCGCTGAATTTATCGTGCAAAGCGGCGGACAGCCTCTGTATTACTATTATTTCTCTGTGGAATAATCTATTGCGATTTGCAAAGGGGCGGTCACGAGCCGCCCCTTGCCATTTTTTTGAGTATGCTGGAACGACCGATTACAGTCTTAAAAGGGATCGGGGAAAAACGCGCAGCGTTATTTCAGAAGCTGGGCGTCAATTCCGTGAACGATTTATTGCGCTTGATGCCGAGGGAATATTTGGATTATTCGACTGTAACGCCGGTTGCCACCGCGGAAGATGCGGAAATGGTGGCGCTAAAAATAAGAATTACTGCAGAGCCGCACGCGTATTATCTGCGGGCCAAGATGCAAATTGTAAGCGCTACAGCCGCCGACGAAACGGGGAAAATACGATTGATATGGTTTAATCAGCCGTTCCGAAAGGGTCAACTCGCATTAGGCGAAACGTATTTTGCCTGTGGACGCATGGATCGTACGCATGGCCCTAGACTTGTCAACCCTACGCTCTTCAAGGAATTGCCCGGCTTAATGGCGATATACCCTTTGGTGCAGGGATTGTCGCAAGGACAACTGCGCTTAGCTGTTCGGCAGGCGCTAGAACAGTATTTACCCGCATGCGCAGAAACATTACCGGCGCGGCTTCGCAGCGAATACGGCTTGTGCGGTATTCAGGACGCGCTGAGGAACCTTCATCAACCGTCAGATGCAGAAGCGTTGAAAGCCGCGCGCAGACGACTGAGTTTTGAGGATGTGCTGTATTTTATGCTTGCGATGGCGCATGTCAGACGCGAAAGAGAAAAAATGCAGGGCATCGCGTTTCACACAAAAGGCATGGTTGAAACGTTTGTGAGCCGACTATCGTTTGCGCCAACGTCGGCACAAATGCGTGTGTTCCGTGAAATCGCTGCAGACATGGGGAAAAAACTGCCCATGAACCGCTTGATCCAGGGCGACGTAGGATCCGGCAAGACGGCGCTTGCGCAGCTAGCGCTTTATATCGCAAAGGAAAACGGGTTTCAGGGCGTGCTGATGGCGCCCACAGAGGTGCTTGCGCGTCAGCATTATCAGAATATGCAGCCGTTCTTCGGCGACGAGATATGCCTTGTAGTCGGTGGGATGAAACCGGACGTTAAGGCTGCAGCGTACGAACGGATCGCAGACGGGCACGCGCGTGTGATCGTTGGGACGCATGCGCTACTGCAGGAAAAACTGATCTTTCATCGGCTGGGGCTCGTTGTTGCGGACGAACAGCACCGCTTTGGCGTACGTCAGCGCGCTGCGATCGCAGACAAAGGGAATGCGCCGGATGTGCTGATTATGAGCGCGACGCCTATTCCCAGAACGCTTGCATTGATTTTGTACGGGGATCTGGACGTATCGGTTCTGGATGAAATGCCGCCCGGACGCAAGCAGGTCAAAACGTATTTCGTGCCGGAAGAAAAGCGTGAGGATTTATACGCCTTTTTAGAGAAAAAGGTGCGGATGGGGCAGCAGGCCTATGTTGTGTGTCCTTTGGTGGAAACGTCGGAGCAGCTGGACGTTCGCTCGGCGGAAGATGTATATAAAGAGTTGCAGAAGAAACTGCCGCTTAAATTCGGCTTGCTTCATGGCCGGATGACGTCCGTGAAAAAAGAAAGAGTATTGGAAGCGTTTGTGAAAAAAGAAATCGATTGCGTGGTATCCACGACGGTCATAGAAGTCGGCGTGGATGTTCCGAACGCAACGATTATGGTGATCGAGAATGCGGAGCGATTTGGACTGGCGCAATTACATCAGCTTCGCGGCCGCGTGGGAAGGGGAGAGCAACAATCGTTTTGTTTCCTGCTGAGCGGGTCGCGCGCTGAAACGGCGCGCCGTCGTTTGCAGGTGCTTACGCAAACAAACGATGGATTTCTGATCGCGCAGAAAGATTTGGAAATAAGAGGCCCCGGGCAGTTCCTGGGAACGCAGCAGCACGGCTTGGACACTTTGGCCGCAACGTGCATGGCGGACGATATGGATGTTTTAGCTGCCGGACGTGCGGCGGCGGATTGGCTGATTACGCATCCGGATGCAGAAGAAAGCATTGCGGTGTTAGCGCAGGCACGTGTACGCCTGGCGGGAAAGCTGGAGGGAATCGCGCCGAATTGACGGCAACAAAAACAAAAGATGCGTCTGTTTCATATGGACGCATCTTGCTTTTTTCAGTGGATTACCTTTTTAATGGGTCTTGCACATTGACGGAGGGGGCGATTTCTCCGGGAGGTGCTTCCAAAACAGGCTTTTTCTTCCGGCGAATCATGATGATTTCGTCGGCTATGATCATGAAAGTTCCGACGAAGAGCACAAGATAGTAAGTCAGCAGCCGCCACATCAGCATGGCGACAAAACGCATCGATTCCAGGAAAAAAGCACTGAAATAGATATAGAAACCACCTTCCGCGGCGCCGGCGGAACCGGGCGTCGGGATAATAGACGTCGCAAGGTACAGGAACGCCTGCGTCGTGACGATGCTGATGAAGGAAGCTTCTTTGAGTCCCATGGCGCGGTACAGACAATAGATCACGGAGAACATCGCCGTAAGATTTAAAAATGAAATCAAGTACGAAAACAACACACGTATGCGATGTTTCTTGATCATTTGCATGGCGCTGTGGAAATCTTCGATCGTCGCATCGAAGGATGCGGTGGCTTTTGCCGGATCTTTGATGACTTTAATGCGGTGGAGAAAGCGGATAATGGCATGTGCGCAGCGCGTGGCGAATTTTTTTCTGACCATCGTCAGCCATACGAAGATTACGATGAGTGCATTGAGCAGGAAACCCAGTGTTGTCAGCCAAAAAGTGCTGGGACTGTCTGCACGGAAAGCGGGCCCCTTCAGGATGGCGGCCAGGATATAGAAGGTGCACAAAGCCAATTCATATACGATGAATTTAATAAACACAATGCAGGTTGCCGTGCCGGTGTTGATGTTTCTGCGGCGCATGTACACGACCTGCATGGGCTGCCCGCCCGTAGAAGAAGGAGTCAGGGCGCCGTAATAAAGCCCGATCAACGAAACTTTGATGGAATTGAGCATGGAGAATTTGCCGCGGTGTATGTAACTGGTAATATCCTTCAGAAGCCAGGCATCGGTGAGCCAGTATAAAAGCACGACCGCGATCGTGATGTATAGCCACATAATGTTCAAGGATGACAGGGCTTCGAACATTCCTCGGAAATTTGGATCCACTAAACCGATTATAACCAAAACCAGGATGGAAGCACCGATATATATAAACCGAAAGATTTTTGTCTTCTTAGTTTTCTTCTCCATAAAAACTCTTTCTGCCTGTATTGCGAAAAAACAAACCGCAGCATGAACGTTTCAACAACAGTGTTCCCCAATATTGTCAGAAAAACAAGGCGTTTTTTGCCGGTTGCATGAGTACTGCCCGTGCATACACATATAAATCAAGGAAGACGGCCTTGGTTTTTTCTTGATCCAGATCGTTATGGGACGAAGGCTTCGATTCGGCAAAAGCAGGCATGAACGCTTATGCGTTCGGCGCATGCACGAAACCAGCAACGCCGATGTCAACCAATAACATATTGAAATAATCCATCGTTTATCATAGCACAAAGCCGACTGTAAAACAAGCCCACTGCGGTTTGCGATCGACGGCAAAAACGATGCGAAGTCTGAAAAACAGACGGCACTGATGCTTATAGGCCTCTCTGAGTGAACAAAAAAGAATTCGCCCACGAAACGGGCGAAATGCAGAAAATGATGTGACAATGCGAGGGACGCATGGCGGATTAAGATAAGCATTCCCGGAAATACTCCCGGTAGCCGCCCGTTAAATTATAAGCCGTATAGCCGGCATCCGACAGCAGCTCGACAATCTCCTCGCTGATCTCACCGGATTGGCAGAACACGTAGATCGATTTATCCTTTGGCAGCTGGTATAAGCGCCGGATTTCGTTTATGGGGATGTTGACTGCACCGGGAATCGTGCCGAATTCAAACAGACGTTTTTCCCGAATATCGACCAAGACGTCACTTCCATCCGAAGGACGGTTCTTAATATAATCGCAAATGGCAATTTCGTTTAGCATGCGCCTGCACCTGCCCCGCATCCGTTTGTTTCGTATTCGTCGCGATTGTCTGCGAGAGAAAGGATCGTGGGGCGCTCGCCGCACACGCCGCAATGCGCCGCAGAACGCGAAAACTCGAAAGTGTTGAATTGCATGTAAAACGCGTCATATAGCAAAATTTTGCCGACAAGAAGCTCGCCGATGCCAAGCAGATATTTAATGGCTTCTGTTGCCTGAATGCTTCCGATAACGCCAGTCACCGCACCGAGTACGCCTGCCTGAGAGCAAGTCATAGCTTCGTCGGACGGAGGGACCTTTCCCAAGAGGCAACGCAAACATGGCCCTTGTTTGGGGACGTAGGTAATGACCTGTCCCCCGAAGCGCACAGCACCTGCGTGCGAATAAGGTTTCCTGGAGAGGACGCATGCGTCGTTTATGAGGAATTTCGGTTCGAAACGATCAGTGGCGTCAATGATAAAATCGTAACGTTCGATGATCTCCTGGATGTTGTCGACGGTCAATCGCTCCGTGTACAGTTCGCAGGAAACGTCCGGATTGAGTTCGTTGAGCGTCTGCCGGGCGGAAACCGTTTTTTCGACTCCTACGCGTCCTGTCCGATGAATGATCTGACGTTGTAGATTGGATAAATCTACGCGATCATAATCTGCAATACCGATTGTTCCTACGCCGGCGGCAGCTAAATACAAAAGCGCGCTTGAACCTAAGGCACCTGCGCCGATGACTAGAACTTTTGATTTGAGAAGCTTTTTTTGCCCTGAAACACCTATTTCGCGCAATACAAAATGGCGGGAATACCGCTCAAGCTGAGCTTCCGAAAAAGGCATGATGAACCTCCTTGCCGCAACCGCGAACGAGATTTTAAAGGAGCGTTATCCGGCAGGGAGGGGGAAGGACAGTCACTGATGAACTGCGGATGACGTCGCCCTAAGCCTGCTGTAAGACAGATATACTCCGAAACAAAAAACAGTTAACGCATAAAACCTATCTGTTTACTGTATTATAGTAGGACGTCATCAAAATGTCAACGGATGTTTACGGCGAGGATACAATAGAACGAGAAGATAACCACAAATATACAGGATTGTGTTTTAATATATAAAACGTTCAAAAAACGCGTTGACAAATACCCTTGTAAGGTATATTATACAGATACCCCATACGGGTATCTATGCGAGGAGGGCGCTGCAATGAGCTGTGAGATGTGCGAAACCACTGAAAAAACGACGTCACGTTCGGAAGATGAACGTAAGAAACTGATTCACCGCTTGAACAGGATTGAAGGCCAGATTCGCGGGATCCGGAGAATGATAGAGAATAACGCGTATTGCACGGATGTCCTGATGCAGTCTGCCGCCGTGAATGCCGCTGTAAACGCTTTTAATAAAGATTTGATTGCGAGCCATATCCGTGGCTGTGTTGCCCGTGATATCCGCGAAGGAAAGGACGATGTGATCGATGAACTCGTCAGGACGCTGCAGAAGCTGATGAAATGACAGGTGTATCGCGTTGCTGAATATTGAGCAGACGCAGGAAGGCGAAGTTTAAGATGGAACAATACTTAGTTACAGGAATGAGCTGTGCGGCTTGCAGCGCTCGGGTGGAAAAAGCGGTATCCAGCGTGCCAGGAGTCGTTTCCTGTTCCGTGAGCTTGTTGACCAACTCTATGGGAGTGGAGGGCAGCGCTTCTGCGCAAGAGATCATTTCTGCTGTCGAAAAAGCGGGTTATGGCGCTTCCTTAAAGCGGCAAAACACGGAAAAAAGCGGGCAGATGAGTGCTGAGGATGACGCTTTGCGGGACAGAGAAACGCCTTTGCTGAAAAAACGCTTTTTCATTTCATTGGCGTTTTTGGTTGTTCTTATGTATGTTTCGATGGGACATATGATGCTGGGCTGGCCGCTCCCGTCTTTCTTCAACGACAATCATATTGCGATGGGGCTTGCCCAGCTTTTACTGGCGGCCATCATCATGGTCATTAACCAGAAGTTCTTTATCAGCGGCTTTAAGAGCTTATGGCACCGTGCGCCGAATATGGATACGCTGGTATCCCTCGGATCGACCGCCGCGTTCGTGTACAGCACAGTCGCCCTGTTTGCGATGACGAGTGCACAGCTAAGTGGAAACGCGGATGCTGTGATGCGCTACATGCACGAGTTTTACTTTGAATCGGCCGGTATGATACTGGTATTGATAACTCTGGGGAAAATGCTGGAAGCCCGCTCCAAGGGCAGAACGACCGATGCCCTCAAAAGCCTTATGAAACTGGCGCCCAAAACGGCGGTACTCCTTAGGGACGGTGCGGAAATTACCGTCTCCATCGAGGAAGTCGCGAAGGGAGATATCTTTGTTGTGCGTCCCGGCGAAAACATTCCGGTAGACGGTATTATCCTTGAAGGAAGCAGCGCAGTCGATGAATCGACGTTGACAGGCGAAAGCATTCCGGTAGACAAAGCGGCCGGAGATCAGGTTTCGGCAGGCACGTTAAACCAATCGGGATTTATCCGGTGCCAAGCGAGCAGGGTGGGGGAAGACACTACGCTGTATCAGATCATCCAGATGGTCAGCGACGCTGCCGCTACCAAAGCGCCGATCGCGAAAATAGCAGATAAGGTATCCGGCGTATTTGTTCCAGTGGTCATTGGTATCGCGCTCGTTACGATCGCCGTTTGGCTGATAACCGGACAAGCGGTCGGCTACGCGCTTGCACGCGGGATATCCGTGCTTGTCATCAGCTGTCCCTGCGCTCTTGGGCTTGCTACGCCGGTTGCCGTCATGGTCGGAAACGGCATGGGCGCGAAAAACGGTATATTGTTCAAAACGGCGGCGTCTCTCGAGGAAACCGGACGGGCGCAGATCGTAGCGCTGGACAAAACCGGTACGATCACGCAGGGGACGCCGAGGGTGACGGATATATTCCCAGCACAGGGTGTGGCGGAAGGTGAGCTGCTGAACGTTGCGTACGCTTTGGAACAGAAGAGCGAGCATCCGTTGGCAAAGGCTATCAATGAATACGCTGCGGAAAAGGGGATACAGGCGGGCGCGGTTTTGGATTTTTGCGCTTTACCTGGAAACGGACTTACAGGCCGTCTGGAGGAAGATGTCGTTTACGGCGGGAGTTACAGCTTTATCGGCACGAAGGCGGATATGTCCGATGCGATCAAAGCAAAATTTGAACGGTTTGCGGAGGAAGGGAAAACTCCGTTGTTTTTCTCCCGCGGAGATACGCTTTTAGGCATGATCGCCGTAGCTGATGTTATAAAACCGGACAGTGCGCAAGCGATCCGCGAGCTGCAAAACATGGGTATTCGGGTGATCATGCTAACAGGCGACAACGAACGCACCGCAAACGCGATCGGAAAACAAGCGGGCGTGGATGAGGTGATTGCCGGCGTGCTGCCGAACGGGAAAGAAAGCGTGATCGCAAAGCTGAAGCAGGAAGGCAAGGTCATCATGGTCGGCGACGGCATCAACGACGCGCCCGCACTGACGAGGGCGGATATCGGGGTCGCGATCGGCGCGGGAACGGATGTCGCCATCGATGCAGCAGACGTTGTTTTGATGAAAAGCAGACTGGCGGATGTTCCGGCGGCAATTCGACTGAGCCGCGCTACCTTGCGGAATATTCACGGCAATCTGTTTTGGGCGTTCATTTACAATATTCTTGGGATCCCGCTGGCGGCAGGCGTATTTATCTCGCTGCTTGGCTGGCAGATGAACCCCATGTTTGGCGCAGCGGCAATGAGCCTGTCCAGCTTTTTCGTTGTGACGAACGCTTTGCGGCTGAATCTCTTTAAAATGTACGATACCCGAAGGGATCATAAATTGAATAGAACCAAGCGTACAGGAAAGGAGCAAAGGAAAATGATGAAAAAGACGTTGACGATTGAAGGCATGATGTGTCCCCACTGCGAGGCGCGCGTCAAGAAGGCGCTGGAAGCGGTCGCGGGGGTAAAGGATGCGGTTGCCAGCCATACCGACGGAACTGCCGTTGTGACATTGGAGAATGATGTGGCCGACAGCATACTAAAGAAAGCGGTAGAGGATCAGGATTATCAGGTGCTTGCGATCCGCTGAGTGGGCATAGAAACCGATGAAAAAAGGAGGATATTTTCATATCCTCCTTTCTTTTTGGCACTTGCTGTTTGTCAGGACTTAATAACTGATGTCTTCAATGAATACTTTCATTTCACCGCCGCAGACCATGCCTTCTTCGGCAGCGATGTCGTTGCTCATATCGACAACGACGCAGCGTTTACTGCCGGTGCCGATCAGGTGATAGGCGTCCATCAGCACGGCGTTTTCACTGCATCCGCCGCCGATCGTGCCAACAGCCCGATAATTCTGATCCACAGCCATCATGGCACCGGATTTCACCGGCGTAGAACCGCTGGTTTCATATACGATCAGCAATGCCTTCGGCGTCTTGTCGTGGGCAAGGGAGTCCAGCAGTGTAAGGTCGATATCCTCGGCAGTGAGGAACATTTCTTTGGAACGGTTTTTAATATTCTCACGGCGATACTGGATCAACTCCGCCACGATTGAAACCGCGATTTCCTTTACGGTCAGCGCGTTGATTTCCACGCCGATTGGCGTGTGAATGCGATCGAGCGCATCGCGGGGGAACCCTTCTTCCTCCAACAAGTTCAACAACGCAATGACTCTGCGTTTGGAGCCGATCATGCCCAAATATTTTGGGAAAGCGCCTGGCAATATTGCTCTCAGGCAATCCGCGTCATACCGGTGTCCCCTGGTGATAACGGCAACGAAATCCCGCTCGTTGATCTGAAGTTCCCGAATTGCCTTGGGGAAGGCGTCGCAGATAATATGGCTTGCCTCCGGAAAACGCGCCTGATTTGCAAAAGACGGTCTGTCGTCGACTACGGTAACCATAAACCCCAGATCTGCAGCATAGCGGCATAGCGGCTGGGCGATATGGCCGCCGCCCAAAAGAATGAGCCGTTCATCCGGACGGAAGCTGCGAGAATAGGTGGCTCCTTCTGCTTCAAACGAAAACGATGCCGGTTTTCCGGCGCGGATATCCTGATATAACTCTTCAAACGGAAAAGACATATATAATCTCCTGGTTATTACATTTCTGACAATCGAGGCACCTAAATTGACGGATACCTGACAGACAGATGGCGAACCCCTCTAAAACCTATGTGTTTAATATACTATAAAGTATAATGAGACGAAATGAGATTGTCAATGGATGTTTGCGGACGGGGTATAAGTCGTGGCGAAAGGTTGATAAGGATACGCCTGAATGATATAATGAAATCCGCAAAGTAGAGATTTTAACGCAGAACAGGCAAACAGGGAAAAGGTGAAAACAGTTATGAAAACGATTGCGAGTTTTACAGTCAACCATGATAAGCTGGAAAAGGGCATGTATATTTCGAGAATTGACGGCGATGTGGTGACTTATGATATTCGCATGAAAAAACCGAATGGCGGAGATTATCTTTCAAACGGCGAGCTGCATACTTTTGAGCATCTGTTTGCAACGTATGCGCGCAACGGATCGCTTGCCGATCAGGTTCTGTATGTCGGGCCGATGGGCTGCCGTACGGGCTTTTATTTATTGCTTCGAGATACGGTCAGCCCGCAAGACGCCATCCGCCTTGTACAGGAGTCATTCGCGTTCATCGCCGAATTTGAAGGAGAGATTCCCGGGAGCAAGCGATGGGAGTGCGGAAACTATCTGGAACACGATCTCGACGGCGCCAAGAAGGTTGCGAAGGATATGTTGTCTGTCTTAGAAAACTGGAGTAAGGAGCGTTTACATTATGAAAGCGCTCCGGTCATTGGCATCATCGGCGCGATGGACAGCGAGATCACAACTCTATCCGGCGCATTGCAGGAGAAAGAAGTTGTTCAGATTTCCAATTTGGTATTTCTAAAGGGCGTTCTATCCGGTAAAAAAGTCGTTGTCGTAAAAAGCGGCATCGGCAAAGTGAATGCTGCCAGATGCACACAGTTGCTGATCGACTGCTTCGCGCCGGATTGTATTATTAATTCTGGGATTGCGGGCGCTTTGGATCCCGAGTTGACTGCCGGTGACATTGTCATCGGAACGGGCTTGATACAGCATGATTTTGATGTTTCCGGTTCCGGGTATGCCAGAGGATACCTTTATTTTGGCGATCCTAATGAACCGAGTATATTTCAAGCCGACCCGTTTTTGATCGCGCAGTTGGAAGAAACCATACACCGGAGCTTCCCGCAAAAGAAACTGAAAAAAGGGCGGATTGCGACGGGAGATCAGTTTATCTCCAATGCGGAAGTAAGACAGGGAGTCTGGAACGAATTCGGCGCGTTCGCGGTGGAAATGGAAGGAGCTGCGATCGCGCAAACAGCGATGTACAATAATATCCCGTTTGCGGTTCTTCGTGTGATTTCCGATCAGGCGGACGGCAATGCGGCGCAATCCTTCGATGTCTTTGAAAAGGAAACGGCGAAAGTGTCATCGACTATCATAGAAAAACTGATGGAAAACGATTGGGATTCTGCGTATAAAAGCTATGAAAAAACAGCAGGAAGGCAACAGGAAAGTATAAGCGAATGAAGATCGAGCCATATGTGCGGCGTGTCAACTATTATGAAACGGATCAGATGGGGATTGTGCACCATTCCAATTATCTGCGCTATTTTGAGGAAGCAAGAATAGATTTTATGCGGCAGATTCAATGCAATATATCGGATTTGGAACGCATGGGTCTTATCATTCCGAACATCGACGCGTACGCAAAGTATTTGCGCCTCTTGCGATTCGACGATTGTTTTTTCGTCCGCGTGAATCCGGCGTTGTTTACGGGCGTAAAGATGAAGCTGGAATACGAAATTACGCGTGAAGGCGAAATTTGCTGCACGGGATACACGACGCATTGTTTTGTGAACGCTGAGATGAAACCTATGATACTGAGGCATGCCTATCCCGAACTGTTTACAAAACTCAAAGAGATCTTTGCCGGCTGAATGTTACGACCGAAAGAGTGCAATCGGGTTTGCGCTCTTTTCATTTGGTACTTTTACGTCTATAATAAAGAAAAAGGGGTGATCAAATGTTGCCGTTGGGTATAATTGGAATCGGAAACATGGGGGAAGCTATTTTGCGAGGAATACTCTCGCAGAGAGTAGCTCCTGCACAGGATATTGTGGTTTATGACATAAATACGGAGAAAATAGCAGGATTACAGTCGGAATTAGGCGTAAAAACGGCGTCATCGCTGCCGGCGCTGCTGGAAACCTGCGAATCCGTTTTACTGGCTGTCAAGCCAAATGTTTGCGAGAAATTGCTGTGCACCTGTCCGGATATGTTTGCAGGCAAAATGTTTCTGTCTATCGTGACGGGGTGGAGCAGGAGCCGGTTGTTACAGATTTTGCCGGAAAGTTGCCGTATATTGCGCATAATGCCCAATACACCGTGTTTGGTGGGTGCGGGCATGGCGGCGTTTGATCTGGATCACACGCTGAATCCGGAGGAATTGGAGTGGGCACAGAAGATTTTTAAAGCTACGGGGCGTGTAGCTATGGTGCCGTCTTATCTGATGGACGCTGTGACTGGTGTCAGCGGCAGCGGGCCTGCGTATGTGTACATGTTTATCGAAGCGCTTGCGGACGGAGGCGTTCGCGCCGGACTGCAGCGCGACATTGCCTATGAATTGGCTGCGCAAACGGTACTTGGCGCTGCAAAAATGGTGCTTGACACAGGAAAACATCCCGGCGCGCTCAAAGACGCGGTTTGTTCTCCGGGCGGTACGACCATTGAGGCGGTTGCGGCGTTGGAACGCGCGCAGCTGCGTTCTGCGGTCATAGATGCCGTGGATGTGTGCTGTAAAAAAGCGCAAGAACTGAGCAAATGAAAGAAGTGACGATTTACACGGACGGTGCCTGTTCCGGGAACCCGGGTCCGGGCGGTTGGGGCGCGATATTGATTTACAAAAATATCCAGCGCGAGATTTCGGGCTCCGATCCCGAAACGACCAACAACCGTATGGAGCTTATGGCGGCGATCGCCGGATTGTCTTTATTGAAAGAACCCTGTAAGGTTGACCTTTATACGGACAGCGCTTATTTGTGCAACGCGTTTTCGTCCGGCTGGATCGGAAATTGGCAGCGCAATGGCTGGCTTACATCGAAAAAACAACCGGTTGAAAATAAGGATTTATGGATGCAATTGTTGGAGCTGTGCAAAACACATCACGTTTTATGGAATAAAGTTCGCGGTCACAGCGACAATGCTTACAATAATCGTTGCGATGAAATGGCCCGAAGCGCGATCAAATGCTTAAAGAATGGGCAAGAGGAATCCATATAACTATTCGTTAAAGACAAGTTTAACGAATAGTTATATGCGAAATTGGGGCTATTATGGACAATACTACCTATGATGAGAATAAAAAGCGGCTTTACACGCAAAAAATCCGCGCACTGCTGCAGGAACTGCCCACGTGCTGCGGAACGTTTTTGCGTGGAATCGAAAGCCAGACATCCGTATTGACGCGTTACGGTTATGCGGTTGATTTAAAAGGCTTTTTCGATTACTTGACGAAGGAATCCGAAAAGTTCAAAGAGAAAAAAGTTACCGAATTAACTTTGAAGGATATCGATCAGGTGCGCGCACTGGATATTGAGCTATACTTGGAACGGCTGTCTTTTTATACAAAAGGAAATCGTGAAATCGTCAATCAGGAACGTGCAAAGTCGAGGAAATTATCGTCTCTCCGTTCGTTTTTCAAATATTTCTACAAACGGGAAATGCTTTCGTCAAATCCGGCGTCTTTGGTAGATGCGCCTAAATTGCACGATAAGTCCATTATTCGGTTGGAACCCAACGAAGTTGCCAATTTATTGGATACTGTGGATAACGGCGACGGGCTGACGAAACGGCAACAGCAATACCACGAATTTACAAAAGTGCGTGATTTGGCGATTATAACGCTGTTTTTAGGTACGGGGATCCGGATCAGTGAGCTGGTGGGTATCGACATCGATCATGTGGATTTTTCCAATAATGAGTTTTTGATCACTCGTAAAGGCGGAAATCAGGACACATTGGGATTTGGCGATGAAGTGCGCGCAGCGCTCCTGCAGTACTTGCTGCAGCGCGAACAGATTCAGCCTGTAGAAGGTTCCGAGAACGCATTGTTTTTGTCGATCCAGCGGAAACGCATTTCCGTTCGGGCGGTAGAACTTCTGGTCAAAAAATATGCGTCTACCGCAGTGCCTCTGAAGAAGATTTCGCCGCATAAGCTGCGCAGCACCTACGGAACGATGCTGTACCACGAAACGGGTGATATTTATCTGGTTGCCGATGTATTGGGTCACAAGGACGTGAATACGACCAAGAAGCATTACGCGGACACATCAAAAGAGCGCCGCAGGATCGCGGCGCGCGTGATCAAGTTGCGCGAAGAGGATTCGACCTCTGACGACTAATTGCGCTTTTTGCGCCGGCCGTGCAGCGAAGACGGCGGCAGATCCGTACGTTTTTCTGGCTTAAGGCGTTCTTCCCATTCCTTTAATAATTCAGGATCGATCTCTTCATGCGGAATCTCGATTTCATCGTTTTCATCTGCAAAATACGAACCGAGGTATTCTTCCGCTTTTTCAACGACAACGTCCGAAACGTCGATTTGTGCGTAATCTGCTTTTCCCGAATCCGAATCTAAGCATTTACAGCAATTGTCGCAGATCTTGTCGGGGTCCAAGTCGCACCGATTGCATTCTCCGCATTCATCGCAGATTTTCATTTCATTTAATACACAGTATTTCATCATATTACTTTTTCATCCGTAACAAATATTATTTTTAGAACAAATAGTCCAAAATAAGCCGCCCTGTGCTATAATACATATTATAGCACGAGAATCTGATTCGGGAGGATGAATCTGATGGGAAAAGGCATGCGAACGCAGCAGAAAATATATGATTATATATTAGAATACCGTCACAAAAACGGTATTACACCTACGGTGCGTGAGATATGTGCTGCCGTTGGCCTGCATTCCACATCAGCTGTGCATGCGCATCTAAAAAGCCTGGAACAGCAAGGCCGCATCGCGCGTACGCCGTCTAAACAGAGATCGATCGTCGTTTCCGAGCAACCGATGGATGACAATCGCGAAAAAGATTTTCCGATCAATGTGCCTCTTGTAGGAAATGTCGCCGCCGGACAACCTATACTTGCCATCGAAAACATCGAAGAATCCTTTCCCCTCCCCCCCATGTTTATGCGCGGCGCGGAGCAGGGCGAAATATTCATGCTTCATGTGGAAGGCGAAAGTATGATCGACGCCGGTATTATGCCCGGAGACATCCTGATCGTTCGAAAAGACCTTAGCATCCAGAGCGGGGACATTGTCGTAGCGCGTGTACGACGTGAAAACGCTACGGTAAAACGCTTTTTCGATGAAGATGGTCGGGTGCGTTTGCAACCCGAAAACAGCAGCATGGATCCGATATACGTGCAATACGCCGATTTGGAAATCGACGGGAAAATAATCGGGCTGCTGCGCAGCTATTAAGTCCGTTATCCTGTTATTTCAAGCAGATCTGGCCGCCTTCAATCAACGCGTTCAGCGCTTCCATAACAGCTATGCGCCCGTGCGCATACGTCAATGCTCCCTGGATATAAGCGATATACGGCTCCCTGATCGGCGCGTCAGCGCTGAGTTCAATGGAAGCGCCCTGCACAAACGTTCCGGCCGCCATAATGACAGGATGCGCGTATCCCGGCATATCCCAAGGCTCGGGAACGACAAAGCTGTCTATGGGTGATGCTTTTTGAATGCTGCGGCAGAATGCGATCAAGGAATCCGCATTGGAAAACCGCACGGACTGAATAATATCGGAACGGATATCCGTACTTGCCGGCAGACTGATCATGCCGGCATTTTCAAATACTCTGGCAAACAGTGCGGCGCTTTTCAGGCTTTGTGCCGTGACATGCGACGCCAAAAACAGCCCCTGGAAAAACGGCGCATATGAAGCGGCGTAAGAGCCCACTTCCCTGCCCGTTCCCGGCACGGTCAAACGGTGCTCGATACGCGAAATAGCGGCGCTGGTGCCCGCAATATATCCGCCGGTGGGAGCAATGCCGCCGCCCGGATTTTTGATCAGCGAGCCGGCTATAACGTCAGCGCCGACATGTGTGGGCTCCTGCAATTGCGTAAACTCTCCGTAACAGTTGTCCACCATGATCCAAACGCCCGGATACTTTGATTTGATCAGAGAAAATACTTTTTTGAATGCGCCTATGGTCATCGCATTCCGCCAGGAATACCCTCTGGAACGCTGTGCGTATACAACTTTTATGGAAGGATCGTTGTGCAGCGCATCCATGACGGCGTCGATGTCTATCGCTCCGTCGGGCAACAATTCCGTTTGCCGGTATAGGATGCCGGATTCTCTCAATGAACCGGGCATGAGTTGGCCGCCGCCTATGCCGATAGCCTGCTCCAGCGTGTCATAGGGCTTGCCGGTAATGGATAACATCGTTGTGCCGGGAGTGAGTAAGCCGGAGAGCGCGGTAAACAGCGCATGCGTGCCGTTGACAAACTGCGGACGCACCAATGCATCATCCGTTCCGAAAACCTGCGCGAACACGCGATCCAGCGTGTCGCGGCCGATATCGTCATAGCCATAGCCGGTGGTGGGGATAAAATGCCGCTGCGCGATGTTTTCCGAACGAAATGCCTGCAGTACGCGCAGCTGATTAGCGGCCTCAATGCTGTCGATTCCGGCAAAAACTTCGGCCAGTTCATCCTCTGCACGCAATACAAAACTTACCACCTGACGGCTGATGTTTAATGCGTTAAATGCATCGATATCTATCATCATTCGTTCTCCTCAAAATGGACTGGCTGCAAAGGCGTGACGGAAGAAACCGCATGCTTGTAAACCAGCATTTGCTTTCCGTCAACCAACAGCAGCAGAACAAAAGGATCGAACCCCGTAATCGTCGCATTCTTAATCTGAAAACCATTGGACAGATAGATTGTGACCGCGGTTTTGGTTTTGCGGATCTGGTTCAAGAAACGATCCTGTAACCCCAATGCTGTCTGCTTACCGGACATAGCTGTTACTCCCCTTCCCTTTGGTGCAAAGCGCTCTCGATGTAAGCCGTTACGTCAGAAGCGACCTTCGTTACATCCTGAGGGCCCTGTATTTCAAACCAGTGAATGCGCGTATCCCGCTTAAACCAGGTCCATTGCCGCTTGGCGTATCGTCTTGTTTCCCGTTTGATATCCGCGATCGCCTCGTCGAGCGTGCACATCCCGTCAAAAAAACGATATAGCTGCCGGTATCCAATTCCCTGTAATGCAGGCAGTGACGCCGGATATCCGGCTTGATGGATGCGCTTCACTTCTTCAAGCAACCCCTGTGCGAGCATCGTGTCCACGCGCTGCTCTATACGTTCGTACAACAGTGCGCGTTCCATGGTTAATCCGACCATGACCGCGTCATAAGGCGGCAGCGCACCCTGCCGGTTTGAAAAATCATTCTCAACTTCTTTATTTGCCGACAGGATTTCCAGCGCGCGAACGATACGTTTTGTGTCATTTGGGTGCAGCCTTTGCGCCGTTTCCGGCGCCTGCTGCTGAAGCGCGAGGTAAAGCGAACCGGGATTGGCGATTTCCTGTTTTTGCAGCTGCATACGCAGGTTTTCATTCGGTGGTGTGTGCGCAAACTGCAGCGGATAGGTCAGCGCGTTGACGTACAATCCGGTTCCGCCTACGACCAAAGGCAGCTTTCCGTGCGAGCGAATCGTATGAATGCAGCGGTCGGCCTGCTCTCTGTATTTTGCCACGCTGAAGCTGTTATTGCCGATATCGAGGATGTCGAGCATATAATGCGGGATCCCGCCTCGTTCGGATACAGTGGCTTTCGCGGTTCCGATATCCATGCCGCGATAGAGCTGCATAGAATCGGCGGATATGATCTCGGCCTGCAATGCCTGCGCCACACGGACGGAGACAGCGGTTTTTCCGCAAGCTGTCGGGCCGACGATAATTGCAATACGGTTCGTTGTCATACGATCCTTTTAAATAGCTTTTTGAACTCGCGGGACTGTACCGTCACCATGACGGGACGTCCATGCGGGCAGGTCATTGGTACGCTTCCCGTATCAAATGCTTCGAATAACAGAGAAATCTCCTGCTGGCTGAGCGCTTGACCGGCTTTTATGGCGTGCTTGCAGGCAGACTGTATGATTCGTTCGCGCTTCAGCTCGGTGGACAAGACAGCATCACCGTCATTTTGCAACAGCGCTAAAGCATCGCAGAAGAAGGAGCTGGCCTGTGCGGCCGGCACCGTATAGGGTACGGCCAGTATTTCGGACATATGCGGATTGTTGGCGCCGAATTGGAAGCCTAATTCTTCCAGAAGAGGGCGGTTTCCTACAAACGTATCATACTGCTGCGCATCCAAACGAACGATCAGAGGCATCAACAGCAGTTGTGAGTTTTGATCTTTTGTCTTGGCAATGAACGCTTCATAAAGAATGCGCTCATGCGCAGCGTGCTGATCGATGATGAAAAGCGTATCGGCACGCTCAATCAGCAGATAGGTGAGAAACACCTGTCCTACGATTCTGAAATCAGGTTTTTGAGAGAGCATGGTCTCCTGCCTCAGCACCTTCGGACTGGGCTGCGGTTCTGATTTCAACGGCAGTTCCGGTTTTGGCGCAGCGGCAATGGAGAACCGCGGGATGCTTTGTCTGGGTGCAGTCGGTTCGCGCAGGGAGAATGACTGCGGCTTTTTAGGCGCAAAAAGGTCAAATCCCTCATCCGCGTATTTTCGGTCAAACGGCTGATAAGCGCTTTTCAGCGTGGAGGAAGGAATATGCTGATCGTCCGATAATGCTTTCTTCGGATTGGACGACTCTTGGGAAAAGTCGCCGTCTAAAGCGCGGCTGCAAGCCGATTGTACTGCGCGTATAATACGGTTTTCGTCGGCAAATCGTACTTCTAATTTGTTTGGATGCACGTTTACATCCACCTCTCGGGTCGAAAGCTGCAGCGTGATTACCGCAAACGGGAAACGCCCATGCATCAACCGCGTGTCGAAGGCGCGCTGCAGAGCGCCGGACATCGCAATGGACTTGATGTACCTGCCGTTGAGCAAAAATGTCTGCTGCATACGATTGGGGCGGGACAGTTCCGCAGTACCGACATATCCTCCCAGACGAAGATATCCGTCATCGAAAAAGATTTCTCTCAGATACGGCCGAACATCCAATCCGTATACAACGCAAATCGCATCGAGCAGGCTGCCGTTCCCGTCGCTTTGGTAAACGGTTTTATCGTTGTTGATATATTCCCATGCAATATGCGGATGCGCCAATATCATGCGCGCGACATAGTCTCCGATGTAACTTCCTTCTGTGCGCGCTGTCTTAAGAAACTTCAATCGTGCCGGTACGTTGAAAAAGATATCTCTGACTTCCACAGATGTGCCATTGGGGCAGGCGATACTTTTGGGAGCTGCCTCTTCCCCGCCTTCAATGCGGATCAGAGTACCGACATCCGAATCGCGCGTCTTTGATCTGAGTTCTACGCGGGCAACGGCCGCAATGGATGCTAAAGCTTCCCCGCGGAACCCCAAAGTTTCGATATGCGTTAAATCGTCCGCGGAGTTTATTTTACTGGTAGCATGGCGCTTAAAGGCGACCGAACAATCTGCGGGCGCGATTCCCACTCCGTCGTCCGTCACTTGGATATAATCGATACCGCCGTTTTTGATCGTGACCGTTATTCGACTGGATTTTGCGTCAACGGCGTTTTCTACCAGCTCCTTTACGATGGACATGGGACGTTCCACGACCTCGCCTGCGGCGATCTGGTTGGCGATATGCGGCTGTAAAACGTGTATTTTGTTCATTGTTCCTCCTGTGCCAGACAGTTGCAGGCGCGTTGGCGGAGATCATAAAGCTTGTCCAACGCTTGTTTGGCCGTCAAATCGTCGATCGGTATCTGTGACAGCTCATGTAAGAGCATTTCTCCGGTTTCACTGGAAAGACTGGTTTGCGCGACCACGACGGGATGCGGCACATTGTCGGATCGCGGTTTGGCCGAAGACTGCGACTCCAGACCTTCCAGTATCTCTTTCGCTCGGGCGATGATGCTGTCTGGCAGCCCTGCCATGCGCGCGACCTGTATCCCAAAGCTTTTATCTGCACCGCCGCGAACGATCTTGTGCAGGAACAGGATGTCATCCCCTACTTCTTTGACGGAAATCCGGTAGTTTTTAACCCCGTCGAGCTTCCCTTCCAGTTCTGTCAGTTCGTGATAATGCGTAGCGAATAATGTGCGGGCGCCGCAGCGATGGATGTCCGCAATGTGTTCCAATACGGACCAAGCGATGCTTAGACCGTCGAAGGTGCTGGTTCCTCGGCCGATTTCGTCCAATATCAGCAGGCTTTTAGAGGTCGCGTTGTGGACGATATTCGCAACCTCGCTCATTTCAACCATAAATGTGCTTTGCCCGCCCGCAAGATCGTCAGACGCGCCGACGCGTGTAAAAATACGGTCTGTCAGCCCGATCGTAGCCGTATCGGCCGGTACAAAGCAGCCGATATGCGCCATCAGCGTGATTAGCGCGATTTGACGCATGTAAGTGCTTTTTCCAGCCATATTGGGGCCGGTAAGTATCAATAAACGATTTTCCTGCGGGTCCAGCGCAGCGCTGTTTGGGATAAAAGCATTCTTCAAAGCCTGCTCTACGACCGGATGGCGGCAGTTTTGAAGCTGAAGTACGCTTTCCTCTACCAGCTCAGGACGGCAATACCGATACCGCAGGGCGTCACAGGCAAAGCTTTGATATACGTCAAGCTCCGCGAGCCAAACGGCATTATGCTGTAAGCGGTCGATGCATTCCATCAGCTGCTGCCGTATCTGGCAAAACAGTTCGTATTCGAGATTGATGAGCTGATCGTTTGCGCCAAGCAGAGTGGTTTCAAGCTCTTTTAATTCATCGGTGACGTAACGTTCCGCGTTTGCCAGCGTCTGCTTGCGCACATAATGATAAGGGACCGACGCCTGATTGGCCTTGGAAACCTCGATATAGTACCCGAAAACGCGATTGTATCCGATTTTCAGGTTTTTGATTTTGGTTTTTTCCCGCTCGCTGGCTTCCAGTTCTTCAAGCCAACGCGTGCTATGCGCAGTGATATCGCGGAGTTTGTCCACCTCGGAATTGTATCCGTCGCGGATGATCCCGCCCTCTTTGACGCTGACCGGCGCATCCCTGTCGACGATCGCATCGCACAGCAGCAAACAAATGTCAGACATGACGTCGATCTTCTCCGATGCCTGACGGTATGCTTCACTATGCAGCTTTTGGACGTTTGCAACGATGTCCGGAAGGATTTTCAGCGTTTCCCTCAATGCCAGACAATCACGCGCGTTCACGGAACCGTACGCTATTCTGCTGCACAGACGTTCGATGTCGTAAACCTTGTTGAGCTGATCCCGCAACGCCTGGCGTATGGCGGATTCGTTTGTCAATTCCTCCACTGCATCCAGCCGCAGGTTGATGGCGGGAATGCTTTGCAGGGGTTCTTCGATCCATGAACGCAGCATGCGTCCGCCCATAGCTGTCTGTGTGTCGTCCAGCAAATACAACAGCGTGTTTTTTTTGCCTGCGCTTTCCCGAAGCGGGACGGTCAGTTCCAAATTTCGCCGCGTAGAGACATCCAAAAGCATGTACGAAGAACGGTTAAGCACTTGGACGGAACGAATGTGCGAAAGTGCGTTCTTTTGCGTATCCGCTAAATACCGCATCAATGCGCCTGCGGCGCAAATGGCATATTTTTTATCCGAATATCCGGCCAGTGTATGTACCTGAAAATGCTCTTTCAGGCGTTTCTGCGCCGCTTCGAAATGAAAAGCCCTGTCTTCATAGCTGCGCAGGTAATAATGAGACTGAATCTGCTTAATAACAGGCGCCTGCAAGAACAGCGCTTCATTTGCGATGACTTCAGACGGCTGCAGTCTTGCAAGTTCGTCCATGATCTGTGCGGCAAGGTCTTCCCCATGGATCTCCGCGATCGTAAAGCTGCCGGTAGAGACGTCGGCGTAAGCCAGTCCGGCCGTGTGTTCCCGAATAAACAGCGCGACAATATAGTTGTTGCGCCGTTCGTCAAGCATCGTTTCTTCAATTACAGTGCCCGGCGTGACGACGCGGATGACATCCCGTTCCACCAGACCCTTGCTTTGCGCAGGGTCTGTCAGCTGTTCGCAGATCGCCACGCGGTAGCCTTTTGAGATCAAACGATTGATGTAACTGTCGACCGAATGATAGGGCACGCCGCACATGGGTACGCGTTCATCTAAACCACCGTTACGCCCCGTTAAAACGATTTCCAGTTCACGGGATGCCGTCAGCGCATCCTCAAAAAACATTTCGTAAAAATCGCCCAGACGGAAAAACAGAAGGCAATCCGAATATTTTTCCTTCAGTTCCAGATATTGTTGTATCATTGGCGTAACGGTTGCCGGCATGCGTATTCTCCCCCGCTAAGCTATAGGTTTCGATTAATGGCATCCGCCGCAGGTCGCACAGGAACCGGTACAGCCGATAGAATCCTCGTCCGGATCCGCACTTTCCATGCCGATGCAGGCGCCGATCTCGCGGTTTACCTGCTGCATAAGCTTTTGAAATTCCGTCTGTGCATCGAGGAGCTCGCTGAACAGTGGGTTATCCAGCAGCATACCTTCGATTTCCTGCGTATGCTTTGTTAAAGCGGCGACTTCGGTTTTGTCCATATCTTCACCGGAAAGGATTTCTACCATTTTGTTCTGAGCATCCTGATATTCATCCAACAAAGCACGCACGCCTTCGTGAGCGTCCACTGCTTCACGCGCGGCTATCACACGGCAGAATTCTTCCGATTCGCTCAGCGCCATTCCCAGCTCTCTTGCTTTGTCTAAAATCATAACCTATTCCTCCTGCATCGTATTTATTCATGAATAATTTCCCCGATTAACGAGTTCTTTTGCGCTTTTTTCACACCGACACGCAAATACTGACCGATCATGTCAGCATGTCCGGGGAAATATACCATTTTGAAATTCTGATATTTCCCGTACGCCAAAGCTTCGGCACCGCGCGTGTCGCAACCCTCTACCAGGATGTCTCCAACGTATCCGATGTATTTTTCGTTGTTCTTTTTTGTCTGCGATGCCTGCAATTCGTTCAGCGTCAGCAGACGCTTCTTTTTTTCGCTTTGCGGTAATTGATCGGGCATTTCCGCCGCGCGCGTGCCGGGCCGCGGAGAATACATAAAAGTAAATGCGGCCGAAAAGCCGACTTGCCTTACCAGCTCCAGCGTATCTTCAAAATCCGCTTCGGTTTCACCCGGGAACCCGACGATGATATCCGTGGTGATTTCAATATCCGGCACTTTGCCGCGCAACTGTGCGACCAGCTCCAAATACCGCTGATGTGTGTATCCGCGGTTCATGAGACGCAGTATGCGATCGCTTCCCGACTGTACCGGCAGATGAATGTGATGGCATACCTTTGGCAGATCGGCCATCGCTCGTATTAAAGCCGGAGATACGTCTTTCGGATGTGAAGTCATAAACCGGATCCGCCTTATGCCCTCGATCTTAGCCGCAGCATACAGCAATTCCGGGAATGTCGTGCCAATATCCTTCCCATAGGAATTGACGTTTTGTCCCAGCAACGTAATTTCACTGTATCCAGAGTCTGCTAAGTCCGTTATTTCTTTCAGAATACGCTCCGGCTCGCGGGAACGTTCGCGCCCGCGCACGTAAGGGACGATACAATAAGAACAGAAATTGTTGCAGCCGAACATGATGGATACGCTTGTTGAAACGCCGGGGGCGCGCAAAACGGGCAGCCCTTCCACTACGTTGCTATCGGGTTCTGCGTTAAAAAGCACTCTCTCGCCGCTCATCACGCGCTGCAGCATATTCGGCAATTCGTGCATTTGATGCGTTCCGAAAATAAGGTCTACAAACGGATAACGCTTATAAAGCTTTTTTGCCACAGCCTCCTGCTGCATCATGCAGCCGCACACGCCGATCAGGAAATGCGGCTGTTCGTCCTTGCGCTGCTTCAGTGCGCCGATGTTGCCGAACACGCGCTTTTCCGCATGGTCGCGCACGCAGCAGGTATTAAACAGAAGAAAGTCGGCATCCTCTTTGCTGCCGGCAGGCGAAAAGCCCGCAGCGCACAAAATCCCAGCCAGCTTTTCACTGTCGTTCATGTTCATCTGGCAGCCATAGGTTTCTATGTAGTATTTTAAGCCCCGAGGCGTGATTTCGTCGCGCAATCGCGTGAGCGTGTCCTGCTCCTGCGCTGACATTCCGCGCATCGTCATACTCTCAATCGTCCCATTTCTAAATATAAATCTATCAAAATATTATATCTTTTTCTGGGGGCGCATGCAAGACAAATGAAGTGTTTGCAAATTTCAAAAAAAGCATTTTGGTGGTTGACATTTTTGTGGTGATGCTGTATATTAAAGAGCGTCGCTAAGTTGGTCGCAAGTATGCACACATCGGGGTGTAGCGCAGCCTGGTAGCGCACGTGCTTTGGGAGCATGGGGCCGGGGGTTCAAATCCCTTCACCCCGACCAGTTAATGGCCCCTTGGTCAAGCGGTTAAGACACCGCCCTTTCACGGCGGTAACAGGAGTTCGAGTCTCCTAGGGGTCACCAGATTTTCATGGGCCTTTAGCTCAGTTGGTCAGAGCGGTCGGCTCATAACCGATTGGTCCGGGGTTCGAG
>JAEEGL012097003.1_pt1 | contig 26238 bp, 12 predicted proteins | sample 9134231 | NCBI WGS metagenome assembly JAEEGL01 (sample SAMN16246548, study PRJNA631951) | gut metagenome | biome: gut microbiome; feature: rumen; material: fiber-attached | host: Bos | place: Iran: Karaj | collected 2018-10
GTGATTGCCTTGTAAGTTATGCGGGGTGTCTGCAAGGTGTGCTGCGTGAAAAAGTCGGCAACTTCTTTCTTGAAATCGTTTACCATGTTTTCCTTGCCTGTCGCTGTGGTGATGTTGCTGTCGTCGATGCTAATTTCAAATGTCTTGTTGTCGATATAATAGACCAATAAATCATCCTCGATCTTCCACTCGCCGGAGAAGGTGCGTTGTACCACCATTGTGCCATTGAAAAGGTCAGGATGCTGCACCTTGTCAATTTTCTTGATGGTGAAGGTATGGTCTGCCTTGTTGTCAAACTCCATTTGGATTGTGTAGGCATCCGCAAACCACGCCCATTTGCCTGTAATTTCCTGCTCCGTTGCGGGATGCTTCACGAAGTCGTATGTCTTGATGGAGGTTGGGTCGGTTCTTTCCAAACGTTTGGGATTGCTGTCTTTGGAACATCGTAAGGTGATTCCCCTGTTCAATCGGTCGATGTGTGCGCTTACAGTAATTGTATTAAGTCCATTCGGGGCAAAATCTGTCCCTAAATCACTTCTGATACTGATGATAACATCTCTCTTCTCGTCGGTTTCCAAATATTGTTTATTTTCGTTCCAGTCCGTCATGTTGGTATAATAAAAGTCGTTGTCATCAATGCGCATTTCAAGTTTGTCGTCAGAGAATGTCATCACCAAAGAATCGTTTTGTATTTTCCAGTCGCCAGTGATGGAATAATACACAATAATACTGCCCATGGCAGAGCCTTGTATTTTGCCCATTTTTTTATTGCCGTGTACTATGAGCGTATTGTCTTTATTGAATGTAAAGACATTTTGAGCGTCATTCACGCTCGATGGAAAAAGTGTGTATGTTTTGCCAATCCATGAGCCAACCATGTCGCTTTCCGACACATTGCGGGCGTCGGCGGTGCGTAGGGCAAATTCTTCCAAATCTTTGTCCGAAATGCCCATCAGGATTTTGTTTTCCTCGTTGATGCTTTGGTATTGCAGCAATTGGTTGTACGCCATCAATCGCTTATATGGTTGAGAGACCATTTTTACAACAATAGATGGAGGCTGATACAGCCGCTTAATTGTTTTGCTAATATCTTCGCTTACTCTGAGGCCATTGATAATGGTATCTTTCCGTCGATATTGGGCATAAGTTAAATAGGGTCTGAAACAGGAATCCTCTTTGATTCTGCTTTCCAATTTTGACCTCAACTTATAATAGTTTTGAATATTTGAGAGGAAAATGTTGTTGTCGATTGTACTCCAGGTTGTTTGGGTGCTGTTGAAAATCTGTTCGTTGGATTTTACAAATTCTGGGAACTCATTATCTGGGTCCAGCAAATTATAGAACATTACTAATGAGTCCTTTGGATATTTGTCAAATTGATAATTATTTTGCCAAAAGTACCTGTTCAGCTGCCACAATTCAAGTTCGCCTTTGGCATATTTCCTCACCTGCTCGATGTCCTGGTCAATCTCGTGGATTATCGTCATTGCAAATAGTTTCCTTGCCTTTTTTTCCTGATAGTGGTCAATCAAACTTGACGTGCCGAAAGTGAGCGCGATGGAAATTGTGGTGCCGATGATGCTCATCAAAATGTCCTTTGCGCTGCCTGCCAAAGAACTTTTGAGGGCTATTTTGGTTGCTTTGTTGGTGTTCATGATGGTGTGTTGTTTTGAAGATTATTGTACAATAATTGTTCCATTAGTCTTGTTGTTGGGGATTCTTTTCTTGTCCATCTCCCGCTTCTTCTGCAACTGCCAACTGTTAAACAAATTCTGCCACAGTATATAAAAACTGCATCCCACGGCGGAGAGGGGCGTGAGGTAGGTGTGCGCCACCCAGATTGCGAATATGGTGTTTTTTTGACCTATCGCCTGTCCGCAGCTGATGCGGTCGTCGTAGCGGGTGCCGATGCGCTTGCCCACTATATATAATATGATGCAGATGATGAGGCTTGCCGCCGCCATAAGGATGTCGATGTGGTAGTCTTGGGGATTGGCGATGATGGAGTTCATCATGTTTGCCATCAATATCACCACCGAACACGCCCAAAGGTAAAACGACGCGGCGTTGTACTTGATTAACAGTCCGTTGAATTTGGGCGCGAAATGTTTTACAAGTTCCGACGCCACCATTGGCAGCACGAGGAGGGTGAACACCTTATTTAATATAGTCCACACGCCCTGCAAAAATGTCATTCCTTCCTGCGGATGTATCAGCGGGAATAGCAATGGAATGATGATGGAGACCGCGATGTTGCTTATGATGGTGTAGGTGATGACATTGGAGCCGTTGCCGCCGAGCTTGTTGACCACGACTATGGCGGAAGTGGCTGTGGGGCAGATTGTTACCACAAGGATGCTCTCGGCGAGTATTGCATTGAACCTGCTTACAGCCCAATACGCCGTCAGCGACGCCACAATCACGAATGTCAGCAGCAGCAGATGCACCTTCTTTGGCTTCAAGTCCCTCGCCGCCACCTTCGAAAACGATATGAACAGCATTATAAAAAGGTTGTAGGGCAGTATGGCGGCAAACTGTCCGAAGAAGTCGTGGAACACGCAGCCGGTGATTATGGCTATCGGCAAAGCCTGGTTTTTTATGAATTGCAATACTTGGTTCATTGTTTTTTTTGCTGTTTTTATGACGTGCAAAGATGCAAAGTTTCTGTTAATTTTTCGCAAAATAAATAACAATTAATTGTTGAATTTAAAGCAAAATATTTATTTTTGCGGCGTGTTAAATTGTGCACGGCATGGATATGTTGGCTACATACAAACAGTTTGTGGAGCGTCAGCGGCTTTGGACGGCGGGCGACAGGGTGTTGCTTGCCGTCAGCGGAGGTCCTGACTCCGTGACGATGATGGAACTCACCGCCCGGCTCGGCGTGGAATTTGGCATTTCGCATGTCAACTTCGGGCTTCGGGGCGCCGAGAGCGACGGCGACGAGGCTTTTGTGCGCGGGCTGGCGAAGCAGTACGACGTCCCGGTATACGTCACCCGTGTGGATACGATGGGATATGTGAAGGTGAAGGGAGTTTCGGTGGAGATGGCTGCGCGCGACATCCGGTATGCCGAGTTTGACCGCATTATGGATGTGGAGGGCTACGCCGTCACAGCCGTGGCGCATCATAAGGACGACGCCATCGAGACTTTTTTCCTCAACCTCCTGCGCGGATCTGGCATACGCGGACTGACGGGCATGAGGGTGCGCAACGGTAGGATTGTGAGGCCCATGCTTTGTTTCAGCCATGCTGAGATTGCCGGGTTCCTTGCCGAAAACCACCTCTCATACCGCACCGACAGCACCAACCTCGAAAATGAATACGCCCGCAACAAAATCCGCAACACCGTGATGCCTGTTATCGACGGTGTGAGCGAGACGGCGCGTCAGTCCATCACCGAAAGCATCGGCTACCTTGGCATGGCGAAGCGCATCTACGACGACGCGGTGGACAAGGCGGTGGAGTCGGTGGTGAGGGACGACAATTCCACAATCCTCGTCAACATCGCGGGCGTGCTGGGTTTCGTGGAGCCGGAATGTCTGTTGTACGAAATACTCAGCCGTTACGGGTTCGGCAAGATGCAGTGCCGCGAGGTGTTCAGAAAGTTGACGGCAGACAGCGGCAAGATTTTTTACAGCAACACCCACCGCCTTGTCAAGGATCGCAACACCCTGATCATCAGCCCTCTCAGCGACGTCCAAAGTCTCAGCGGCAGAAAGAGTCTGCTCGTCGTTCCGTCCGACATCTACAAGGGGGGACTGACCACTCACTCGTGGACGCTTGCATTTGAATTGATGGAATGTGACGCCTTTACGCCGGTGCGCGACCCCCTGACGGCGTATTTCGACGTGGATCAGCTTTGTTTCCCGATGACAATAACGGGGTGGGAGAGGGGCGACAGCATTGTCCCATTCGGCAGCAGTTGCCATAAAAAACTTTCCGACCTTTTTGTGGACATGAAGCTCAGCATCAGCGACAAGGACAAGGTGGAGGTGCTGAGGTGCGGCGGCAAGATATTGTGGGTGATTGGCCTGCGCAACTGCAACCATTGCAAGGTGACGGTGTCAACGCGGCAGATTCTCAGGATCACCGCCGTGAGCAGAAGCAATTGAGTAATCACTTACCGACACTATATTTAATATTGTATATGAAACATTTCAACAAAATTTTGATTGCGGCATTATTGCCATTGACATTCCAATCGTGCGGCACATCCGGCGGCGGCACTTCGTCGCAGACCAACGCCAACACCACGCAGCAACTGCCTGCCAAACAGCATTTTGAGATAAAACTGCTCAACAAAAACCCCGAATCCACCGGCAGGGTGGGCGACCTCTTTGCCCTCGACATCAGCAGCGACGGCTCCGTGACGGCTGATTCCATAATCATAAAGGTGGACGGCGTACAGACCGCCACCCTGCCCAAGGGCGAATCCTCATTCACTATCGCCACTTCCGACCTCCGCTGCGGACGTGTGCCGGTGAGCGTGCAATTCTGCCTGCCAGACGGCACGAGCGAATATGCGTCGCAGACATTGATGCTGTATTCCGACATTGTTCCAAGAAAAAAAACTTACAAGGTGCTGGCTGCCTACCCGCACGACGCGGCGGCATACACGCAGGGACTGGTCTATGAGGACGGCTCCTTGTACGAATCCACCGGAGTCAGGGGCAAGTCGTCGCTCAGGAAAGTGCGCCTCGACAACGGCAGCGTAATCCAGAGCGTGGGCCTCGAAGACGAGTATTTCGGCGAGGGGCTTGCCATGATAGGCGACAGGCTTATGCAGTTGACATGGCAGTCGCACAAGGGGTTCGTCTATGACAAAAAGACATTCGAGAGGCTCGCGGAGTTCAATGTAGCCACCGAGGGATGGGGACTTACGGCTCTCAATGCCGACACCCTGATTTTGACCTCCGGCAGCGAAAACCTCTATTTCCTGGAGCCGGGCGGTTTTTCCAACGTCAAGACCATCCAAGTCTGCGACAATCTCGGCGTGGTGCGTTACCTCAACGAGACTGAGATGGTGGGCGGCCGCCTCCTCGCCAACATCTATCAGTCAGACGAGATAGCCGAGATAGACTACAATACAGGCAAAGTGTTGAGCTACATCGACTTGACTGGCATATTGCCTGACAATCTCCGCACCTCCAATACCGACGTGCTCAATGGAATCGCGTACGACGCGGCGGGCGACAGGCTGTTTGTGACGGGCAAAAACTGGCCCAAACTCTACCTGATAAAAATTATTGACACAAAATAAAAAAACATTTGTGCGAATAAAAAAAATATTCTACCTTTGCAACCGCTAAAAATATAAATGTTTGCAAATAATAAAAAAATATAAACAAAAACAAATGTTAAATAAAGGATTAATTAGGGTTTTAGCAATCGCCTTGGCTTTGGCGTGCCTTTTCCACCTGTCTTTTTCGGTGGTGACGTCGCACCAAAAGTCGAAGGCAGCGGAATACGCAGCTGGAGATCCTGCCAAAGAGGCCAGGTATCTGGACTCCATCGGCAACCAGAAGGTGTATTTTGGGTACACTTACAAGGAGTGTCTTGAAAACGAGCTCAACTTCGGCCTCGACCTCAAGGGCGGCATGAACGTCATCCTTGAAGTTTCGGTGGCAGACGTGGTGAACGCTCTCTCGGGTCATAGTCAGGACCCGTCTTACTTGCAGGCTCTCAATCTTGCAAAAGAAAGTCAGAAAAACAGCCAGGAAGACTTCATAACGCTGTTTGGAAAGGCTTTTGAGAAGGTGGCTCCCAATGGTCAGTTGGCTTCCGTATTCAACAATTACAACCTCAAAGGCAAAGTAAATTTCAACTCCACCAACGCAGAGGTGCTCAAGGTGTTGCGCGACGAGAGCGAGGCTGCCATCGCCAACTCTTTCAACGTGCTGCGCACACGTATCGACCGTTTTGGCGTCACACAGCCTAACATCCAGCAGCTCGCCGGACAGACGGGTCGCATCCTCGTGGAACTTCCTGGCGTCAAGGATCCTGAGCGCGTGAAGAATCTCCTCAAAGGTACTGCTAACCTCGAATTTTGGGAGACTTACGACAATACCGAGATTGCAAACAGCCTTATCGCCGCCAACCAGCGCATTAAGACGCTCAAGGACGCAGGCTATGATTTCGACAACAATACCGAGGTCGCCGCAGCGGCCGACTCCGCAAAGGCCGACATCGCCGACACCACCAAATCCCTGCTCGGCGGCGACGACGATATTATCGCAGATACCGACTCCACGAGCCTTGCTCAAAGCAACGACCAATACGCCAAGCAATATCCCTTGTTTGCCGTGCTCCATCCTATGGTGGACCAAAGCACCGGTCAGTGGTACGGCGGCGCGGGTGTAGGTTATTCTCATTATAATGACACCGCCACCGTCAACAAATATTTGAACTCGCCCAGGGTGAAGGAACTCCTTCCGAGAGACTTGAAACTTTTTTGGTGCGTAAAGCCAATGGAGCAGAACGAAAGCATGTACGAACTCGTTGCAATCAAGGTGACCAACCGCGACGGCACGGCACGCCTCACCGGCGATGTCATCACCGACGCCCGTGAGGAGTTCGACGAGAGGAAAGGCGGCTCTGCAATGGTGTCGATGACCATGAATGGCGAGGGTGCGCGTACATGGGCTCTCGTTACCAAGCAAAACCTCCACAGGCAGGTGGCCATCGTTCTCGACAATTATGTATATTCGTTCCCGACCGTACAGTCCGAAATCACCGGCGGCAATTCGCAGATTACCGGCAACTTCACAGTCGCCGAGGCAAAAGACCTCGCCAACATCTTGAAGTCAGGCAAGCTTCCCGCCCCCGCCAAGGTGATTGAGGAGGAGATTGTGGGTCCGTCGCTCGGTCAGGCCACCATCAATCAGGGACTTTGGTCGTTTGTAGGCGCGTTCCTGATTGTAATCCTCTATATGATAGTATTTTACAACAAGGCTGGCGTTGCGGCTGCCATTGCGTTGGTATGCAACGTGTTCTTCTTGATGGGCGTTTTGTCGTCCCTCGGCGCAGTGCTCACTCTCCCTGGCATCGCTGGTATCGTGCTTACGATGGGTATGGCCGTGGACGCCAACGTCATCATATTCGAGCGCATCCGTGAGGAACTCCACAATGGCAAGGGCTTGAAACTCGCCATCCAGGAGGGTTACAACAACTCGTATTCCGCAATCCTCGACGGCAACACCACAACGCTCTTGACCGGCATCATCCTCTACATCTTCGGACACGGACCCATTCAGGGTTTTGCCACCACGTTGGTTATAGGTATCATCACCACCCTCGTTACCGCCATCTTCATCACAAGGCTCTTCTTCGAGTTTTTGCTCGAGCGTGGCAAGGACATCAAGTTCTGGACCAACTGGAACGAGTTCTTCCTCAAAAATACCAAGATTGACTTCATCGGCAAGAAGAAGACCGCTTACATGATTTCCGGTGCTTTGATTGTCATTAGCATCGCTTCGATGGCCATCAAGGGATTCGACCAGGGCGTTGATTTCGTGGGCGGACGTACATACGTGGTCAAGTTTGACGACAAGGTGTCCACTGGTGACGTCAGGTCGCTGCTCTCCGAAAGTTTCGGCTCCGAGCCGCAGGTAAAGACTTTTGGTGCTGAAAATCAGGTGAAAATCATCACCAAATACCGCATTGACGACGAAGGCGAAGGCGTTGATTCGGAGGTTCAGACCATCCTCTACGACAAGTTGAAGTCGCTCTACAAGACCCAAAACATCACTCGCGACATGTTCTTGCAGGGTTTTGTAATCAACAACGGCACTCCTGTCCTCTCCACCGACGATAGCGTTGAGAACTTCGGCTTCCAGTCGTCTTCCAAGGTGGGACCCACCATCGCCGACGACATCAAGCAGTCGGCGACAATCGCCATCATCATCTCCCTTATCGTGATGTTCCTCTACATCTTGATAAGGTTCAAGAACTGGCAGTATGGCCTTGGCGCTACTGCGGCGTTGATTCACGATACCATCATCGTGCTTGGCGTGTTCTCGCTGTTCAGCTCGCTGATGCCGTTCTCCATGGAGATCGACCAGTCGTTCATCGCGGCTATCCTGACGATTGTGGGCTACTCCATCAACGATACCGTGGTTGTATTCGACCGTGTGCGTGAGTTCATCGGGCTCCGCCCGAACAACCCGCTCAAGCAGAACATGGACGAGGCCATCAACTCTACGCTCTCGCGTACCGTCAACACTTCGCTCACCACGTTCTTCGTATTGCTGGTGATTTTCATCTTCGGCGGCGAGGTAATCCGTGGATTCGTGTTCGCGTTGATGCTCGGTACCATTGTGGGTACTTACTCGTCAGTATTTGTGGCGTCGCCGATAGCGTTTGATTTCCTCAGTAGGAACAAGGAAGTAGCCGAGGCTAAAACAGACAAGTATTCAAAAAAATAGTGCATAAATTTTAGATTTTGAAAGGGAACCGCCGTGGCATTCAGTATGCTGCGGCGGTTTTTTTATTTGCAATCATTGTGCCGTCTGTCTTAACTTATTGAGGTTTAGGGCTTTGCCAATGCTAATTTTTTTTGAAAAAAAATTGTGTATATATGCTTTTGTTTGTCAAATTTATTTTAAATTTGCAATCGTTAACATTAATGCTTAAATCGGTTTAATTATGAACGGTCAATTTATTAAGAATGTCGGCTGTCGATTGATGACGCTGCTTTGTATGATGGTCTTGAGCCTTGTTACTGGCAGTGCGTTGGCGCAGAGCGGCAAGTTGGTTTTGACGCAGGGCAACGCCAAAATCTATCAGGACACTGAGGGGTGGGCAATTTATCACGGCAAGGTCGTAGTCGCCCATGGCGATGGCGTGCTTGACATCACCAATCTTCCGCCCGCTTTCAAGGATTTCTTGGACTACTATGCGGCATTGTCGCTCGACAAGTCGCCGAAGAGAAGGCTTTCCAAGGCGACGAGTTACACGTATGGCCCGTTGCTGAGGACAAAGTGGAATCAGCCTAAGCCGTACAATGACTTGTGTCCTACCTTGATGGACAAAAATAATGACGGAACTGAAGTCGAGAAGCATACTCTTACAGGATGTGTTCAGGTTTCTACTGCACAGGTTCTCAACTATTTTGGATATTGTAAAACCCTTAACCATCAAGGTGAGATTTCGACGTTTGTGCCGTTTACTACTGTTTCGTCTGAGTTCGGATTGAAAGAAGATGGTAAAGGATTGCATGACCCTTTGTATGAAGGTGGAACACCGTTTTATTCTTATGTTTACAATGTTAAGGATTATACACCTGATTTCGACAAAATCAGGAATGATAATTATGAACTTGCCAAGTTCATATATGCAATTGGTCTGATTCAAGTGGCTTGTTATGGCTTGGACGGTACGTCTGCATCTACTTATCATCAAAATTTGGCGTTTCAGAATGATTATGGATATTTGACAGAGGAATATGTCCTCGAAGATGATGTATTGACCACCGGCTCTTATATTGAAAATGCAATCAAGTCAGGACGTCCTGTGATGATAAGTGGCGGTCCAGAAGATGATGGTGACGGTCATTCGTTCATAATAGACGGAATTGATTCGCAAGGCAATTTCCATGTCAACTATGGATGGGGTGGCTATGCAGATGGTTGGTTTACGGTTACCGATTATCCGAAAAAGCAGAGCATTATAGTTGCGCATCCCGCTGATTATGAGTCTGTTAAGTTTGTTACCATGCAGGAAAGTCCTAAGTATTTCTGTGTTGTTAAAAACGGCGTTACCCAAGAAATTCTTGTGAGCAATGATGGCTTGACGTATTCAGCAGAGGTCGAACTGGATGGCGGCGAGTACGAGTTTTATTTTAAATATTCTGACGGCTCCACAATCGCTCCGTATAATGACGGTAAAGGCTTGTTTGAGTTTTCCAAGGAGAATAATTCATTTGACCATCACGGCACTTTCGTGTCGTCCGCCAAGTTTTCAATAAAAAACAGCCAAGTCGTGCGTTTTGTACACAACGCTGCAATGAACGAGATTACCGTCATGGTTACAGATTTCGAAGTGTCCATTGCAGGTCGTGTGTTGGACGATAATGGAGACGGTGTATGTAACGTGGTTGTTTATCCTGGTCAGGACATGCCGTCGATGTCGGTAGAAAGTGAAAATTCGGGCGATTATGTTGGTGGTATGCATTCCTCCAATTACAAAAATGGTAAATTCTACACTACCGATCCAATCAGTCTTGAGAAAAAATATCTGACTGCTGTTGAAATTTTTGTCCATAAAGTTAAGGATCCTCGTGATTTGGTTGTTGCCGTGTTGGATAAGGATAAAAATGTTTTATGGAAAAAAACGGTTTCCAGCAATGAAGTAAATGAGTCAAACTGGACCAAAATTTTCTTGAGCCAGCCGCTTGTGGTTGATTCCAAAAAACAGTATTATGTAGCGTTGTCGCCTGCCGTTGATACTGAGGATTGCCAGTATTTTTTCTGTATTGACCGTGAAAATACTAAAATGTTGTATAAAGTTTGGACAAGCGACACCGAGTTGGCCGTTACAGATAGTTACGGTTCTTATTCTTTGTTGGTTGACAAGGGATTTTCGGGCGAAGTCAATGCTTACACGTTCGGAACATCCTTTAAGCCTTTGACTTTTAACAACGTTTCCAAAAATGTTGTGGAAAAAGATTTCATCGGTTCCCGTGGTGCTTGTGTCGTTTCAGGCATAATTGAGGACGAATTTGACAACAGTGTAGCCAATGCTTATGTTGCCGCGTCAGGTATTGTGCCTGAATTTTCGGTTGAATATGATAATGCTGCTGAGACGTCTTATAATTTCTCGTCCACAAGTTTTGGAGGGGATGTCGTATCCCAAGCGTTTCAATTGAAAGGCAAATATATTGCTGCGGCAGAATTCAAAATTGGCGTTTTGGGCACACCTTCCAATCTGTTTGTTTCTATTAAGGATGAATATGGCAACATTTTGTCCACGAATTTTGTTACGTGTGAAGAGGTCAGCAAAGCACAGGATTATATGGTGAAAGTTGTTTTTGATAAGCCTGTAATTGTCAACCCTAACTTGCGTTATCATGTTTCTGTGTTATGTGATAATTCTGATGACGAAAATCATTATATATATATGTTGGGTGGGGATGAAAGTCTGCGGTGCAAGGTAGAGACTTCGTCTGAACCCTACGCTAAATCCGATGGCTATGGCAATTACTCAATTGTACTTGATAGAGGTTTTTCAGGTTCTCTTTATGCCATCGCTGACAATTTGCTGATTGACCCATTGACTTTCAGCAATGTCAATTCCGATTTGAAAGACCAGGATTTCAAGGGATATTTAAGTCATTATTCGATTTCAGGCAAGGTCGTTGACGAAAAAGAAAAGGGCTTGTCTGGAGTGATGGTCGCACTTTCGGAGAATGTTCCGTCTGTTTCACCGGGAGTTAAAAATGAGAATGACATACTGGGTGGTTTTCAATCCACACAGTTTTCGAGCAATTTCTATTCTCAACCATTTACTGTTGCGCAAAACTATATCAGTGGTTTGGATTTGAATGTGTGGGTTACGGAAACCAAACCTTCGCATTTGGTTGTTTCGATTGTTGACGAGGACGACAATGTAGTTTACGAAGGTAATGTCTCTCCGTATTGTTTCAAAGGTGTTTTTGACAGTTGGTATAGGTTAGACATTGACAAGTCTGTTAAGGTGGAGCCAGACAAGAAGTACCGCATTGGTTTGTATTGCGAAGGAACCGATGCTGAGAAAGGTTATTTCTTATTTGGTGTTGATGCTGACTATAATATGCGTTACAAAGTCTATACGACCGATGACCAGTACTGCACTACCAACTACGAAGGCAAGTACACCTTGGAAGTTAAGAGAGGTTTTTCGGGTTCGCTTTATGTCATTTCTGATAGTCTCATTGTAGAGCCTCTGACTTTCCAAAATGTAACAAAAGCATTGACAGAGCAGAATTTCCATTGCTTCCACAAATACTACACAGTTCAGGGCATAGTTAAGGACGAAGATGGCAATGGTGTATATGGCGCGGTAATTTATGCGTCAGGTCAAAAGCCCACGTTCACTGTTGGTAGCCAAAGCATTAATACTGATGCTCTTGCACGTTATATGAGTTCAAGAGTTGAATATAAGTCTGAACCATTAAAGCCCGCTGGCAAATACATCAGTTCAGTAGAATTTAAAGTTTGCAAAATGGGTTCTCCGAAAAATTCGATTTACGTATCAATCAGAGATGGTGAGGATCATGTTTTGTGGCGCGATATACTCTATGCGGAAGATGTAGTTGATTGGGTTTGGACAAGAATGTATTTAGATTATGCTTTGGAGATTGATTCTGAGAAGGACTATTATCTTTGTTTATCTACTGATAATGCTACTAATGATGATTACTATAGGTATGTGCTTACACGTAATGGCGAATCAAATGACGGCGTAATGACACACCGTATTTGGACGAGTGACGTTAAGGTTGCTCATTCGATGAAGTATGGAGTATATTCTACGTGGGTTGACAGGGACTTTACTGGTTCTTTGGTTGCAGAGTCTGATGATTATGTGATTGAATCCCCTGTCAAGTTGGACAATGTCGCAAGCAATTTGTATGAGAAAGACTTTTTGATGTATCCCAAGCACGACACAATATCGGGTTCTGTTTTGGATGTAGACAATCACCCCATTAAAGGCGCAATTATAACGCAATCTAATGGAGATGTCGCTGCCACCACAACGCTTGAAAAAGAGAATTCTGAAAAGAAAAAGTATCAAACTATGACGGCGGGTGTGTTGTACACGAGCAACGCTTTGCAATTTGAGGGCAGTTATATAAGTGCCGTTGCCATTCAGTTGTGGAAAGTTGGCGACCCTAAAGGCTTGATTACTGTCAAGATTTTGGATGAGTATCAGCATGAATTGTGCCGCAAGGCTGTTACTTCCGCAGAAGTTATATCGCAGGACTGGACTAAGGTTGTGTTCGACGATATGCTCGAAGTAACGCAGGGGAAAAATTATTATGTGGAGGTTGTAGCGGATAGTTATGATAGTGGAAATTGTTTTCGTATCTATGATAATGACGACTTAGTGCCGCTCTATCGAGTATGGACTTCTGACACTAAATTTGTATCTTCCGATGCTAAAGGAAAATACACGTTCAGTGTGGACAGAGGTTTCGTGGGAAGTCTGTATGCAACATCGGCTGACTGGATTATGAAACCATTGTCTTTCAACAATGTAACTATGGACTTGACAGAACAAAATTTCACTGCATTGAGTAGGTACGTCACCATTTCTGGCAGAGTTTTGGACTTCAATCGCAACCCTATCGAGGGTGTCAAGGTTGCATTGGCGGACGAGGATAAGGAGCCTGTTTCTGAAGTCATCAGCAAAGTGGAAAGTAGTGCTAATCATTATATGTATTATCAATCTTCTGCCTATACGTCGTGGACAACTGATGCGTTCCAGCCCGGCGAAGATTGCTACATTGATGCTGTGGATGTCAGGGCATGCAAAAAGGGAAAACCAGGCATTGATTTCGTTGTCTCCGTTTTGGATGAGAAAATGAATGTCGTTGTATCAAAAGTATTTAAGTACGATGCACTTCCTGACGATTTAAGTAAGTGGTTCAATGTTGTCTTTGACCAAAGCGTCAAACTTGAGAAAGGCAAGAACTATTATGTTTCGATGTCGGTTGCCGAAAAAACTGACGCCTCCAATTCGTATTGGTATGGTGTGGTTGGCGAAACCCCCTATCCGATTGCATATCAGGTCTATGCTTCCCCAACTCTATGTGTTCGCTCCAATTCCGAAGGCGCGTACTCGTACACTGTGGAGCGTTATTCGTCTGGTACGCTCAATGCTTTTTCTGGCAGTCCAGACTTGACGTTCAATTTCGTTGAGTTCAATAATTTGGATAGTAATTTAGACGAGCAGAACTTCGAGGAACAGCCTAAATCTACTGTTTATGGCGCATTGACTATTATTGAAGGTGCTGGCAAGAAGATCGCCCACATTGATGGTATGTCTGTAGATGCCGTTGATATTACGGAGGAGATTACGGATGTGGAATCCTTGGTGTATGAGCGTCAATTTACTATGGGCAAATGCTCCACAATCATGTTGCCATTTAAGTTCGATGCAAGCGTTTTCGATGGCGTTGGAACATTCCGTACGTTGGACAAGGTGTATTACGATGCATCAATGAAGGCGTGGGTGGCCAAACTTTCAAATGCTGTGAGCGGAGAAATTGCTGCCAATACGCCCTATATCTTCAGTCCGATTAAGGATTTTAATATTGTTGAGTTCAAGGACATTGACATTCAGCCTACCGAGATAAAGTCCAACGGAAATTCAGACTGGCAGTTGGTTGGTGTATATGCCAAGAAGGTTTGGGATGGCACTAAGGTTCCCGACTACGGTTTCATGGCAGAGCCTGTCAACGGGCTTAAAGTAGGCGATTTTGCAAGGGCGGGCAAGGATGCGTGGATACCTCCTTTGCGTTGCTATCTGCATTATGCTGGCGATGACAAGACATTCGCCGTCTCCAAGTCAGTTACGGATTTGCCTGACAGGATAATTGTCTTGTTCCCCGACGATGATGAGAAAGAAGAAGAACAGCCACAAGTTGTTGAGGAAGAACAGCCGCAGGTTGAAGAAGAACAGCCGCAGGTTGAAGAAGAACAGCCGCAAGTTGTTGAAGAAGAACAGCCACAGGTTGTTGAGGAAGAACAGCCGCAGGTTGTTGAGGAAGAACAGCCGCAGGTTGAGGAAGAACAGCCGCAGGTAGAGGAGGAAGAACAGCCTCAGGTTGTAGAAGAAGAACAGCCGCAGGTAGTTGAGGAAGAACAGCCGCAGGTAGTTGAGGAAGAAGTACCGCAGGTAGTATCTGAAAATCAGGATGAAAATTCCAATGAAAAAGACGTAACAACACCTGTTTCAGAGATTGTTGCTGGCAATGGTGTGAAAGTATGGTCTTTCGACAAGGTGATTTTCATTGAGTCGGCTGCTGGTCAGGATTATATAATCATAGACGCCAGCGGCAGAATCCTCAAAGAATCGTTTACTACATCCACCCGCGAAGAAGTGGTGCTCAACGCCAAGACGAGCGGTATTGTAGTCGTAAGAATTGCTAACAAATCATTCAAACTAAAATACTAAGACGATGAAAATTAACGCACAGAAGAAACAGTACGTTTCGCCGGAGATAGAGGTGTTCAAGGTTGTAGTTCAGAAACCGCTTCTTACTCCTATTTCGTTGAAACCTCAGTCTAATGAAGGGTTCCCATTTTCAAGTCCTTTCCCCATGTTCGATGACGAGGAGGAAGAAGAAGAGGAAGAGTAACATTCTCTGACGACAATCCCCTAAGACCGTCCCAAAATTGTTTGAAAAAACTTTTTGCAGGACGGTCTTTTTTTGTAAGTTTTATTTTTGTTAAATACCTCTGTATTAGGTGTTTAGTTGAATTTTTGCGTTTTTATTCCGCCAAAACTGGTGTTTTTTGCCTTTTTTGGCGGAATAAAAGCCGTTTCCTGAATTATAAGATTGGTTAATGTCCTAAAATTTATTTGTTTTTGATTGTGTTTTTTAGTTATTTTGCATCAAATTATAAAAACCTAAATAATGAAAAGACTTATTACTGCCGCAGCCTTGGCATTGGTATCGTCAACGGCTGATTCTCAGATAGTTATCAACGAGTTTTGTACCGCCTCCGACACTCTTGCATACAAGGGTTATGTGAACGACTGGGTGGAATTGTACAACGCCGGCAACTCGTCCGTCAACCTCAATGGCTACGGATTGTCAGACAATCCCAAAAAGCCACGTAAATTTGTAATCAACTGCGACGCTTGGATTGGTCCGGGTCGGCACAAGATAGTGCTGTGCAACGGTCGTGGGGAGGGCTTGAACACGAGTTTCAAACTATCGGGCGACGGCGGCGAATCGCTCCTGCTCTCCAATCCGGATGGTGACGTAATCGACGAAATCAGCACGCCCAAACTTTACGACGACTATTCATACGGTCGCATCACCGACGGCGGCAATGTGTGGGGCGTGTTTGACGTTGCCACGCCTGGCAAAGATAATAGCAGTGCAAAGTCTTTCAGCGCGACGCCAGTGATTTCGCCGACGGCTGGTTTCTATTCTGGCACACAGAGTGTTACAATCACCTGCGCCGACCCGTCGGCATCAATATATTACACTACCGACGGCTCCACGCCCACTATTTGGTCAAGCAAATACACAGGTGCAATCTCTGTGGGCAAGAACACCGCCGTGCGCGCCATAGCCGTCAGCAGCGGACAGAAGTCGAGTGTCGTGGCCACCTCCACGTATTTCATCAACAGCCGCAGGATGACGCTCCCTGTGGTGTCACTCGTTACCGACAGCAAGAATTTTTACGACGACATGATTGGCATTTACGTAAAAGGGAAAAACGGCGTTAGCGGCAAATGCTCCGATGACCCTGTCAATTGGAACCAGGACTGGGAGCGTCCGGTGCATTTTGAGTATTTCGACAAAAACCTGAAGCTTCAGGTCTCGCAGGACGCCGGCGTGAAGATTACCGGCACTTGCAGCCGCACAAACGCCATGAAGTCGCTCCGCATAATCGCCCGCAAGCAATACGGCGACAACAGGCTCAGGTACAAGTTTTTCGACAAGAAGGACATTTCGGAGTTCAAGTCGATAGTATTGCGCAACGGCGGCAACGATTTCCAAGGTACGATGCTCCGCGACGCTTTGATTACGGGCATTGCGGCTGAGGGCATGGATGTGGACGTGCAGGCGTTGCAGCCGGCGGCGGTGTTTCTCAACGGCGAGTACCTCGGCATGCACAACATCCGCGAAAAGGTGTCGGACCACTTCGCCGAGGAGAATTACGGTGTGGAGAGCGACCTCGTGGACCTTCTCGAATACAAGGGCAGCGACGGCGGCTATGAAACCCATGCGGGCGTCATCGACGGCGACGGCAAGGAGTTTGACGATTTTATGAATTTTGTCAAGAACAACAATTTTGCCGACCCTGCCAATTACGAAAAGGTGAAGGCGGAGATGGACATCAACAATTTCATCGACTACTGGATAGCCCAGATCTACGTTGACAACGAAGACTGGCCCATGAACAACATCAAATGGTGGAAGGCAAGGGGCGCCAATACAAAATGGCGTTGGATTCTATTTGGCACCGAGTTTTCGTGCGGCGTGTATGGCGGGCAGCCCGACGTCAATTCCGTGTGGCGCGACATTGATGTCAATTCCGACGGATGGTCCACCACCACGTGGTCCACACGCCTGATGCGGAGGCTTTTGGAAAACGAAGAGTTCAAGGCTAAATTCTTGCAGCGTTTCTCCTATCATATCGACCATACGTTCCGTTATGCAAGGATAAAGGAATTTTCTGATTCGCTCAAAAACCTTGTGAAGGACGAGTTCATGGAGCATGGCAAAAAATGGTACGAGTGGCTTGTGACGAGTTGGTGGGGGCCGACGTCTTGGGAAAACAACATCAACAACCTCAACAGTTGGTTTGAACGCCGTCCGACGTATGTATCGCAGCATCTGAGGGACTATTTCTCCATCAGCAGCCGTTATAATGTGGTGGTGTCGGCGGTGGGCTGCGACAAGGCAAAATTCTCTGTCAACGGCTGCCCGTCCACGGCTAACGTCAGCGGAAGGTATTTTGGCGGCGTCAACCTCAACCTTGGCGCGGACTTGCCGTCGGGCAAAGGCGTGGATTATTGGCTGGTGGAGAAGGCTGACGGCTCCAAGTCGCAGGTGCATGAGGATGCCGTTGACATCATCTTTGACGGCGACATCAAGGTTACGCTTTATACTAAGGATGTGCCGGTGGAGTATCCTGTACACACAGTCGCCACCACGGGAATTTTTGTAAACGAGGTGATGCCCAACAATGTAGGCGCGTTGTCGGACGAGACGGGGCATTATCCGGCGTGGATAGAGTTTTACAATGACAACGACTATGCCGTGGACATGGCGGGTCTGTATATTATGAACGAAAAATACGAATATCAAGTGCCGGGCGGCAGCAGCGACGTCACCACTATACCTGCAAAGGGGCATCTCGTGTTTTTTGCCGACGGAAAGCCTGAACTCGGCCCCCTGCATATGAGCATCACATTGAAGAAAGACAAGAAAAACGGCGTTTACCTCGGCGAGGACGTCAATGGCAAAAAGGATTACATCGACTATTTTGAGGCTCCGGAAGTCAAGAAAAACCAGTCGTATGGGCGCAAATCCGATGGCGGCGCAAGTCTTGTTACGTTTGTTTCGTCTACGCCATTTGCCAAAAACGGCGACGGCAAGGAGTTGGTGCTGCAGCCGCTTTATACGGCGGAGCAGGACGACCCGGATGACGTGCCGACACCTGTATCGGAAGTCGTAGCCCCGAACAACACCAAAACGCCGTCCGCTGTGAATGTGTTTCCTAATCCCACGACTGATTTCATAACCATCGACTGCAAATCCGCATCCGTCAAATACGAACTTTACGCCATCTCGGGCAGGAAGATTCTTTCGGGCGAGGACGTGAGAGTCGACGTGGGCGGGCTTCCGTCTGGCATGTACATATTGCGTGTGTATGGCGGCGGAACGTTGCAGAGCGTCAAGGTATTCAAACGGTAATATTATTCTTGCCGTTGGCTCAAAAATTTGGATTGACGGCATATTTTTTATATTTTTGTCGGCTGAAACGAATTATTATACAGTACGATGATTAATATAGCGATATTCGTGTCGGGCGGCGGCACCAACTGCGAGAGCCTGATACGTCATTTCCACAGCAGCGACAAGTACCGTGTCGCGCTTGTAGTGAGCAACAAGTCAGATGCTTACGCGCTCGTCCGCGCCAAGAACCACAACGTTCCGTCCGTCGTGGTTAACAAGGCGCAGCTCAACGAACCGAAGTTTTTTCTTCCGTTGATGACAGAATATGGAATCCAGTTCATAGTGTTGGCGGGATTCTTGCCGATAGTGCCTGATTATCTGATAGATGCCTATCCAAAACGTATGGTCAACCTCCATCCCGCGCTCCTTCCAAAATATGGCGGCAAGGGCATGTGGGGGCATCACGTACACGAGGCTGTCAAGGCGGCGGGCGAGGCCGAGACCGGAATGACGGTGCATTATGTGTCGTCGGTGTGCGACGGCGGCGAAATCATCGTGCGCCATTCGTGCCAAATCCTCCCCACCGACTCCGCCGACGACATCGCCGAAAAGGAACACGCCCTCGAAATGGAGTTTTTCGCCAAGGACGTGGAGAATGTTCTGGAGAAGACTTTTTAGAAGATTGTCATTAGCAAAAAAACGGCAGCTGATAGAGTTCAGTTGCCGTTTTTTTGTGTTTGCGGTTGTGTAATTATTCTACAATAACCTTTTGTGCCTTCAATCCCGTCTTGACGATATAGATGCCTGGATTTTGCATCTGGATTTCTGTGCGCTGGCTGTCGGTTTTTACTGTCTTGACGGTGCGTCCCGAGAGGTCGGCGATGCGGATTTCGCCGCCGCCGTTTTCTACTACGATTGTCTTGCCGAATGAGTAGATGTTGGTGGAATGATTGTGTGAAAGATCCGATACTGGTGTAGCAAAGTCGCCGACGAAATCTTTGTCCTGGACGTCATCTGCTATGTCTGCAATGGTGATGTCGTTGAATTGTTTGTCGTCGTAGAAGGCGTGAAGTGTCGCGGTGGCATTTCTTTCGGTCTTGATGCAATAGTTGCCGTCTTGGTCGCTTATGGCGACGGGCGCGTCATAAGTCCACAGATGGCATCCTATTTCGTTGTTCTCTTTGTTGTATGGGGCGCCATAGTGGTTGTTTTCGTCGAAGGGGAAGTCGGTGCTAAGGGAGATGGTGTACGTTTTTCCTTTTTGCAGCTTTATCAGTTCGCCGAATGTTATGTTGGTCCATTCGTAGTTTTTTATATTTTGGAGAAGAAGCTCGGTCTGGCAGATAGTATCGTGGTTGGGCGACAGTATGGCGGCTTTTACCGAACTGCCAGGTTGTCCGCAATATATTATGCACATGTCTATTGCCGACAAATACTCATGCTCGGCTGCAAATGTTTTGGTCAAATGTTGCTGCTGATGGATGTATTTGTAGCACGACCATGGATCCACTTCGTTTTCTTTTGTCAATGTAATTACGGGTGCAGAATCCGACGTGGAGATGTACGCGCCGGACACGGGTTTGGAGTTCTTGTCCAGCACTTTTCCCGAAACTTTCACTTCTGTGCTTATGCCGTTGAAGTCTTGGTTTTGGGCGGGTGCCTGTATGTTGTCCCATTGCAACGGCTCGAATATAGTCATGTCGTTGAATGCGTACAATTTGCCTGACGAGTGCCTGTCCACTTTCATTGAGTAGTTGCCGTCAGCGTCAGGATGCGCAATCTTGTCGTCGGATGTCCATATGCGGTAGAGGATGTTGTCGTTGTCGCTGTTGATGAAATACATGTACAGGTTGTCGTTGTCGGTCTCCGTGGTGTAATACGCGATGTAATAGTCTTCGCCGGGGACTACCTCCAGCATGTCGTCTATGACGATTTTGTGCCAGTAGTCTGTGCTTGACATTTCTTCGTATGTGAACGTCCTCTGCCATATGATGTCTTTTTTTTGGTTGAAGATTGCCACTTTGAGGTCTTTCGGGCTGCCGTGCGCGCCTACGCAAAATTCGATGGCGTCAATGTATTTTTTTTGCAACTGGAATGGGGCAGAATAATTGAAGCCGTCGTTGAAGTAGTACGAGTTGTACCATGTGTAAAGGTTTTCGCCTGATTGTGTTTCCATCGACACTTCGGGCTTGGTCTCCGAAAAGGATACTGTCGCGTTTGGTGCGGGTTTGCCGTCTTTGCCGATTACTTTGCCTGAGATGGTGATTTCGGTGGCAAGGGCTTGGAAGTTTTGGTCGGGCGTCGGTTTCTGAATGTTGTCCCATTTGATTGGCTCGATGGCGTATTTGTCGCAATAGGCATACAATGTGCCGGAGGAGTGCTTGTCGATGTCTATGGAATACAATCCGTCTTTGTCGGTTTTTATGTATTTTTGGTCAGACGACCAAATCCGGTAGCGCATGTTCCAGTTTTCGTCTTTGACGTAGCGGAAATATGCATCCTCGCTGCTGTACGGGTCGGTGAGCGTGAGTTGGTATGTCTCGCCGGTGTTGACTTGCAGCGGGCGTTCCGGTTCTATGGACTCCCATTCTTTGGTGCCCAAGTTGTCGCCAGGGAGCGTTTTCTGCCACAGGATGTCGCCTTTGCCGTTTTGTATCGACACTGTAAGTTCTTTGGGGTTTCCGTATTTCACGATGCAGATGTCCACCATTGTGATGAATGGTTTTGTCGGCACAAAATCCTGTGTGATTGACGAAAAAATGCAGAAGATGCCAGGCTCGTTTTCGTTTTTCTGCAAGGCTTCGCTGGTGGGTTTTGTGTCTGAGTCCGTTATGATGGCTCCGGCAATGGGCAGCCCTGATTCGGCGTCCGCCGCCATTCCCGAAATTGCGACTTGAAGGTCGGTGCATCGCGCCTTGACTTCTGCTTTGCAGACATTGTGGGTGAATTCTATTTGGTATTTTTTGTCCAATTTGATTTTTGCCGGGGTGGACACGAAGCATCCGTATGAGGCAAGCCCCTCCTCCAGGTTTGTTGTGCCGGATATGTAGGGGGCGATTGTGGTTCTGTCGGCATATTCGTAACAAAACTCGTATTCGCCGCTTTCAAGTTCGATGTCTTCGCTTTGTACGTAAGACATTGCGCCGTCGCCCGAAGGCGTCATGTCGATTGTCTTGCTGACGCCATTGCCTGTGATGTGCAGCAATTTGGGTGCGCTCTGCATTGTGACAAAGTTTTCGATGTCTGGGTGCGCTATCGTGATTGTGTTGTTGTTGGGATACTGAGTGTCGGCGAACCATCCGTCGGAGTTGCCGCCCCATCCGTAGTTGATGTGGAATTCTGTTCCGTTGCAGCCGTCTATTATGAAGGAATGTCCGTTTCCATTAGAGTCGTTGCCGCTGATTAGGACCGGCATGCCTTTTTTGACTGCGTTTTCTATCAGAGATTGGTCGGATAGTGATGCGATTTCTTGAGTCTCGCATTGGTAGCCGAAATGGTTTTGCAATGCCGAGAGCTGGTCGTTGGTGGTTGTGCTTGTGGAGTATTTGCCGAAAAAGGCTTTTTGCGCGAATGCCACGCATGCGACGAATTTTGAGAGTTCTGCTGTATTTTTGTAAATCAGGCTGAAGTCTGGCTTGTACGACAATTCGTAGTCATATAAGATGTTGCCGTTTTTTTGGTACACATTGGTGATGTAGTCGGATTTTATGTCTGCGAGCCAAGTGTTGTTGGTGCCGCTTATGTCGAAAGGCCGGCAGTATCCGTAGTAGTACATCAACTGCGCCGATGCGATGGTGGTGCAGCCTGTTACAGTGCGCGTGCCGCCGCTTTCGGGGCAGAGGTCGTTGTACGGGCTGCTTTGGTTCCATTGGGTGCGGAGCAGAGGCCCGTATGTGGGTGTGGCGTTTTTGGAGGCGGGCTTTCGCGGTGTGGCGGCCTGTGGACGCTTGGCGTAAACGTCCAGGAAGTCCTGGAACGCGGGCGGAAGGTTTTTTATCTCCAATACGCCGTCGCCGTGCGCCACGATGTTGGAGAAATGTTTCACCTGCCAGCCGTCTTGTAGCTGGATGATGCTGACGTTGCCGTCTTGGTAAATAACGTTGCTGTCCTGTGCAATCGAGTTGCCCGATATTGTCGTCAAGACAGTGAGGAGTGCCAGAAGTAATTTGACGCTTTTCATTTTTGGGTTTATGTTTTTGGGTTAGTAATATTGGGCGTGGATGCGTTTTTGTTTCGCTCTTTACAAAGTTAATAACTTTTTTTAGTACTTGTATAAACAATGTTTAAAGTTAACATTAACTTAATGTAAGGCATAAATCCCTGTTTTTTTTCGTTTTTAAGATAAAAAGAATTACATTTGCGGTTGAGTTGTACTTATTAAATTTTATTATGCTATGACCTTCCAAGAATCCATAATGCGCCGCTGCATCGCCCTTGCGGAAAAAGGCGCGGGAAATGTAAGCCCTAACCCGATGGTGGGGGCGGTGGTTGTCTATGACGGCAAGATAATAGGCGAGGGGTATCACCGTAAGTATGGCGGTCCGCATGCCGAGGTCAATGCCATAAATTCCGTAAAGGATCCGTCGTTGCTGCCGGAGTCCGAAATCTATGTGAGCCTCGAGCCTTGCGCACATTTTGGCAAGACGCCGCCGTGCGCCGATTTGATTATTGAAAAGAAGATAAAAAAAGTGTATGTCGGCTGTCTCGACCCATTCTCGAAAGTGGATGGCAAGGGCATACAGAAGCTCCGTGCGGCGGGCGTGGAGGTCGTGGTCGGCGTGTTGGAGAAGGAGTGCCAGGAGTTGAACCGGCGTTTTTTTACGAGCGTCAGTCTTAGGCGGCCGTATGTGATATTGAAGTGGGCGCAGAGCGTTGACGGCTATATCGACAAGGATTATAAGCCCGTGAGGATTTCCAACCATCAGACCGAAATACTCAATCACAAGTGGCGCAGCGAGGAGGACGCGATTCTTGTGGGTTACAATACCGCCCTGCGCGACAATCCGAGCCTTACCAACCGTTTTTGGTCGGGCAAAAATCCGCTGCGCGTGGTCTTGGACAGGAACGGTTCGCTGCCAAAGGACTTGAAGGTTTTTGACGATGCGGCGAGGACGGTGGTCTTTGATTTCGATGGCGGCGGGATGCCGCAGAAGGTATTGTCGGCGTTGAACGAGATGAAGGTCCAGAGCGTCATAATAGAAGGCGGCGCAATGACGCACAAGAGGTTTGTTGAGGCGGGGCTTTGGGACGAGGCGAGGGTTTTTGTGTCTGACGTTTCGCTTGGCGGCGGGACGCGGGCGGCTGAATTGGTTGGCGGCAGAATTATGGAAACAGTGGACGTGGGCGGCGACAGGCTGCTGCGTTTTTGCGCGGTGCGCGGATAGGGTGGGGGAGTACGTTGCCGGACAGATGCGGGCGGCGGGTTTACGAAATGATGTGGTACGTGCCTTCCGGCTCGTCCTGTTGTTCGAGCGTCGAAAAGTCGTATTCGTAGTATTCGTATCGGAGCGGGATTGCTTCGTAGCGTTTGCAGGCGTCGAGGTTGTCGGGGTCGTGGTAGTCGTAAAACCACCGTATCGTCACCTTGTCCCTGTTGTCGCTTTCGTATAGCACTGAAAGAGTCTTGGCGATTTCTTTTGCGCTCGACGTGTTGAAATACAGCAGCTTGATGTCAAGGCAAAAGCTGTCGAAATCCTCCTGCATGTATCTTGAGAGCCAGTCGATTATCGGGCTGTAAAATTCATGCGAGTTTTCTGGCATAGACTGCCCTGTGATGCTGAATGTCCCTTTGGCGGGGTTCAGTATCACTTCGGGTGTGTCTTGGGTCATTGCTATGTACATGTCGCCGCACATTGTTGCTTAGAGGTTGATGCTTGTTGATATTTTGAAAAGCGAATAATTGTCGTCCAGCTGCGAAAAAGCGTATTCGATTGGGTTTTTGCTCTTTTGGCGCATTTCGATGAGGCCGAGTCCCGCCTCCTTGCTTGTTGCGCTCTTGAAGTCGAATAGCCGCGAATTGTAAAACCGTTCCCTGCCCTTGTCGTCGAGTCCGTTTATGTAGTCGATTTTTTCTTTCAGGACGTCGATTTTGCTGTTGGCGATGTAGTTGATGGTCGTCAGGTAGTATTTGTTGTCTTTTTCCGAGATGTAGAATATTCCCTGCGAGCCGTTGTTGCCGCCTACGTTTTTGTCGCCGTGGTGGATTATGTTTTGGAGCATCTCCACCATCAGGCTTACGATTTTTTTCTTGATGGAGGCTGTGCCGTCCACTCGGTTTTTCATTATCGTCACAAGGCTGAGGAGGCTGTCCTGGTCGAATATCGCGCTGTATATCAGGAGTATCGAGTTGCTGATGATGAAGTTGTGGAGTTTCACCATGTATCCGAGCGAGAATATCGCCTTCTCGTTCACCTGCCCCGACGCTTCTGCGAGCGACGTCGTGTTGATGTGGCTGTGGAGGTAGAAGTAGGAGTGCTCGTCGTTGATGCGCTCGATGTCGTAGCTGAGCTTGTTGCCCGACTTCCTTACCATTTCGATGAGTCCGAGGCCCGCGCCGCCTTTTTTGGAGAGCTGCCCGTTGCCGAGCACCTCGCGGTAAAACTTGTCGAGTTCTGACTGGTCGAGGCTGTTGATTTTGTCGAGTTTAGAGCGCAGCGACTCCACCTTGCTGTTTTCGATTATGTTGCTTGTGGTGATGAAGTACCAGTCTTTTTCTTTTTGGATCGAAAACATTGCGTAGTTGTCGGCGGTGTTCTGCTCGTTTTTGTTGTCGCCGTGCCTTGAAATGTTTTGTATGCTCTCCACCATGATGTGGAATACACGTTTTTTGATTTTGCCGGATATTTTTTCGCGGTCGATGTTCTTTTCGGCAAGGGACAATATGTGCTGCTGCAAGTTTTGAGTAAACTCGCCCCTGTATACGTAGTTAAGGTCTTCTCTTCCCGTGGAGCGCATGAGCTCCGTCAGGAAGTCCTTTGTGTCGGTATCGTTGCCTTGGATCATGGTATTAGCTATTTTATTGTTCGCAGAATATTACATCAAAATCCTTGCCTTGTTTTGCCGAAATGTAAAAAATTATGTAAAAAAAGGCGAAATATTTGGACGTTTTGGCGCAAAAAAAGGATGGCTTAGTCGGCCTTGCCGCCTGCCATCCCTGCAAAATGTTGTATGTCAGTGTTTTTAGAGGTACGCCTTCAAGAGAGTGCTCCTTGAAGTGTTGCGAAGCCTCCTGATTGCTTTTTCGCGAATCTGCCGCACGCGCTCACGTGTGAGTCCGTACTGGTCTCCGATTTCCTCGAGGCTGAGCTCCTGACATCCGATGCCGAAGGAGTATTTGAGGATGCTGCGCTCCCTCTCGGTGAGAGTGGAGAACGCGCGCTCGATTTCCTTGCTGAGCGATTCGTTCATCAGGTTGCCGTCGGCTACTTGAGAGTCGGTGTTTTCGAGTACGTCGAGGAGGCTGTTTTCCTCGCCCTGCACGAATGGCGCGTCCACGCTGACATGCTTGCCCGACACCCTCATGGTGTCTACGACCTTCTCCTGAGGGAGGTCGAGGATAGCACTGAGTTCCTCTGGCGACGGTTTGCGCTGGTGCTGCTGCTCGAAGTCGGACAC
>JAEEGL012449523.1_pt1 | contig 26238 bp, 25 predicted proteins | sample 9134231 | NCBI WGS metagenome assembly JAEEGL01 (sample SAMN16246548, study PRJNA631951) | gut metagenome | biome: gut microbiome; feature: rumen; material: fiber-attached | host: Bos | place: Iran: Karaj | collected 2018-10
GACCGCGCTAAGGAACTTACCATCGTGCTCACCCAGCAGGATATGCCTGAGCAGGGTATGAAGACCATCCCCGGTTTGCAATATTACTGCATGACCCCCTACGATGCTTCGTTTACAGGTGTTCATATTCTTTTCCCCAAGGAGAATGTTACCAACACTCTCGGCGAATATATTTCGAGCAAGGGCCTCAAACAACTTCATACTGCTGAGACAGAAAAGTATGCACACGTTACTTTCTTCTTTAACGGTGGTCGCGAAGCCCCCTACGAAGGTGAGGATCGTATCCTCGTAGCATCTCCCAAAGTTGCCACCTACGACCTCAAACCTGAGATGTCGGCTTTTGAGGTTAAGGACAAACTCGTGGAGGCTATCAAAAAGAATTATTACGACTGGATTGTTGTCAACTTTGCCAATGGAGATATGGTTGGTCACACCGGTGTTTACAGTGCTATCGAAAAGGCAGTTAAAGCCATCGACCAATGCGTAAACGAGGTTGTTGAGGCAGCCAAAGCCACCGACTACGAAACCATTATCATTGCCGACCATGGCAACGCTGATAATGCGATCAATCCTGACGGAACTCCCAACACAGCCCATTCGCTCAATCCAGTTCCGTTTATCTACGTTACCGAAAACAAGAACGCCAAGGTAAAAGATGGTATTCTTGCCGACGTAGCACCCTCTATTCTCCACATTATGGGTCTTGAACAACCCAAGGAAATGACTGGTAAGAACTTGATTGAGGATTAACATTTATTGTTACTTATAATATAAGGCGTGCCTAATGGTGCGCCTTATTTATTTAGATTATTGTTGTTGGTCAAGACTGCAGACAAAATCATATATTTCCTTTGCTATAATATTCGGAGCATATTTCGTTTTGCAAAGATTTTTATTGTAAGTAGAGATTGCTTCTAAGTCTGATTTTGCCGCATTATTAAGTGCATTTTGTAGCGATTCCCTGTTTCGAGGATTAAACATAAAATTGTTTGTGCCTTCTATTATTTCGGTAAGATTCCCAATTTTCGGAGCTATTATTGGTTTACCAAATGTAAGGGCCATAAAAAGAACACCGCTGTTTAGTGTGTCGGTTCTGGGTATCAATACAACATCACAGGCGTTAAAGTAGATTTGTAAATCTTCATCCTTCACTTTCTTGCCAATGTGTTTCATTCTTTTGCCAGTATGCCAAATTTTATAAAGTTTATTGTATATTTTTTCTAACCAAGAACTATAATGATCTATTTTGCCGCCAACTACCAATAATCTTTTGTTGTTGATAGAGCAATCTTTAAATCCCCTATAAAAAAGTTTTACTTCTTCCTTGTTTCTTAGAGAACCAAATACTAAAATTACAAAATCATTTTTGGATAGAGATAGCTTAGTCCTTGCCTCTGTTTTTGAAATTGTATTGACTACAGAGCCAAAACAAGGATGAGAAATAATTGCTATTTTGGATTTAGTAGTTGGATATCTTGATTTGAAATAATCAGCAGAGTAATAACCTAAGCAGATGACTCCGTCCATATTCGAATAAAAAATATCGTATAGTCTTCTGTTGTTATCGGTGTCGTTGTAGTGAGGATGTTTATTGTGATATATGCCAATCAATATTGCCTTGTTCTTTTTGAGCAAGGTGAATCTTTTTTGTAAGTGGGTTATTATGGTGTCAAAACTGTTGTTGTAAAAATTAGCGATATATTCAGGCCAATGTATAAGGTAGAAGTCGGCTCTGAAGTTTTCTTCCCAGAAAAAATCCAATCCCCAAACAACATCAAAATATTCTTTAAGACTATCGTATTGATCATGAATATATGAGTTTAACTCGTTTCTATTTGCTATAATCGCTAATGATCTTTTCATGTTATTTTTACTGCATTTATTAGTAATGAGTTACTTCTGTTTGATGATTAACCTTTTTACCCAACCAGCAAAATAACGTGGGTATCTTATTGAATTATACAAGAACTCTAATAGATTTTTGATTTTGTCGTGTTCGTTTATATAACTTTTTATTTTAAAATGATTTCGTCTGATTTCTTTGTATTCTTTGCTGCATAAATCTCTATTTTTACTACTGATTCCATCTACGTAAAACTTGTTGATAATTACAGGTATTTTGGTAAATTTATATCCTTTTTTGAAAACCTTAACAAAAAAATCAAAGTCTGCTGAGATTATGTATTTTTCATTAAACAGATATTTTTTGAGTATTGTTGTTTTTGTGAAGACAGACTGATGTGCTATTCCATATCTATAAAACAATATGTCCTTGGTGATTATGTCCCAACTTTTGCAAATTGAAGATTCCTCATTTTCTATTTTATATTCATCACCATATATAATATCAGAGGTCAGACCCTGTTTTACAACTGTTTCTAATGTGTTAGGTGCAGTAAATTCATCACCACCATTCATAAAATTAGTATATTCTCCATTAGCTAATTTAATTCCCTTGTTCATGGCGTTATATATGCCTTTGTCGGGTTCTGAAATTAATAAATTGATTCTAGGAGCGTAATCTTTGATTATTTTAACCGTACCATCAGTTGAGCCACCGTCCACTATAATCCATTCAAAATTTTGGTATGTTTGGTTTGCGATACTTTCGCATGTACGCCTGATGGTGGAGGCTATATTGAGACAGACTGTGATGATGGTGAATTTATATGTCATTCGAGGTATCTAAGTTTATAAATTGTTGCCAAAAGTTTCTTTTGTATTCATTGTGAAAACTATGACAAAATGATGGAAGTTCATTCTTTGATAACTGAAATAAAAGTTCTACATTCTCGTCAAAAGAAAAATGGTATGTTTCTTCGAATCTTGGCAGAGAGTATGTATCGGTGTTATATTTAAAAAGCCAGTTCCATCTTTTTCTCCTTTTCTTGAAATTAGTTATCTTTTCTATAAAAAATCTACTGAGCATGCAATCTTCGTTGTAGCTGGTCTCTTTGATTTGGTGGTAGCCATTGCCACCAAACAATATGTGTATTATCGCAAATACCTTGTTTAGAATAGTACCTTTTTCATATTGTTCTTCAAAGATATCTATTTTTATAATCTCGTTTAGGATTGCGATCATATCCTTTACTTTTCGTAAAGAAACTCCGCCGTTCATACATCCAATATATTTCGACAGAGGGGTACATTCTTTGAAACCCTCAAATATTGGGGCACCAATATAACTATAGTTTTTGTAGCACCAGTATTCTATGTCGTTTTTGAAAACATATCCGTCGAGTTGGTAAATGAGGATAAAATCATAATGCTGGAATTGTAGGTAGAAGGCTTTTGTAAGCATGAGTCGGTTGTATCCCTTTGTACCATCGGTGAAGAATTTTTTGTCGAATATCTTGCATGTATGGTTTATATTATAACTTTTAATGATGTCTGATATTTGTTTAATATCTAAGTTGTTGTAAGTGACAAGACAAATGTCATACATGTTTAGAGTTGTTAAACATCTACGTAATGAGATTTCCTCAGTTGCGGTTAAAACAGATTTATAAATTGGTATGGCTATTATTGTTTTATACATCTGTTGGTTTGCTCTGTTGTGTGTTGATATTTTAATTATATTTGTGAAATATTTATTTGTTGATATGAAAGCCTTTGTAAAAAAGATATTGTTGTTTGTAACAGTGTGTTACGTCTTGTTATTGGTGTTAGATATTTTGGTGTCTAATGAGCTAAAGCCTAACATGCCAATAAAGAATCCTGATTTGGTTCTTTTGGGATCTTCAAGGTGTCAAGCTCACTTTGATAGTCGTATTATAGAAGATTCTCTTGATATTAAAACGGTGAATATCGGATTATATAGTTCGAAGATAGATATTCACTATATGATTTTGAAAGAGTATTTAGATTATACTACTTGTAAACCAAAATATTTAACGTATGTATTCGATATTCACGATAATACTTTTGTTGATAATAAAGTGACACGGCATTATCAGTTTTTCCCTTCTTTGTTGTATAATTTGAATTATTATAGTGTTTTAAGAAAGTATTCTGGATTTAATAGTGGTATGTTTTTTTGTCCTATGATTAGATATTCAGGTTATTTGAAACAATATATCAATGGTTGTACTACTTTTTTGTATAAAGATTATTCTCCTATTGACAAAACAATGGAAATTAATGATGTTGATCCATTTTACCGTAATCCAATTAATTATGAGTATAAGTACGATTCCGCGGTAATTGTTTTTTATATGCAAAAGATTATTAATTTGTGCAAGGTGAATAATGTGAAATTAAATCTTGTTTATGCTCCAGAATATTTCCTATGTCGGTTTGCTTTAAATAGAGAAGCTTCTTTTTCTATATTCCGTAAAATCGGTGATGATAATGATATTCCTGTTAAAGATTTTTCCTCAGATTCGATTTTGAATAGTAACAATGCTTATTTTTCAGATATTCTTCATTTAAACAGAAAAGGAGCAGAATATTTTACATCTTCTTATTATGTGCCATATATGAAAAAAATGATCAAAAATACTGAGTAATTTTATGCCTTGTGAGTTTGATTTACTCTTTTGTATTTTTTATTATGTTAATTATTGTTTTTATTGATTTTTTTGTATTAAATTCATTCTCGATTTTTCTTTTTGCATTTTCACCCATTGTTATTCTTTTGTCTTTGTTGATATACAATTCGTAAATTGCGTTACTCATTGCTTCAAGATCTAAATAGGGAACTACGATTCCGCAATCCTTTTCTATTACTTCTGCAAATCCTGTAGCATTATCAAAGCATATTACAGGTTTTGATAAAGATGCATTTTCTAAACAAACTAATGAAAATGTCTCTTCTCTTGATAATAGTAAGAATATGTCAAATCGTTTGTAATAAGATATTGGATTATTTGTAGTTCCTGTTAGAATGAAATAATCAGATAAAGATAGTTTGTTTAAATCTTCTATTATTAGTTCTTTGTCGATTTTGTTAATAAAATCACCTACCCATACAAATTTGATATTTGTAATGTTATGTTTCTTTTTTAGTTTTTTTATTAATAAGGGAAGTAAATCAATTCCTTTTGTATTTGTAGCAGTTCCTGATAATCCTACAATAAAATCTGTATCTTTAATAGCTTGTATTTGTGTATTTTTTTCTATATTATTATCATTGATTGTAGAGAACGGATATACAATAATTGTTATTGAACGTGATATATTGAAGTAATTAGTTAGTTGTTCTGCATTTCTTTTGGATACTGTAATTATTATTGAAGATTTATTTATATTTTTTACAAAAGTTGCCTCATCAATTATTGCTTTAATCATTGATTTGGATTCATGTAAATGAGTAATAAATGGTATGTGATACATGTCGTTTATTAACACTGCTGTTCTTAGTGTTAGTATTGTATTGGCGTATACTAAATCGAATTTGCTGTTGGTAAGGAATGAAGGAATTGGAATTCCTTTGCCCAATAGTTTTCTAATGCAGTTTTTGATCTTGTCTTTTGTGCCTATTGGATAGAATAAACTATTGTGAACAATGCATATTTTTTCAAAATCTTGTCTTAACTCACCATCCTTTAAGAGTAGAAGTTCAAAATATACCCCGCTTTCCTTTTTTAATTCTTGCATCAATTTTAGAAGAACAATCGGAGCACCTGTGCGCGTAGCTTCGTGTGAAATGAAGAGAATTCTCATAGAAAATGGAAAAAGAGTAGGTACATTATTTACGGCTAAAACGTTTTTTTATAAAACGAAATGGCGCAGTAAGAAACTTGCCAAGTTTGAAGGAAAATGATAGTTTTATTTCTTGATATAGAGGTTACTCCTTTGTTTTCTTGATTATTGTATTTGAATCGTCTATCTTTATTTCAATAATTATTTATTATTAATTCAGTATTGTCGGTAGAACCGTTGTCAATAATAATACATTCCAATTTGTAGTATGGCAGAGCAATAACGGAATCACGTGTCTCTGCTAAATATTTGTTCCATGTTGTAACAGGGAATTATTATGCTGATTTTTCCTTGTGTGTACATTGTATTGTTTCTATTATTTTTCTCTTTATCCATCCTGCAATGTAACGAGGATGGGTTGCTACCATCTTATAAAAAGATATTTTGTCAGCTATTTCTTTTCTAAATTGTTTGTCAAATTTGTATCGTTGAATGAGACAATAGTATTTTGATCTTATCTTTGTATTTTCTTGTTGAGTGACAATATTGTTTGTTGTTGAAATACCATCTAAATAAAAAATAGCAATTGTGATATCTAATCGTTTGAAAGTATATTTTTTTCTGAAATAAATCTTTGTAAAAAAATCATAGTCAGCTGCTATTTTGAAGCTTTCGTCAAACATATACTTGAGCATAATACTTCTTTTTACAAAAGATGCGGGATGTGAAATTGTTTGTTTGTATAGTGATTTTTGACATAATAACCTTTGATTTCTGTGTAGGTAAAATGTTTTACCTGTGTTTACAATAATGTCTCCATATATTACATCTGCCGTTTGATTTCTATCAAATACCTCTTGTAATACTTCATTGTTATAAAACTCATCGCCACCATTCATAAAATTTATATACTCGCCCGTTGCGAGTTTGATGCCTTTATTCATAGCGTTGTAAATGCCTTTATCGGGCTCGGAGATGAGTATGTTGATTCTAGAGGAGTATTCTTTCAGAATGTCGAGAGTGCCGTCGGTTGATGCTCCGTCTACCACTATCCATTGAAAGTCTTGAAAGGTTTGGTTTACCATGCTCTCACATGTGCGCCTGATAGTGGAGGCAATGTTGAGGCAGACGGTGATGATGGTGAATGCGGGCATTGGGTTAATTGAAGAGACTTTTTATCTTTTTTTTAAACCATCCGGCTATGTATCTCGGATGTGTAATTGCCATTTTGTAGAAGTCGCGTTGAGCATCGATTTGATGGAAGAGGGCTATTTGTTTTTCGTGTTCTTCTTTTTGTCTGTTTATTTGGTTTTGGTCTAATTCTGAGAATTTGCCGTTTGAGGCTTTAAGATTGTGACTATCTAAAATGGATTCGTAGAGATTTTTGTATTGATTAGCAATTAAATCGTATGAAAAATGGTTTATTATTCGTTGCCTGATTTTTGTGTGGTCGTATTTTCTTTTTAATGCTTGCGTTATTGATTCAATAAGAGCTTCCACAGTAAAATCTTTGCAAAGCACTCCTAATTCATCATCAATAATGTCAGCTGCAATGCCCGATGGAAATGCTATTACTGGCGTTCCACAACTTAATGATTCTGTTGTTGTTTGTCCGAAACTTTCTTGAAAGGCAGGTGTCACAAAGAAATCTGATGCTGAATACAATTTTGCCATAGTGCTTTCATCATTTATTTGCCCTACACATTTGATTCTAATGTTAGTGTTAGGTGGTCGTTTGTATGAGCCAATGCAAATAAGAAGAGAGTTTTCGATTTTTAGTGTTTCCAATGCAGTAATTAGTTCTTTTAAACCTTTTCGTTTGTCTTCTAGCAATTGAGATGAGAACATAAAAATTATTTCGTCTTGTTTAAACTCAAATTCATTGCGTGAAGATTCTTTGTCGTAGGGAATAAAAATATTAGTATCAACACCGTTGTTAATTAGTGTGATAGGGTATTTGCGTAATAACGGGCTCTGGCTGATAGCTTTTTTCATTTGTTCCGAAATTGCCACAGTGTGTATGTTAGTAATTTTTGAAAGGCTCTTCTGTTTGATAGAAACACATTCTTTTTCGATAGCGAGTAATTGTTTTGAGACTTTTCTCTTGTTATTTAAATAGTGAAAGCAACCTAATAATGGATTTAAATCTGGAAGTCTCCATACAATAGGCTTTTTTATGTTTTTAAAGAATGATGAAAAATTGACAAAATCGCCAATCCAATGCAAATGGATTATGTCTGCTTCTTGTACCCAAGGATGATTTATTATTGAACTATAGCACGATAATGGTAATGTCGCAAATACGCGTTCTTGACTTTCTGATTGTGCATTGTTGAGTTTTTCCCTTAACCTGATGTATTTGGGTTCGATTCCCATTAGGTATGCTGCTTTTTGGAAAAAACTCAATAATGAATGTTTGCTCCATATATTAGAGTCGCCAGCAGCAATTGACGTGTGTTCGTTGTTGTCTCCAACCATTGACAGATAACGACATTCAATACCTTGTTGTTGTAGAGCGCTTCCAATTCGCTGCATACATAGAGCAGCACCACCTGTTTGGTAAGTATTTATATGAAGAATGCGCATGAATTATTAAGTATTTTTTTGTTTAAGCAATTATTTTAGGTAAAAGTCTGTTATAAAATTGCCTTGTCCAATAGGTATCGTGTGACCATATTTGTAAAAGTTATGGAATTCAATATAAAAGTGAGATACGTTTCGTATCCAATCTGATAGTTGCCCATTAATTTGGGCTAATAGGTTAACTGTATATGTACCTTCAGCTAGAAGTACTTTTGGTATGTAAAACTCAACCATACCTTTATTTAGATCAATTATATCAGTGTACATGTAAGTACTGAGCCATGTAATTTTGTTTCCTAATTTGTCGTTTATCGGCATATCTATCCTTGCTGTTGTTATTTTAGATGGCTTGCTGTTTACTTTGAAATTTATTCTTATGGTCATTGGCTCTCCTACTTCAAAAGTATCTCTTTTCTCACCATTTTTGCCAAAATACTCTATATCTGTAAACTTTATAGATCCATCTCCTTGCCGATCTTTAATTTCTGATATTTTCGTGTTTGAACGTTCTTCTTGTTCCGTTAAGTATTTGTCTATTGTTGTATCTATATCACCAATATAATCAATCTTTCCATTTTTCATCAGCACCCCTGTTTTGCACAAGTTTTTGATGCTGGTCATATTATGGCTCACAAACAGTACAGTCCTTCCTTCGCCTTTGCTGATGTCTTGCATTTTGCCTATGGCGCGTTTCTGAAATTCGGCGTCGCCTACGGCGAGCACTTCGTCTACGATGAGGATTTCGGGGTCTAAGTGGGCTGCTATGGCAAAGCCGAGGCGGACGCGCATACCTGAGGAGTAGCGTTTGATGGGGGTGTCGATGTATTTGGCTATGCCGGCAAAGTCGATTATCTCGTCGAGCTTGGAGCGGATTTCGTGCTTTGTCATTCCGAGGATAGCACCGTTGAGAAAAATGTTCTCGCGTCCGGTGAGTTCCTGGTGCATTCCTGTGCCTACTTCTAATAGAGAGGCTATGCGTCCGCGGATTTTTACACTGCCGGTGGTGGGAGTGGTTATCTTGGATAGGATTTTTAGCAAGGTGGATTTCCCTGCACCGTTTTTGCCTATGATGCCTACTATGTCGCCCTGGTTGACGGTGAGGTTGATGTCTTTGAGTGCCCATACGAGGTCTGAGTCGCTGTCTTTGTCGGCAAGGTTGTTGGTGGCTCCAACCACAGAGTTTACAGGAGGTTTGCCGCGTAGACGTGCGAAGAAGTTGAGCACCTCGTCGCGGAACGTGTCGGCACCGTAGAACCCGAGCTTGTAGAGCTTTGAGACGTTTTCGATTTGGATTACGGGGGTCATTTATAGTGGTTTTTGTAAAAAATTGTATTTTTGCAAACTTTCTTATTAAAATCTTTTATTTATGGATAAACCAATTGTAGCTGTTATAATGAGTACATTTAACGGCGAAAAATATATTAAAGAACAGATAGACAGTATTCTTTCGCAGAATGGCGTTTATGTCAAGCTTTATATTAGAGATGATGGGTCCACCGACCAAACTTGCAATATTATAAATAGTTATCACGATGATAGAATCATTTTGATTAATGATGGCAAGAATCTTGGTGCTGGACTTAGTTTTTTAACGTTGCTTTCATTCGTGGTAAATAATGATTCTCAAATTCTATATTTCGCATTTTCTGATCAAGATGATATTTGGCTGAGCGATAAACTAATAAGCGGTGTTAATTCGATTAATAATTTAGGTGAGCCTATGCTTTATTGCTCCGATGTAATGATTTATCGTAATGGTGTTAACAAAGGACTTCTTTTGAATGGTAATTTTTATCAAACTAAGCCTTTGGATGTGGTTGTTAACAAGGTTGAATGTGGAGCTTTAACCATGATACTTAACCGACTATTGGCAGAGAGGATTGTTCAAACCAAATATCCTGGCGTTGATATTCTAAATACGCGCTTTCATGATACGTGGAGTTATCTTGTTGCTGTATCGTATGGTAAAATTTATTGTGATTCAAATAGTTATATTCTTCATCGTATTCATGGCGATAATTTATGGGGTATGGGCGAATCGCTTTTAAAAAAGTCGTTAAAATCGATTTGGTATTTTATAAAACTTCCTTTTAGATTTTTGGTTGGTGTCTATAAAACTGGCGAAATTGACTCTTATCTTAACAAGTTGGGCGTTGGTTATATTCGCAAAACTGCTTATTATTATTTAGAATCCATACCAGATTATAATGGAGCTGATGTTGCCTATATCCGTATGTTGGCAAATTACCGACGAAGTTTCAGAGATAAGCGTCTTCTTTTGAAACATGCTGCCGAATGTAAACGTGTGGATGAAGGCAAGTTGTTTTTTAAGGTTAAAGTGTTGATGAATTTGGTGTAGCGTTAGTGAGCATCTCTTCACAATCTTTTTTTGCTTTTTCGAGTATCAGACGATGTTGCTTGCGGTTTATGTCAAATATACAAGTGTCTCTAATTATAGCTTTGAGTACTTTTGAGTACTTATATTTTTTTGCAAAGGAGGGATATTTTTTGATAATATACATCTTGTTTCGTAAAATGTAATACAAACGGAAGTCGCTATGGTTGTGCGTCCAAGGTAAAATTGTTCGTTTGCCACCTCCAATTGTGTGTTTGAAACTAATGTCGTAATTTTGTACTATTAATAAATTTTCGCTTCTCAATTTATAGCAAAATTCAAAGTCAACTTCATCAATAAACATTTTTTCGTTAAATCCGTTTACTTTTGACCAAGCTTTTACTGAAACTATGTTTGAGCTGCATATAACTTTGTCAACAAATTGAACTCCTTTGGGTTTTGTTAGCCTTAAAACAATTGGCCAAAAAATGACACCAGCCCACGATTTATTCTTTATTTTAGCAAAAGGCGCTAAGCTAACTATTCTATCATTCTGTGCTATAATCTGTTTTGCCCATGTTATGTATTCCTTTATTTGTTCGTCCTCCCAAATTGAATCTTGATCCATTGTCATTACCCAATCAACTTTGTCTTGTATTGCTTTTTCAAAACCTCTGTTTAGCGCGTAAGCAATACCTGTGTTTCTTAGCAGAGGATAATATGTAACGTTATTAATCTTTGACGCTAATTCTGAATTGTCGTTGTCTGAATTGTCAATAATATATGTCCTTTCTAAGTATTTATTGTAAGTCAATATGTTATTAACTTCTTTTATTGTAGGATTGAACCAAATTACTAATGATGCGATTTCCATTTTACTTTACTATTGTTGCAAGGTTGTAAATCCATCTGTAAGGATATATTAATCCTGTTTTTTGTTTTTTTTGTCTTTGAATATTGATTTCTTCTTTATCATATTGATGAACTCAAATAATGGAAAAACAATATTTTTAATTAGTTCGCCTCCAACATAAGGGAAAAAACCAAGTGTCTTGATTGCGATTTGGGCAAAGTTTTCTGTAAATTTTTTGTCAAAACTGTAAGAACTGTATCCTGTAGTGTTGAATAATGTAATAATTTCATTAACAAACTGGAATTTTATAGTTTGTTGTAGCAAATTAAGATTGTAAATATAGTCAGCGTATACTGAATATGATGTGTCGTAATAGAACCGTTTGTAAACCTTCTTAGGATAAAAAATAGCCTGATGACAGATATTTGACGAAGCCCATTTTAATTTGTTAAATTTTCCCCAATGTATCGTTTCGGTGTTTTTGAATTGAACATTTCCATAGTAAACAATGTTTTCGCTATCAATGTGCGACGCCACATTATGTATAACATCCTTATTGTAAAAAACATCGTCAGCCCCCAAAAATATTAAATAGTCGCCATTAGCTAACATTAAACCCTTGTTCATGGCATCGTATATTCCTTTATCGGGTTCTGATATCCACTGACAAATTTTTTGTTCGTATTGTTTGATGATTCCTGTTGTACCGTCGGTGCTAGCACCATCTATGACGATGTATTCGATATTGTCATATGTTTGATTAATTACTGACAAAATGGTCTGTTCGATTGTATCGGCAGCGTTCATACAGACCGTGACCACAGTTATTTTCGGATTTGTCATTTTTTTTACGCTAAATCACGACAGCAGTTCTTTTAATTTCTTCTTAACCATCCAAATATAGTTAGGAATGTTGTAAGGAAATTTTGGAAAATGGCGCATTTCAAATGATACTGTATCTATATCAAACGACATCTCTTTGAGTCTGCTATCGTCTATATTCCGCCCTGCAATGAATCCTGCCTCTCTGAAAGAATTCAAATGTCTGGGCTTGTACAATTCAGGATATTTGATATGGCAGTAACTTCCGTATGTTTCAAATTCTGAGAAATCTGTGGTATGCTCTTTGAAATCACAAGAATCTATAATTGTTTCTATCCAATTTCCGCAGCTACCCTCCGCACTTTCTATGTCGTGAATCATCTCGCATACTATCTTTCTTGAGAAAAGCATGTGTTCTGAGATAAATGACATTCCGTAAACCTTCCCAAATCCTAACATTTTGTTAATAGATTTGAAGTATGGTTTGTGATATTCTTTTTTAGGATTGAAAAGAATATTGCCACCGTCAAAGAAACTGATTTTGGTCAATGGCAGGGTGTCGGCATCCCACGAAAGGTAATAATCGCCCGCGTATACGCTTTGAGCAAACGCGTATTTTATAAATTGTTGGAAATACCATCCGCATCTGTATTTGTAGCCACCTCTGTTGACGATTTGTTTTTGTATGTCTTTGAATTTCAGTGTTGGCAATATTGTGTCTTCGTCCAGCACTTTACATTTGCTATATTTCTTATTCTTTTTTGATAGTTTGGATACGAATTTAAAGTTTGTTATCAAATATATGTAATTTATGTCCTCGAAATGGCGGATGAGATATTCTACAACTTTTGAAACAAATTTGATATCATCTGGGCCGACGGGAATGATAATATCATATTTTTGACCTTCAACGATATTTGTACGGTACTCTTGTGTGGGATTCATTTCAGGTTTTCTAAACAATGCTTGATTTCTTCTAAATATGAATATCCAAAGGTGGTGTCTGGTTCAAGAAACATTCCTTCTCCCCATTCGTTCCATGCTGATAGAAAGACAAATTCCTTCTCTTTTTCTTTGCAGATTTGCATCAGCTCAGAGAAGTACTTGCCAAATTTAGTAGGTGTATTACCAATTACTACTTTGCTATGGAGTGATCCTCTCCTTGGAGAATCATCGTACCCTATGAATGCTCCAAACAGCAACGTTTTGTCTTCTGATTTTTTTGCTTGCTTTAAGAGCTTTCGCCACACCGTGCCGAAATTGAACACCGATGTCTTGTTTTGAGCATAAATAATTGTTTTAATTTTATTTATGATGATTTCAAATAAAGACATATTCATCCACCCTGCCGTGTGTGGTTCGTAATTGTAATGTAAATACGGGTGTTTATTATTTGCACTGCTGCTTTGGAATATGAACTGAATACCATCGAACCCGGCTTGTTTAGCTAACTTTTCCCAATAATCACACATTGGCATTAATTCCTTTCGATAACTAATGATCGAAAATATCGGTTTATTATCGAGTTTGATATACTTCTTGTTTTGAAAATGTGTAAGCAGATAATTAAAGTGTTTTTCCCAGTCGGCTTGTTGTCCAAGGATATGTTTTACAAGTATTTCTGGCCCTTGTTGGTTGTCATTGTCTGCGGTGGGAGCCCAATCGTTGCCTTCCACATTACTCCAGCTTCGTTTCCAATTGTTGTTGTCCCAAATAAAACAGTAGTTTATATCTATGTCATCATTGTCTCTAATGATTTCTGCGGGTTTTGTCAGCAGGTTTTGCTCATTGTTGAACCAATAGTGATAGACTCCGAAGCCGTAGATGCCGTATTCTTTTGCCAATTTTGCCTGCCATGCGATACTCTCTTTCTTCGATAGGTCGTAGTAATTGTTATTTAAAGGTACACGTGGTTGATTGTGCCCTTTAAACAACGGTTTTGCATTACGTACTGTTACCCAGTCGGTAAATCCTTCTCCCCAAAACTTGTCGTTTTCGGGAATACGATGGTACTGAGGAAGATATAATGCAATTATTTTAGGTATTGCCATTATTCTCTATTTGTTTAATGATCTTCCCTGGCACTCCAGCCACAATGCAGCCGTCTGGAATGTCTTTCGTTACCACGGCATTAGCTGCCACTATAACATTGTTGCCAATATGCACACCCGACAGCACTGCTACCTTGTCGCCGAGCCAGACATTGTTGCCGATGATAACCTCGCCTTTGGATTTTAATTCGCGTTTTAATGGTATAATTTCCGATTCTTCTTTGCTCAATCCGCCGTGGTTGTTGTCGCTGATAAATACATACCTGCCGGTAAGCAAGCCGTTGCCGATTGTTATTTTGTTGCAAGCTGTGATGTGGCTGTATTCACCTATGCTGCAATTGTTTCCAATGGTTATAGATGCGTTTGGAAATTGTTGATTTCCATATTTTGTCCAGCAGCCGAGGATTGTATGGCTATTTATGGTTGTAGATTTCCCTATTGAGATGTTTTTTAATCCCTCGCCTTGAAGGTCGCACGGATAGCATATTGTAGATTGTTCTCCTACTTTGCCCATAAAGTTCTTAATCCACAGTGTGTAAAATAGATTCTTATATCCTATAAGCCATCTGTGAAACTTGTATGGGTAGAGGAACGAGAAGAACCGAAAGATTATGCCAAGAACCTTTGTCATTGTGATTTGTTGTTTTCGATAGTATCTAACAGTAGGTTGGCACAAGCCATGTACGAATGGTGTTTGATAGCAAAATCGCGGCAATGTGTGCGCATTTCATTTCTTTCTGTTTGCGTAAGGTTGTACATCCACGCAATGCCGTTAGCCAAATCGTCTACATCTTTCAGTGCAGCGCAATATCCGGTTCCTTGCCCTTTTACGGCCTGAAGGCAAGCACCCATTTCAAAGCCGACTACAGGAGTGCCGCAGCACAGCGCTTGGTTTACCATCATCGGTCCCGCGTCGTTGACAGATGGGCATACAAACACATCCGCCATGGAATACAATTCTGGCAGGGTAGCGGAATCAACGAATCCAAAATCTTTGGAATCAAATGGGAGCATTTGGGCAATAGTAGAAAAATTGTTTCCTGCAGCCATCAATAGCACTTTTTTGCGTTGCTCGTCAGATAGCTGCTTCGAGAAGATGTTCAATGCCTCTATTAGTAGTTTCATGCCCTTACGCTCGTCGTTCAAATTTTGACACCCAAAAAATACAATGAAATCTTTGTTCTCGTCAATTTTATTTTTTTGCATAAGTGGACGACGGTTCAATGGTCTGAACAGCTCTGTGTTGATAATTGGCCAGCTGATGACAGTTTTAGCATCTTTTAGCAGCAGTGATTTTTGAAAAAACTGATGCATGTAATTATTGCAGAATAAAATCGGTTTTACTTTTTCGTAAACTTTTTTTCTATATCTGACATTCCATGCCGTAAAGTCATGCTCGTTGTTAGACCCTATTCCCGGACATGCACCGCATCCGCTTTGGTAACGTTCGCATGTGCCTGTAAAATGACATCCACCAGACATTGGTGAATAGTCAACGCAGTGAAAAGTGATAGTGCATTTAAGCTTGTCGTATATTGCTTCTATTGTCTTGAATGACAGAAGTCCTTGCCAAAAAATGACACAGACAATGTCGTATGGCTTAGTAATTTTGGCAAGTACTTTCTGGCTTGGCACTGGGGGGTGAATTTCTTTTTTGTAAAAGAAATAGTAGTCTCTTTTTTGCCTCAATAATGTGTAACGGATTCTGTTTACTATTTTGTCCCAAAATGTATCTCTCTCCTTTACATAGAGATACTCCGGATGCCCTGCAACTGGAAATTTGGTCAGCAAATCTACATCAGCACCCACTTGGGATAAAGCCAAATATAAATCAATGGCTAAGACACCCGGACCTTCTAACGGATTGGCGGAAGATATGATAAGGATGCTTTTCTTTGTGTTACTCATAATATGGCAATACCGAAATAATTAGTTTTTTTAAAATTCCACAGATGACCGTTAGTTTTTTAACTCTTTATTATCTCTCCTTTCTATGATTTTGTGCGTCCATTGTATAATCATTTCTTTTTCTCTCAAATTAAATATATATGTTGCAATTAAATAGACTAATATTCCTAATGTGCCTCCAATCGTCAATTGTAAATAACTATTCTCTACAATCATTGTCAATGCATAAACAAAAATACCTTCTAATAATACAAGCAAAACTACGTCTATTTGTGGTTTTACTTGATTCAGAAAACCTATACCTAATTCTCTTTTAAGTACATACATATTTATAATAACCTCTAATACTGAACTTACAAAAATTCCCCAACATAATGCTGTTACACTTATTCTAATTGTGAATATCAAAATTGCGAATGATAAAATTCTTTTAACTATTTGAAACTTAAGAAGTATATCAGAATGTCCAATAGCTGCAACTGGATTTCCGGTTTGTTGCATCACGGCATAAAGCATAAAGTTCAAGGAGAATATCTGTATATATGGAACTGTCGGTAGCCATTTTTCTGTTAAAACCACTTCTATCAATGGATGTGCTAACACTATTAATAACATCATCAAAGGAAGTATTATATAATTTGACAGATGAAGATATTTGGTATAAGATTCAATCATTTTTTTTCTGTCATCTTGAAGTTGTGTTAAAACTGGAAATATGATTCTATTCATTATTTCAGCTATATTGGTTGATGGAAATTGGGAAACCGTAAAACCTCTATTATAATAAGCCAAATCAACCGAAGTATATTTTTTACCGATAATCAGATTAGCTAAGTTGATATATATATTTGTGATTAAATTGCTTGCCATCAGTTTTGAACCATAGCTGAACATCTTCTTGAATGAGTCTGTTGAAAATAATAGTTTGGGAGTCCAATGCGTAAACCTTATTAGTAATATTGATATAATAAATTGACTTACTAACCCTTGTATAACTAATGCCCAGACTTCCAACCCAATGTATGCGCAAATTACTCCACTTAAGCCGCTAATTATTACAGCAATAAGCCCTGCCTTGGTTTGTGTTTTAAAGTCGAGTTCGATTGTAAGTTTTGCTCTTTGAACAATTGATAGACTTGATAAAATAAGATTTAATGAAACTATCCTAGTTAAAGTTGTTAGTTGTGGTTCTTCGTAAAAATATGCAATTAATGGTGCCGCGAAAAAAAATACTACATACAAACATATAGCTACTACCATATTAAACAGGAAGACAGTATAATAATCTACATCTGTTCTGTCTTTTTTCTGTATCAATGCAGTAGCAAATCCTCCATCAATAAATACTTGTGAAAAGGACAAAAACACTTGTATCATTACTATTAACCCGAATGAGCTTGGCGACACAATACGAGCTATGATGATACTTAATATAAAACTTATGCCCTGAACAGAAAAATGTTCAACACCACTCCATAAGAAGCCTTTTGATATTTTGGACATACGTTTTGTTTGCTATGATTGTTTTATTATAGTTCTGTTAGCATCTTAGTAAGATCTTGAATCCTAGCAGATGTGTAATGTTTTTTTAAATATGAAGAATACTTATTGACATCAATATCAGAATTTAGAGATTGATTCATTGCCGCTTCGAATTTGTCATATGACTCAATGGAATCCGAAAACTGGTTGATTTCATAATATTCAGCATCTATTCCATTCGAGCCTGAAGGATAACGAGCTATAATGTGACACCCACATGCTACCATTTCTAAAAAATGTGGTGTTATGTGGTAAAATCCTTTTGTAAACCCATCTAAATAACCTTGGACTCCGTAAAGTGTGGTTCTACCTTGTGATTGTAGCTTTATAAAATCTTCTCGAGTTTCTATCTGTCCTATACATTCTTTACCGTTGACATAATACTCTTTTGTTTTTTGATTGTCATTTTCTAAATTATTTCCACGCTTAACATAAGTAATATCTGGGTGTTTTTTTACATATTCCATAAAAAAGGAATATAATAGAGGGTCTTGCCTTCCTGTTAGTACTATGTCGTACTTTTTATCTGTTTGATTATTAGTAAAATTCCATTTGTCCGAAAGAGAATATGCAAATAATCCTATTGGTATTGGACATTTATTTTCTTTTAAATATTGGTAATCAAAGGGACTTGAAACTAAAATTATTTTATTTCTCGAGTGTTTACGGTAAAAATCATCCAGCTTTTGGGGCTTAATAAAAAAATCGATAATACATGGTATGATATGTTTACTATTTATTGGTTCGTCATTATCTTGCCCATTGATAACAAATCTGAACGTGTTTGTAAATGGATTTGTAACTCTCGAATGAATGTTAAACCGATTAACTAATCTATATATGGTGGGATAAGGAGTAACAGGTATTTGCAGTTTTTCTGATATTATATCTTCCCATTCGTAAATGATTGGTTGAGCATAATTCTGACCTGCTTTTGATCTGTTTGAGAATATTTGTTTCAGAAGCATATTCTTTTCCTGTTTATGATTAATATGCACATTCAACCTTCACTACTATTAATTGTATCTAAATAAGACCCCGATAATTATAAATCTCCAATACAAAGGGACACCCGCTTAATTAAGGGGTTTATTTAACTTTGTACAATATCTTGTTTATCAAGTTTTTATTGATGTCCAATAAAATTACTGAAAACATTTTTTTATATTGTATATATGTGCAAGATACGTGCTAAATAATTAAACCGTATCTATAAATTTTTGTTCCACTTTGTTGAACAATATCAATCCGATGAATAGTAGCACTATTGTTACTCCAATTGAGTAGAGCAGCATATTAGCGTTGAAGGTGCCTACACCGAGTATCGAGTATTTGAATCCCTCCACCACAGGGGCAAGGGGGTTGAATAACAGCAGAAATCTATATTTTTCGGGTATGAACGACACAGGGTAGATTATCGGCGTGCAGTACATAAGCAACTGTATGCCAAAGCCCACGAACATACTCAAGTCGCGGTATTTGGTGGTAACAGAACTAATGATTATACCCATTGCCAAGCCCATAACGCCCATAATCAGGCACATAAGCGGTATAGAAAAAGCCCAGGCGTTGAGGTGTATGTCGGCACCTTGGCAATAGTAGTAGATATACATAGCAATGAGTATGGTGCTCTGTATCAGAAAGGCAATAAACGCTGTTACAATGGTACTTAGCGGCACTATCATACGTGGAAAGTACACTTTGGAGAATATCTGCTGGTTGCCCACAAACACGCCTGATGTAGACTGAATACACTTTGAAAAAAATCCCCAAATTAAAGTACCTGTAAAGTAAAACAGCGGGGCGGGTATTCCGTCGGTGGATATTCCGGCAACGTTGGCGAATATCACCGTGAATGTGATAGTTGTGAAAATTGGTTGCAGCACGTGCCACAGCGGTCCGAGAATGGTCTGTTTGTATGCCGCCACAAAATCGCGGCGCACAAGTAGGAAGAGAAGGTCGCGGTATCGCCAAATCTCCTTGAAATGAAAGTCTAAGAGGTTGCGCTTGGGCTTTATCACCTCGGTCCATTCGGTGTCGGTTGCTGTATCTTGCATTTTAGTCTTTTCTGTTTTTCAAGTTCAAAGATACAAAACATAATTAACACTGCAAAGATTTTTGGAGAGCATTTTTTTTAATGTTTTGTTTTGTATTGATTAATAGTGTCTTAGAAAAACTCGCAAAATCTGTTGTAAAAAAATTTGCAAACCTCGTTTTTTTGTTTTTACCTTTATAATCTGAAAAAAACACATTATTAAGATGAAACTCAAAACTATACTAATGACCGCCGCTTTATCGTCGGCACTGTGCGCAACTGCACAGCAGCCCAAAAACATTGTTTATCAGGCTATTGAGGCTATGACCTCCGACCCTTTTTTCTTTAATGCCCAAATTGGCGTTCTTGCTGTGGATATGGCTACGGGCAACACTATTGCTGAATACAACCCTGATATGAGTCTTACGCCGGCAAGCAATATGAAACTTTTTTCTACCGCAGCCGCTCTCGAAATGTACGGCCCTGAATACACTTTCGATACTAAACTTGCCTACACAGGTTCTATCGACAAGAATGGACGCCTGCGTGGCAACCTTTTTATTATAGGTGGCGGCGACCCTACGTGGGGTTCTAAATATTTCGATATCGATGCCACTTACAACGACAAACTTGTGCAGGCTATTATCAAAGCAGGAATCAAACAGGTGTCGGGCAATATCATTGCCGACGCGTCGATATATCAAAAAGAGATGGTGCCCACCACGTGGAGCTGGGAAGATATGGGCAATTATTATGGTGCTGTACCGTCGGGACTTTGTGTCAACGACAATGTAGTAACACTCCATTTCCGAACAGGTGCAAAGGGTTCTCTTGCTCAGTATGTTAACAGCGAGCCTTATATTCCCGGAATGACTGTAATTAGTTGCGCCACAGCCGAAAACATCCGTCGCGAAAACACCAACGTCTTTGGCAAGGCTTATCAATTAGAAAAAATGATTGCTGGCCCTATGCCAATGAACAATCCTGATGTAACCGTCCGCGCCATTATGCCCGACCCCGCCCGTTTTGTTGCCGAAAAACTCAAAAACACTCTCGATGATCAGGGAATACCTGTTTACGGCAATGTGTATACCACTTTCGACACCACCTACGTACCTGATGAACGTAAACCTAAGGAGTTTTTTACCCTTAAATCGCCCACTCTCTCCGAAATTATTAAGATGACCAACCTTTACAGCGTTAACCTTTTTGCCGAGCACTGCCTCTGCCTTGTTGGATTAAAACAGGTAAAAACCACCGACGTTACCACAGCCGCCAACTCGCTTATGTACTGGTGGAATACCAAAGGTATGGATATCAAAGGTTTATCAATCAACGACGGTTGCGGACTTTCGCATTACGACATAGCCACGCCCCGGCAACTTTGCTATCTGCTCACTTATATGAAAACCAAGGGGCAGTATTACAAAGAGTTTAACGAGAGCCTAACTATGTGCGGAGGCAAGGGTACTATGGGCAGTATGTGCCGCAATACCCGCGCATTCAACAACGCACGTGGCAAAAGTGGTACTATCCGTCGTGTAAAATCGTATTCAGGATATGTTACATCTCTATCAGGCAAGGAGATAGCCTTCTCAATTATAACCAACAATTTCACCTGTACAGGCAACGAGGCACGTGTAAGAATGGAAAAAATTATTGCTGCGTTGGCGGATTATAATGAGTAATTTATATGTACCCAATTGAACAAATACTTTCCGAAGTATACGCTAAATATAAAGATAATCAGGCAATTATCGTTTCGTCGCCTACCGCTACGGGAAAAAGCACTATCCTGCCGTTGGATATTCTGAAACGTATCGGCAGCGAGGGCGGAAAAATTATTATGCTCGAACCACGTCGCCTTGCAGCCAAAACCATCGCAATCCGTATGGCGGACCTCTTAGGCGAAAAAATCGGCGAAACTATCGGTTACAGCATCAGGTTTGAATCTGTAAAAAGCGAAAAAACTCGTTTGGAGGTGGTTACAGAAGGTATTCTCACACGAATGATTCAATCCGACAACGAACTTGCGGGCATATCCACAATCATTTTCGACGAGTTTCACGAACGGAACCTCAACGCCGAACTCGCACTCGCCCTTTGCCGCGAATGTCAGAAAATCCTCCGCCCCGACCTGAAAATCATCATAATGTCTGCCACTATCGACACGCCAACCCTTTCGGAAATGCTCTCTGCGCCAGTTATCTCGTGTCAGGCCAAGATGTTTAATGTGGAAACCATTTACGAAGACAACGCCGATGAAACCACCATAGCCGAATCTGCCGTTGCCGCAATACGCAGAGCGTCAAAACAATACGACGGAGATATGCTTGTATTTCTTCCCGGAGAAGGCGAAATCCACAAGTGCGAAGAGGCATTAAAAAACCTCGACTACAACCGATTCGCAGTTCATCCGCTCTACGGAATGCTGCCTCCCACACGTCAGACAGCCGCCATCTTGCCCGACCGCACAGGAAAGCGAAAAATCGTTCTCGCCACATCTATTGCTGAAACTTCGCTTACGATAGAGGGAGTTAAGATTGTAATCGACAGCGGATTCGGCAGGGTGCAAAAATTCAATCCTAACACTGGACTTTCGCGATTAGAAACTGTGCGCATTTCGCAAGATATGGCAGACCAGCGCAAGGGTCGTGCAGGAAGGCTTTCTGAGGGGGTCTGTATCAGGCTCTACTCTAAGGCGGTGTTTATGCAAATGGACGAATGTCGCCGTCCCGAAATTGAATACGCTGACCTTGCCCCGCTCACTCTCGAACTTGCCAAATGGGGCGAAACCGACCCCAAAAACCTTCTGTGGCTTACTCCGCCGCCAAATTATTCAATAGCCCAAGCCAAAGAAACACTCTTGCAGTTGGAGGCGTTAGATGAATCGGGCAAGATAACTCCGCAGGGCATCGAGATTCAAAAAATACCCTGCCATCCACGCATAGCAAAAATGCTAATTGAGGGTAAAAAACTGAATCTCTTGCCGTTAGCCGCCGACATTGCAGCCATTTTGGATTTCCGAGACCCTATGCCCGACGCCGGCACCGACATCAACCTACGCATCGAGACTCTCCGCCGAAACCGCGCTCAAAACCGTCACAGCCGTGCGTTCGACAATATAGCCAACAGCGCTGCTCAATACGTCAAGATGTTCAGCGCCCGCACCGACAACAGCGAGGTAGACCCCTACGACACAGGACTTTTGCTCGCATACGCGTTCCCCGAGCGCATCGCCTCCGCCAAACCGGGCAACAACGCTCAGTTTATGCTCTCAAACGGCGCAATGGCTATGGCAGACCACAACGACACCCTCGCGCACGAGCCGTGGATTTCAATCGCATCGCTCAACGCCCGCGACGGAATGGGCAAAATCTTCCTCGCCTCGCCGCTGAGTCCCGAAAGCCTAAAACCTATGCTCCGACAGCACGACACCATCACGTGGAACACCAAGAAGGGCGGCATAGTGGCAGTGTCGCAACTCCGCATCGGCAACATCGTTCTCCGCGAGCAAAAACTCAAAGACGTTCCCTCCCAAACCATCGAACGCCTTATAATTGAGGCAATTAAAAAAGAGGGCGAAATCATTCTCAATTTCGACACCGCCGCCGAGCAACTTCAAAACCGCATTCTCAGTCTCCGAATTTGGAATCCCGAGCAAGAATGGCCCGACGTTTCCACCGCTACTCTCACCGCCACTGCCGACAAATGGATAACACCGTATCTCAACGGCATCACCACGGTAGAGCAACTCAAAAAACTCGACCTCACGGAAATTCTAAAATATTCGCTCAACTATCAACAGCAAAGCGACTTAGACCGTCTTGCACCCACCGCCATTGCCGTTCCCTCGGGCAGCCACATCAAAATCAAATACCATCCCGACGGTGCTCAGCCCATACTTGCGGTACGTCTGCAAGAGGTTTTCGGACTTGCCGAAACCCCAAAAATCAACAACAACCGCACCCCCGTACTGATGCACCTACTCTCACCCGGCTACAAACCCGTTCAGATAACCTCCGACCTCCGCAGTTTTTGGAACACAGCCTATTACGAAGTAAAAAAAGAACTCAAATCCCGCTACCCCAAGCACGTCTGGCCCGACAACCCGTGGGAAGAACAGGCTGTGAGGGGGGTGAAGAAACATCCTTGAAACACCTTATTTATATGGCGCAGTGGCATAAGATTAAAATACAAAGAGAAAACGGCGAAATGGTTGACGCTCAGGCACCGCTGATTATTTCGGCGAGCCGCAGCACCGACATCCCCGCTTTTTACGCCGATTGGTTTTTCCACCGGCTCGAAAAAGGTTATTCGGCGTGGACAAATCCGTTTTATGGCGTCAAAAGTTACGTGTCGTATCAAAACGCCCGCTTCTTTGTCTTTTGGTCAAAAAATCCCAAACCATTGTTAAACCATCTCGACGAGTTGAAAAAGTTAAATTGCTACATACAATTCACTTTAAATGATTATGTTTCAGAAGGTTTAGAAAAAGGCGTACCGCCGCTTGACGACCGTATTCAGACCTTCAAACATTTGGTAGAAGAATTGGGCATAGGCAGAGTAATTTGGCGTTTTGACCCGCTGATTCTCACCGACAAAATTACCATCGACGACCTTCTCCGCAAAATCGAAAACATAGGCGACAAATTAAAAGGCCATACCGAAAAACTTGTGTTCAGTTTTGCAGATATTGCGCTCTACAAAAAGGTAAAAGCCAACCTCGAAAAAAGCAATATCAACTATCATGAATGGACTGAAAATCAAATGAATGAGTTCGCCCAAAGACTTTCAGAACTCAACAAAAAATGGAACTTCCAACTTGCCACCTGCGGCGAAAAAATCAACATCGAAAAATACGGCATCCTTCATAACAAATGTATCGACGACGATTTGATGATTCGTTTTGCAAAAAACGACAAAGTTTTGATGGATTACCTTGGCGTTGAGATAGTTAACTCATTTTTCGACGGCGAAAAAATCATCAAGAAAAAAGACAACCGCGACAAAGGTCAGCGAGCATTTTGCGGCTGCATCGTCAGCAAAGACATCGGCGAATACAACACCTGTCCGCACCTGTGCGAATATTGCTACGCAAATACGAGCAAGGCTATTGCCGAGAGCAATTACAATCAGATAAAACAGAATGGTTTAATATCAGAAACAATTACGGGAAGATGAAAGAAACGAAAACGACAGACAACGGGAACATCGTAAAGGCTTTTGAAAACATACCCGAAATATTCTTCCGCCAATCCGAAATTAATATCATTGATTACGGCAGACAAGGTTTCGGTGCGTTATGTTATGTTGATTTTTTACGCAGCAAACTCATTCCACAAAGTATTAAAAAAGTTACTTTAATTGAGCAGTCAGAAATATACCTGAAACGTGCTGTGGAGGAAGTTTCAAGTTTGTTGCCCGATGCGGAGATAGTTACCGTAAATAAAACTATTGAAGACCTTTCCAACAATGATATTGCCTGCGATGAAAAAATTCCGACACTTCATATTTTATCAAATGTGTTTGAGATGCTTTTTGATATAGGGAATTTTGGGATGGTGATTAGCGACAATTTAAAAGGATACAATCAGTTTGCCTGTGCCGAACGTTACAATCCTGCAACCGAGGAACTTTGGTTATACTATTTTTCGGGTCTCTTTTATGACCCCGAACCCAAATACAGTTTCGATAAAAAAACAACCACACCGTTTTGGGAGCACATACTATGTTTTTCTATTGGGGAATTTGAGGAAGATGTATCTACGGAGGTGACAGAAGACAAACGTTTTTTAAATAAAAAGACATTATGACATCAAAAATCAATATACTCCCATCGAAAACAGACACCGAATACGCGCATTTACTTGACAGTATTTCGGAGTTATGGACACGGGCAAAAGAAAACGCTGCATTAAGTGTCAACACGGAACTATTGATGGCAAATTGGAAAACGGGACGGTATATCGTTGAGTTTGAACAAGGCGGTGCAGCAAGAGTACAATACTGAGTATAACTACCTGTTATATAACCATTTATCCAATATAATGCCCCTAACCCGCGAAGAACACGAGGCAATTCACGGAAGGAAGATTTTTGGAAAATAACAACTACATCATCCGAATAAAAAAATCCGAAAGATTTGTACATCCCAAAACTTGCACATTTCACGCCAACGAACTAACTTTGCCCAAAATTATTGCCACTATGAAACCTTATACACACCGAAATTTCTGCGACATCAACCCGCTGTTCTACACCATATCTAAATACAAACAAATTGTAGGGCGGAAAATCAAGAACGTTTTCGGCAAAGAGAAATTCGCCAAATCAAAAGAGGACTTCAAATTACCTGTCGTTATTTCAGAATACAGTTCGGTGCTGATTAAAACCGGCAAAGGCATCGACCCCGTTACCCAAGAAAACAAGGCGGTGAACATACGCATTGCCGCAAAAAAAA
>JAEEGL012588797.1_pt1 | contig 26238 bp, 30 predicted proteins | sample 9134231 | NCBI WGS metagenome assembly JAEEGL01 (sample SAMN16246548, study PRJNA631951) | gut metagenome | biome: gut microbiome; feature: rumen; material: fiber-attached | host: Bos | place: Iran: Karaj | collected 2018-10
GATGCCACACGAAGCACAGCCTACGCAGGCCTCTTCGTTGACAGCCTCCACATAGGGATAACCGTGCAGATTCACTTTGTTGGCCAGGGCGATAACCTTCTGAGGGCAGGCGATGATGCACAATTGGCATCCCTTACACCTCTCGGTATTCACCTCGATGGCGCCTTTCAATTTTGCCATAATATAGTCGTTAAATCATTATTACTAACTAAATTGGGTGCAAAGGTACTAATTACTAATTAAATAGCAAAACAAAATGGCTATTTTCTTTTATTTTTCCCAAATAGGTCAAGAATCGCTTCCCCAATCAAAGCCCCCAATTTGATATAATCTGCATATTTATAGCAATTTAAAAGCTAAAACAGAAACAAATAAGTATTTATGCACTCCCAAATCGGAATTTATTGTAATTCCAGCAAAAAAATCCCATTTTGTTTGGCGAAATGTAATTTTTAAGTTACCTTTGCACCCATGGAAAAGGTCAGAACAGTGATAACCTATGGTGATTACTTCTATGATTTCTATGTTAATCAACCTCGAAAGGTTCAGGTTAAGATTGCGAAAATCATCGAAGCAATAGAACAATTGCCTGTAGTGCCAGCAAATTATCTGCGGTATATAGAGAATTCCGATGGGTTATATGAGGCTAGGATCCAACTGGGAAACAACATCTTTAGGGTGTTTTGCTTCTTCGATGGAAATCAGTTTGTGGTACTACTAACTGGTTTTCAGAAGAAGACACAGAAGACTCCACAAGGTGAGATTGATAGAGCAGTGAAACTAATGAAACAGTATTTTGAGGAAAAGAAAGGAGATAACAAGCGATGAGAACAAGAACTTTTGACGAAATTAAGGATGAGGTATTTGGGAGAGTTGGTACTCCTGAACGTGATAACCTTGAGCATGAGCTGCATGTTTTCCGTGTAGGACTAAAGATCCGTGAGGCACGGAAACAATTACACATGACTCAGGAAGAGCTGGCTGCTAAAATTGACAAAAAGAGATCTTTTATCTCAAAGGTAGAGAACGATGGTAGTAATATCACACTAACTACCCTCTTCGACATTGTTGAGAAAGGCCTTGGTGGCAGAGTAAAAATAGATGTACTCTTGGACACCCCTGTCCACGAGTTCGAGCCTTTAGTGGCAAATGAACCTCTGGAAGATCCCACGCCATAAATAGTTTTGTTATAAGTATAGAAACATCCTAACCAGTCTCTGCTTCACCTTCCTTCTCTGAATACGGCTTTTCCCAAGGCCAGATGCAGCCTTGAATCCGCTCATTACCAAACACTGGCCACTCTTCCACAGGCCACTCATCCATCTTGCAGGTATAGGGAATATGCAAATCCTCAAAGATACAGTGATGAAACGCCAGACGGTCAATCTTCTCTACCCCCTCAGGAATCCAATACTCCTTGACTTTTGGTGCAGCTTTCAACAATCGCTTGCGATCCTGACTATACACAAAGCCCTGTTCATCTGTCCAACCTTCAGCAATCTCCTTTTTCAACTGCTCACTTCTTGTATTATCATACGCCCAGTTCCATAGATGAACCTTAAACTGTCTTCCACAAGGTTTCAATGCCTTACCTATCTGATAATCATCCACCAGATAAGGCACATCAAGTTCCTCTAACTCAGTACAATTCTTGAAAGCATGATCAGCAATTCTATAGACATTCTCAGGAATTCGATAATACCTTACATTAGGCGCCTTCACTAGCATCCTTCCATTCTCTATCTTCGCCAGCACAGCTCCAGCCTCATCCGTTTCAATATCGTATTGCGAACGCCTGACTACCACATAATCCTCTACCCACTTGCCATCTACGAAGTCAGCAAGCCACATTCGTTCAACTTCATCACCCTCCTCAAAGCCCACACTATCAAAGGTAACAGGCATTCGATCCTCTAACAATTTCTTATAATTCAAGCTATGTTTCTTCTCACTTCCCATCGTCTTTCAGATAAACAATCTCTTTACCTATATATTCTACTCGCTCCATCAGATTCACAAATCCACCCATTTCCAGATTGCCCTTGATATAAACATCATACACATTCTGTTTGGTATCAGACCAAGTAATAGGCATCTTTATCATGCCAATTTCTTTCAAGAAACGTTGCTGATTAGGAGATTCGACCTCTTTAACTGTCAATACAATAGGTTCTTCCAATTCTTCAAACATATGTTTCAACAGTCCTTCCTCAACCTCTCGATTCTCTCTATCAGAGAAATCACTCAGCACATAAATCACTTTGGCATCAAACTCTTCCCATCTGTCTTTTCCACTCAGATGCAGCGATACAGCATAGCCCATGTGATAATCATCAGGTTTGATAATCCAAAACTGAGGAATATCCAAACCCTGTTCTTTGCAAAACGCCTTCAGACTGTCTTGCAAATCATTCATGCCAAACACATCAGGGGAAGAGATTGAATCTTTCTGCATGATCTTTAATCTTCTCATTTCGCAAAGTCGGGTATCTTACAAAGATAACTTACACAATCTATATCCAGCTCTTCATCATTGTCTGCATCCTTTACAAAACCATTCTTTCGACCATCTTCCAAGACCACATCTCGAAGAGGCTGTTCAATGGCATTCCATAATTTATCATAAAGCTCTGGTGCGCCATCCTCCAATATGGGCATTAAACCATATCTTTTACTTGGGCTTTGACCCACCAATTGTCTAATCAATGTAATCTCCAGATCACTCAATTCCACTTCTTCACTCTCTACCTCGACATCCTTATAGGTTAGAGGTACTATCAATTTGAATCTATATATCACACTTACAATGCTATACGAAATCCGTTAAATCTATCCCTATTATCTTTATATGTAGAACTACGATTCCCCAACTCTAATACAGCCATATTGCAACTAAAGCTCCTTAAAACTTTTCCAATATTGTTTTCCTCTTTGTAGATAGGATTCTTTTTTGCTGTAAGCATTGGTTCAAAATCAAAATCATCTTCGCAAAATTCGCAGACATTGCCACTCATATCATATAGTCCTAATTCATTAGGTCGCAATTGAGCTACTGGTTTAATTACCCAAGGATCATCTTTAAAATTCTGCCACCAATAACTACGCACAGAATCATTGACTGTTTTAGCTTTATAAAAATGATTTGAATTATATAGGTTCAGCATATCCTGTTCACTATAGGTTTGAGTATTTATGCTACACCATGCAACCTTCAAATAATCATTTGAACCTGCGTATTTATAGCCAAGACTATGTTTTCCTCCTATTGCAGCGTATTCCCACTGAGCTTCGCTAGGTAAATGATATTCCTTTTTCGTTAACTCATTTAGTTTCGCCAAAAACATCTTACTATCGTCCCATGAAACATTATTGACAGGGAGTTTGTTCCCTTTAAAATAGAAAGGACATGATTTGCTTCCCATTACAGCTTTCCATAATTCTTGAGTTACAAGTGTATCACATATATAATAATCATCTAGAGTGACATTTTGGACTTTTTTCTCACTATTAAGTGAATTTAGGTAATCTTCAACAAAAGGATCAAATTTTATGCCTCCCACTCTGCCTTCACCTTGATTAAACATTTGGAAAGTACCTCCTTCAACTTTAACCATTTTGAATGAGACACCATTTACTGTTTCTACGAAATCTCCAGCAGATTCCTTAACAGGTTTAGATATTGGGGCGGTTTGCTTAGGTTGAACTTTGCCTTGGCTAAGTAGCCTCGACTCAACTACCATCATCACCTCTTCAACATCCTCACCTTCTTTCTCTGCTCTGCGCATAATGATATTGCGCTTTTGCTCTGTCAGATTTTCATCAGCCAATGCTGCAGAAATCACTTCTTCTAGTTTCTCTGAATACATAATACCACCTATTTAAACTAACGTTTTCTATATCCGCCACTTGATCTTACATAACGAATTATGGGATTATTGTTACAGCCCCAACTATAGGAGCCAGATACTGTCGCACTACAATTATAACAACACTCTGCAAAACCTCCACAAAACTGAGGGTCCAAATTGAGAACCACAGGATTGCCACAATTTGGGCATGTTACTGATACTGTTATTGTCATAATAACATTATTTATCTTTTATTATTGAATCTACAAGATTATCGAGAGTTTCATAATTAATATCTATCCCATCATAAGAAACACAAAGTATTCTTGAAAATTTCCCTTTCATTTTATCATCTTTTAGATAAGACTCGATAGATATCATCTCATCCTTGAATTGTGCTGTAGTACCGGGTTTTATTTTTAGATCATCTAAACTTGCTTTTTTACCTTCCAGTATGAATACCCCATAATCGAATGGTTTTTTCCAAAACACTTCTTTATTTAAATAGCAATTAAGTTTATATAGATCTCGTAATAAGTCACTATCATTTGCTCCTAGACGCTTAATTTCACATATCATTATCTGTTGTTCATCACTACCTTGAGACTTATGGAGCACTAAGTCTGGATAGTTATCTTTTCCTTTTTTATCATTTAGTTCACATGCTTCTAATTCACTCTTTATGTATTTCCCAACTTCCCCATTTACTACAAGGTTTTTCACTCCATTATTCTCTAAACAATTCATCCACTGACGATACAGTTCATAAGCAAATACACGTTCTAAATGGGCTATTGTATCACTATTGTCCAATTCTCCTCCTTCTTTAACTTTTACTGTATACTCAATAAAGCTTGAATCCACTCTTAACATGGAATCAAACAAATACGCGAACCACCTATTATCTTTGCCGAAAGGCAACTTGATTTCTGGATATGGATTATACTTCATTGCTTTTTCATTTTAAATTGTTTCTTTTTTCTTATATCCAATAGTTATAAATAATTACATGGATCTATAAAACTCTTTCATAAAGGTACTCGCTAATAATTCGTATAGCGGATTCAATATCATTTTTCGAACAAACCTCATGAGGTGTATGCATGTATCTGCATGGAATTAAAACAACAGCCGTTTTAACGCCCATTCCTGAGATTTGTATTACATTTGCATCTGTTCCTGTTGGGTATGGATTTGCCTCTACTTGATATATTATCTTATGTTTGACTGCAGTATCTTCCAAACTATTAAATAATTCAGGAAAAATATCTGGTCCCTTTGCCAAGACGCACCCTTTACCCAATTTGATATCTCCATCGCTGATAACATTCATGGTTGGATAGTCAGTAGCATGAGCAACATCTATACAGATACATACATCAGGCTTTATTGATTGAGCAACAACAGAAGCGCCTCTCATTCCTATCTCCTCATGATTTGATGCTACAAAATAAACATCCCTAGAAATCTCTTCTTTATCTAATTGTTCTGCTAACTTCAGTAGCACATTCAATCCTACTTGATTGTCAAGATAACACCCTGTGATTAAGTTATTTGATAAGTCCTCATACTCAGAACAAAAGTAGGCATAGTCTCCTTTGCTGACCATCTGCAAAGCTTCCGACTGACTCTTAGCACCTATATCAATCCACAAATTTTCATAAGTAACCTTGGTATTCAGTTCTTCTCGTATAAGATGAACAGGCTTCTTCCCTATGATACCTGTTATTCTCTTATCCTCATGTAAAATTACAACTCTCCTCGCAGGGAGAACTGAGATATCTATACAACCTGCAGGTTTTACATAAAGGAACCCTTTTTCATCTATGTAAGATACCATTAGGCGTACCACATCATGGTGAGCAATCAACATCAAGCGTTTACCGTCACCTGATCTATGAGCAATAACACTACCAAGGGTATCGTTATAAACATCGCTCACAAAAGGCTTAATAGCATTAGAGAAATCTTTTGCGGACTTGTAAATAATACTCATTTCACTATTCATTCTCCGTTAATTCAAAAGCATAGGGGAAAGTTTGTTTTCCCCTATGCAAATAAATGCATCGTTTACTGGCGATACTGAATACCGCAAGTCTGCTCCAAGTACTTAGGACAACCGCCCATAGTCATAACCTTAGAAGCAGCACTAACATTCAAATCTACCTTCATAGTTGTAAATGTTTTAGGTTTTAGTGATATTTCTTGGGGAATCACATTTACCCACCTACCTGTAATTTCGTATCGCTATAATCGTTTAGCGACATTTCTCTTTGTATTTTCATCGGAACATAATCGGGCAATTCTGCCAATCGTTCACGAAGCGTTTTACCCTTTAGGGGGTCATATCCTTGCATCATTTTTTGTGCAAGATCATATCTGGTCTTTGCCATAAAACAATTAATCTCTGATGCTTTTAAAGGTGTACCATGTTCGACGAAATTGTTTCCTGGACAGAGGTTGCAGTAAGCACAGTAGTCATAGCGCCCACATTCTTCATAATCATTGAGAGTCAATCCTCGCCAATATAAGAGTTCTTTGCTGTTATTAAGAATATTACTGATAGTATTCTCCTTCAAGTTGCCGAACAAAGTATGGAAAGCACAACATGGAATCACATTTCCTTCTGGGGTGATGCAGAATGAGTTGTCGCCTGCACCACAGGGATTCTGATTCATTGGCTTAGATTGACCACCATAATTGGGTGCTTCTTTTCCTATATACAATGGAACATTATCGTCTCTTAGAACGATTTCCAACTGTTCTTTAGTCATACGAAGATACTTACTGACGCATTTATCTCCTTCAATTGAATCCGTCAAACTTATTTCAAATTGTGGACCTGCACCATATTGCTTAGCAATATCAGCTACCATATAATACGACTTCACATTGGGACGCATCACACAGCATTTCAAATTCACCGGAACACCCAATGCAGATAATTGACGAACAACAGACATCGACTTATCCCATGAGCCTTTGATACGCGTAATATAATCATGCACTTCTGGAATACCGCTATAAATTGAAACACCAACCAAACGTGGGTAGTAGTTTGCCAAACGCTCAACATCATTTACGATTCGCTGACCATTGGTGAAAACATCGAAGGCTATACCTTTATTATATAGATAGTCTATCAACTCCCATACAAAGCACTTTGAGAAGGGATCCCCACCTGTCAAACACACTTTGACAAGACCTTGTTCATAAAGTTCATCAATAATCCGTGTATAGTCATCAAACGTTAATTCTTCTCTATCGCCTCGAGTGCTGACTTCATCATCGTTACGTGTTGCGCCCTCATTATAACAGTGGATACACTTTTCACTACAGCGATAAGTCAGTTCAAACATCACACTTGTAATGCCACCAACCTTCTCCGTATACATCTGTTCTGCATTGGAAATAGCGTATGGTAACTTTTCTTGTGTAGTGCGTTCTACTTTCTGCTCTTGCTGGCAGTTGTATTCACTCACCCGTTTGCGATAGTCTGCAATGATTTCTCCCGTTGGAAATACAGAGGAAACTATTCCCATCTGTTCCAACTGTTGAAAGAAAGGAGCTAAGCTTTCCATTGCAATGTTGAGCTTCTTGCCAATAGTTTCGAGATTCATAGTTCCATTTCGTGGAACAGACAGTATCTCGCCTATCACCATTGCAGAATAGCTCTCGAAGAAATAGCTCATACCAGCAATCAGGTTGTAATAGATTGCAGCCTGTGCCTTCTCATTGTATCTTCCACAAGTCCATATAGGACGGTAGTAAATATTCGTCTGCGTCATAGGTTTTACCTTTTATCATCACATAAGAAGTGTGAGCCTCTCGCTATCCTACCGAAGGCTCTGGTAAAACCCGTAAAGAGATATAAGAAACAGCCCACACCCTTGGAGGATATATAGGATGTGAGCCAAGAATGGCTGCACAAGGATATTCCAACCAAGGAGGGAACGTGTTCACTTAACATCTGCTTTACGTTAAAGTTTACCAGACTTTTCAGTACAGATGAAAGCTAAACGCTTCCTACTATGTTTATCGCCCCTTACTGAACGATAATGCAAAGATAAGAAATATTTAGCAAACTACGTTCAATGTGGGCTGTATTTTTACATTTTTTATCGTAATGTCTGGATTTGAACGGTTCCACCTGTGGAGGTGATACACAATTGGGAGGTCCAGTCTGCCATTGCGGTTGTCAGTAGGCCGCAGAAGGCTAATAATAACATCATTCGTTTCATAATCATTTTTCTTTTTAGAGGGTTTTATCATCTATTGATTTGCAAAGGTACGAAACAAAAATGAAAAATGGAAGAAACAGCGCAACCATTTCTTCCATTTTGCAATTATTATTGAATACCATTCATTCGACTATGATTGTCTTTGTGGTAAAGTCGGAATATACTACTATCTGCACTCCCTTATCGTATGGCTTACATGGGTGACCAGAGAGGTTGTAACGAGCGACTTCCTCAACCTCACCATTATGTTCTTTGGCATTGGCACTGATACCTCTGACAGCTGACACGTCGTTCCCTTCATAGTAGATACCTTGAAGAGAGATGCATCCAGAGAAAGCGTCATCGCCAATGAAACTCACAGTCTCAGGAAGATAGATTTCCTGAAGATAACTTGCTCCCTCGAAAGCCCCTCTGGCAATACGACGACAATTGGGGTGAACATGATAGATGGTGTTTCTGCTTCCTGCTGGATATCTAACCAAGATCCAGTCTTTGGTTCCCTCATAGCCAACAGCATAAAGCACACCATCAATGGTCTTGTACTTATTCATATAAGTGCCATTGATATAACCAGAAACGAACTTGTCTGTCGTCTCTATCTCTTGGGCTTTGCCCATCAAACTCGTCGTGAAGACAAGAAATAGTAATAAACAACATCTCATACCTTTTAATATTCTAGCATCCGTCTGCTCTTCGCTTGGCCATTGTATAGCGGCCAAAGGAATCGTTCAGATAGAGTTCTGGGAAAAGAAATCCATCAATGTGGAAGGAAATGTTGCTTCCATTTCTGGAGAATCGGAGGGTGCTGCCATAGTAGGCATAGTCGTAAGTTTCTGTGTACCATTCAGTATCACGTTGTTTGGCCATTGTGATATCAGCTTTGCCATTCGACATAAACTTGATTTCCTTAAACTCCACACCACCAACAATCATAGGATAATAGCATTGCCAAGTGCCCAAAAGATTGTCTGCATAAAGCACATCGCCTTGAACAGTACGATGATAGACACTGCTTTTCTCTTCTTCAAGAGAAGACCTTTCTTCGAGGTAAGGACATTCGCACGACAACATCAGCAATGTTGCCCCTAAAAAGAATAATTGTTTGTAATTCATCTTTGCCATCATATTGTTTTTTGTGGCAAAGATACGAAACTAAAACACAAATTGGAAGAAACTTCATGACCATTTCTTCCATTTAGAAATATTTATTGTTTACCCTTATTGCGCATCTCGCTGAAGACGTAAGAAACGAGTGATTGGAAGCGGGTCTCAGTCTCTTGGCGAATGGTGGTTTCTGGGATGCTTGGATACTTCTTGATTAAACGATCGCCTATCTGAATCGTCTGGTTATGGAATTCTGTAGAGGCCTCAGACCAGGTTTTACCTGTAGATGGATGGGGAGGTGGGAATACTGAATCGCAAAACGTAGCAATCGTAGAGCGATAGGCTTGTTCAACCTGCCGATCCAATTCTTCTTTCAGTTGCGTCTGTTCGTCTTTCTCTGGGGCCTGCTGCTTAGGCTGTATTACTGGTGCTTCATCTACCTGATGTATTGTATCCTTTGGCAATATAGCAATAGAATCCGTCGAAACTTCATCTACTATTGTAGTAGGCTCACTCTTTTGATGAGTAAGCAAAGACAAGCCTGCAGATATCAAAGCCACAACAAAAACGACAGCAGCTATCCATAGGTAATAACGACGCTTATGGTGAATATCATGCAGGATTTCATCTACAGACTGATAGCGATCTTCTGGCTGCTCAGCTATACAACGGTCTATTACCTTATTATATATAGAGTGGTCTGGCAATAATTCGATGACTTTGCCAAAGGTGTAAATATCTGAGCGTACATCCACCTTTCCGCCATTCATTTGCTCTGGAGCAGCAAAAACGTCGGTATGGCCCTGAGTATCAGCAAATGTGTCAGAATAGCAGAATCCAAAATCAACGAGTTTAACATCATCGTTAATACTGGTAAGCAGGATATTATCTGGCTTCAAATCAAGATGGAGCACCTGATGACGATGCAGATAACCCAGAACATCCAACAACTGACGGACGAACTTGTCTGTATTCTTTGGCTTCTTGAAATAGTCCGGATTCTTTGCTAATCGTTGAGAAAGTGTCTCACCATCGACATATTCCATCAGAATGCTGTCAGCATCGAGCGAGATATATCTCGCCAAAGAAGGATGCTCCAGACGATAGCCAATCTCAAACTCCTTGCGAAGAGCCTCCTGATAGCGGATATCTCCTGCGAATTCTGGTTTGAGTCGCTTCAGGAAATGCAGTTTACCATATAGCTTCACACGATATGTATCACAAGTGGCTCCCTGTGTTTCCATCTGTTCGATGGCTTCAAAACGTGGCTGGTTATCTGTAAACTGCGAGGAATCCATATATCAAATGACTTTAATTGAGGAGAGGCCAGAAATACGGCCTGCAGTAAATTGTCCTAACGACTCTCCATCGCGCCAAACATTGAGTACCAGCAATGGATGATGAAGCACAAAGTTCAGGATATCCACCTCGTCATCTTTCCGGAGCTTGCTGTTTTGGCTCTCCACAATACGATAACGTTGGTTACCCAAATATTGCATTCTAACCTTTCTGTCTGGCAGATAGGTTATTTCAACTTGTGTACCAGGTTTCAAATTAGCAGAGCGCACTTCCCCATCAGGTGTGTCAAAGTCGGAATTGCCATTATCCTCAATCTGATCCAGTTCATCCCAATGGGCATAGCCCAGATAGCGCGCAATGGCGTCAAGGGTGCTGGTATGAGGCATTCGCTCATCCAGAGCAAACCCCAAGAGGCGTTTCAATGTAGTAGATCCAATGCGAACACCCGTTTTGCTCTCAATATCAAGAGACAGAAATTCGCAATCAGAAGGCAGTCGCAAGCCATTACCAGACTTCTCCTTCAACAGTTGTATAATATGAAATGGTAGCTTCATAACACACTATTCTTTTGCAAAAGTAGGCAATTTTTTCCAAACTCTGAAATAATAAAGAGATTTTTATGAATTTATTTTTGAAAAAAACGATTTTAGCCTACATGCCTACATAAAAACGCTCAAAACACCAGTAAATAAAGTGACTTTCGGAAAAATCAGCCTACATAAAGCCTACATAAAGCCTACATGGAGCCTACATGATTTGGACGGTTTAAGCGACGTTTTTTGTAGTTTTGGGTAGTCTAAAGTCACTTTTTTGTTGTTGAAGCGTGTTGGAGTGCGCCTTAAGGACTGGAAAATTTTCACGAGAATTTTGGACTTTACAGGTAGTAAAGTGGGAGTTAGTGACGTCTAAACCCAAAAATTTTCACGAAAATTTTCTGGAGAGGAATAACCAAAGATATGGTTAGGGTTATCAAGAGATATAGTTTAGTCCGCCCAAAGATATGGTTTGAAGATACAAAACATATTGTTTTGGTCATCAAAAGATATTGTTTTGACCATCAAAAGATACTGTTTTGAATACAGAAAAAAGGTTGTTTGTGAGCGTGAAAATACAATTTTTGTATGTTCAAACGCTGTTTTTATGTAGGCAGCATGTAGGCTCCATGTAGGCTTTATGTAGGCTTGAAAATCTCAAAATGCCTTATTTTAAAGGCAAAACAGCCAATTTTATGTAGGCATGTAGGCTGTTTTGAAATTCTGAAAAAAAATTGTTTTTGATTTTCAAGCGAAATCGGCCATCTACGAATGGCGTCGCTTTCGAGAAAAACCAATCCTTCCCATAAGGATAACGTTACAAAAACTCCCTTAGTATAAGTTTGAGAGGGAATGAATAACCCCTGAACTTTGGGTTCAGGGGTTGTACATATCCTTGCAGTAGAAGGCCATGATGTCGTCAAGCATCTGCTTGGCCTCGACAGCTGGGCTGTCGGGGTCAAGGGCGATGGCTTGAATATAGTTGTTGATGGCTTCGTGCCATTGGCCTCGCTTGCGGGCTTCGTTGCCAAGTTCGTAATACTCTTGTGCTGTCATTTATAGTATTCCTTTTTGCCAGCGGCGAGGGTATTCTTCATCAGGGAGCAGATGGTCATGGGGCCTACGCCACCTGGTACTGGTGTGATGAACGAACACTTGGGGGCTACCTCGTCGAACTTCACATCGCCATTCAGGCGGAAGCCGCTCTTACGAGTGGCATCTGGCACACGGGTAGTACCAACGTCGACAATCACAGCACCCTCCTTCACCATATCGGCAGTTACGAAATCGGGCTGGCCGATAGCGGCGATGATGATGTCAGCTGCGCGACACTCCTCTTTCAGCGTCTTGGAGCGTGAGTGGCATACGGTGACTGTGGCATCGCCATACTGCTTCTGCATCATCAGCTGGGCCATAGGCTTACCAACGATGTTGGAGCGCCCCAGAACAACACACTTCTTACCACTGGTCTCAATACCATAACGCTTCAGTAACGTGATGATTCCCAGCGGTGTAGCCGAGATAAAGCATGGCAGACCTATCGCCATACGACCTACGTTGATGGGATGGAATCCGTCGACATCCTTACGATAGTCGATAGCCTCGATAATCTTCTGCTCGTCGATATGCTTAGGCAGAGGCAGTTGCACGATGAAACCATCCACATCGTCATCCTTATTGAGTTTATCGACACAAGCCAAGAGCTCAGCCTCCGTGATATCATCCTCAAAGCGGATGAGGGTAGACTTGAAACCACAAGCCTCGCAGGCGAGTACCTTATTCTTAACGTATGTCTCAGAGCCACCATCATGACCTACCAATACAGCAGCCAGATGGGGCTGTTTGCCACCCTTTGAAACAATCTCCTTTACTTCTTCAGCAATCTCAGCCTTGATAGCTGCTGCTGTTGCTTTTCCGTCAATCAGTTGCACCTTTTTACCTTTTTACTTTTTTACCTTTTTACTTCTATTTGATCCACTGCCACTCATCCTTGGCCTTGGTGGCATCGAGGTTCATCAGGGCATCTACGTCAGCAGCCTTCATACCAATATAGACAGCCACCTCTTTCAGCGTCTCGACTTCCTTGTCGGATACATTCTCATCCGACTTCACAATCAAAGCGAGCATCGAGAGCATCTGATAACGCAGATCCTCGCTCAGCGTGCTGGCTATCTGATTACCACAGTCGCCAATCAGCTGCAAGAAGGCCATGGGCTTACGGGTCTCCAACTCATCATGCTTGGCAATCAGCTTCTTAACAACGTCCATACCTTCAGTCTCGGCTTCCTCGCTAAAGTTTTCGCGCAGGAACTTGCCTAAGAAACCATACTCCTCGGGCTCTACCTTTCCATCGGCAATGACGATATACGACGCCATCGTCAGCATAGAGAACAAGAAGCTGTTACGGATATTCTCCCTGACAGGACTGTTCACATTGAACGTATCCTGAAACTCCTTGGTGATCACTACTTTCTCTGCAGACAGTTTCTGAGGCTGACTCTGAGCCACCACTTCTGTCAAGTCCTTCATCGGGCCGTTATCAAACAAACCCTTCAGGTCACTGATCCATTTTCCAAATGCCATAGATATTTATGATTGTTGTTTATAACTTCGGCATACCACCTTTCATCTTCATGGCTGCAGCCATCTGGGCCATCTTCGATGAGCCCATACCTGTTACCATCTTCATCATCTTGCGTGTCTGGTCGAACTGCTTCATCAAACGGTTCACATCTTCGAGCTTCGTACCAGAACCAGCAGCGATTCTGCGACGACGGCTTTGGTTGATGATATCAGGATTAGCGCGCTCCTTAGGTGTCATCGAGTTGATGATGGCCTCGATGCCCTTGAAGGCGTTATCGTCGATGTCGAGATCCTTGATCTGCTTGCCTACACCAGGAATCATCGCAGCCAGATCCTTGATGTTACCCATCTTCTTGATCTGCTGAATCTGTCCCATGAAGTCATCGAAATCGAACTTGTTCTTACGGATCTTCTTCTCCAGCTTACGGGCTTCCTCCTCGTCGAACTGCTGCTGGGCACGCTCCACCAAGCTGACGATATCACCCATACCAAGGATACGATCGGCCATACGCTCAGGATGGAATACGTCGATAGCCTCCATCTTCTCACCAGTACCAACGAACTTGATAGGCTTGGTTACGACTGTACGGATAGAGAGGGCAGCACCACCACGGGTATCACCATCGAGCTTGGTCAGTACCACACCATCGAAGTCGAGACGATCATTGAACTCCTTGGCTGTATTCACGGCATCCTGACCAGTCATCGAGTCTACTACGAAAAGGGTTTCGTTGGGATGAACAGCATTCTTCAGCGACTCGATCTCATTCATCATCTCCTCATCGACAGCCAGACGACCAGCGGTATCGATGATCACCACATCATTCGCCTTGGCCTTAGCCTCCTGAATGGCGTGGTTGGCTATCTCAATGACATTCTTACTATCGGGCTCAGAATAGACAGGCACACCAACACTCTGACCAACCACTTTCAACTGTTCGATAGCAGCAGGACGATACACGTCGCAAGCTACCAACAGAGGCTTCTTGTGATGGCGGGTCTTAAGCAGATTGGCCAGCTTGCCACTGAAGGTGGTCTTACCAGAACCCTGCAAGCCAGACATCAGGATAATAGCTGGTGCACCAGCACGACCCTCTACTTTCAGCTCGGCGGCCTTGCCACCCATCAGCTCTGCCAGTTCGTCGTGTACAATCTTCACCATCAACTGACTGGGCTTTACAGCTGTGAGCACATTCATACCCAGCGCCTTCTGCTTAACAGTATCTGTGAAGTTCTTGGCCACCTTATAGTTGACGTCGGCATCCAACAGGGCACGACGCACATCCTTCAGGGTCTCAGCCACGTTAATCTCGGTGATCTTTCCCTCACCTTTCAGTATCTTAAACGATCTTTCTAACCTTTCTGATAAATTCTCAAACATCTTGTTATTGACGATTTATGTACTTACTATATATAATTTAGGGTGCAAAGGTACGAATAATTTTTGTGTCTCACAAACTTTGGCCTCGTTTTTATACCATTTTCTTTTTTACCTTCTTACCTTTTTACCTTTTGGAGAATTCACAGCCACAGTATTGCTGATTATAGAAGTTGAACTCCTTCAGCAGTTGGTTGCGACGTTCGTAGAGTCCACCCTTACGCCAGTTCTGTGCCCAAAACGCTGTCCCTTCCACAGCCTGTTCTGCCAGATGACCAGCACGTTCTATCTGCTCCAGACTCTTCCAACGGCTCGAAGCCAACGTGGTTGTAAAGTACTTGATGCCCAAAGACTTAGCCTTCTGCGCTGCAGCTGTTAAGCGAAGCGTAAAGCATTGATCACAGCGACGTCCACGTTCTGGCTCGCCCTCCAATCCGCACACATCCTCTCGCCATTGTTCGTGATCATAATCACCATCAATCCACGTCAATCCAAGGCTCTCCGCATGGCGCTTACTCTCCTGCTTGCGGATCTCATACTCCTCACGAGGATAGATGTTGGGATTATAATAGAAGATGGTAGGACGGATACCATGAGCCAGCATCCACTCAACGATAGCGGATGAGCAAGGCGCACAACAGGCATGCAACAGCACCTCTGTGAGTCCCTCGGGCACTTGGATAGCTGGTCTTTTCATTCTAAGGTGCAAAATTACGAATAAATTTCGAGATAGCCATGTATTTCAGAATAAAATGATTATCTTTGCAGACAAAACAAGGAATGATATGAAAAGACTATTGGAAGTATGTACAGGTAACCTGCAAAGTGTAATTGCAGCTGCAGAGGCTGGTGCTGAGCGCATAGAGCTCTGTTCGGCTCTCTCGCTCGATGGACTGACACCCTCGTTAGGTTTGCTTAAGACCGTCCGCCAACTGTACCCTGCGCTGAAGATTCATGTGCTGATCCGTCCAAGAGAGGGGAATTTTATCTATACAGAAAAAGAGGTACGTATCATGGAGGAGGATATCAAAGTCTCCCTACCCTATGCCGATGGTATTGTAATCGGCGCTCTCGATACGGAAGGGAATATCGACATGGAGACCACTCGCAGACTGGTAGAGGCCTCAGAAGACAAGCCCGTCACTTTCCATCGCGCTTTCGACGTATGCCGGAATCCTCAGGAAGCCCTTGAGCAGATTATCCAATTGGGTTGTAAACGTATCCTGACATCTGGTCAGCAACCCAAGGCAGAACAGGGCATCGCCTTACTCAAGGAGCTCCAACAGCAGGCTGGCGACAGACTGATCATTCTGCCAGGCGGAGGCGTTAACGATAAAAATGCCCGTCTGATACTTGACCAGACGGGCTGTATGGAGATCCATGGATCGGCCTCAGGGGACAATGGCGTCACTTCTGCAGATACCGTCAGACAGATCCTCGCTACAATTTGCGGATAACCTTCATCAGTTGCTCACCAAGATTGATGGTGTAGCCCTGCTGAACAAATACCACACGGTTGAACGTATCACAGACAAGGAAGATAGGCAACGACGGACTGGTAAGTTTCATCTGTTCGCGCACTTCCTGGCTGATACGTCCTTCGATATCCGTACCCCAGACTACCGTCGAAGGCAACTGGTTGAACTCCTGATAGTTAAAGCGCTGGGCATCATCGGCATTCTCGAAGATAAGCAGCATCGTACGCCCCCATTTCTCCATCTCGTCTTTATAGACACTGATGTCGCGCAGGGCATGGTTCGTCGGCTCCTGATTAGGTGCCACGATACCTAACACATAGAATCCGCGCCCAGTGGTGGACAGGATGCTCTTCTCAATAGCCGAGGCATGATCAGCATACAGATCCTCTGCATTCAACGAACCAATCACCTGAGGCTCTTCCAAATCCTCTCGCATGGTAAAGTCGACCTTTGTCTGGGCATCGCCCATAGAGAAACGTTCCATGTGAGCCAGCACCTTTCCACTGGCTAAGCGTGTGCCTGTGGTCAGCAGATAGTCGCCCTTCTCCAGCTCCACACCTTGCTCAAAGTCACGCTTCCAAGTTGCCTCTTCGTCATAGGTCAGCAACTGTGCCTCGCCATTCGTTAACTTACTGAGCGTAAAGTGGATATAGTATTTCGGATCATCATAATGTTCAATGGAATGATAGGTCAGCTGTAAGGGTGAGAGATCGACACTTGCCTCTGTTCGTTTCTCGTAATCCACATCATACCATGCCCCATCTTTCATATACTGCGGCTTGCCATTCACCTCGTTGATACTAGCTGGGAAGCCTAAGCTACGGGCTGCAGAGACGAAGAAAATGTTACGTCCCATATCATCCGTCAGACGCTCTCTGTAGACACTCATTGGCTGCATACGAAGCTGCTGGGGGTTATGACCATTATCTATCTTCAGATTCTTCTGGCACCATACAATCAGATCCTCCACCTTCTGGATATCCTTCAGCTCCTGACGGAAGAAGGTTTTATAGGGTGTCAGCCACTCATTCTCCACACGAGGCGACAACACATAACGACAATAAACGTCCGACGTGTCCGTCTGTTCTACCTCGTTATCAAGCAACACCTCCAAGGATATATCCCTCAGGTCCTTCTTCGAGATCACGCTGAGCAGCTTCTGTGCCATCACAGGGTTCTTCGTTTGGGCAAGATACTGCTGGATGGTCTGATAGTTGCCTCGCCAATCCTCCACAGGCATCGTGGCTTCGTAGGCATGGCGGATGGAATCCTCAATCACCAAACGACGGGTATTCTCGGCCCGCTGCTCGGCAGAGACAGCTGGCAGACCAGCACTAACGGGGGGCGGCACAATATCGATATCCAGGCTCTGAGGCAAAGGATGACCATCAAGCACCAGTTTTACGTTCTCGTCTTTACCAAACGACACCTTCTGGATGGCCACCTTACCAGCCTTCGACACCCACAGAAGCATATCGCCCTTGCCAGCTGTCAGAAAGGTCTTGCCTTGCGCATCAGTGGTTTTCTTGGCAACAGTATAGAACTCAGCATAGTTGTAGAGCTTGAACTCTACCTGAGCACCCTCGATAGGCTTGCCTTGCGCATCGACCACCTGCACATCGACACGGGCTGTCGGCGCATAGTGATCGATGACATTGATCTCCGTATAACAGGCCGAACGACTCATCACCTCCTCTGGTCCGTCGTAGTCGCCAAACACTTTCGTATGCATCAGCATACCTCGCGATGCACTCTCATTAAACCAACCCAAGTTCAGCACAGGCTCTGGCTCGCAGGCTCCCAGGAAGTACCATTGTCCATCAGCCCAGGCCTCTACCCATGCATGGTTGTCGTCGGTATGAGCCCAACGGGGGGTATACACCTGACGGGCTGGGATGCCCACTGCTCTTAAAGCAGCCACAGTGAATGTAGACTGCTCGCCACATCGTCCGTAGGCCGTCTTCAAGGTAGCCAGCGGACTACTGGTACGAGCATCCGAAGGACGATAAGTCACATGCTCATGGCACCAGTGGTTCACCTCGAGGATGGCCTCCTTCATACTCAGATTCTCCACCCTGGGTTTCAGTTCCTGATAGAACACCTCGCGACTATTGTCGAGGTTCTCATTGTTCACTCGGACAGGTACGACGAAATGGCGGAACTCGCGTTCAGGAACACTTCCGCCCCAGGGCATCGTAGCTCTGGCTGTCAGCGAGAGAGTCACATTCTGCTGGTAAAACTCCAACGGATAATCCGTCTTATCGGGCAAAGGCATATACTGATAAAGGAACGCCACATAGTCATCCCTTGTCTGCCCCACTCCATTCAGCCACAGGCCACTCAACAGCCCCACAGCCATCGTCATTAGTAGTTTCCTCTTCATATCTTCAATTTTGATGTTTCACTTCTACAGTCCTCTGGCTTTCCAGATACGATCCTTGGCAGCATTGATCTCTTGCAACTTCTTCTCAGCCGCCTTACGCACATCATCGCCCAGAGCCGATACCTTATCCGGATGATGTTTCAGCGCCAGCTTGCGATAGGCCTTCTTCACCTCGTCATCAGAGGCATCAGGACTGACACCCAGCACCTTATAGGCATCTTCCAACGTGTTGCCCTCCAGATGGAGCATCGACTCCAGATCGCTGGCTGAGATGCGCATCCATACGGCAATCTCCTTCAGCGCCTCCACTTCCTTGGGATGCACCACACCATCGGCACGGGCTATCATCACCAGGTAGTTCAGCAACTGCAACCGCTCCGAATAGGCCATATTACGGGCTATCTGCGCACAACAATCACTCACCGTCCGCTTAAACTGCTGCCAACCCTCACGCTGCTGCTCCTCGAAGAGTCTGTTCAGAATCTCATTACCCTGAGAGACAGCCTGCTCACCAAAGTTCTGGCGCATCATCTGGCGCACCAGCTCCATCTCAGTGTGCATCGCCTTGCCATCAGCCTTGATGATATAGGAAGAAAGCACCAGCAATGAGAACAGGAAACTGTTACGATTACCCTGCTGCTGACGCTGACGATAAGCCTGTTGGTAAGCCTGCTGATACGACTGGTACGACTGTTGCTGCCAATTGCCATCGCGCTGGGAGCCAGAGCCCCACGTACCAGAGTTATCTGGCATGTTCACGCCATCGAGCATCGTATCGAACAACGCACCCAACAGATAACCAGCCAAGGCACCCAACGTGCCTCCTGCCATCCATCCAACGAATCCTCCTATCCATTTTCCTGTTGCCATAATCTTTCCGTTTTGTTTGCAAAAGTACAAAATAAAACTGAAAGCACAAAGTGGTCTTTCGAAAATTTAACGTGGGAAAACGCTTATTTTTTCTTATCGGCCAGGTACATGCCGGTGAGGATGAAGACGGTGCCGAGGAGGAACCAGACGGTAATCTGCTCGTGGAGCAGCCACCAGGCAAAGAGGATGGTAGTGATGGGGTTGAAATAAACCCAGTTGGTGGCAACCACAGCACCAAGCTTGCCGATGACCCAGTTCCAACTAAGATAACAGACCATCGAGGCAATGACACTTAAGAACAACAGGTTCCATAGCACATCTGGACGCAGAAGTATCTCAAAAGACGGGAAACCTGGCACAAATATATAATAAGGTATAATCGTAACCAGTCCGTAGAAGAACACCTTACGGGTGATAAAGAGCGTGGAATACTTCTCTGTAACTGGATGCATCAGCAGACTATATACGGCCCAGCAGAGACAGGCTGCGAAAGCCAGCATATCGCCTAAGGGCGAGAGATGGAGCACAAAATGACCATTGAGTACCACAACAGCCATACCCATACATGCCAATACTGAGCCTAAGGCCTGCGTCTTGCTGATACGCTCTGAGTGGCGATAGACGATGGCAAAGAGGAGCATGGCAAAGAGCGGACAGGAACAGACGATCAGTGAGGTATTCGTGGCTGTGGTATAGAGCATGGCGGCGTTCTCTGTGAGGAAATAGATAGAGCCACCCGTGATGCCAAGGGCTACCATCAGGAGTTCATCGCGCCATGAAGAAGTGAAAAGCGAAAAGTGATGAGTGAAAAGTGAATATCCAAATAACAGTATGTAGGCGATGATGAAGCGGAGGGTAAAGATTTGCGCAGGGGAGAGACCAGCAAGAAGCAGCATCTTCGTAAAGACGAAGGTGCTGCCCCATATTGCTACGACAATAAACGCAACAAGATGATATAGAAATCTATTGCTTGATCTCAATGTCGCGCTTAACGTTATTTCGGATCTTGGTAAGATAGCTCTTCATACCCTGGGCATCCTTATTGTCGATGATCTCCAAAAGTTCCTTCAGCTCTGTACGGATCTGACTGACCTGATCGTGGGTATAGGGGTTGAACAGGATTTCCTGCAACAGATAGTCATCCTCGTTAAGCACACCCTTGGCGATGCGCATGTGGCGCTTGAAGGTAGTACCAGGGGCATCCTGATGCTTCATGACAGCAGCGAACACAAAGGTAGATACAAAGGGGATACTCAGAGAGTAAGCCACCGTCTTATCGTGCTCCTCGAAGGTATACTCGTAGATGTTAAGTCCCAGCTTCTGGTAAAGATCCTTAAAGAAGATACGTCCCATGTAGTCGCCCTCACTGATAATGATGGCATTCTCTTCAGAGAGCTGCTGGAGGTTGGCAAACGTAGGACCGAACATCGGGTGAGTAGATACATAGCGCATACCTGTCGACTCATAGAACTCCTTCAGGTCTGTCTTCACAGAGGCAATATCGCTGATGATACACTCCTTAGGCAGATAGGGAATCACCTCCTTAAATACAGGAATAGTGTACTTCAAGGTTACTGCGTTAATCAGCAACTCGGGCTTAAACGCCTTAATCTCATCGTACGAAGTGAAACGCTGACAATTATAGGTAAAGCGCATTCGTTTAGGATCGCGCTCAAATACCGCGACTTCGTGATCAAAACTCAGCAGGTCGATGAAGAACGATCCCATCTTACCTGCACCCATGACTAAGATCTTCATATTGAAAATTGAAATCTTACTTGTTGATAATTTCTATTTGCTGACGAACTGACTCCTCGTGGATATTCTCGAAAACGTGGGCCACGAACTCTGGATCCATACCACAGAGGGCACCCTGCGCACCACGCTTGTTCAGGATCTCATTGTAGCGATTGGCCTGAAGAACAGTCATGTTATGTTCCTTCTTGTACTGACCGATCTCACGACATACACGCATACGCTTAGCCAGCAGATCCATCAGCTGGTTGTCGAGCTCATCAATCTGCTTACGCAACTGACTGATGCCTTCGGTTGTGGTGTTCTCATCGCGGATAACAAGCAGCGACAGGATATAGTCGAGCACATCAGGTGTTACCTGCTGCTTGGCATCACTCCAAGCCTTGTCAGGATCACAGTGGCTCTCTACGATCAGTCCGTCGAAGCCCAGATCCATAGCCTGCTGACAGAGCGGAGCCACCAACTCACGACGACCTCCGATATGTGAGGGGTCACTGATCAGGGGCAACTCGGGAATCCTACGACGCAGTTCGATGGGAATCTGCCACATCGGGGCATTACGATAGATCTTCTGTTCGTAGCTTGAGAAACCGCGATGGATAGCACCCAGGCGCTTCACACCTGCCTGGTTTAGACGCTCCAAAGCACCAATCCAAAGTTCGATGTCAGGATTAACGGGATTCTTCACGAAGACAGGTACATCCACGCCCTTCAAGGCATCGGCAATGGCCTGCATGGCAAAAGGATTGGCAGAGGTTCGGGCGCCGATCCAAAGGATATCGATGCCATACTTCAATGCCAGTTCGACATGTTCAGGCGTAGCCACCTCAGTAGATACGAGCATCTTCGTTTCTTTCTTCACCTGTGCCATCCATACGAGGGCTGGTTCTCCGTGTCCCTCGAAGCCTCCTGGCTTTGTACGGGGTTTCCATACACCAGCACGGAAGTTGTGGCAGCCTTTCATGGCCAGCTCACGGGCAGTAGTCATCACTTGTTCCTCTGTCTCTGCAGAGCAAGGGCCTGCAATCACGAAGGGACGTTCATTGTCACTCGGTAAGTTCAGTGGTGCTAATTCAAGTTCCATATCTATACATATTTGATTTTTATCTATTCTCTATTTTGACAGAAGAATCTTTTCTTTTTTTTGACATAAGAACAAAAGAACATATTTTTATATGCGCAGCCCTTATGTTCTTATGTTCTTCTGTCTAAAAAATATTCCTTATTCTGTCTAATGCCTGTTGTATTTTGTCCTCCTTGGCACATAACGATATTCTTATGTATCGCTGGCCGTTGGAGCCGAAGATGAAGCCGGGAGTAATGAAGACACGAGCCTCATGCAGGACCTTCTCCGTCAGGTCTTCTACATTCTGGACGTTCTCTGGGATCTTACCCCAGAGGAACATACCAACCTGGTTCTTGTCGTAGGTACAGCCTAAGACATCCATGATCTGCTCGGCATATTTGCGGCGACGGCTGTAGGTCTCGATATTAAACTCCCGATGCCAAGCCTCATCGTTTTGATATGCCTCAGCCGCAGCGAGCTGGATGCCTCGGAAGGTGCCGCTCTCGATGTTCGACTGTACCTTTAGGATCCAGGAGATGAAGGTGGCATTGGTGGCGCAGAGGCCTACACGCCAGCCTGGCATATTATGGCTCTTCGACATTGAGTTGAACTCGATGCAACAGTCTTTGGCTCCAGGAATCTGCAGGATTGAAAGATGCTCCTCGCTAAGGATGAATGAGTAGGGATTATCGTTTACCACGACGATGTTATGATCTTTAGCGAACTTCACCAGCTGCTCATAGGTCTCACGCTGGGCACGTCCTCCAGTTGGCATATTGGGGTAATTGGTCCACATGAGTTTTACCTTTGAGAGATCCATCTGCTCCAGTTCATCGAAGTTAGGCTGCCAGCCGTTATCCTCACGAAGATTATAATTGACAATCTTAGCTCCTAATATCTTAGAGAGAGAGGTGTAGGTGGGATAGCCAGGATTGGGCACGAGCACCTCGTCTCCAGGATTCACAAAGGCGAGAGTCACATGCAGGATTCCCTCCTTCGAACCGATAAGCGGCAGGATCTCTGTCTTGGGATCGAGATCCACGTCGTACCAACGCTTGTAGAAGCCTGCCATCGCCTCACGAAGCTCTGGTGTACCCATCGTGGGCTGATAACCGTGGGCATTGGGATCACGGGCCACCTCACAGAGCTTATTGATGGTCTGCTCAGATGGTGGCATATCAGGACTTCCGATGGCAAGACTGATGATGTCCTTACCCTCGGCATTGAGTCGTGCCACTTCCTTTAACTTCCTGCTGAAGTAATACTCCTGTACTAAACTCAATCTGTCTGCTGGTTGTATCATAATCTTCTATGTTTAATTCGTTTGCTTTCCGTCTTTATACTCTCCTAAAATCTTCAAATCCTTAGTCAATGGGATAATGGCATCTATCGACTGTCGGTATCGCGTCAGGTCGTCATACATCACATCGACATAGAACAGATACTCCCACTCCCTTCCGATGATCGGCAGCGACTGGATCTTTGTCAAGTTGATCTTGTAGAACGAGAGGATTGCCAGCACATGAGAGAGCGAGCCCTCCTCATGAGGGAGAGAGAACACAATGCTCGACTTGTTCGTCTCCAGCAACGGGCGCAGCATATCGGCCTTATTGGGATTCGACACCACCAGGAAACGTGTGAAGTTATGCTTGTTGTCCTCGATATGATCCTCAAGCACTTTCAACCCATAGAGTCTGGCTGCCTCTGCATGACAGATGGCCGCCCAGCCTCTCCTACCCTCCTCGGCAATCATCTTCGCCGATCCTGCCGTATCCTCGGCCTCCACATTCTTCAGCTGCGGATGCTGGGCCAGGAACTGACGGCACTGCATCAGAGCTACAGGATGGGAGTGAACCTCCGTAATGGTGTCCCAGTCATCCTCTGGCAGACAACAGATGCTGTGGGTAATGTGCAGCTTGTGTTCGCCGACCACCGTCGTTCCGCTGTCTCTCAGTAGTTCATAGTTATGGAGCAACGAACCTGCGATGGTATTTTCAATAGCGAGCATGCCAATGGCCGTAGGATCCTGTTTAATGGCAGCGAACACCTGTTCGAAGGTACTACAACAAATAAGCTGTATCTGTTCTCCTTCGAAGTACAGATGTGCCGCGATTTCATGGAACGACCCAATCAGTCCTTGTATGGCTATTCTCTTCATATTCTTCTAACTCCTTAAAAAACAAACTCCGCTTTCACTTGGTTGTGAAGCGGAGCCTTATTTCAATTTTCAATTTTCAATCTTCAATTTTTTACTTACGGCCTACCGCTTCACAGTTCTCTGCAAAGTAAAAGTAATATCCGTAAAAGTAAGCGTTCAACATTGACATAATTCTCGTTTTTGTCGTTTCCGGCTGCAAAATTATCACTTTTCTGTGAAACAAACAAATATTTTGCAAGAAAAATAACACTTCTGCTTACATTTTATATAATTCGCCCCATTGTTTGCGAACTTCATCGCGGTCCACCTCGTCTATCAGAATCTCTGCCAATGCCATGATGGTCTCAAATGGTATCTCCAGACGAGGATCAGTACTGTGTGCATTAAGGTTTGGCAGGAAATCAGCCATCTCGTGCTTATAGACCTCCCTCATACGATTGCCGTTCTTGCCACTATCTATCGAACAGGAATAGGTAACGTTGGCCAGACGGTCGCAGAGCTTGACAAACGGAGCATATGGTGTCTCTCGTATTCCCTGATAATACTTCTCCCCTGCCCGTTCGGCCCGTGTACGGCCTTTGTCGTTGGTCAGGGCATAGACGATCTCCGTTGCCATCAGCGCCTGTTCCTCCGTCAACCACCGACGAGCCACACTCATCACGTCGTTATAGGTCAATCGTGCATCCTCGATACTGTCGTGGTAGAAGCCACCGAACAAGATGGGCAGTACATCATCCTCACGGACACATACCAGATGGCCATAGCAGCAGATTCCCTCGACCACCATGTCAAGATGGAAGCCATACGGCAACTCGTCGCCATAGGTCTCATTCACACTCTGATGCAACTCATGGGCAGCAAGCCTGATTTCCTCTGTCTGCCTGGAATACTTATCCAGATACGACTGAAATTCTTCCTTTGTCATACAAAAAAATTAAATTCCGATGCAAAAGTACAAAATATTATGCATTATACATTATGAATTATGAATTATTTTTGTACTTTTGCAACGATTATGGGAAAAAAGCCTCATCCACTCATTGCCATTATCCCCGTAGTGGTGCTCATCGGCTTTCTGGCCGTTGCCATTTCACTCTTCGGCAGCGACTCCCTCAGCGGAGGTAGCCAGATAGCTCTGCTGATGGGTATGGCCGTCTGCGTCACCCTCTCGATGACCATCTACAAGACACCCTGGCGAACGTTCGAACAACAGATCAAGACGACCATCGGCGAGGTGAGCATCACCTTGCTCATTCTTCTTTGTGTAGGTATGTTGGCTGGTTCGTGGATGATCAGCGGTATCGTTCCCACCTTAATATATTATGGGGTCCAGATTATGTCACCCCAGTTCTTCCTGATATCGTCTTGTCTCATCTGTGCTCTGGTATCGCTGCTCTCTGGCAGTTCGTGGACTACCATCGCCACCATCGGTGTGGCATTACTTGGTATCGGCCATGCACTGGGAATCTCTGAGGCCTGGACAGCGGGCGCCATCATCTCCGGTGCCTATTTCGGCGACAAGATGTCACCACTGAGTGATAC